>ENA-UOXV01000606-UOXV01000606.1-marine-metagenome-genome-assembly--contig:-NODE-606-length-51858-cov-10.453622_pt1 | contig 51858 bp, 51 predicted proteins | sample MGYA00238165_ERZ766961 | MGnify/ENA primary metagenome ERZ766961 (study PRJEB28924, sample SAMN03173240) | marine metagenome | biome: Marine; feature: Water; material: Subsurface seawater | place: North... | reverse complement strand
CGGAGAAAAAATCAAAAATAATATAATAATATATTAAAACCATTCTTTTCTCCCGAAAGTGTTTTTTATAGTTTATTTTTGAATTAAGGTCTCCTGACTTATGTAGTTTCAACTTAGTTTACCTTCTCCTTGTAAAAACAAAGATGGATAATAAAAAACTAGTATTCTACAATTACAGTAGCGGGGACTGTGTTTGATTTTAACAAACTTCCCTTTTATTCAAAAAATTGTTGGTGCTATTTTAATTCTATTTTAACAAAATATTATAAAAATTATTTTTTGTATAAAGTTTTAAGTCTCTACCATTTTTTATAATTTATAATAATGATAAAACAAAAAAATTTATTCGTTGTGAGAGCGCTAATCGCACCTTCGTATTCTGATCCAACTTTTACGTCTTCAAAAGTCACCGAAGTATTATGCGGAGAGACTGTAAAAATTCTAGATACTAATAAAGACTGGCTTCAAATAGAACAAAATGATGGTTATATAAGTTGGTTAAAATCTTTTTATGGGACATTTGAAACTAGGCCTTTTAAACCAGATTGCATTGCAATAGATAAATCCGTATTGCCATTCGGAACTTATTTAAAATATGAAAACAATAATTTGTTTTCAGTTAACAATGAAAGATATGGTTCTAATCTTAGCCGAACTAATTACGGTGGTAATCCAAAACCGGAAAATTTAATTCAAATAGCTAGGACGCTATTAGGTTGCCCTTACCGTTGGGGAGGGAAATCTTCACTTGGCTTTGATTGTTCTGGCTTAGTTCAGTCTGTGTTTTTTGCCTGTGGCATGTCTTTACCTAGAGATGCCTGGCAGCAATCAAAATTCTTTAATACCTCAAAAATAGAAGGTGTGGATAGTAAGGCAGGTGATTTGCACTTTTTTGGAGAAAGCGGGAAGATATCTCATGTCGGCATTTCAACAGGAGGCTTTAATTTAATTCACTGTCAAGGGTGGGTTAAAGAAGAGTCCTTTGAAAATAATAAAAGTGGGAATAAAAAATTAAGAGATATCTACATGCATACTTGTTCAGTTGCTGTAAATTTAAATAAATGAAACCAAGTTTTTCTAAAAGTAACTTACTTAGTAGCGCCGTTTTAGTACTAAATGCTAATTATTCCCCAATGACAGTTTGTACAGCGAAAAGAGCTATCACTCTTCATTTTTTAGATAAAATTGACGTATTGTCAAATTATGATGATAAAATTAATAGCCCATCCATTGCTCTTGAGCTGCCGAGCGTAATTAAAATTAGAACTTATATTAAAAATAATAATATGTCTGTGGAAATCAGTAGAAAAAATATTTTAGCTCGGGATGGCTATAAGTGTCAGTATTGTGGCAAGCAAAGCAATGCTTTAACAGTTGATCATGTGGTTCCTAAGTTTAAGAATGGACTAGATACATGGGAGAATCTTGTAGCTGCATGCAAAAATTGTAATCAGTCAAAGGGCGATAAGACGCCCGAAGAAGCTAGGATGCCTTTATTAAACAAACCAAAGAGGCCAAACCGTATTCATTATTTTCAGAGACTTGTCAAAAAAAAGCAAGCAGACTGGAGACCTTATTTATTTATGGAGCCTTTGAACTAAATACGAATGAGTATTAATAAAAAAAGAGTATTAAGTGGTATACAACCATCGGGTAAACTGCACCTAGGAAATTATTTTGGTATGATGTCTAGAATGATTGAATATCAGGAAGCGAACGATTTGTTTTGCTTCATTGTTAATTATCATGCATTAACAACTATTCATGATAAGGATGAGCTTAAAAACAATACAATGAATGCTGCATTAGACTTTTTAGCGCTTGGCATGGATCCAGAGAAATCTACTTTTTGGGTACAATCTGATGTCCCGCAGGTAACGGAGCTCACTTGGTTGCTATCTAATATGGCAGGAGTAGGGTTAATGGAGCGATCAACATCCTACAAAGATAAAATTGAAAAAGGGCTCAAGCCACACATGGGTCTTTTTTCTTACCCTGTTTTAATGGCTGCAGACATATTACTTTACGGTAGTGATATAGTTCCTGTAGGAAAAGATCAGAAACAGCATCTAGAGATAACTAGAGATATTGCTGTTAAGTTCAATAACACCTATGGAAATATTCTTGTCATTCCTGAATCTAGTATAAACCAAGATACTAAGTTGGTTCCTGGAATTGATGGTCAGAAAATGAGTAAATCGTATGGTAATACAATTCCGATTTTTGCAGAAGAAAAAATAATTAAAAAAGCAGTGATGTCAATTTTAACAGACTCTGCTGGCATTAATGAGCCTAAGGATAAAAACACTCCACTTTTTCAAATTTATTCAATGTTTTTAGATAATGAAGGGAAAGAACGGTTGAATGATAGGTACGATACGCCAGGTTTGAGATATGGAGATCTAAAGAAAGAATTATTTGAAAAAACTATTGAATATTTTTCGCCATTTCGTGAAAAGAGGGCTCAATTATCTAAAAACATGGATTTCGTTTATAAGACGCTTGAGATTGGAAAAAACAAGGCGTCTAAGGTAGCTGATGAATACATAGTCAAAATAAGAACTGCGATGGGTCTCAATTATTAAATGTATAAAGTACAATTAAACAACTTTGAAGGTCCAATTGATTTACTTCTGTATTTTATTAGAAGAGATGAATTAAACATTTACGATATACCTATTTCAAAAATCACAAAAGAGTTTATTACTACTGTGGAAGAATGGAAGAAAGTACACCTTCATATTGCAGGAGACTTTATTGTAATGGCCTCAACATTAATGCGAATAAAAGCAAAGCTACTTTTGCCTCGACCGGAGCTTGATGATGATGGTGAAATAATGGATCCTAGAACTGAACTAATTCAGCAGTTAATTGAATATAAACGTTTTAAAGAGGCAGCCGATTTATTAAAAAATTTATCTAAAAAAAGAGGACTAAACTTTTCTAGGCAGTTAGAAACTATTGTTAGTGAAGAACACTTAAAAGATGAAGAAAATATAATTATTGATATTTCCCTTTTTGATTTGGCTAAAGTTTTTAAAAATGCAATCGACAATATGCCTGTGGTATCTCAATTTGAGCTCAGCAGAGAGCCTGTAAAGCTTGAGGATCAAAAAAGTTTTATTTTCAAACATTTTGATGGAGAAGGAAGGCTAAGGTTCTCTACAATTTTAACTAAATTGAACACTCGAATGAAAGTTGTTGTGACTTTTCTAGCTATTTTAGATTTAGTTAGAGAAGGTGTTTGCAGTATTATTCAAGATGAAATCTTTGGAGAACTAGAGCTTCAAAAAATAGTTATTGCATAGATAGTCATGACGGATAAAGAATTAGATCAAATTATCGAATCGCTATTATTTGCTAGTTCAGAGCCATTAAGTCAAACTCTTTTAAATAAAGTATTTGATAGTCCTTCGCCATTGCTAAAAGAATCAATTAAAAGGCTTAATGAGTTTTATTCTTTGCATGAGAGACCCTACAAAATTAAAGCTATCGCTGGGGGGTTTCAACTTGTGACAAATTCTGAATTTGATACTTGGATTAGTAGACTAATAGGAAAATCAAATAAATTAATACTTTCTGCTGCGGCATTAGACACACTAGCTATTATTGCATATAAACAACCAATTGGTAAATATGATGTTGAAGCTATTCGTGGTGTCGACTCGTCAGGAGTGGTAAAAACTTTGCTGTCAAGAAATTTAATAATGATTAAAGGTCGCGGAGAGGGACCTGGAAGGCCTCTGCTTTACACTACTACTAAGCTATTTTTAGAGAAGTTTGGGATTAATCGTCTAACAGATATGCCGAAGTTAAAAGAAGTTGAAGAACTTATCGAATCTGATCCCAATCTTGGAGAGCAAATTGCCGTTTTTGATAACGATAATGAAAATGATTCAACCAGTGAGGAAGAGTAAAAAATAAATGAGATTAAATAAGTTTTTAGCAAAATCAGGAATTGCATCTCGTAGAAAATCTGATGAACTAATAAAAATGGCAATGGCTACCGTAAATAATGAAATTATTTTAGATCCGGCATATCAAGTAAAAAGTCAAGATGAAGTTAGATATGATGGTAAGCTTTTAAAAATTGATGATGAGAAAATTGTCATTATTTTTAATAAACCCAAAAATGTAATAACGACAGTTTCTGACCCTTTCGCAAGGAAAACAGTTATGAACTATATAAAGTCAAATAAACGTCTAGCTCCGGTTGGGAGATTAGATAAAGATTCTACTGGCCTTCTACTACTAACGAATGACGGTGATTTACATCAGTATTTAACTCACCCTAAAAATCAAATTCCTAGACAATATGATGTAATCATAGAAAAAGTGATTGACACTCGTAAATTAAATCGTATCACTAGAGGATTAAGTATCGGTGATGGAGAAATTGGACGAGCTAAAGTTATTAGTCAGAAACTCATAAAAGGCAGATGTGAAGCTAGGTTGGAGCTTAAGCAGGGAAAAAAAAGAGAAGTTAGGCGAATTTTTCGTTCTGTTAAAATTAAGCTATTTTCTCTAAATCGGATCAGTTTTGGGAGTGTACATATAGGTGATTTAAAATTAGGAGAATCTCGTTTTTTAAGTGAAAAAGAAATTAATCGTTTAAAAAAAACAGTGTAAAAAAAAGTGTTATTATTTCATATTTTGCCAATGTCCAATATTCCTAGTAAGTTCGCCGGCTTATTGAGAGTTAAAATAAAATGATAGTTGCTATTGATGGACCCGCTGCGTCTGGTAAAAGTACAGCAGCAATTGGCGTAGCCAAAACCCTAAATATCACTCATCTTGATACGGGATCTATGTACAGAGCTGTTACTTATGGATTGATTAGTAACCATATAAATTTTAAGGATACCAAATCAATTACCGATTTTTTGGAATCTTTAAAATTAAGATTTTCTAATTCAAAAAAAAGAACAGTTTTAATACTTAATAATAATAATGTTACTGATCTTATACGTACTAGTGTTATTAGTGAAAACGTTAGTGAAGTTAGCGCAATAAAAATTGTTAGGGATTTCATGGTGAAAATCCAAAGGCAGATGGCAAGTGATACCGATTGCATTCTTGAAGGGAGAGACATCGGTACAGTTGTTTTTCCAGATGCAGACTTTAAATTTTTTATGACTGCAGATGAAAAGTCAAGAGCTGAACGGAGGCTAATTGAATTAGTCAGTTCTGGGGACAGAAATGCAAGTGAGTTGAATAGTGTTTTAGATGATTTGAAAGTTCGTGATCATAAAGATTCGACAAGAAATCACTCTCCTTTAATGAAAGCAAAGGATGCTTTAGTTATAGATACAACATATTTAACTATCAATGAGGTAATAGATAAAATCGTAAACACAGTTAACCAAAAAAGGACATTATATTAATGTTAAATGAAATAATAAGTGATAATTCAGTTGAAGAGGTTGATAATTCAAAAATAATTGAAAAAGAAACCAGCGTAGATGAAACGCCTTCTGTTGATGAGAAAGAATTAAAAAATTATTTAAGTAGTTCATTATTTGAAGATGTTAGGATAATCGCATCAGACGAACTTGAAGGTCAGTCTGAAGGCGCAGTTGAAGAAGTTGAGCTTAGTGAAGCTTATGCTAGCACTCTGAAAGATATATCAGAACATCAGCTGATCAATGGCCGTGTGGTAGGCATGAATGATAGGGATGTTTTAATTGATATTGGGTTTAAGTCTGAGGGTATCATTGACAGGAGTGAATTTAGTAAAGACAGCTTACCAGGTATTGGAGATCAAGTAGAAGTTTATTTAGAGTATCTTGAGGATTCAAGCGGCAATACAATTCTTTCTAAGGAGAAAGCAGATTTTATGCTTAGATGGCAAAGTTTAATCAAAGCCTATGAAGAGGAAACAGTTATTACTGGAAAAATAATTAGAAGGATTAAAGGCGGTATGATTGTTGATTTAGGTGCAGTTCAAGCCTTCTTGCCAGGATCACAACTGGATGTTAGACCTATAACAGATTTTGATGTATATGTTGATAAAGAGATTGACTTAAGAATCGTTAAACTTAATGAAGCTAGAAAAAACATTGTTGTATCTCATAAAATGATACTTGAAGAAAGTTTAGTTGAACAAAGGGCTGCCTTATTTGAAGAAATTGAAATTGGGTCTATCATGGAAGGTAGAGTTAAAAATATTACAGATTTTGGAGTTTTTGTTGATTTAGGTGGTATTGATGGGTTGCTTCACATCACAGATTTATCCTGGGGTAGAGTCAATCATCCATCAGAAATGATAAATCTAAATGATGATATATCTGTAAAAGTTATTGAGTATGATGCTGAAAGAAAACGTGTTTCTCTAGGATTAAAACAATTAACTCCTCATCCGTGGGAGGAAGTTGACATTAAATATCCTATTGGTGTGACTGTTAAGGGAACAATTGTAAGTTTAACGAATTATGGTGCTTTTATTGAAATAGAACCTGGTGTTGAAGGTTTAATCCATGTTTCTGAAATTTCTTGGACCAGGCATATAAAAAACCCATCAGAAGAATATTCTATGGGTGATAAAGTTGAGGCTAAAGTAATATCCATAGATTCTCATGAAAGAAAAATCAGTCTCGGTGTCAAACAGTTGACTCCTGATCCATGGGATGAAATAGAAAAAGATTTTGAAGTTGGCACCAAATATTTAGGTAAAGTTCAAAACTTGACACAGTTTGGCGCGTTCATTGAGCTTAAAGAAGGTATTGATGGCCTAGTTCATGTTTCTGATTTATCTTGGACAAAAGTAGTGAGGCATGCAAAGAATGTACTAGAAAAAGGTCAAGAAGTCGAAGTAATCATTCTAGAAGTTTCAAGAGAAAACCGAAAAATTTCACTTGGTATGAAACAACTTGAAGATGACCCTTGGCAAAATATAATTGAATATTTTGAATCTGGAAAAGAGGTCAGTGGTGAAATCATAAGAATTTTAGATAAAGGAATAATTATCCAACTTGATATGGATGTTGAAGGAATAATTCCATTTGGAAAAATGTCTAAAAAAGATCGCAGGTCTCTTGCTAGTCAATATGAAGTTGGTGCTAATTTATCTGGTATAGTGATGAAAGTATCTCCTGATGACAAAAAAATAATTTTGTTCAAAGAAGAACTTGCTGGTGGCGGTAGTACTCAAACTGCTACGGATGAAGTTAAGGACTATTTAAAGAATCAAAAAATAGAGACTGGTGGAAAATTAGATATTCCTCAGGAGCTTTTAGATAATGCCCTTGATGCTGAAAAAGAAGAAAAACCGACTGAGTCAGAATAAAATTTGATCTGTAAATGAAGCTTATTAAAGATTTTGTGAATCAATGAACAAAAATCATTCAATAAGCTCATTTATTCAAAATTTCTTTTTTCCATTTGGAGCTTTTAGTTTAGCTACTTTATTATGGCTATTTGTAATCAGTGGTAATCAGTACTCGATGATGCTTGATATTCCAATTGAAGCAAGAAATCTTAATTCCCAAAAAACCTATTTAGAAGAGGTCCCTGATTATGCATCCGTAATGATTAAGGGGAAGGGAAGAGATTTGTTTAAAAGTTATCTTTTGCAAAACTTCGCAAATTTTAAGCTAGTGCTTGACCTTGATGGAATCTCTCAACAGTATGAGTTTATTTTAAATGAATACTTCGATAAAAACCCTAGAAAAGTTGTTTTCCCGCCTTCTTACAATGTTAGTTTTGTCGAAGTCATATATCCTAATCGGATTAAAATCAGTTTAGATGAAATAGTGGAAAAAATAGTTCCAGTAATCTCAAATATCGAAAAAATATCAAAAGATGGTCATGTCCAAGTCGGGAAAATTATTTTTAATCCAGACAGTATTACTTTGACCGGTCCAAAAATTGAATTGGAGAAGATTATTGGGGTAAAAACTATGATTGATACTCTAGAAAATTTGTCAAAATTTACGAGCAGAAAGATTGGGTTGATAGCAAGAAATCGACTGATTAAATACTCAGAAACAAACGTTCAATATTCACTAAATATTCAACAAATTAGTGAACGAATTGTCGTAGAAATACCAGTTAAGGTTATTAATAAAGTTAAAGGTCTGCGTGTTTTCCTATCTCCTCAAACAGTATCATTGACTGTGATAGGTGGAGCCACTCAGATTTCTAAAATTAAATCATCTGACATTTCTGTTATCGTAGATTTCAAAGATTGGGCTCTAGACAAAAAATTCTATATACCAATTGTTTCAATTCCTTTTGATATAATTAGGTGGACTGATTTATCCCCTAGAGCTATAGAAATTGGAGTTGCTAGAGAATCAAAATGATTGTAATTGGTATAGAAACTTCATGTGATGAAACAGCAGTTTCAATATGTAAAGATGGAAATATTCTTTCGAATATAATTGGTTCACAATTAGTTCATTCGGAATTTGGAGGGGTAGTCCCTGAAATAGCTTCTAGAGAACATGAAAAATTATTATATAATTTGACTGAAGAAGCGATTAATAGTGCAAAGATTAAGATCACAGACATTGAAGGTGTAGCAGTCACAAATGGTCCAGGTTTATCTGGCGCATTGCTTACTGGAGTTAGTTTTGCAAAGGGATTAGCAATTGGATTAGGTGTTAAAATAGTCTCTATTAATCATTTAGAAGCTCATATCATCGCTAATTTTTTAGAAGCCAATAATTTAAGTTATCCTTTCTTATGCTTATTGGTTTCTGGTGGGCACACTCAATTATGGTGGATTAAAGAGATGGAAAATTACACATTGCTTGGAGAAAGTAGGGATGATGCAGCTGGCGAAGCTTTTGACAAGGGTGCGCGACTTTTAGGTCTAAAATATCCTGGAGGTCCAGAGATTGAGATGTGCGCAAAAGGAGGTAATAGTAGTTTAATAAAATTTCCTAGAGCTCTGATTAAAAGCAAAAAAGTAGAGTTTAGTTTTAGCGGGTTAAAAACCTCGCTTCTTTACTACATGGATTCATTTAAAAAAACAGATGAATGTAAACTAAATGATGTAGCCGCTAGTTACCAAAAGGCTATTATTGATTGTTTAGTTTCAAAAATGAAGTTAGCTGTCGAGTTAACAGGTGTTGATACGATTTCAATTGCTGGAGGAGTTGCTAAGAATAAATTGCTTAGAAAGATGATTACAAAAAATTTTAAAAAAGAGAACATAATATTTCCTGATTTAAAATATTGCACTGACAATGCAGCAATGATCAGCTATCTCGGTGAATTGAAATTCAAATTAGGGCATAAATCTAAATTTGACTTTAGTATAAATCCAAATTTTCATAACTCTAAAGATTGAATATTTACTATAATTCCTCTTTTGAAATTGTAAGTATTCTACTTCTGATTTCAGTATTTACTTTTTATATAGCATATAAAAAATTTTATTTTATTCAGGGAGTTAATCTAATTGTGATTTTTAGAGGGTTAGTTTTATTTTTATTATTATTACTTCTTTTTGACTTCAAAGTAGAAAAGAAAGGAATAAAAAATAAAAAATTACCATGGAGAATCTACGTTGATAAATCATTAAGCATAAAATATCATAAACAGCCATCTGCGAGTGCATATAAAAAAGGAATCCAAAAGTTGTTGGCACAGATGTCAGAACGTGGGTTGAGTTTACAAGCTTATTCTTTTGGTTCGAGTTTAGATACGTTGAAAAATATTTTAGATTTAGAATTAGATGCCAACTCAACCAATTTAGGTATAGTTGCTGATCATATTAAAAAAGATTATAAAAATAAAATAGCTGGAGCTATTATTTTAACAGATGGTCAAATAAATCAGGGACCAATTTTAGAAGACATTGGTAACTTAATTAGTGTCCCAATTCATATCGTAGGTATTGGTGAGATTACACCGATGCGTGATGTATTTATTCAGTCCGTTGCTCTCCCGCCAAAAAGCGTGAAAGGAGATAAAGTAAACATTGATGTCTTGATTTCGAGCATGGGTTCTGTTAAGGAAAGAATAAATATTACACTTTTTAATGATAAAAATAAGCTCATTGGGTCAAAAATAATTACAATGTCAGGAACTGAGTCAATTGAAAACATTCGCTTTCAAATAGTCCCTGATAATATTGGTAAGAATAATTACTTAGTCAAATGCAGCGCTCTTCCAGATGAAATAAATATTCAGAATAATCAACAAAAGTTAGCTATTCATGTACTGAAAGATCAATACAATATAGCATTAGTAACTGGCTCACCAAGTTTTAATACAAAAGTAATTAAAAGTCATTTATTAAAAAATGGTAATAATCTTTTAGATCATTTTATAATTGATGAAAAAAATTTTAGTAGTAAAATAAAAGAGTTTTTAGAAAAAAAATATGAAGTAATAATATTTGATAATAACCCTATTATCTCAAGTTCAGATAAATGGAGTTCTATTTTAAGAGTTTTTGCTAAAAAACTGATTTCTCACAATTCTAGCTTTTTTATTATTCCTGGGCCAGAAACTGATTTTAAATCATTAAGTAAATATTTAAAAATTGTAAATATTGACGCTAAACTATTACCACTTAATATGAATGTAAAAATGAATTGGCGATTTTTAGATTCATGGACTAGCCTTTCTCCCCTTGCAGAAGAAAGTAAGTTTTTGCAGCAAAAAGTTCATTCATACCCGCCACAAATTCCTGCTTATAATATCTCCAATATTGTTGATGGCGAAAAAACTAATGTCTATGCAAATTATATTAAAGACGAAAAACAAAGTCCATTACTAATAATTGGTGAGAAAAAACTCGTCAGATTTGCATTTTGGAATTCTATTGATATATCATCCTTAAAATATATGTTATCTGGCTCGGATTTTAGTTTCGTTTTTGAAAGCACAATAAAACAAATTACTAATTGGTTGATGAAGAAGAGCGGTGATGGAGAATTTATTTTTAGAACAGATAAAAATTCATACCAACAAGGGGAAGAAGTAATTTTGACTGGTGTTTCTACAGACTTTAATAAAAAATTAATTATAGATGATGGATTAGTTGAATTATATCAAGAAAATAATTTTATTGGTTCTAAAAATTTATTTTTTGATTTAAAAGAAGATAAATATAAGTCAAAATTCTGGGCTCCAAAACCTGGCGAAATCTATTATAAAGTAATAATTACTAGAGGACTTGATAATTTTGAAGTTAGCAATGGGACTTTCATGGTTAAAGCAAGCCATATAGAAATGAACAAAATAGTGCTTAACAATACAAGGCTTATAAATCTAGCAACATTAACGAATGGAAATTTTAAGAAATGGTCAAATATTTCGGAAATAATCAATAATATAAACCAAGTAGAAGAACCTGAATTATATATATCGGCCTTTTTGCTAAGAACTAATTATATTTTTATATCTCTCATAATAATATTATTATCTTTAGAATGGTTATATAGAAAAAAAATCGGGTTATTTTAATTTAAAAAGGTCTTATGAAAAATATTACGATTATTGGTACAGGGTATGTTGGACTAGTAACTGGCGTTGGTCTTTCTGAATTTGGGAATAAAGTTATATGCACAGATATTAATCAAATTAAGATTAATGATCTTAACGCAGGTAAAATGCCAATTTATGAACCAGGTTTAAAAGAACTTGTTAGGAAAAATATTAATAGCGAGCGTTTATTTTTTAGTTCAGATATTGCTTCATCTGTTAAAGAATCTGAGGTTGTAATCATTGCGGTTGGTACTCCTCAGAGTGAAAATGGTTCAGCTGATTTAAGATATGTTTTAGATGCTGTTGGTAAAATATCAGAAAATTTAAATTCTTATAAAGTAATCGTTACAAAGAGCACTGTTCCGATTGGAACAGGCAAAAAAATTAATACAAAACTTAAGAAAAATTATGAAGAAAATATTGATTTTGATTATGTTTCTAACCCCGAGTTTTTAAGGGAAGGTTCTGCTGTTAAAGATTTCTTATGGCCAGACAGAGTGATCATTGGTACTAAGAGTGAAAAAGCACTTAAGATAATGTGTGATATCTATAGACCCTTATACATAAATAAAAACCCAATTCAGCGTACTGCTGTCGAAACATCAGAAATGATTAAATACGCTTCAAATTCATTTTTAGCTTTAAAAATTAGTTACATAAATGAGATTGCAAATCTTTGCGAATCTGTGGGTGCAGATGTTCATGACGTGGCGATTGCAATGGGGAAAGATGGTCGAATTAGTGATAAGTTTTTACATCCAGGCCCAGGATTTGGAGGCTCTTGTTTCCCAAAGGACTTAGAAGCTTTACTCTCGTTATCTCAGGAGCATAGTGTAACTATGGAAACTTTACAGGCCGCAATAAAAGCAAATAAAAACCAAAAAGAAAGAGTTGGAGAAAAGCTTGGTAGGTTAATCTCAGGCAGCATTAGAGGAAAAAAAATTGCAATATTGGGGTTGGCTTTTAAAGCAAATACTGATGATGTGAGAGAGTCTTCATCTATTGATTTAATAAAATTTATTTTAAATGAAGGTGGATTTGTAAATGCTTATGACCCAATTGCTAATGAATCTATGGCGAATATCTTTAATGATATTCATTATTTTGATAATGTTTATGATGCCATTGATGGGGTGGACGCATTAGTGATTATGACAGAGTGGAATGAATTTCGGGCTTTAGATTTAAATAGAATAAAAAAATCTATGCGAAATAATTATGTTTTAGATACACGAAATATTATAAATATGAAGGAACTTTCAGAGCGAGGATTCGTTTATGATAATATTGGTAGGATAAAAATTTAAATTGATTTTTGAAAAACAAGCTATTGAAGGTGTTTATCTAATAAAGCCGAGGGTTCACAAAGATATTAGGGGTTACTTTTTTGAATCCTTTAGACATTCCGTGTTTTTTAAAAATTTAAACAAAGAATTCGTTCAAGATAATGAAGCATTCTCAGAGCATGCAAATGTAATAAGAGGCTTACATTATCAGATAGATGATGAACAATGCAAGCTAATACATGTCGCCACTGGTCGAATTAAAGATGTTATTGTAGATATAAGGAAGGGTTCTCCAAGTTTTGGTAAAAGTTTATCTTTTGATTTAAATAGTAAGAATCATCACATGCTCTTTGTACCAGAAGGTTTCGCACATGGTTATCTAGTTCTTGAAGAGAAAACACTAGTTTTTTATAAATGCACAAATTATTATAATCCGAAAAAAGAGTATGGCGTAAAATGGGATGATCCAGATATAAACATAGGATGGGGGGTTGATTCCCCAGTTATTTCTGATAAAGATAGTAAGTTGCCTCTTTTAAAAAATCAAAGCAAACTTCCATTATGAAAAATGTATTAGTTACGGGAGGGTGTGGATTTATCGGGTCAAATTTTGTAAAGTTATTAACAGAGAATAAGGAGCTCTTTCCTGTTGTATTGGATAAACTAACTTATGCAGGTAGTTTAAGCAATTTGGATCATATAGATAAAAATGATTTTATTTTTTCTGAGGGTGATATTTGCGACAAGACTTTAATTGATAGTTTATTTAAAGAGTATAAGTTTATAGCTGTTTTTCACTTTGCCGCGGAAAGTCATGTAGATAGATCAATCGATGGACCTGAAGAATTTATAACATCAAATATTGTAGGAACATACAATCTACTCGAAGTTTCTCGAAGATATATGAGTGACCTTAAGCAAGATTTTAAATTTATTCATATTTCTACTGATGAAGTTTATGGTGATTTAGAAGATGGTGCCTTTTTTAAAGAAACAACGCCTTATAACCCTAGTTCTCCTTATTCAGCATCAAAAGCTTCTTCAGATCATTTAGTAAGGGCTTGGGGAAGAACGTTTGGTTTGCCTATTCTTATTACAAATTGTTCAAATAATTATGGTCCATTCCAATTTCCTGAAAAATTAATACCAATTATGATAATTAATTGCTTAAATAATAAACCTCTTCCTGTTTATGGCGATGGTAAAAATATTAGAGACTGGCTTTATGTAACGGATCATTGTAGTGCTATATATAAAGTTTATAAAAATGGTAAAATTCAAGATACTTACAATATTGGTGGTAATAATGAAATAAAAAATATTGATATAGTAAATATTATATGTGAAACATTAGATGAGCTGAAACCTTTAAAAAATAAATCTTATAAAAATTTAATTACTTATGTAAAAGATAGACCCGGTCATGATTTAAGGTATGCTATAGATTCTACCAAGATAAAAGAAGGGCTAGGTTGGACACCAATGGAATCTTTTGAAACTGGTATTAGAAAGACTTTAAATTGGTATATTGATAATGAACCTTGGTGGCGAAAAATTGAAGAAAAAAAATATGCTCAAAACCGATTAGGAGAAAGTGTTTAAGTGAAAGGGATTGTCTTAGCTGGAGGTAGTGGAACTAGACTTTATCCGTTAACTAAAGTTGTCTCGAAACAACTCCTTCCTGTCTATGATAAGCCAATGATTTATTATTCCTTATCAACTTTAATGCTGTCGGGAATTAAAGATATTTTAATTATATCTACTCCTCAAGATATTGATTTTTATAAGCGCTTATTCGGCAATGGAAATCAGTATGGATTACATTTAGCCTATGAAATTCAGCCTAACCCGGATGGCCTTGCGCAAGCATTTATTATAGGAGAGGAGTTTATAGGGGATGATGATGTTTCTTTAGTGCTTGGCGATAATATATTCTATGGAACAGGTTTTTCTGGTAAATTGAAAAATTGCGTTAACATAGTAGCGAATCAAAAAAAAGCAGTTGTTTTCGGATATGAAGTAAAAAATCCTGAGTGTTATGGTGTCGTTAATTTTGATCAACAAGGTAATGCTTTAAGTATTGAGGAAAAGCCAAAAAAACCAAAGTCAAATTTTGCTGTCGTAGGGTTATATTATTACCCAAACAGTGTCGTTCGTATTGCTAAAAATGTGAAGCCTTCTGAAAGAGGTGAACTTGAGATAACATCAGTTAATTCATATTACCTTGAAAATAATAATTTAAAAGTAGAAATATTGGGCCGAGGTTTTGCTTGGCTAGACACCGGTACTATTGATGCAATTAATAATGCATCAAACTATATTCGGACTATTGAAGAAAGGCAAGGCTTAAAAATTGCTTGTTTAGAAGAAATTGCATTTAAAAATAATTTTATAAATAAAAGTCAACTCCAAAAGCTAATTAAAAAATTACCTAATGATTATGCAAATTATTTACGTAGATTAGTAGATTAACAATTACGTTCAATGGATGACAAAAGTATACTTAAAATTTATTATAATTAGCGTCTTTGTGGGCTATGCCCGGGCTCAATTTCTTCAACCAGAGTTAGATACAAGAATTGGTTCTATGAATAGGCCTCGTAATAATAAGTTTGCAGAAAATGAACAAACTGATTTAAAAATCATTGGCCAGCAAAATTCACCTGTTTCTATGGAAAGAGCAGTTTCGCCTGATAAATACATTATGGGGCCTGGTGATGAATTAGGTCTAAGCATAATAATGGGTGAGAGTTTAACGCTACCTGTCAAAGTGACTCCAACTGGTGATGTTTTCATTCCATCTGTAGGCTTAGTGAATATTGCTGGACTTTCATTAAGCGCTGCTAGATCAGAGATTAAGAATTTTATTCACGACAACGCTTTTCCAAATGCTAAAGTGAATATAGCTCTTTTAAATATTAGAAATTTTCAAATTCAAATCATTGGTGCTATTAAAAATCCTGGTTTCGTTGAAATTTCTGCGCTAGATCGACTTGATAAAGTAATTTTGGCAGCTGATGGATTTCATCCTCTAGCTAAAGAATATGATATCACTATAACTAGGAAAAATGGAACTCAGGAAAAAGTTAATTTTTTAAATTTTGTTAAAACTGGAAATCTAGAATCAAACCCTACTTTTTTAGAAACTGAATTGATCAATATTCCTTTTGGTGATGTATCTTCTAATTCTGTTTCGTTGAGAGGGCAAGTGGGTAACAGCGGATATGATATTATTGAGCCAAATGAAACATTATTAAGTTTTCTAAACAGGAGTATAAGCTTAATTGATGAATCTAATTTGCAAAGTATTATTATCACGCGTTCTATTGATAAAATAGAACAAATAATTCAAGTCTCCCCGGATGATTTTTTCAATTTTGTACTTTATAATGGAGATATAATAGATATTGCACGAGATGATGGTGTAATGGTAAATGGATTTGTTCAAAAGCCAGGAGCATATAATTATTTCCCAGGGTATTTAGCCTATAACTATATAAGTATGGCTGGAGGTAATACGAAAGATGGCAGTATTAATAAACTTAAAATAGTTCGTAAAGATGGTACAGTATCTAGGAATTCTGAACTAAAGCTTAAGCGAGGTGATGTAATAATTGTCGAAAGATCATCTTTTAATACTTTGGCAGGTAGTATGAGTATTTTACAAATTGTTACATCCATTCTTACCATATACATGACATATTTAAGTGCCGTAAAATAATGAAGTTGACGCCACATGAAAAAAAAATATTGGGTCTCATTGAAAAAAATCCGGAAATAATTGATGATACAAAAAAACGTGCCAAAATTGCTAAAGAAAATGATCTAAGTGAAAAAACTCTAAGAAATAGAATTGGTGATTTGAAAAAATATGGTGTCATCAGTTCAAAAAACATGGATACCTTAAGAGATCTAAATAGAAATTTGAAGACTGAAGCCAGTATTAAAGAAGATAAGCTTGACCCCTTAGTAATAATTAAAAATAATAAGTCATTAATTGTTAAGGTTTCTCTTATTGCTGGATTCATTGGTCTCGTTTATGCTCTCTACGCTACTCCATATTATCGATCCACTACTTCAATGTATCCTGCATTAGATACTGAAAAATCAGGAGGTATTCTTGGCGGAAGTATAAAGGGTCTAGCAGAGTCTTATGGGTTGATGGGGCTGGGGTCTGCTCCTACTTATAACATCCCCGATATAGTCTTGAGTCGCAGGATTAAAAAAAATATCATTTTATCGAAATGGAAATCACGAGCATATCCAGATAGTTCTAACCTTATAAAATTTTGGGAAATAGACAAGCCAGATAGGTTTTCTCCTTATATTATTTTGGATTTGTTTAGAGCTTTTTTACCAAAAGAAAAAGGCTATTCTACTTCAACTGATAAATTACATCTAGAAAATGCAATTGAAAAGTTGCAAAGGCAAATATCTGTAAATGAAGAGCAATCAGGACTGATTGTCGTTTCCGTTTTAATGGAAGATCCTTTCTTGTCTGCAAACATTACAAATTATATAGCAGATTATGTTAAAGAATTCATCTCATTAGAGCAGGAAAAAGAAGCAATAAAAAAGAAAGAATTTATTTTCAGTCAAATGCAGTCAGCAAAAATAGACTTATCTGATTCAGAATTTAAATTGACAAATTTTTTAAAACGAAATCCCCTAGCTTTAGGTAATCCTGACTTGCAACTTCAGCAAGGTCGGTTAATAAGAGAAATAGAGGAGAATCAAGCAGTATATATTACTTTAAGACAACAATATGAAATTGCAAAAATTGAAGCAGAGGAAGATAAATTATTTATAAATATCCTTGATGAAGGAGATGTAGCTGTAAGAAAATCTAAACCAAAAAGGAGCTTGATCGTTTTATCATCTATCTCTTTAGGAATTATGTTTTCATTGTTAATAGTTTTTTATCGAGAAAGGCTATATATATAAATATTTTATGTTTGTTGATCATATCAGTTATTTAGCTTTTCAACAATTTTTCATAGCTACTATAGTTTGGTGTTTTTCTTTTTTAGTACTTTCTCAATATCTGAATATTCAGCATAAAGAAATATCAAATAAAAAGAGCTTCTTTCTGAATTACTATATTGCTCTATCAATCGTTGCAGTTATAAGAATTTTTTCAAATATTTTACCTAATACTCCTGATAGTTTTATGTACTTAAAAGCTTCTGAACGAATTGCTAACGGTAATGATTTTTTTTTTATGGGCGCTTTTTTTTATAGTGATATTATTTATTTTATCAAGTCTATTACATTTGATAATCACTATGCTATCATTTTCTTGAACAATGTTTTATTTATTTTCGCCTTAGTTAAATTATTAAAAATAGTTCCTAAAAGTAACCTAAACTCCTTTTGGTTATGGTTTCTTTTTCTTCTAGCGTACCCATCTATTTATTGGTTTGTCCCAAATGTTTTAAGAGAATCAATATTTTTTTATTGCATCGTGAATATATTTGCATATTCATTAGATTTTCAAAATTCAAAATTGAGGTTGCAAAATATTTTTTCGTTAGTGTTTTTTAGTATTTTTAGTGTTCTTTTAAGGCCACAGATTCTTCCAATTCTATTTGTATGGTATACATATGTATTTTTTAAAAAAAGTATCCTTTTTGGATTACTAATTTCATTGATTGGTATAATCTTTTTAAAAAATGATTATATTATATCAGAATATTTATCAAAAATTTCCTTTGAATATTTAGAAGCTAAGAAAATTGAAGGTGCTGCAAGCATTCCCACCATAGCTTTCAAACAGACAATTGTTCCAAATTCTTTTTATGAATTAATTATTCTTACGCCTTATTTAGTTTTTAGATTTTTATTTGCACCGTTTCCCTGGGAGATATCAAATCTCCGGTATTCCTTTGCTTTTTTAGATTCACTCATCTTGGTAGTTCTTTTTCTTAACATCGCTTGGAATGCTATTAAAAGAAAGCTCTGGAGTTTAGACATTGTGGTTTTTACATTTTTATTTATTACTATACTGGGTGTTTTTGAAATTGCTTTTACTGGTGCTGTAAGGCATAGAATGCCATATATCCTCATTTTATCTACATTGGTAATGTCTGGTTCTAAAAATAAAAAGATTTTTGCTCCTAGATGATACTTATCTTTTTAAATCAAATTGTTAATTCAATTTTTTTGATAATATATTTTATTTGCAAAAACACATGCGGATTTTCTGGATATTAGTATGTCAAATAATGTAATTAAAAGTAAGAGTTTTATCTATTTATTTTCAAAAATATTTGCTGCTTTATTTCAATTATTGAGTATATATCTTTTTACAAGAATTTTCAGTACGGAAGTATATGGTGACTTCATTTTATTTAGTTCATATGTTATGTTTATATGTTCCTTTGTTTTTTGGTGGCATAGGCTTTCCGTTTACAGATATTATCATAAATTTAAAAAAAGGTATAGTACCTTTATAAAAACCAGTTATTTTTCTTTTTATGCTTTGTGCATTTTCTTAATAGTAATTTATTTATTTTTAAATATTTTTTCTTCAACTGGCTTGTTAAAAGTAAGTGACATTTTTCTTCTAAGCATATTAGCCTCAACTTTTAGGTCAATTTTTGATTTAAATCAAAATTTATTAAATATAAATAGGGATGATACTTTTTTTGGGTTAAATATAATTATTCGGCCTTTATTTTTTTTGGGTGTGTGTCTTTTTGTCCACAACGTTTTTCCTAATAGCCAATATGCCCTCTTAATTGGATTTATGTCATCTTTTGCGATTAGCTCAATCTATTCTAGTTATTATATCCAGAGAAATACTGGAGATGGTTCTTTTGATAAAAATATTATAAAAAAATTTATTTCTTATGGCTTCCCACTTACTGGATTATTTTTCTTTGATTATATTTTGACGTCTTCTGACAGAATTATAATTGGATATTTTTTTGATTCAAAAATGGTCGGAATATATGGCGCTAATTATGATTTCATTAAGCAAATAATATTATTTTTAGTTATAGTTCAAGGACTAATTATCTATCCAGAGATTAATAGAACCTACGAAAAGGGAAATCAAATTGAGTTGGGGAATTTGATGTCCTTAAATTTTAATCTTTTAATTGTGATAATATTACCTCTTTCAATATTCGTTGCATTTTTTAATGAGTTTATTACCTCAATTTTTATCGGTGATAGCTTTAATTATTCATCATCTTTATTAATCCCATCTTTTTCATTTATGTTTTTCTTTTGGGGTTTAAAAATATATCATTTTGATTATGTATTCTTTCTTAGAGAAAAAACTAAAGTATCAATGAAAATTTTATTCTTTGGCAGCCTCTTTAACATTTGTTTAAATCTAGTTCTAATTCCGAGATATGAATTGATGGGAGCCGCATTTTCAACACTTTTAGCTTATTTAATTTGCTTAGTTCTTTCAGTTTATAAAGGACGCTCATTAATGAGATTAAACATAAATAAACCCATTATATTAAAAACTCTATCATTTGTAAGTATTTCAATTATAATAACTTTTATCATTGAGTCTATGAATTTGCACATAGGATACCAGATACTTACTTTTATACTTATTTACTCCTTACTAACTTTGTTTTTTAATTCGGTTACACTCAAGAACTTTTTAAAAAGGTTTGTATTTTGAAGTTAGCTTTTATAATTCCAAACATGAAAGGAGGAGGAGCCGAAAAAGTTTTATTTAGATTGCTAAATTATATAGCAAAAAACCAGAATGGATATGACATTCACTTGCTGCTTGCTAAAAAAGAGGGATTACTTCTAGATGGGCTTAATAAAAATATTAAAATATTTGACTTTAATAAAAATCATGCAAAAAATAGTCTTTTTGATATTATAAATTATCTAAGAATTCAAAAGCCTGATTATTTTATATCTTCGCTAGATTATATGAGTCTTATCTCAAGTTTGGCTTATAAAATTTCTAATTCGAAGGCAACTTTTTTGATTTGGGAGCATAACAACTTATCAATTCATTCAAAAAAAACTATATCGAACTCTTTATTCTTGAATAAAATATTAATTAAAGTATTTTATTCTTTCTCAAAAAAAATTATTGCGGTTTCAAATGGTGTTAGAGATGATTTGATAGCTAATTTTAATTTTCCATCTAGGAAAGTTGTTACTATTTACAATCCTGCTTTTGACCCAGATATTATTTTAAATTCAAGAGACGATTGTGATGATTTTCTAAAAATCAATTATAATTATATTATTGCAGTGGGAAGGTTGGCAAAGCAAAAAAATTACCCCAGCTTAATCAAAGCATTTAAGATTTTAAAGACTCATGATGTTTCGAAAGATATTAAGCTAGTTATAGTTGGAGAAGGTCCAGAAAAACAAAATATTATTGATTTAATAAAATCTTTAAAATTAAACAGTGAGATTTTTCTTTTTGGTCACAAAAAAAACCCATTCCCGCTAATTAAAAATGCTTCTGCATACGTTTTATCATCTATTAATGAAGGGTTTGGATTAGTTATAATAGAAGCATTAGCTTTAAAAAAACAAATTGTTTCAACAGATTGTCCAAGTGGTCCAAGAGAAATCTTAAAGGACGGTAAGTTTGGTATATTAGTTCCTGTAAATAATGCTGCAAAACTATCCGAGGGTCTGCTAGCTATACTGAATGGTGATATTTTTTTTGAAGAGGACGCTCTTTTTAAAAGATCACAAAATTTCAGTGTGGAAAATTGTTTCGGAGAGTTTTCAAAGTTATTAAGTGAAGTATAATTGAAATGATTTCAATTAATATAAAGTCAAAAATACTAAGTCTTATACCTAATTGGTTATTATTGTATTATAAAAAGTTAAACTACCGGGGAAAAAACATACCTTTGCGTGATGATAAATTTAAAAAACTAAACAATAGAGAAATCTTTTCTACTATTTATAGGGATAATTTATGGGGTTCAAATGAATCTAATAATTTTTTCTCTGGTCCGGGATCTCATAACAATCAAATTGTTGATAACTACGTAAAAACGATTTTTAAATACTTTAAAGAAGATTTTCAATTTTTAAAATTCCTTGATCTCGGTTGTGGTGACTTTAATATCGGGCGCCAGCTTTATCCAAACTCTAAAAGCTATTTAGGTGTTGATGTGGTACCTGAATTAATAGAAAGAAATAAAAAAATATTTAACGCAAAGAATCTTGACTTTTTATGTAAAGATATCGTGACGGATGATTTGCCAGATGCTGATTGTATACTTTTAAGGGAAGTTTTACAGCATTTAACTAATAATGAAATTTTAATCATATTAAATAGAATTAATAGATATAAGTATGTTGTGATTACAGAAAGTATTCCATTAGGAAAATTTAAATCAAATTTGGATAAAATTAAGGGTCCTGAATCAAGAGCTTATATAAATTCTGGCGTTGTATTGCACGAGGCCCCCTTTGTTTTTAGGGAAAATAAAAGACAAGAACTTTTAAAAATAAATAGGCCTGGGATAGATTTTCTTGTTACTACGATTTATGTCAAAAATTAGTTATGCTAACCTTTATCAAATAACGATTCATGAACAATTTTAGTAACCCTTCAATTACGGTATCTATTTCAACTGTTGCTAAAAATTTAGATCATTTTTGTTCTTCATTTTCTTTTCAACCCCTAGAAGATGCAGATGAAGTAATAATTATCGTACAGGGCATGAAAGACAAATCTTCACAGCCAATATTGAAAGATTATACAATAATTTATGATGACCAATTAGGACTAAGTCGCAGTCGAAATATTGCGATTGAAAAATCTAAATGTGATTTTATATGGTTTCTCGATGACGATGTCGTATTAAACAGTAATTGCATACAAAAATTAAAAAAGTCTATAAATATCAATAAGTATGCTAGTTTATTGACTGTGCGTATGAGTTACTTAGATGATACACCCTATAAGAATTATACTAATAAAAAAATATTAGGACGACTTGGTTCGTTAAAAGTCTCTTCAGTTGAATTGGTTGTTGCAAAAGAGTTTGTATTAAAAAACAATATTAGATTTAATGAAGGCCTTGGCTTGGGTTCGAAATTTCCTTCAACAGAGGAGAATGTTTTCTATTTAGATATATTTGATGAGGGTGGTTTGATAATCCATCTTCCAGAATTTTTTCTTAAACATGAATTTATTAATCGTAAGAAGGCTCACTTTTCCAATAGTTCGATTTTGAAAGCTAAGGGCATGTTTTGTTTTAGGTATGGAGGCCTTATGGGGTTTTTAATTTTTATTTATTTTTTGGTTAAATGCATTCTAATTAGTAAAAGTTACAAACTTTCTTTAGCACTGTTTAAAGGTTATAAAAATGCAGATGGAATCATTTAAAATGTCTGAATTAGTATCAATTATAACTCCAATGTATAATTCAGAAAATTTTGTAGAGGAAGCCATCTTATCTGTTATCAAACAAAGCTACACTAATTGGGAGTTGTTGATTATTGATGATGGATCTAAGGATAAAAGTATTGAAGTAGTTGAAAAATATTTGGGTAGGGATAATAGAATAAAATTAATTAAAAATACTATTAATAAAGGTGCATCATTAACCAGAAATATTGGTATTAAAAAATCATGCGGAAGATACATTGCATTTTTGGATAGTGATGATGTTTGGTTTCCTATAAAGCTTGAAGAACAGATTAAGTTTATGAATGATAAAAAGGTCGCACTTTCTTTTAGTTCATATGAAAAAATTGATGAGTCTGGTAAACATTTAAAAAATATAATGATTTCAAATACAAATCCAACCTATAATGATCTATTAAAAAGTAATCATATTGGTTGTTTGACTGCTATGATAGATTTAAAGATTATGAATTTTAAGAAAGTTTATATGCCTGATATTAAAACAAGGCATGATCATGGCTTATGGTTAGCTATTTTAAAAAAAGGTTTCAACGCTTCTGGTAATGTAAAAATCTTAGCTAAATACAGGCACCGTTCAGGTTCGATTTCATTTGATAAGGTTAAAAGTGCTCAGTTCCAATGGAAACTTTATAGACAAGTTGAAAAAATTAATATTATCGCGAGTGTTTTTTATATGCTTTGTTGGGCTTGGTATGGGTTTTTAAAACAAGCTTAAGGTTCTATTTTTACCAGTTAAAATCTAAGCCCACGATAAATGTTGTTCCTGATTTCTTTAATTTTTCAGAGTTATTGCTTATGTATTCATCACTGTTAATTATAATTGTAGTACTAAAATTTATATTTATTGATAATAAATATTGAAGATCAAACTTGTATTTATATGAATGAGTTTTGTCCTTAAGTAAAAATTCAGTATTCCAATCATTGTCTCTATTTCTTTCGTCATAATTATCAAAGAGTCCAGATCCCTTACCGATGCCTTTTTGAACATGCTCAAAAGCACTATAAAAAATTATTTTTGACGAAGGTAAATAAAAAGATTCTATCAGAAGCGCTTTACTTGCCGGGCCATCGGAAGACCCCAGTGATTGATGTCTGTGTGAATAAGAGAAATCGGGGTGCGTATATGTCCAGGGCCTAGTCGCAGTATATTCAATTCTCAGGTCTGGAAGGCTTATATTTTTTGATGATAAAAATATTCCAAATTGGTATGAAAATTTATTACCCCACCAATCTTTAAAAATATCTTTCCAAGAAAGCTCATCAAAAAGTAATGTCTTATATATCACGCACCCAGGTACAATTCGATACCCTAGATCAGCCGCGATTAACTTATTATCTAGATCGCCAAGATTATGCTCCTGGGCCCAAAAAAAAGATATAGGGTTCATATAACCTAGCTCAGGCGACCTGTTTCCATAAATGACTAGTTCAGAAATTGAAGCGTGAAGATTACTGTTTATCTCATATTTAACTCGATGACCAGAAAGAAATTTCTCTTTTTTTATGTTTTCATTATGAATTTCATCTATTGTTTTATTTAAAAGACTACCATGAAAATATTCAAAATTAAATTTCCCTAAGCTTTTATAAAGTCTCAGGTGATTAAACGGTGTGGCTTTTGCAGATAAAATTGGTGAATTTCCTGATGACCATCCCCATGAGAAAGGATTATTTGCAATTTCTACGTTCACTAAAGGGTTCTTTAAATAAAGAGAAGTATTATTTAAATACCAAAAAGTCATATCAATTTCCGGGAAATATTTTTTCCATTCGTTTCTATAATTATTTAAAATTGAGATTTGATCTCCATTATGTCGAAACATTGAAAATGTCGATCTAATATATAATTGATTATTAAATATACCATTGAAAGAAATTTCGTCAAGGTATTGAAAGTTTCGCTGATTTTTTTGACTCTGGCTCAATAAAACTTCACGTAGCCTAATCCATATTAATGTTGTGTCAGATATTGATTGATAGAAATATTTATTTTCAATATCAACGTTAGATTTAAATATTTTACTATAAAAATTTGGGATGCTACTTTTCTGTTTTAAGGAATCAAGTGATGTCTTTTTATATGGGATTCTAAAATTTAGTAGGCTTTTAATATAAATTTTATTTTCGTTTTTTTTAAGTATCTTGTCTGCATCAATTGAGCTTATCGAGTTATTTCCAAAATAATTTAAGGAAATTTTTCCTTGTGCTGACAATCTCTTTAGTATGATACTAGAGGGATGATTTAGCTCTATTGGCATTTGTGAAAACACAAAAATGTTTGAAATAAAAATAGAAAGAAAAATTAGTTTTGAATATTGTTGTTTCATAATCATTGCATTTACTGTTGTTGAATGCTAATTTTGATTTTCCAATTTAAGGATTCCTATCGAAAAAAAACGCTATCAGTTTGTCAAAAAATAAATAAAAGAACTTTGTTCATCATGACGAGCTTGGAGGCGTCACTCCAAAGTTGTTATTGACGGTTAATTTCTAGTTAATTAATTATTCAATCAATAATATGGAAATATTTAATCAATTATTAGTGCGTGTGCCCAAATGGATTGTTTCCTGGATACTAGTTATCTTAGACGCATTCGCTGGCTATTTTGTAATTGACCTGATATTATATCAATTTGAAATAAGTTATCCAGTATTTAAAATTTATTTGGTTTTACAGATTACTATGTGCTTATTATTTTGGTCTGCGAACCTTTATAAGGGTGATGCTCAAACCTCTCGATTCGTAGAAACTGAAAACCTGATAAAAATAACTTTTTTCATGATGGCTGCTGCAGTGTTTTTATTGGGAGTCGATGTAGATCTAGGTCCGATAAAATCACAATTTATAATTAGGTATTGGATATTATATTCATTTTTAACTGTGGTTATACGTTGGGTTGTTCGTTCAATTCAAAAATTATTACTTAAGAAAGGGTTCGGTCAACGTAATGTGATCGTTATCGGTACCGGAGACAATTCAAAGTTTGTAACAGGAAAATTAATTAAGCATGGGCAAAAACTTTATAACGTAATAGGTTTAATTAGAACTTTAGATGAAAAAAATAAAAATGTTAGCTCCTTAAATAATTATTTAGGAGATGAAACTGAATTAAAATCAATTATTTCAAAAAACCCAGTTTCCGATATAGTTATAGCACTTGATAATATGGATCATAATCATATCATGAAATTAATTTCGGCAATAAATGGTGCACCTGTTTCAATTAAGATAGTGCCTGATTTATATGAAGTTATCAGCGGGTTAGCCAGGACAGAGCAAATCTCAGGCTTGCCGTTAATTGAGGTCAATTTTCAAGAAAGTCAATGGTCGAGTTCTGGCATGAAGAGACTATTTGATGTTATTTTGAGTGTTTTTTCATTAATTATCTTATTTCCACTTTTTACCATTTTAGCACTAATTATTAGTTTCACTTCTAGAGGTCCAATAATTTACAGTCAAGAAAGACTTGGGTTTAAAGGTAAGCCTTATATGATCTATAAATTTAGATCTATGATTATTGACGCTGAGGAAAGCAGTGGCCCTGTTTGGACTACCGATAATGACCCTCGTATTACTTCATTTGGTAAGGTCTTAAGAAAATATAGATTGGATGAATTGCCTCAATTAGTTAATGTTTTTTTAGGGCAAATGAGTTTAGTCGGGCCAAGGCCAGAAAGGCCATATTTTACAGAAAAACTTAAAGAGAAATTTCCACTCTATGATAGGAGGTTTAGGGTTAGGCCTGGTATTACTGGATGGTCACAAATAAAGCATCCGTCTGATCTGAAAGAAGAAGATGTAAGACAAAAATTAAGATATGATTTTTATTATATTGAAAATATAAGTTTAAACCTTGATTTAAAAATTTTAATAAGAACTGTCATTGTAGTTTTGTCTGGCAAAGGTCGCTAATATTTTAGGTAAAATCACTTAGTCTTTACGATAAACTGTGTTGTTATATATATTTTTTCTCAATGTTAAATTATTTAATTTTTACATATAAGATAATTCTAACTCTTAGCAATAAAATATTTTGATTTCAATAAAAGATATAAGAGAACGGCCTGAGTTCGTTCAAGATGCATTAGTCCAAAAAGGTTATGAAGGTTCAATTTCGGACGTTAGTAATATTGATTCTCAATATAGAAATCTTACTAAGACTCTCGAAGATAATAGAGCAGAGAAAAACTTAGTTTCTAAAAAAGTCGCAATTCAAAAAAGAGTAGGTCAAAATGCTGATGACAAAATTGCTGAGATGAAGAAGCTTGGCGATATAATAAAATCTCTTGAATTGGAACTAGTTGACTTAAAGTCTCAATTAAGTTTAAAGCTTGAAGAAATCCCAAACATTCCACATTCATCCGTTCCTCAAGGGAAAAATGAAAAAGAGAACGTTGTTATTAGGGAGTGGGGTAACAAAGCTGTTTTTAATTTTAAAGAAAAAACGCATCAAGAATTAGGTAAAAATCTCAAATTATTTGATTTTGAAAGAGGATCAAAAATTTCCGGAAGCGGATTTCCTCTTTACACGGGAAAGGGTGCTCAACTTGAACGTAGATTAATAAATAGTATGATTGATCATCATGTAAATAATTATGATTTTAAAGAAATGTTTCCACCTGTATTGATTCTTGAAGAATCTATGAGAACAACTGGGCAATTACCAAAGTTTAAAGAAGATATGTATCTTTCTGATTTAGATCAGCTTTATCTGGCCCCAACCGCAGAAGTACCAATTACGAATATTCATAGAGATGAAATAATTCTTGAAAATAATTTGCCGATAAACTATGTTGCATACTCTCCTTGTTTTAGACGGGAATCTGGTTCCTATGGAAAAGATTCAAGAGGTCTCTTGAGGCTTCATCAGTTTAACAAAGTTGAAATGGTTAAATTTGTGAAACCAGAAGAATCTTATGAAGATCTTGAACAATTAGTATTACAAGCAGAGTCAATACTTCAAAAACTGGGTATTACATACAGGGTTGTTGAATTGTGTACAGGTGACTTGGGCTTTTCGGCTGCGAAATGTTATGATATCGAAATTTGGTCACCAGGTGAGGAGCAGTGGCTAGAAGTATCCTCATGCAGTAACTTTGAAGATTTTCAATCTAGGAGAGGAAAAATACGATACAGGAGTAATTCAGATAAAAAAGTTAGACTTCTACATACTTTAAATGGATCAGGTTTAGCCACGCCTAGGCTTATGGTCGCACTATTAGAAACATATCAAACTGAAGATGGTGGGATTATTTTTTCTGACTCTGCTGCTGATTTCATAGGAATGAAAGAAATAAGATAGTTGTATTTCCTCTGGCTTCTTACAGTTACGATAATTTGTACTGTATTCTTTGGTATAGTTGTTATTGTGTTCTCTTTTTTTGATTTCAAAAATGGGAAATTGGTTGGCCATATTGTTAGGTATTGGGCAAAATCAATATTTGTTGCATCTAGAATCAAAACAAAAATAACAGGTTTAGAGAATTTAGATATATCAAAAAATTATATTTTTGCTGCAAACCATGCTTCGAGCCTAGATATTCCACTAATGCTAGGATATCTACCTTTTTGGACTGTTCCAATTGCGAAAATTGAACTTAAATGGATTCCTTTTTTAGGTTGGGCGATGCAAATGGCAGGACATGTATTTGTTGATAGAACAAATCACGAAAATGCGATGTTATCAATTGAAAATATTAAAAGCTCTTTAAAAAAAAAACCACGTTCTATTTTGGTTTTTCCTGAGGGTTCTAGGACTGATAACGGAAACATGAATCAATTTAAACCTGGAGGGTTAAGCATCGGAATAGCTACAAGAATTCCAGTTGTCCCTGTTGCAATTAATGGAACCTATGAATCTTTAAAAAAGGGCTCAAAAAAATTCACAAGAAAAGTTTTAGAGATAAAGATTGGCAAACCAGTTTTAACTAATACCTTTAATGATGAAGATCGAAAAAGGTTGTCTCACATTGTTTACGAAAGGGTTAAAGCGTTAAAAGAATGATTATTATAAAAAAAGAAGATATCTCTAAATTGATTTCAAAGTATAAAAATAACGGATTAAGTATAGTTTTCACAAATGGTTGCTTTGATCTTTTGCATTCTGGACATCTAGACCTTTTGAGGAGAGCCTCTGAATTTGGGGATAAATTAATTGTTGGTTTAAACTCTGATGTTTCAGTTAAGAAGCTAAAAGGACGTAGTAGACCTATTGAAAATGAATCTGTTCGATCAAATAATTTATTAGATAAAAGTTTTGTAGATGATGTAATTATTTTTAATGAAATCACACCAAAGAAATTGATTGAGCAAATCATTCCAAATGTTTTGGTAAAAGGAGGCGATTATAAAAAAGAAGAGATAGTCGGATATAACAATGTAACAAAAAATGGCGGAGTTGTTAGAATTGTACCTTTAACACCTGGATTTAGCACCACTTTAATCATCAATAAAAGTAATAGATAATATCTTGGCCCTCTTGAAATTAGATAATAGATTTTAAATCTAATTCACAAACAAATTAATATGATACAAAGACTTACAAGAAGCGCCATACTTTTCACTGCAATTTTTACATTTTTTATTTCGGTTTTAAATTCTCAAAACAAAAATAATCTAAATCAAATAAAGCCATACAATAAAAGTGCTTTAAAAAGTAGCCTAGATGAAAGTAGAAATAGGTTTCCTGAAATTTTACAAGACGTTAAGATTTTATTATCTGAGGTTCTGATTGCTGATTATCACTTAGATACTCTCGAAGTTATATACAACCTTAGCAGAGTATATGATCTTCTTATGGAGGCAGATCAGATAGGCGATATGAATCAAGAAGACCAAGAAGAGTTTGAACGCTTCGAAAAATCATTTTTAGATATTTATACGCATAAATTAGGTACTATTCGTTCATCTGACGCACCCGTAACAGCTGAAAGGTTTCGCCGTGATATTACGGAAGCAATAGAGCCCCTTGAGATAGAAATGGGGAAAACTAAATATATAGTAGTTGATGACCGTGATGGTCATATTCCCTTAGTTAGAAACAAGCAGGTTGATCAGTTTATTACCTATTTCACTACAAAAAAAGGTAGAAAGCAATTTTCAATTTGGTTAAAAAGGTATGAAGAATATAAAAACTTGATTCTCCCAATATTAAAAGAGCATGAAATGCCAGAAGAATTAATGATTTTAGCGATGATTGAATCGGGATTAAACCCAAAAGCTTACAGCCGTGCTAATGCTTCAGGGATGTGGCAATTTATATATTCAACGGGAAAAAGTTATGGACTTAAAAGAGATTGGTATATTGATGAAAGAAGAGATATAATTAAAGCAACGCATGCGGCATGCGAGTATTTGAAAGATTTGAACGAGCAGTTTGACAATTGGTATTTAGCTTTAGCTGCGTATAATTGTGGCGCAGGTAGAGTTTCTAGAGCATCAAGGCTTCATCAAACATATGATTTTTGGCAAATGCATTCTTTGCCTAGAGAGTCAAGAAACTATATTCCTTACTACTTGGCAGCTGCTATAATTGCAAAAACTCCAGCGAAATATGGATTCACTATTCCTAAAGTTAAGTCGTTCGAATTTGAGGAGGTTATACTTGAAAACAGTGCAGACCTTGCTGTATTAGCAAGAGTGGCCGACATAAAGGTTAAACAATTAAGAAACTATAACCCAGAATTGAGACAGTCTGCTACACCAACTGACAGTCCTTATCTCCTGAAGCTTCCCAAGGGTAAAAAAGATCAATTCTTGGCAAGGTGGAACTCCATTCCCCAGTCAGAGAGATTCGCTCCTCAATTTATAGTACATAGAGTGCGAAATGGAGAAAGTTTGTGGACAATTTCAAAAAAATATGGAGCATCGATTCATGACATTGCAGCTGTAAACAAGCTTCGCAACAGGCACAAAATACGAGTTGGCAATAAATTAAAAATCCCAATGAAAGGCGCATCATTGAGGACATGGGGAACGAAAGACAATGGTGGTCCAGCGGGTCATTATAAAGTCACCTATAAAGTTAAAAGAGGTGATACGTTGGGTCAAATTGCTGAGGATTATAAAACAAATGCTAGTAAAATAAGAAGATGGAATAGGTTAAAATATGGAGCAAGTATAATTTACCCTGGTCAAAAACTTAAAATTTGGGTTAAAGAAGGATAGGGAAATATGACAAAACAAAATATCATAGATATAGTCTCAGAAGCGACTGGTCTTACAAAAGTTGAAACTGAGGCGGTAACGAACGGTGTAATGAAGACAATTATCGATTCATTAGCTAAAAATGATAGAGTCGAGTTGAGAGGATTTGGGACATTTGGGGTTAAGCATCGTATGCCCAAAAAAGCTAGGAATCCTGGTACAGGTGATGCAATATATCTACCTGAAAGGTACGTTCCTACGTTTAAACCAAGTAAGATTATGCGTTCTCGAGTAAATGAATTAACTAAAAAATAATAGAGGAATTTATGCCCTGTGGTAAAAAGCGAAAAAAGCGTAAAATGAATACGCACAAACGCAAAAAGCGTTTGAGAGCTAATAGACATAAGAAGAAAAATACTTAAGAAACCTTAATTACTGGTTTACTTTTTCGTTTATCTTTTGAGTTAAATTTTCAATATCTATGGAAAGAACACTCTATTCAGTTTCTGACCTTGTCTCCAAAACTAGAGCTTTATTAGAGCTCTCCTTTAAAAATATTTATGTTGAAGGTGAAGTATCTAATGTTCACTACCATTCTTCTGGTCATTTATACTTCGTTATAAAAGACAGTTTATCAGAGTTAAAATGTGTAATGTTTAAAAATGCGAATAGTATTTTAAGGTTTCGTGTTGAGAATGGAATGCGTTTAGTTAGCTTCGGCTCATTGTCTATGTTTGAACAAAGAGGCCAACTTCAGTTTGTAACAAAAAGAATAGAATTATCAGGCGTTGGTGCGTTGCATCAAGCCTTTGAAACATTAAAAATTAAACTTTATAATGATGGTTTATTTTCAAATGAACATAAACTAAAAATAAAAAAAATTCCAAAAAAAATTGGAATTATTACCTCAACCGAGGGAGCTGCCTTAAAAGACATTTTGCATGTTTTGAAGAGGAGATCACCATTCTTAGAAATACTCATTAGGCCTGCTAAAGTACAAGGTGAAAATGCAGCTGAAGATATCTCTAATGGAATAATTGAATTGTCTAATCTTGATAATATCGACGCGATTATAATTGGAAGAGGAGGGGGCTCGATTGAAGATTTATGGGCTTTTAACGAAGAAGCTCTAGCAAAAGTTATTTTTAATTGTTCTGTTCCAATAATTTCTGCTGTTGGCCATGAAACAGACTTTACTATATCTGATTTTGTGTCAGATGTCAGAGCTGCAACGCCCACTGAAGCAGCTGAAATTATTAGTTTAAGCAAAGAAGAACTCATGACATTTATTTTAAGTTTTCAAGAAAAGCTTATTAATTATGTTAATTCTTATAGCAATGCGAAAAAAAATGAAGTGATTAATATTTTGAATCGTTTGATGTTGTTGCAGCCACTAAATGTAATAAAGTCAAAGCAAGCGTCATTAGATGGCTTTTATAGTTTTTTTGTTAATCATATTAATGAGTTAATTGAACTAAAAAAGATTAGATTCTTAGGTACAATAAATCAATTGCAAAGTATTGGGCCTGAAAATGTATTACGAAGAGGATATTCAATTGCCGTGAACAAAAAAACAAAAAAAATAATTCGAATAGCTTCCGAGCTGTCAGTTAATGAGAGATTTATATTAAAAACTTCAAATGGAAGTTTAGAAGCAAAGAAGATAAAATGATTTAATGGGGGGGTGTTAATTATGGCGAAACTAAAAAAAACAAAATCTTTCGAAAATATTTTTGAAGATTTAGAAAAGATTGTAGGCGAAATGGATGAAGGTGATATTCATTTAGAAAAAAGTCTTGAACTTTTTGAAAAAGGCATGAGCTTAGTTGAAGAAGGTAAAAGCAAGCTTGATGAAGCTGAACTTAAAATTAAAACCTTAACCAAAAATTCAAATTCAGTATAAATATGATTAAACCAAAGAATTTTGGCTTGTGGGGTAATACTGATAAAAGCGTATTTTGGCAGATATTGCCAAAAATAATTGATTGGGCCAATATTAATAAAATTCAAATCTATATTACCGAAAAAATTCAAACAGACGTTGAATTTAATGCAAATAGTTTACCTGTAATTAATTCAAATGAAAAAATAAATGAAATGGATTTCATGCTTGTCTTAGGTGGGGATGGTACTTTTTTAAGTTGCGCAAGAGCTGTAGAACATCATGACACACCGATCCTTGGAATTCATCTTGGTGATTTAGGGTTTTTAGCTAAGGTAACATTAGATGATATATTCCAAAGACTAGACCAAGTTGCAAAGGGAGATTATTTAATTGAGAAAAGAAGCATGGTCAAGGCTGTTTTAAAAAAGAGTGGTGGTGAGAAAGTATCATACGGGTTAAATGATTTTGTTGTTACTAGTGGAGAATCACATAGGCTGCTTGTATCGGAAGTATTTGTTAATGGTAATAGGGTATCTGAATACAGGTCTGATGGCTTAATTGTAGCTACGCCAACAGGATCAACCGCATACTCCTTATCATCCGGTGGACCTATTATCGCTCCAGATGTTGACAGCTTTGTCATTACTCCTATTTCTGCGCATTCACTTAACTCGAGGCCATTAGTTGTGTCAAATAAATCTAGTATTGAAATTAAGTTCTCAAATTACAATCAAGACATTATATTTATCACAGATGGTCAACTTCATGAAGTATTAAGGCCCAATGATGTTGCCTTAATTAGTAATTCTAATTTTCAAATAGGGTTAATTGATTTCGATGATACTGATTACTTCCATACGCTTAGAACAAAAATGGGTTGGGGTACTCGGGGAGAGTCTTAAGGTATAGGTTTTAACTATTTTTAGAAAAAAGATTTTTTAAGACATAACCTGCGATATCCGGATTTTCTTTAAGTCTTCTTAAAGAGTAGTCGTACCAATCGGGGCCGTAGGGCACGTAAACTCTCACTTTATAGCCTAAAGATAAAAGTTCTTCGAGCCTTCCATTCATTGGTACTCCGTATAGAACTTGAAATTCAAAAGTTGAGGAGTCTATAGTATGCTTTTTAATCATATTTATTAAGGCACCTATTAAATGTTGATCGTGCGTAGCATAGCATGCATATGATTTTTTTTCTGACATAAGTTTAGCCATTTTTAAAAAGTTAACTCGTATTTTTTCTGGATCCTTGATAGCAACTTTTGAATTTTCCTGGTAGATGCCCTTACAAATCCTTGCGTTAAAATTATGGGAGCCCAAGCTTTCAATATCTTTTAAGCTTCTTCTTAAATAAGCTTGCAATACAACGCCTGTTTCTGAATAAGTTAATTTCAATTGATTGTATATTTTAAAAGTTATATCAGTGCTTTTTGAGCTTTCCATATCGATTCTCAAAAAGTTTGAGTATTCTTTTGCTTTTTTTAAAATCTTTTGAAAATTATTCAAAACGACTTCCTCTGAAATATCTAGTCCAATATGTGAAGGTTTAATAGAAATATTGCTATCAATTGAATCTTGGTAAATTTTTTCATACAAATCGCAATATTCCTTAGTTATTTTTTCTGCGATGTCTAAATCGCTTACATGCTCTCCTAGGATATCAATAGTCGTTGAAAAACCTTTATTATTAAGTTCTTTAACAATACTTAAAACTTCTTTTGAACTATAACCAGCAACGTATGATTTTGAAAATAATTCAACGAACCATTTTGGTAATATTGGAACAGATAAAGCTAAAAATTTATTTAACATTTTATTTTATATTTTTTTTCATTATAAAATTTAAGCTGAACATCATTTAACACGAGCAAATTTTTTTATCTATTTTATTATCAAGTTTAGATTGACTAACGAAAACACAAGCGTCTAAATTCGCATCCTAATTACTAAAGTTATATTATTATGTACAGAGATTTTGGAACCGTTTTTTTTGCAGTAATCATGGGCGCCGTCATGGTATCTATTCCGCTTCTTATTAGTTGGCTCATTGCGCCTTCAAACAAGACTAAAGATAAGCTTGATACTTACGAATGCGGTGAAGAAGCTGAGGGTTCTGCTTGGTTGCAGTTTAACATTCGGTTTTATATCATTGCCCTAATTTTCTTGATTTTTGATGTTGAGGTTGTGTTTCTTTTCCCTTGGGCAGTTGTTTTTAAGGAGATGGGTCTGCTTGCTCTAATAGAAATGGGCATTTTCTTGTTGATCCTCTGCGCTGGATTGGCTTATGTCTGGGTTAAGTCTGACTTAGAATGGGTTAGAAGAAAAATTAAGTATGGTGGTGGTAGGTATAAACCTTTATCGGCATCTTCGGAGGATTAAATGGGATTATTAGAAAATAGATTTGATGATAATATTGTTGTTGAAAAATTAGATAAACTATTAAGCTGGGCTAGATCTACATCACCATGGTTTTTTCAGTTTGGAACTGCCTGTTGTGCTATTGAGATGATGGCTGCTGCTGCCAGCAGACACGATTTGATGAGAATTGGAATAATCCCGAGGTCATCTCCTAGACAAGCGGATGTAATGATTGTCGCTGGTACTGTTACTATGAAAATGGCTCTAAGGGTAAAGAAGTTGTATGAGCAGATGGCAGATCCTAAATATGTTGTTGCCATGGGTTCCTGTGCTACTAGCGGCGGGCCATATTGGCAACATGGCTATCACGTTTTAAAAGGAGTGGACTTAGTAATTCCTGTGGACGTTTATGTACCTGGATGCCCTCCTAGACCAGAGGCTTTAATTGAAGGCTTGCTGAAGCTACAAGAACAAATTTTAGAAGGTCGTCCTCTAACAAGGAAAATGGGTTGAGCGAAGATATACAGGTTCTAATTGATGATGTAGTAGCTAAAGCATTAGCTGGTGACATGGATCCCATCAATAATATCGAAGACCGTGTCACTAGATCGAAAGCAAAGGCCGCGTTAGTAAAAGCAAAGAGATCTCAGCCAGAAACTGAAATCAAGAGTAAGGCCTCTGAAGTTTCTGAGAATTCTGACGTAAAAACTAAAGACACAATTGAACACATAGTTATTGCTTCTTTAACTAAAAACTTTTCAAATTTTTTAGACGGCGAACAAAACGGCGAATGGATTCAAATGAAGGCAGAAAATTGGTTTGATATAGCTAAACATTTGAAAGAAAATGAAGATTTATACTTTGATTCCTTGCAGTGTAATACGGGATTCGACTTGGAGGGGGGAATGTTAGAATCGAGATATAACTTGCATTCTATGAAGCATTTACACGCAATTGAAATAAGGATAAAAGTAAGTATTGAAAATCCAAATATACCATCTGTTGAAAGTTTGTGGAGAGTTGCCGATTGGTTTGAAAGAGAAACTTATGACATGTTTGGTATTAATTTTACAGGGCATAGAGATCTTCGACGTATTTTACTCCCTGAAGATTGGGAGGGGTGGCCTCTTAGAAAAAATTATGAAGAACAAGAAACATATCATGGCATTGTTGTGCCGAAAGTGAAAGAAGGATGGGAGTAGTACACGGACAGGAGATGGTCCTTAATATTGGGCCTCAGCATCCTGCAACACATGGTGTTTTGCGGTTACAAGTAAAGACAGATGGGGAAGTGATTTCTGAAATCACTCCTTATTTGGGTTATTTGCATCGCTGTTTTGAGAAGCATTGCGAAAACGTAACTTATGAGCAAGTTATACCATTTACAGACCGGTGCGATTATTTGGCTTCGATGACAATGAATTTTGGTTATGTTGTTGCTGTGGAGAAGCTGATGGATATCAAAGTTAATGATAGGGTGCAACACATTAGAGTTATAATGGCTGAATTGCAAAGAATAGCTAGTCACTTGTTAGCAACAGGCGTTTTTGGTTTGGATTTAGGTGCCTTTACCCCATTTCTGCATATGTTAAGAGACCGAGAGAGAATTATTGATTTATTTGAAATGACTTGTGGTGCAAGGTTGCTTTATAATTACATGTGGGTTGGGGGTCTTAGTCATGATTTGCCCAAGGGGTTTGTTGAGGCAACTTTAAATTTTCTTGACTATTTTGAACCTAAGATAGATGAATTTGAAAACTTGCTTGGGCACAATAAAATTTTTGTCGAAAGAACTGCTGATATAGGTATTATGCCAGCTGAGGTCGCTATTAATTTTGGCGTTACGGGCCCTAATCTACGAGCTTCGGGAGTTAACTGGGATTTAAGAAAAGATGATCCATATTCGATTTATGATAAATTTGATTTTAACGTTCCAGTTGGTCAGGGTATAAAGGGTACTGTTGGGGATTCTTGGGATAGGTTTTATGTTAGATTACAAGAAATTAGAGAAAGTGTGAAGATTGTTAGGCAGGCTATAGACCAGCTTCCAAAAGATGGTGACGTTCATCAGAGCATGCCAAAAAAAATAAGACCCCCAAAAGGCTCTATCTATAGTAGGACAGAATCTCCTCGTGGTGATCTAGGCTATTACATTGAAAGTGATGGTTCAGATACTCCTTCTCGATTAAAAATGCGCTCACCAGCATTTACAGCATTAGGTGTCCTTGACGAAATCGCTGGTGGCTGGTTGATGTCAGATGTTTTAGCTATTCTTGGTAGTCTTGATATTGTTCTTGGTGAGATTGATCGATGACAGTAGACTATATTTTTGATTTTTTGACTGGTTTATTAGGTGGGTTTCTCGGTTCGGATTATCTCCTTTTGGCTTCTATGTTGATTCCATGTTTGGCTATTTTTGGATTTATTACTATTTATGCTCTAATCGTTATTTACGCTGAGCTAAAAGTTTCCTCTTTCATTCAAGATAAAGTAGGTCCTATGGGGCAAGGTGTGGGGCTTCATGCAGGTAAATGGGGTTTGCTTCAACCTGTTGCGGATGCTCTAAAATTATTGCTTAAAGAAGACATAATTCCTTCAAGTGCCGATAGGCCATTGTTTATACTTGCTCCTTTTATGATTTTTATTGGAGCTTTTATTAGTTTTGTGGCTATTCCATTTGGTGAATCTATTATTGTTGCAGACCTTAATATTGGTCTTTTTTATATTTTGGGTGTTGGTTCGATAGCTGTTTTATCTCTTATTTTAGCGGGTTGGGCATCAAATAATAAGTGGTCTCTGTACGGAGGAATGCGTTCTGCCGCTCAGATAGTTAGTTACGAAATTCCAGCGGGACTTTCATTGATTGTTGTGATAATGTTAGCGGGTACTCTAAACTTACAAGATATTATCAAATACCAAGAAGGCGGTATATTTAACTGGATTATATTTGATAACCCATTTGTTCCGATAGCTTTTGTCGTATATTTTATTAGTGCGCTAGCTGAAGTAAATCGGACGCCTTTTGATTTACCAGAATCAGAGTCTGAGCTCGTAGCTGGGTTTGCCACGGAGTACTCAGGTATGAGGTATGCTTTCTTCTTCCTTAGCGAATATGCGAATATGTTTGTTGTCAGCGCTGTAGCTGCAGCTGGTTTTTTAGGGGGATGGCAAAGTCCGTTTGATGGTTTTATGAGCACACCTGCTTGGAGTGTTTTCTGGATGATAAGCAAAACAGGGTTTTTGATATTTGTAATGATTTGGCTTCGTTGGACTCTTCCAAGGTTGAGAGTAGATCAATTGATGAATGTATGTTGGAAAGTTTTTCTTCCAATAGCCTTATTAAATATATTTGGTGTGGCTATATGGACAGTGGTTTTTAACTCTTAAGGTAATAAATGAAAAGATATTTTACAGATATTTATGAAAGTGTGAGCTCAATTTTAGGTGGTATGGGTATCACTTTAATGCATCTAATTAAAGCAAGAAATGATAATGTGACATTGCAATATCCGGAAGAAAAGTGGCCAAGGCCTGAGAGGAACATTGGTTTTGATCACAATAGTTATAATGTTATTCGTTCAAGACTTCATGTAGATATGGATGATTGCATTGGTTGCCTAAAATGTGAAAGAGCGTGTCCGGTTGACTGTATTAAAATTGTTACAGAGAAAGCGCCAGTTAGGGGTGAAGACTTAAAGGAAATTAAGCATAAAGGTATTACTTCCAATGGTACTAGAAAAGCTCTAGTCGTTACTAGGTTTGATATTGATATGTCAGAGTGTTGTTATTGTAATTTATGCACTTATCCATGTCCTGAAGAGTGTATTTTTATGACAGGTGGTCCGAACGCTAAAAAGCACCCTATCGATTATGAGTTCTCTGAACCAGATAGAAGTGATCTAATATACAGGTTTGCTAAAAAAGGAGCTAAAGAAGGCTTGGCGGAAATGAATGCTAAACAAGAGGCGGAAGCTTAATTACATGGCTGATATTGTTTTCTGGATAATTTCAGCATTGACAGTTATGTCAGCGGCATTTGTTGTACTCAATAATCAGTTGGTCTATTCAGCTGTGGCCTTATTGTTTACATTATTTGGCACAGCAGGTCTCTATGTTTTTTTATGGGCAGATTTCATTGCCGGTATTCAAATACTAGTTTATGTTGGTGGAATTCTTGTACTAGTTATTTTTGGTATAATGTTGACAAATAAAATAAAATCAGTTAGAATATCGCACAAGAGTATGCAGCAAGGCGTTGGGGGTGTAGTAATATTTTGGTTCTTTATTTTTTTATTCCTTGCTCTTACAAAAGCACCCTGGGTTGTAACTGAGGCAATAGAGCCAGTCGGAACTGTAAGGGGTATTGGTATCTTGTTGCTAACAGATTACTTGCTTCCTTTTGAGATCATTTCTGTTCTTTTGCTTGGTGCCCTTATCGGCGCCGCTGTTTTGTCTAGAGGGGATTCTTGATGAATAGTCTTGACTCGTACCTTTTTATTTCTTCAATGCTATTTTGTCTAGGCCTTTTTGGTGTAATAACCAGAAGAAACGCGATAGCTGTTCTAATGGGGGTTGAACTTATTTTAAATGCTGCAAATATTAACTTTGTAGCATTTTCAAAATTCAATGGTATGAATTTAGATGGTCATATTTTTGCGTTGCTAGTAATTGTTTTAGCTGCTGCGGAAGCGGCTGTTGCGCTAGCAATTATTATAAATATTTACAATAATATGAATACTGTAAATATTGATGATGTTTCGGAGCTTAAAAGATGATTGAAAATCCGATGATTCTGTTTCCGTTACTTATTCTCTTTTTGCCCTTACTTTCTTTTATAATTGTAATTTTCTTTGGTAATAAGCTTCCTCGCCAAGGTGACTGGGTGGCTGTTGGGTCTATAGTCACAACCTTTTTATTAGCCTGTTACTTATTCCTGCAGATGTTTTTGAACTATGATCCTGATTTTAGTCATGGGGCATCATTTTCATGGATTAATCTGGGTGAGTTTAAAATTAATCTTGGTATCTTAGTTGATAACCTAACAATAGTTATGTTGCTAATTGTTACTCTTGTTTCTAGTTGTACTCATATTTTTTCACTCGCCTATATGAAAGGTGACATTCGTTACAACCGTTATTTTGCATATTTAGGACTGTTTACATTTTCAATGAATGGAATCGTTTTGGCGGATAACTTGATTTCAATGTATATGTCCTGGGAACTCGTTGGGGTTAGTTCGTATTTGCTTATTGGTCACTGGTTTGAAAAAGACAGTGCAGCAAATGCTAGTAAGAAAGCTTTCCTCACAAATCGTGTTGGTGATATTGGGTTTTTCATTGGTATTATGTTATTATACTCTGCTGTTGGCGCATTTGCATTTAATCCTATTTTTGAATCAATAGCTGGTGGCCAAGCTATTGCTGGTACAACTTTGACTATAGCGGGGTTAGGAATTTTTATGGGTGCTGTTGGTAAGTCTTCACAATTTCCGCTTCATATATGGCTACCGGATGCGATGGAAGGACCCACCCCTGTCTCTGCTCTAATGCATGCAGCTACAATGGTTGCGGCCGGAGTTTACATGTGTGTTAGATTGTTCCCAATTTTCACACCAAGTGCCCTGATAGTAATCGCTTATATCGGTGCTATAACTGCGATATTAGCAGCTTTGATAGCCGTTTCACAAAACGATATTAAAAAAGTTTTAGCCTACTCTACCGTTAGTCAATTAGGCTTTATGATTCTAGCTGTTGGAACGGGAGTATATACAGCAGCATTTTTTCATTTATTAACACATGCGATGTTCAAAGCGAACCTATTTTATTGTAGTGGTTCAGTCATACACTCTATGCATCATGCTCTACATAAAGCCCATGATCATGATACGGATCCTCAAGATATGAGAAATATGGGCGGGTTTAAAGATAAAATGCCGATCACTTATTTTTCAATGTTAGTAAGTACATTGGCTATAGCTGGAGTGCCATTGTTTTCGGGTTTTTTGTCAAAGGATGCAATTTTGGCGGGTACATTATCTTTTGCTCAGCATCATCCTGAGCATTTCCTATTACCTTTTTTTGGCTTTTTAGCTGCTGCTTTGACTGCTTTTTATATGTTTCGTCTTATTTTTATGACGTTTCATGGTAATCCAAACATCAAATCGATAGTTAAAAATATTCATGAATCACCAAAAGAAATGACTAGTCCTATTGTTCTGCTGGGTTCATTAAGCTTCTTTATTTTTTATACATTACCTCATAATTTTAATCCGATGAAGGATAAGGGGTGGTTTACTGATCTAATTGTTCCAAGAAATTCTGCAGTACCAGGAAGCCTAACAGCGAATGAGATTGCAGAGTATGCGCATCATGCACATTATTTGGCAATGGGTTTATCGCTTATTGTAGCATCGATTGGAATTTTGTTAGCGTATCTTATGTATCAGAAAAAGGTAATATCAGCAAAAAATATTTCTGAAAAATTTGGCTTTTTCTATGATTGGAGCCTAAATAAATTTTATTTTGATGAAAACTATAATCGTTACCTTTATCAGCCATTTCTTCGATTAGCTCATACAATTTCATGGCTAGATTGGGAGTTTTATGATAAATATTTTATTAATGGTTTTGGAAAACTAACCAAATTACTCAGCACTGTCTCAGGCAAGTTTGATTACAGTGGAATTGATCAAGGTTTTGTTGACGGTTTTGGGCGCGCATCCAATACAGTCGGTAAACTTTTAAGAAACGTACAGACCGGACGATTACAAAATTATTTACTTTTTGTTGTCGCTGGTATTTTAGTTATAATTATTGCTCAGGCTTTTTAACCAATAGAATACAAGAGATATACACATGGAGAATATTCTTAGTTTATTAATATGGATCCCTATTTTGGGTGCAATTATAGTTGCATTCCTTCCTAGAGATAATGAAAATTTAGTCAGATATATATCTGCGGCAATCACTGGTTTGGAATTCATAGTTGCTATTGTTTTGTGGCGGGCTTTTGACCCCGTCAACGGCTCAATGCAGTTCATGGAGCGATATGAATGGATTCCTTCTCTTAATATATCTTACATACTTGGTGTTGATGGTCTAAGTCTACCGATGGTTCTTTTGACTGCAATGTTGTTTTTCATTGGTGTTTTTGTAAGTTGGAATATTAAAAAAGCTGTTAAAGGCTATTTTGCTCTTTATCTTCTTTTAAATGCCGGTGTATTAGGTGTTTTTTTATCACTTGACTTCTTTTTATTTTATATTTTTTGGGAAGTTATGCTTCTTCCGATGTACTTCTTAATTGGAATGTGGGGTGGTCCTCAAAGAGAATACGCTGCAATTAAATTCTTTTTGTATACGCTTTTTGGTTCTGTTTTGATGTTGATAGGTATATTAGGTTTATATTTTACATGCGGAAAAACTTTTGATATTTTGCTTATTATGGAAAGAGCACCTGAAGCCCTCAATGGTGTCCTTTGGTGGGGTATGAGTGCTGCGAAGGTTATCTGGGTTTTGTTATTTATTGGTTTCGCTATAAAGGTTCCTGTTTTCCCATTTCATACTTGGTTGCCACTTGCCCACGTAGAAGCTCCGACAGCAATTTCTGTGCTACTAGCTGGAATATTATTAAAGTTGGGTGTCTACGGTATAATAAGGGTTAATTATGGAATAATGCCAGATCAAGTCTATTGGTTTGCTGGTGGTTTAGCGTTTTTAGGTTTAGTAAATGTTATCTGGGGAGGCCTGTGTGCATTAGCCCAAACTGATTTGAAAAAGTTAGTTGCATACTCTAGTATTAATCACATGGGTTACTCATTAATTGGTATTGCTGCTGTTGTGGCAGCTGGTGAGATGAATGGTAGTGATCTGAAAGCAGCGCAGGCTGGTTTGAGTGGTGCTGTATTCCAAATGTTTAATCATGGAACTATTTCTGCAATGTTATTCATTCTTGTTGGTGTTGTTTATGAAAGAGCTCATCATCGTGATATTGATGGTTTTGGTGGACTGGCTAGTCAGATGCCTATTTACACAGGTATTACAGCGTTGGCCTTTTTTGCTGGATTAGGGCTTCCTGGTTTTTCAGGTTTTGTAAGTGAAGCAATGTGTTTCATTGGTGCTTTCCCTGTGTTTAAAGCTATCGTTGTCTTAAGTACTATTGGGATTCTGTTAAATGCAGCATATTTTTTGTGGGCTTTTCAGCGAGTCTTCTTTGGCGAATTAAACGAAAAGTATAAAGATATGAAAGAAATTAATGGACTGGAATTATTTACTGTGATTCCATTAGCAATTATTACTTTATTCTTTGGTATTTACCCCGGGCCATACCTTGATTTAATTAAAGCCACTATGGATCAAATAATTGAAAAAATTGCATTTGCTGCTTCCTACGGCGTAATGTAAGGATTATTTAAATGACTAATTTGCAGAGTTTAGAGTTTTTTATACCTGAAATAATCTTGGTTATTACCATTTTAGCCTGTTTAATTACTGATTTATTTTTAAAAAAATCTAAAACAGACTTGATTGGTTGGATCTTGGGTATTGGTCTTGTTATCGTAGGCTTATCTGTTTATAATTTAAGCTCTGTTCCTCCTACTACATTGTTTTTAGATATGATTGTTATTGATCCTTTTAGTTCATATATGAAGATTATAATTATCATTTCAACTTTGTTAATTATTGTTGCTAGTTGGGCAAATAACGAATTGTCTAAATATAGGAAGGGTGAATATTTTACGCTTATTGGTATCATGGTTGTTGGGTTATTTTTGATGACTTCGTCTATTGATATTATTATGCTATATGTTTCAATCGAAGTTGTCTCAATAATGTCTTTTGTCCTTGCTGGTTATTTAAAATTGAATACTCGATCAAATGAGGCTGGATTGAAATATGTGATATATGGTGCTTTCAGTTCAGGGGTAATGCTTTTTGGGCTTAGTCTAGTATTTGGCTTGACTGGTAGTACAAATTATTTCGTCATTCAAGAAGCTATTTCATCTATAGATAGCTCAGCTAACCCAGCATTGATAATGGCCTTGCTCATGATTTTTGCTGGATTCGGGTATAAGATTTCTTCTGTTCCTTTTCACTTTTGGACTCCAGATGTTTACGAAGGTGCCCCGACAACGATAACTGCTTATCTTTCCGTTGCTCCAAAGGCTGCGGGGTTCGCAATGATTATCCGCTTTTTTCATCAAGTCTTTTCTGATAGCATTGCCTTATCGGGTAATGCTATGGGTTACACTGATTTGCCATGGCCTGAAATTATTGGAATCTTAGCTGTTGTTACAATGACACTTGGAAACCTTGTAGCAATTCAACAAGAAAGTATTAAGAGAATGCTTGCTTACTCGAGTATAGCGCATGCTGGATACATGATGCTTGCACTTCCAGTTCTTTCAATTGACGCTGTAGAATCAATAATGATTTATCTTTTTGTTTATATTTTTATGAACCTAGGTGCTTTTTTCATAGTTATTATTGTAAAAAATAAAACAGGAGGAGAAACCTTTGACGAATATGATGGTCTAGGTTGGAAAATGCCAATTGTTGGCGCACTTATGACTTTATTTATGCTCTCGTTGACTGGGTTGCCTCCAACAGCCGGGTTCGTTGGTAAACTATATATATTTAAAACACTTGTTGGCGCTGGAAATGATTTTCTTTGGTTGGTCGTAGCAGGAGGTATCAACAGTGTCATCTCGCTTTATTATTATTTTCACGTGGTTAAAGTAATGTTCTTATCTGGTAAAAGAAGCGATAAGTTGTCTTATCCGCCTTCTTTAATGTTGGGGCTAATTATATTTACGGCTGTACCATCCTTGGTTCTTGGATTATATTGGAATCCTCTAGCAAATTGGGTCAAAGAATCATTGGTTTTCTACTCCCAAGGTATGTAAATGGTTTCATTTAATTAAGATTTATTTCTAAATTTATAATAAGATAACGCTAATAATTTTTAAGCTTAAATAATGTCCCACATAAAGATTAAAAAAGGCCATGATATTAAAATTTCTGGGATTCCAGAATCAGATATATCCACAGGGTCTACAGCTTCAGATTTAGCATTATTGCCCTCAGATTTTAAAGGTGTTAAACCAAAACTAATGGTTAAAGTTGGAGATAGTGTTAAAATAGGTTCTCCTTTATTTCTTGATAAATTAAATCCCGAAGTGAGGTGGGCATCTCCGGGTAGTGGTATAATTAAAAATATTAAGTATGGTCCTAGGCGAGTTATAGAAAAAATTGAAGTAGAATTAGATAAGGATCAGCAAAGTCTTGATTTTAAAAGTCATTCAATTGATGATATTTCTAATTTATCAAAAGACGAGGTTCTGGATGTGATACTAGGAGCGAATTTATTTCCTCATTTTAGACAAAGGCCTTTTAATACTATTCCTGATCCTAAGATCAAGCCTCGAGATATTTTTATTTCGGGCATAAATACCGCCCCTCTAGCGGTCGATATTGAAATCGCGATGGCTGACGATATAGAAAATTTTCAAGCGGGGATAAATGCAATAGAAAAATTAACTGACGGCAAAGTATACCTTACCAATAAAGTTGATTCTAGGCTTTCCGATGTTGAAAATGTGAATATTAATACCATTGAAGGTCCTCATCCGGCAGGTAATGTAAGTATTCAGATACACCATATTTCACACCTCAAGCCGTCTGAATTGATTTGGACTATTGCTCCTCAGGATGTTGCCATGATTGGAAAACTTTTTTTGAAGGGTGTATATGACCCTTCTAAAATTATTACAGTCGCAGGTCCAGGCGTTAAAAACCCAACGCATCTTAGAGTTAAAACTGGATATCCTGTTGAATCTATTTTAAGGTCGAATCTATCATCAGAGGATGTTAGATTGATTTCTGGAGATGTTTTGACAGGTAGAGAATGTACCTTAGAAGATTATATGAGCTTTTACGATAGTTCAATTAGTGTTATTTCTAATGAAATTAATAGAGAGTTTATAGGCATGCTTAATCCTGGCAGTAGTTCATCAAGATATAGTTTAACTCCTGTATTTGTATCTTTAAGTAATATATTGTTTCCTTTTACTTCCTCTCAAAATGGTAATCACAGAGCAGTAGTTCCAATAAATTCTTGGGAACGAGTTCTGCCTATGGACATTCTTCCGAATGAATTATATCGTTCTATTCTTGCTGAAGACATTGAAGAGATGGAAAGTTTAGGGTTATTTGAGTGCGATGATGAAGACTTTGCATTGTGTTCATTTGCTTGCCCTTCTAAAACAGACGTTAGTGGTGTGATTAGAAAAGGTTTAGATATGCTTCAAGCAGAGGTTTAAGATGAAGTGGTTGTTAGACTATTTATTAAAAATAAAGCCTAATTTTGATGAAGGACAAAAACTTAATTGGTTATATCCATTGTATGAGGCAACCGAAACGATATTATTTAGTACGGATGCAAAAACAAAATCTGCGCCTCATATTAGGGATAGTATTGATATTAAAAGAGTAATGATTCTCGTCGTTGTTGCACTAATACCATGCTATGTCTTTGGGGCAATAAATATAGGATATCAAAATGCCCTCTCATTTGGGTTGGAGAGAACTTGGGTAGAAAATTTAATTTTTGGGGCTAAAACAATTATCCCAATAATTGTAGTAACATTTGTTGCCGGTGCTTTTTGGGAAATTTTATTTGCTATCGTTAGAAAACATGAAATATCAGAAGGTTTTCTTGTTACCTGCGCTCTCATTCCACTTACAATGCCGCCATCAATTCCTCTTTGGCAATTATTCATTGCTACTTCCTTCGGGATTGTGATAGGTAAAGAAATTTTCGGTGGAGTTGGTATGAATATTTTTAACCCAGCTTTAACGGCTAGGTGCTTTATTTTCTTTTCATATCCTAGTAAAATTTCAGGCGACATGGTCTGGCTTGTTGGTCCTGATGGTTACTCAGGTGCTACTGCTTTGTCTGTACCTGCTTCTACCAATAGCGCAGATGCAGTTTCTCTTTTAGATGGAATAACTCAATTTGATTATTCTTGGATAAATTTAGCATCAGGTTGGATTCCAGGTTCCATTGGCGAAACAAATAAATTTATCATATTCTTAGCTGCTGTTGCTCTAATGATCATGAAATTGATTTCCTGGAGGGTGATATTAGGAGGTGTAAGTGGACTTTTTGCTATGTCATATATTGGTACCCTGATTGCTCCATTTTCTGATAATTCAATGTTGTCGATCCCTCCGCATTACCATTTAGTAATGGGGAGTTTTGCGTTCGGGCTGACTTTTATGGCTACGGAGCCTGTTACAGGCTCTCATACAGACACTGGAAGGCTAGTTTACGGGTTTTTTGTTGGTGTTTTGACAGTTATCATTAGGTCGATTAATCCAGCGTACCCCGAGGGTGTTATGTTGGCAATTTTATTAATGAATGCATTTGCATCATTAATTGATTATTTCGTTGTGAAAGTGAATATAAGAAAAAGGATGGCAAGATATGCGTAGCGATACATACACTATTGTTTTTACAACAATTGTTACAGTTGTCCTAGGTTTGGGGTTATCCGTTACTGCTGATAGTTTGCGAGAACGACAATCTATTAATGAAGAGCTTGATATAAAAAAAAATATACTATCTGTGCTTGGTTTTAGCCTAAGTAGCGAATGGGAGAATGACAAGATTCAATCTTTATATGAACAAAATATTAACGAGCTCATCGTTGATAAAACAGGCTCTATTCTTGGTCCGATTGAATCATCCAATTCGGATAAATATACTATATACCAAAGCAGAGAAAATGATAAAGTGACTGGTTATGCCATCCCTATCGCTGGAAAAGGGTTATGGGGAACGATGTATGGATACTTCGCAATTGAACCTGATGCTGAAACGGTCAAGGGTATTACTTTTTATCGTCATAAAGAAACACCCGGTCTTGGTGCTGAAGTAGATAAAGAGTGGTTTCAAAGTAACTTTGTTGGGAAAAAACTTATTGATACCAATGGTAGCTTAGTTAGTGTAGAGGTTGTTAAAGGCTATGTATCTAGTACTGATCCTAAAGCTATGCATAAAGTAGATGGAATTTCAGGTGCTACAATTACCGGGAAGGGATTAACCACTTTTCTAAAAAATGATTTGCAAAAATATGAACCATATTTATCAAAAGTCAGAAAGTTGAATCAAATTGAGTCTCTTTAGTAGTAAAAATAAAAAAATAATTAAAGACCCTTTAATGGGGGAAAATCCAATTTCTATCCATGTGCTTGGTATATGCTCTGCTCTAGCTATTACAACAAAAATAGATACAGCAGTGGTAATGACGATTGCTGTTGTTGCAGTTCTTTCAATATCGAATGTTGTTATATCTTTTTTGCGTAATAATATTCCTAATAAAGTTAGAATTATAATACAAATGAGTGTAATAGCTTCGCTAGTTATTATAGCTGATCAAGTATTGAAGGCTTACATGTATGATATGAGCAAACTTCTTGGCGTTTTTTTAGGGCTTATCATTACTAATTGTATAGTTCTAGGCCGTGCAGAAGCTTATGCTATGCAAAATTCTCCAAGCAAGGCTCTTCTCGATGGTATGGGTAATGGTCTTGGCTATGGCTCTATTTTGATAGCGGTTGCTTTTTTTAGAGAATTATTTGGTTTTGGATCTATTTATGGTGCTCAAGTAATAACTAATCAAATCTATCTTGGTGGCTATGAAAATAATGGTTTAATGATTTTGTCTCCAGGAGCATTTTTTATTTTGGGTTTAATTGTTTGGGCGCATAGAGCTTATACTGGAACATCGGATAAACATTAAATATGCAACATTACATAAATATTATTATAAACTCAGTATTCATAGAAAATATATTATTGATTTATTTTTTAGGGATGTGCTCTTTTTTATCAATATCAAAGAAAGTGGAAACATCGATTGGTCTTGGGTTAGCTGTGATTTTCGTTTTGTCAATTACTGCCCCAGCAAACTGGGCAATCAATGAGTATCTTTTAGCTGAGGGAGCATTAAGCTGGGCTGGTTTAGGGCATATTAATCTTGATTTTCTTCAATTTATAGTTTTTATCTCAGTGATTGCAGCAATGGTTCAATTAGTCGAGATGTTAATGGATCGGTTTTCACCTGCACTTTACGTCAATTTAGGCATTTTTCTTCCTTTAATTACTGTTAACTGTTCGATTCTTGGGACGTCCCTTTTTCTAGTGGAAAGAGATTATAATCTGGCTGAATCAACTGTATTTGGTTTTGGTTCAGGGTTAGGGTTTTTTCTCGCGATTGTTTCATTAGCTACAGTAAGGAAAAGAATGAGATATTCAGATGTTCCTTCATCATTAAGAGGAGTTGGCATGGCCATGCTATTAACTGGTTTAATTTCTATGGCGTTTTTAGGTTTTTCTGGAATCAGTTTGTAGTTATTTAGGTCTAGTTTATGGAATTTACTATTGTTAGTGTAATTGTTTTTGGTAGCATCACGATGTGTTTAGTTTTGCTTTTAAATTTAGCAGAAAAAAAATTGCTTCCGCAAGGGGATGTCTCAATACTAATTAATGATGAACCTAATAATGCGATTAGTGTTGGTACCGGTGGTACACTTCTAGGAGCATTAAGTGGTCAAAAAGTATTTTTACCTTCTGCATGTGGCGGAGGCGGAACTTGTGCAATGTGCAAATGCCAAGTTTTTGAGGGCGGAGGAGACATACTTCCAACAGAGACTAGTCATATAAGCAGACCTGAAGCAAAAGAAAATTGGCGTTTAGCTTGTCAAGTTAAAGTCAAAGAAGATATGAAAATTCATGTTCCTGAAGAAGTCTTCAGTGTTCGAAAATGGGATTGCACTGTGAAATCAAATACCGATGTTGCTACTTTTATTAGAGAGTTCGTCATAGAACTTCCTGAAGGTGAAAACTTGGATTTTCAAGCAGGCGGTTATATTCAAATAGACATTCCAGAATATCATGGTCTTACATTTAAAAATTTTGATATAGATAAAGAATATCATGAAGACTGGGATAAATTTAATATTTGGGGCTTAGTTGCAAATAATGATGAAGATGAATTTAGGGCATACTCAATGGCAAGTCATCCGGCTGAGGGAAATAAAGTTATGCTTAATGTTAGGATTGCTACTCCTCCTCCAGCATTGTGGAATGATGTTCCACCAGGCATTGCTTCTTCATATATTTATAGTTTGAAGCCTGGAGACCCGGTAACAATATCTGGCCCATATGGTGAGTTTTTTATTAAAGATACAGACCGTGAAATGGTTTACATAGGAGGTGGAGCAGGCATGGCTCCCATGCGGTCTCATCTTTTTCACCTGTTTCATACTCTAAAAACAGGTCGAAAAGTATCATTTTGGTATGGTGCTAGATCTCTTAGAGAAATGTTTTATGATGATGAGTTTAAGAAAATTGCAAAAGAATTTCCCAACTTTAACTACAATGTTGCCCTATCAGAGCCATTACCGGAAGACAATTGGACAGGACCAACTGGTTTCATTCATCAAGTTGCGCATGATAATTATTTGGGTAATCATGAAGATCCAACTGAAATAGAATATTACATGTGTGGTCCTCCACCAATGATTAAAGCTGTTGAAGATATGTTAGATGGTCTTGGTGTTGAGAAAGAAATGATTGCTTTTGATAGCTTTGGGTAAAAAATATCTTAAATACTTGCCTTTAAAAGCCCAATTGTTATTGGGCTTTTTCTTTTACTTTTCTTGTTCTGATTTATTTATTGAGTATTCAATCTCTGGATTTACTATGGGCACTTCATTCAATATTAAAATAAATGAATCACACAAAATTGATAAAATCAAACAAATTGAATATTCTATTGATTCAATTCTAATAAGTCTCAATCAACAGATGTCAACCTGGATTGAGAACAGTGAAATTTCAATTTTTAATCATAGTCGTTCTACAAGCCCTTTCAAAATTTCTGATGAATTTTATCATGTATTAAAGAAAGGAAAACTAATTAATAATCAGACCTCGGGTGCCTTTGATTATACTGTCTTCCCATTGGCTCAGATTTGGGGTTTTGGACCAAAAGGAAAGAATAATTCAAAAAGTCCTGATGCGAATGAAATAAAAAATGTTCTTGAATACATTGGTGCAGACAAAATAGATCTTGACTATCCATACATTAAAAAAAAACATCCTAAAGTTCAGATTGATCTTAATGCAATTGCTAAGGGTTACGCAGTAGATATAATTCATGATTGGTTAATACATAAGAATTATAAAAATATTTATGTAGAAATTGGAGGTGAGTTAAGATGCAGCGGTGTAAATAAAACTGGTGATAATTGGACTATTGGTATTGATTCTCCAATAGATAATATTG
>ENA-UOXV01000605-UOXV01000605.1-marine-metagenome-genome-assembly--contig:-NODE-605-length-51893-cov-24.506347_pt1 | contig 51893 bp, 43 predicted proteins | sample MGYA00238165_ERZ766961 | MGnify/ENA primary metagenome ERZ766961 (study PRJEB28924, sample SAMN03173240) | marine metagenome | biome: Marine; feature: Water; material: Subsurface seawater | place: North... | reverse complement strand
AGGCGGAGGCGGAGGCGGAGGCGGAGGCGGAGGCGGAGGCGGAGCGGTTGTTCTACCCGAAGCTCCAGGAAACCTTAATGCTCAACTCGTAGGCGGCGGAGGCGGAGGCGGAGGCGGAGCGGTTGTTTTACCCGAAGCTCCAGGAAACCTTAATGCTCAACTCCCTGGCATTGGAAATCCTGGCGATGGTGGCGGAGGCGGAGGCGGAGGCGGAGGCGGAGGAGCTGGAAATTTCCCTCTAGCACCTCAGAATTTACAAGCTAATTTAATCGTTCCTGGTGATTATGTCGGGACTACAATAGCATCTAAATATAAGGGCTGGGTTTTTGACGAGCGAACTTCAGCGATCTCAGGGCCTTTTGATCACGAGTCTATAACTGCGATCACTACCAAGGATAACTCAGCGGAGATGTATTGCGTGACTGAGGATAAGGAGATCAAGCGCACAAACCTACTGGATTTCAATAACCCTATCTTTAGTACTTATGCAGATCCTTTTACCAGGATTAAAATCCCTTTTGACGGTTCTGCTGAGCGAGGAATAATACTATCAGAGTCGGGGAGAGGGTTCTGCTACAGAAATAAATATCTAGCAGAGCCGTTTGCCGAGCCGGTTTCTGGCGGGGGTGTAGTCTCTGATCCGCTCTACTTTAAAAACTGCTACCTAGCAAATTCTGAAACAAATTGGATGCACCTTGGCGATGAACATAGCGAGAAACAGGCCTATCGAGTCGATTTGAGATTTCACAAGAATTCGTGCGGGCATATTTGGATCTATGTAATGAACGATCAAGGTCTCGTAAAAGGTCAGTACAAGGGCGCGATCAAAGAACACATGAAGGTGTTTACCAATCTTCGTGGGAGATCTTTTAAAGTTCAAATGCTTATCGCGACACACTATGACCATCCCTGGGCGATGCGAGAGATGGCCATAGGTCACTTATACGGTAAATCGTTCTAGGCCGCCCAAAGGCTTAAGATTTTTGGATCCGTTATTAGGTCGGAGTAGGACTCATTGGTTGTCTCAACCGACGAGTGCCTCAAGTATTTCTGAGAAGTGTATATACTTTCAGTAGTGCTTATGAATGACCCAAACAATTTTCGGCACTCGTGGAGAGGTAGCTGTCGATCCCAGCCTATCTCTCGGAGGGCTTTGACTACTGGAGTGAAAACTGCTCGGCCACTGTCCGCTCGATCCTCTATTAAGTATTCGCCTTTTGGTGCCTTATTAAGAAGGGAGGCCGCAACAACTTTGTCTCCTTGAGTATAACCTTCATGGCCACCTTTAGGTCGAAAATCCAACTCTCTTGTTATCGACATACGGGCGACGTCGGTAGTCATGTTAAACCAATCCGATCGGGCATGGAATGCTTCACTTCTTCGCAACCCAAAATGGAGAATCAAACCTAATAGCATGTAAGTGTCTCCCTTTGAATTCTCCCATAGATTAAATGTTTTCTCAATGAGATCGGTAGAGGGTAGGCGGTACTGTTTTTTAAGCCCTCCAAATTTACTCAGATCCTTAATATCCGTACTAAAGGAAATGTCTAAACCGTCATAAATTTTTGGCTGTTTAAATAGTGCGCAAACTTTAGTCAGCTTGGAATTTAAAGTCCTCATGCGGGAAGCAATTTTTGCTTCGTCAGTCAGTGGCGCAAGTTGGATTCTTTTGTACTCCATCCAGAACTGAAAGTCGAACTTGTCTACCAAGAAGTCGTCTACTTTTTTAGTCCCAAGAACTTTCCTATAAATACTTTTAAAGGCATCTTTATAATCCTTTACCGTGGTCGCAGAAAGTCCGTTTGCTTTCGTGAATTCCTCGTAGCGATCCCAAAATTTACCGACTGTCGGGACAGGATCTTTTGTTTTAGAGAATGCTTTTTTCTTAAACATCTTCAAAACTTCCTCAAACGGGTGCAGTAAAAGATGCCCCCGAATTTGATCTGCTAAAGCAAGAGCTTCGTTCTTGTCGTAACCTAAGGCAAAATATTTATCGCGGCCGTTAACGGCAGTTCTAAAAGTCCAAGATCCCTTGGGCGTACGTTTTGTGATTAGGGCACCCCGTGGGGTCCTCGATTTTGTCACGGATTTGTGACGGGTGGTGTGTGATTTCATACTAATACATAGACATGGTTGTGGTGATTTCGCAAATATAAACTGCTTAAACCCCTTTATCTATGGGCTGAAAATCACATTTTGAATCCAGCGCGTCTACCAATTCCGCCATCCGGGCAAGTTGTTGATTTCCAGTAACTTGACAATGAAGTCAAGCAGTGTTATACATTAATTGTGGTTAGATTGTCACGGATTTGTAACGGGGGGTCAATAAAAATGAGGGGAAATTAATATGAAAAAATGGTTGGATAAGAATAAGAAAGAGGAGTCAAGTATGCTTGAAGCGGTAGCGATCCAGGCAAAGCAAATTGCCGATGAATTGATTCCGCAAGTCAGGTTATGCGCTTTAGAAAATGAGATGAACGCAGATATTTTCATTAAAGTCCATTTCGAATTTGAAAATGATAAGACAGAAATCTGGTCTGAGGGTGCGGTTCAATTTCCGCCAAGACAGTCTGTCTCTTCTTTATTTCAGATCGAGGGTGAAGATGAAGCAGCTGGACAAACTCGGACTGACGCCTGAAGAAGTTCGAGCCGCATTCGGAGTTGAACCTCCTAAAAAGAAAGAAAAGGAAAAAAACTATCTTTTTAGGCATGATCAAAACCGAATGCGCCATCGAATGAAATTTTGGGATCGAATGATTTATGCTCGATATTTGTCAGGCACCCATCCTCGTATTATTGCGGGATGCTTGGGAGTATCTGAAGAAACAGTTCGAGTTCGATTGCGTAAGTCAGGGCTATTTAAGCCGAAGCTTTAATTTGCAAAAACATCCCAATTTTCTCGGTACTTTTCTATCTTGGATTTAGTCTTCGGATCGTTGGGGTATACCCAAGTGGTAACTCCGCTTAATTCTGTGCACGGAATTATGTACCACTGATCAATTGGAGCTATGTAGCCAGCGACAATATCGACGTCGTTGCACTTGATTGCAACTTTACCTTTACTCCCTGACCCTGTGCTCAATCTGTATCTTGGTATTTTTCTCCCTGTTCCCTCCGCTACTGCGGTAGCGGTACCTTTAATTTGCACCCTATATACTTGACCGTCATTATTTACAACATGGCAGTCTTGCGGGAGGTAATCTCCCGTTGGTAGGAACACCTCCAAACCTTTTTGTAGCGCTTTAGTAAAAAACTGCATTTCATATAGGAACCCGTTCCTCTTGTTGTTGCGCTTGTCGTATCCTGTCTTATCCAATTTTCCAGCCATATTGTACTTTTTCACTCCTATTTATCCAGTTAAAACCCTTTGATACCATGTGGTTCAGCCCCCATCCTAGTTTCCTCGCGCTGAGTTCTTTTAATAGTATTCTATTGTTCTCATTCGCATTCATTATGACCATAAGCTCAGTGCTCGTGCCTTCCCACGCATCGTCTTTTAAAGTTCGCTTAAACATATTCATCAGTTCGATGATGTGAGCATAACGACTGTCAGCTCTAGACCTTTCCTCCAAACCTTTGTGGATGTAGGACTGTACGCCAAAGCGTACGTCTTGCATCTCTTCGGGAATGTCGTAGGCCAATAGCCAAGCGGCGAAAGCCGGAAGCTCCGAGGTAACAGTTTTCTTTATGTCCTTGGTGAATTCAAACCCGTCATTGCAGTTAAACACCATCAACTTGTCTTTAATTGACATGTCAAGATCGGGAAGCAGACGCATTGACACAGGGTCATCATTCAGAGTTACTGAAATCCTACCTCTCCAGAATACTCGACCTGACTTTTTGAATTTACCGTTAATTAGGAAGGTGTCGTTAGCGATGTGCTCTTTCAACCTGGCGGTAAAAGCTGTGTGCATGGCTGACGATGCTGTCGGAGCCTCATCGTCGACTAACCACATTCCGTATTCAAATAAATGGTCTGTCCACTCAGATTTACCAGTCAGATAATCAGATGCTTTGATACCACCACCAAATAGTCCGCCTAGTACCACTGTGTTATAGAGCGTTTTACCGCAGTTAGGAGGGCCGACTAGGAAGTGTGCGTGTCCTCTTTTAGGTTTTCCTTTGACTGCGTTTGTGTACGCATGGGAGAGCCACGCCAGCTCGTGATCGAGTTGATCGGATCCAAGCATGTGGTTCATCCACTTCGCAATCATAGGGAAGCCTTCCCCAAACTTAGCACTACTATCAGCAGCCTGAAGAGGATAAACCCGAGCTGTATTATAATATCTCTTGTTTTCGTAGTTAACGATTGGAGATTTCACAAAACAGAAGGGTAGGCCAGCCTCGACCTTTTTAGTTATCTGAATTTGGTTGAGAGCCCTACGAGCCTCGCTGACATTCTCATGTCGGCCAGGTCGTGCTGAAAGGTCATGTCTGCACTCCAGATCGAGTAAGCAGTCATCTTTGTTTGTCATGAAGAAGCCACCCGCGCCGTCTTGTATGAAATAATTTCTCCCATCATACCAATAAGATTGGATCGCATCACCTATACGACCTACCTCATACTCCCTCACAAAAGCTGTACCTACAATCTCAGCCCAAGAGTAAAACCCTTTTGCCATATTGAACACTTGCATACCAGTCTCACGGACAACAGCAGAGTCAACACTCCTATGCTGTCCACCTGGATCCCAGTAAGTTGGGCCTCTAGCACCCTCACGAAATTCACCTGGCCAGGCATTGTCGGGCCAGATCTCGTCGATCTTTTCTTTTACCTTATCTAAAGGTATTGCCGGGCCTGATCCGTCCCGAAAGTCGCTAGACTTAGACTCTTCAAATTGCCAATAGCTTAGAAGGCTAGCATCTATTACTGAGTCCTTGGCCACAGGTCGCCAGTCGAAACCGTGGAGCAAGTAGTGTTGTCTCTTAAAATTACCCATATCGAAACCAGCTACTAATTTCTCTAGCTTCAGCTCCTTAGCAATTCTTGTGAGAAAACGATCTTTCCAATTATTGCCGTGTACATAGACAGGGCTCTCGAAAAACCACACTGCATGAATTCCGCCCGAAAATGAGCGACTCACATAATTTACAGGGTACTCCCCATCAATCATCTTAGCGACGGCTTTCTCGTATTCATCGTCGTCGAGCTCAACGTCCCAATCCGCAGACACACCATGAAGGTTTCGCATTGGATTCTGAGATGACACACGGCGATTAGGGTCAACACCTTCTGCGGTGGAGTGGGCTCCGTATTGAGTGGTAGGCTTGGTAGCCCACTTCTTATAATTACGGGCGCGCTCAGCTACCGATTCACCTTGAAAATCGGGGATCGTAAAGTCGATTTTCCAGGGTTCAGTCTGCTCGACCTGAGATGCTGTTAGATTAGGAAGCGAGAACAGTTTCATTGGCATTCCTCACTATATTTGCGACCGAAATTTCTAGGTCAGTCACATAACAGCTAGTATTATGTACCGTCGAGCTAATCAACTCGTCATCTATTCCCGCCTCTGAAATGTGCCCATCTTCAAGCAGATGTTTGGCTCGAATGACCTCAATTACTTGGCCGTCGTATCCGACTATCATCTGAGCTTCGTTGCGAAATCTGACGTCGTCGATGACTACATTTTTGTATTCGCCCATCCTCTTCTCCATCAAATAAATCCAAATATTGGGGTGGATGAGATCTCTCGCAAATTCCGTGCCGAGCAACTGCATGAGCTGCCTCGGAGATTTACCAAAGTCGGGAAGCTCCTTCTCCTTTAAGCAGGGATCATTTAGCTTTTCTCGCTCAATGCCCATAGCTTCCAGCATGTCCTTGATCGGCGTAGCGAAACTCAAGATCTCGAAGCCGTGATTGTCTCTTAATATGCGGGCGATCGAAGACTTCCCGCATCCTTTTTTTCCTGTTAATCCTAATAACATTATTTTGTATACTCCTTTGTTATGATCGCTTCTGCATCTAAGGGGACATTTCCCATCCACTTAGGCCCAGTGCTCATCAATTTAATTATTTCCTTTTTTGATTCCTCAGCGGAATCTTCATCCACTTCCACGACTACTTCATCGTGAACGTGTAAAACTATTCTGTATCCAGCATCAGCGATTCGATTCATTTGAAATGCGAAGCAATCACGTGCAATGCTCTGAATCATGTTCTGAAAAATATTTGCACCGTATGTTTTGGTCCGAAATATTTTACCTCGTTGAGTTGCGCAAGTGACACCGTCGGGTTCATTTCTGCATCGGAAGTACTGAAGCATTCTTCCACTCGGTGACTCGACTTCAAAATCTTCACCATCCCTAGCAGCCTCTTTAAGTAATCTATCTAAGGCTTTCCACGCTTTAACGATACTGGGATTCTTATCTCGGAAGTCCATCACCTGAATAAATGCATTCACCCATTGGCGCCTCTCAGCTATCTCAAGCGAAGGGTAGATCGAAGCTTTTGCCGGCATGTACTTTCCAGCATAGTCTTGAAATCTCATCTCGTCATCGCGACTGAATTCTCCTGACAAGATCTGCTGTTGGCCATATGCCGCGACAGTTTCTGCAAATTTAGCCCATCCTGAGCCGTAGCCCAATTGCAACACACGTACTTTTGCCAGTGTATATAGATCAGGGTCTTCCTTCTTCAATTCACCGCCAGTCCAGTTCATAGTTAGCCGAGCGTGTGCTTCATAGATGTTTACATCATCCCTAAGGAGTTGGAGAGTTTCCTCGTCCTCTACCCAAAATGCGGTAGCCCTTGGCTCAATATTAGCTAGGTCAGATACTATCAGAGTTTTACCTTTGGGGGCTTGAATGCAATTTCGTACATTCACGCCTTGCTGAGTTTCTCTCTGTAAGTTCTGCATGTTAAGTCCAGAATCTCCGCTCCAACGGCCAGTGACATCAGCACCCCAATATTTCATGTTGTAGCTGATTCGGTCCTCCTCCGTGAGCCTATCTATCATGGAATTAATCCGCGCCAGCTGATGGCCAATGCGGTTGTAGTTCTGCATGTCGGCAACGAATGTGATCTTCTTTCCGTGCTCAGCTATCCACTTTTCCAGTACAGGACTATCCTTCGCTAAGGATTTGGGGGGTTCTATATCAAGCTTACGGCATTCAATTGCTAATGCTTTTTTGCTGTAAACTACATACTCCTTCTTTGTGTCAGGATCGATTTCCCCATACCAAGGTAGGGCGTTGCCCGCATCGAACTTCCTTTTTTCCAGTTTAGTCTTAGCCTCCATAAGCTTAGCTATTCCAGCGGGGACTCCTTCGTAAGCCATTTTTCTGGTTGCACGGCTGAGCTTTCTTTCTTCCTCGGGCCAGTCATCACTAAGCTTATCCCAAATCTGATAGGTATACTTAGAGTCGTTCAGCGCATACTCCATGACCTCCTTAGATTCATCTAGGGCAATCATCTGCTCCCAGGTTTTTCCTTTCATGTTGCTACGGACTCCCTTGTCCATATCAACACCTAGAATTTCCTTTGCGGCTCCCTTAAGGTTACGCTGGTACTGGAAATAGACGCACATGTCCGCTGAGCATTCCCATTTCACTTCAAGTGTTTTCTTCTTACTCATCTTTTGTTAACTCCTATCGTGGTTGGGATAATTCCAAGCTCTTGACACCGCTCAAAGACTCGTTGGTCAAATGAAGCGTTGTGAGCAATCAACGTGTATCCGTCTAATTTTGCCCAATCAAAAGCATCGGGGTGCCCGACATATTCAAAGTCGGGGCTGTAAATACTTACCATGTAAGCGTCAAACTCAGCGTGGTAGCAGTATTGGTGTGTGCTGGCGCCTTGAATTGAGTAATCCTTAGAGTAGTAAGTCTCAAAATCAATCGCAGCTATTTTAGTTCGTTTGGCCATATGGTGTGTGTTTTATGGTTAAATCTTTAAGTTGTACTTTAAATGTGCCGTGGTGGTATAGGGGGCCGGAGAAATCACCCAACCGGCCCCCACACACACCACAATGCGGTTAGCTGAAGTCAGTTAACCACTCTGCAAATTCTGGAGTATTACGTGAGCCTCTGCGTACTTTAGGTACGTGTACCGATTTACCGCCAAAGGTGGCCTTCTCAGTATTCAACTGAAAGTTACCAGTCTTTAGGCCGTCACGGTAGTACATCGCCGACGCGGTAAATATAGGCACGGCCGCTCTCTTGTAAGCTGTTCCTTTAATGCGCCATAGCGCGAAAGCGTAGTTGCCGCCGTCGAACTCAAAAGGGAACACCTCGGGGTCATCGCCTTTAACGCAGATTAGGGCATCCGCAATCGGTAACCAGTCAGGTTTTTGCCCGTTGTTACCCCATTCAAATGATCCGCCAATTTCAATAGCATCTGCTTTTGGCATGATGCGAGGAATCTCACCGCTGTCCCAATCAACATTCTCTTCAAAGAGTTTGCCGATTCTACATACGGTAAATTCGATTGGGGTTGATCCATCTGAGATTAAGCTTTCGCCATCGAGTACTATCTCACCCTTCTTAAAGTTCTCAGCTAGGTTACCCATGCCTTGAACAATCTGAAGTCGGGGAAGAGCCACATCTGATGTCTCTAGATCTCCGATTACACCGCTTCCAGTTTTGGATAATGCATTTGCATGAGGGTTGCCCTCCACAATATCACCAGCAGCCTCAGCTGTTGCGGTCGTTTCTGTTTTTGTTTCACTTAGTGCTTTCTTTGCCATCTTTGTATTTTGTATTTTGTTTGTTTGTCTGTTGTTCCGCGTGTGTATAACACGAGGGTTAAAAAAAACCTAACTCTGTTTTCTTAGGTACGGAGACCGATCTCGATCCTCGTCTTTTGGTATAACTTTTGCCTCTTCCAATTTCGTCTCAACCCGTCCACGAGCTTTATTCTTTTCGCCGTGTGCCAATTTGTCACCATAAGCCTTGGCTAATCCTGTCATGGAAACATTGCAAGCCGCCATGAATTCCTCAGGTGTAAGTATATCGGACACTGCATCGTAGGCCGCCTGTCCGTCTTTTACCTTGAGGCTAGCATTTCTGTAGTGTAGCGCATACCCAGGGATTTCTGCTCCCTCTTCGACTGCCAGCTTGAGAGCTTGAGCCTTAGCTGAAGCCGCCCACTTGTCTACCACTTGTGCTACATTAAGCATCTTACCTAAGACCGAAGGATCTTCGATCTCAGATGGTGCGTAACTGTCCCAAAGATTGACCTCAAAGTCAGCCACACTCTCAGCATATTTCTTAGCTATCGGTAGCATCTTATCGTTTAAAGCCTTGCAAGATAAGCGATGTTTACAATACCGACAGGCCTCAGTATTTGGTCGAAGTGACGATGCCCGATCTAGCTTCGGTTGAGATTGCAAGTCATCGTGAGTCGCAAGTTCAGCTTTCTCTACTATCAGAGCTATTCTCAACCTGATATCTTCCATGTCACCACGAGTGTAATCAAATGTTAAAACCTCATCTCTTCTAGGGATAATGAAATGTACCGTCGCAGTTAATAATTGCGGGAACTTATCCATAACGCCTAAAAGGTAAGCCTGGCCTTGAATATTGATATCCGCATCGTCAATTGCGGTACGACCAAATTTAAAGTCAGCCACATCCACATGGGTGCCTGTTATAATGACTCGGTCAACTGTACCAAAAATATACTTGATCCACTGTTTAATTAATTCACTCATACCATACCTCCATCTGATTCTTCAGTAAGTGCATTAGCTCCCTGTTCATTTGAAAAGCATAGATCGGCATCTCCCCACGATCGGTATCTACTTTTATGCTGGAACCGCGCTTCACTACGCTGTATGCGGTAACTGGAATCTGATCTATCAAAAGTGTTAAGGGGTAGGCGGTTAGTGGGTTCTGCTGACTCTGTCGTATGCATCCTTCTATTGTGCTATGCATACGAGACTTTGACCCTGAGCTCCTTGTGAATCTCGTCGGCTCCATCCTCAATAGGTTTTAAATAATCTAGACAGGAGATAACTAAGCGCATTTGCTCTTCGTTAAGTCCGTCAAGGTTGCCGGTTTCTGCCGCTGAATGCAGCATAGTTCCTTCTTCAGCAAAGATATTAGTCTCGTTTGAGGATCGGTACCCTGGGCAGATCTCGACATACTTTAATGTCGAGGGTCCAAGAGGGTGATGTTCTTCGGGAGTAGACATTAGTCTTCTAGCTTCTCGATTAAATCATGTACCACTCCAGTTAGATCTACAATAGAGTGCCATATCTTCTGACTCTCTGCTTGAAGATCACCAATCTGAGTCTGCATCAGCGCCATGTAACGAACGACTGCATCTACCTCCATGTGATTGTTCAGATCTTGGGGTGTCATATTATCTGCGTCTTCAATCTGCGACAATGAAGTCTGTGCTAATAGATCCAAGTTCTCTAGTAGGTTTTCATACTGCAACGCTATGCGCTGTTTCATTTCCTCAGGTATATCAGCAATACTATCAACGCTGACAAATTTGCGGCGTATGGGGTCGGGGTCGTGTTGGTCTTCGAATTTCATTTGGTGTGTGGTTTTACGAATTGCTTAGACTGTAATCTGGCAATTCGGTTTTCGGTTGTGTGAATAAGAATTGTTAAACAGATGCATAACAATTGCAAGTCATAAATACGGCCTATCTCTAGGTTGCGCTTCAGCACTGGGCTTGCGGCCGAATTTATCTTTAAAGAATCTTCGGACCATTAACAAAGGTCGAAGGACGAAGGCTATTAGTAGTGTTTTCATAGTATAGGATTCATCTCATCGTCGTTGATGAGATCTAGGTTGTTTAGTTTTTGCCTTACGGCTTTACAGACCCGCATCTCAACGGTATCAGTTGCGAAAATTATTCTTTGAATGCTAGGGCTTTTGCCAGTAGCGCGATGAACACGGCCCAGGGCCTGTCGTAAATCAATTGCACTGAAGCTCGGGCTTATTAGTGAGACTCGCGGGAATTCGCCACGTTCGTCATGTAGGCTTAAACCGGTTCCGCCCGCTTGAGTCATGCATATGCAGATTCGTGTCTCGTCTGCTTGAAATCTTTTTACCTCGAGGTCTCGCGTCCAGTCATCTTGGGCTCCGTAAACAAAGGACAGGTCTTCGACTGAGGAAAGTCTTTTAACTAAGGCTTCCATGGTCGCCCGAAAATTTACAAAGATTACAACCGAATTTCCGCTCTCAATTGCATCCCTGGTCAGGGAATCAAATATAGGAACCTTCATCAGTTCTACCTCCTGTCTTGCCCTCAGCTGTAAAGTAAGAGCCGAGTCCTCATCCGATCGTTTTAACTTCAGTACATTGAGACCGTCCTCAAGATCGTCATAGATACTATCAACTATTTCAGGCGAGGCGATGTCATACCCATCTGCGGCAATCACAGTTTCGGGGAAGGATCCGGGGGGTAGGTCCTTAATCCGGATCCTACTCCCCCGACCATCAGAATAGATGTGTTTGTGGAAACGTTTGAGCACCGTCTCCCACCCTTGGAATACCAACCCTCCAAAGGTGCCTTTCTTACATCCATTCTTGAGACACCAATTCCACCAGCCACTATTGTTATGCATGTCGAGCACATAACCAAGAGCTCGCATTTCAATAGGGTTGGATCCACTTGTTGCACCTAAAAGAAGGGTAGACATACCTCTCGTTTTAGACGCAACCATCAGCTTAGAGTTTTCACTCTTATAGCCTTTACAGCGGTGATCCTCATCGAAAATCATTAGATAAGCGGTAGGGTTAATAAGGAATTCACCTGTGTGCTTACTCTTCTTTTTATAATAGATTGTTTTTCCACCACGGATTTTTTCATAGTTAATTACTATGAAGTCTTTGAAGTGAAATCGCTCAGCCCATTCTTGCCATGATGAGACAACAGCCTTCGGACATATAACGAAGGGCGTTAGTCCAAGTCGAAGGGCGACAGTCAAAGCGACAACTGTTTTACCGGTTCCAGTATCACTGCCGTCCTTGGCATAGCCATTGGCTTGCATACTCTTTACCAAACGATCGCAGTGATCGAGTTGGTAATCGAAAAGCTTAGGGCATGTAGATGGTGCTTTCTTCGCCATTTTTACTATCAGCAATCTTCAGCCAGTCTGAGTGGTTGAGGTTTTCACGCTTACTCATGGCAGATAAATATCTCCACATTTTTCTTAGGCCCGCTTCTTCCACTTGCCGCACCCGCTCACGAGATACTCCCATGATGTTTGCAATCTCTTGTAGGGTGTACGGGCGATTCGCAGTTGAGTCATACCAGTGTTCTTTGCCGTTAAGCACAGTGGATCGGATGCCCTGTAGGAATTCCTTAAGCCTGTTATCCGCATCCGTGCGATCCTCCAAGGTATTGTTCGGATTGAACGCACCCGATGACGGCTTTTTTAAACTTGAGCAAGCCTCGTATTTCGCGATCTTTTTCTTTGAGCTCGGCTTCGTAGATTTTTTTTGCAATCCCGTTGAGCCCTTCCTCGCTGTATTCTTTTGTCGAGAAACGGTGTCCGCAAGAATTGCACTCTCTTCGTCGGTGTCTATATTTCCGCTCATAATTTACGGTACTCGCAATTGTATGGGTTGTGGTACGACACTCGGGGCAATTCATGCAAGAGGGCTCTTGGTTTTCTCTTTAATATATCGTATGTCTGCATCATTGCTGGTCATTAAGGCCGTGTCCTCGCTGATATATAAAACTGGCTTTGACACTTCCCACTCCTCCAAAATTTCCTCGATTTCCTTTAATTTGGTCACGGCTTTCTTTATTTTCTTGAGTAGCTTTTGTTCGGTTGTCATAGGGGCAAGGTATATCTGAGTTATTGGGGTGGTGGTATAGATGGGGCGGCCACCCAGGTGGAGAGGGTAGGGCCACGATTGATTTTGGTTTAGTAGAGCAGCTTAGAGAGAATACTATCAGAGCGAGCATAAGTAGAGGTGGTGTCATTTCCCTTTCCTTTCCTTATTCGCGTGAGAGTAGTCATAGCCAAAGGCCGTGCAAAAATGCTCACCCTTAACCTCCGCTTGTTTTAAGTTGTGGGCCTCGATTTGAACAACAATGTCCAGCTTCATTCGACCGCCTACAGAGTGATACCCATAGATTTCGTAGTTTTGATATCGCGCTTCGCCGGTCTTAGGCCGACCCTTGCGCACTGGCATTTCTAGCGCTGGCTCCATACATTATCCTCCAGGTGTTTGGTTACCTCTTGGATATGACTTCGGACAGCCTCAATATGCGTATCCTTATCTCCATCAGGAAACATGTGTAGCACTATGTGATACAACATATCAAACCCGACAGCTAACAGGCAGTCGGACATTTCAGTCACAGGCACACTCTTCGAGGTCTCCTTAATAACAAGATCAATAGCTTGGATAAATATCTCAGCATTATGAGTCTTCTCTTCAATATCACTCTCCTCTAATAAGGGAGCACTTGGTTTCTTTACTTCAGTCATAGCTATTATACGGTTGATCCAGGGTCATAGGCATTGACGCCACCATTATCAAAAGGGTGGGTAGCATAAGCATTTAATGCTTGCAGGATATCAGGTTTGCGATTGCCGACATCTAGCTGAACGGCACGGACGCTATAATCTCCATCGAGGATTACGCTCCCATGTTTATGGCGGGCTACCCAAACGCGAATGGCCTCCGCTTTGCTTGGAAAGAATTCGAAGCCAGCGTGTTCGCCGGATTCATCAGTATAGCTATTTCTATATAGTTTCATTTTGGTGTGTGGTTAGTGGAATTGCGGGCCACTCTGTAAAATGGTTTTCCGCGTTGAAGATTCAATTGTTCCGCAATGTTTTACATATGTCAAACACTTTATTCAGAAATCTTTAACTTTCAGGAAAAATACAGTCCAGTATTATGATTAAGACTATCATGAAGACGGCCGTTAATACTATACTTTCCATTTTTTACCCCAATCCATAACCAATACAGCATCGGCGGTTTTATTTGTTATTTTCAAATCGGGGTATAATCTTATCGCGTTATCCTTGAGCATCCTCTTTCTAGCTGTATAACCCATGTTAGACTTAAGACCGCTCAATCCCTTCTGCCATTCTTTAGGGGACACTAGATGAGTGCTAAATCCTAATGACCTAACTGCGCCCACTATAAATCCATAGTTATAACCTAACTTAAAAGAGCTCGCGTTACTCGTCGCAGCACTCACGAAAGAAGGTACATCTTCTATTACTACTACATAATCCCTAGGCTCAAGACCTCGGAAATAGTCTATATGCTCATGCTCAACAGTCCAAGGTCGAAGGTCGATAGTCGAATCGCTATGGCTGATCGCCATCCCACCACCTTTCCCTGGGTCAATTCCGATTACGCCTTTTATCATTCCGTATCCTCTCTAAATAATCATACACGGCTTTTCTCACGACTTGGCTGGGTGTCGTTAGGTTTGCATTCGCATAGGCCTTCAGTTCGGTAGCCATCTTATCGTCCATGCGAATATTCAACTGCTTACTCTTTAACATGCTTTTGTTATACGATGTATACGTTAGTAAAACAACCGGATGCAAAAAGTATTTGCATTATATTTACATATGATCTATTATGTTAACTTAATCACCCACACACCCTAAACATATGACTAAAAAATCCCTAGACTTAGAGCACAAAGATGTTACTTGTGCCGTTAGAATACCACCCTCACTATACACTTCGCTTAAGCAAGCGGCGCATCTCGCTCAGTTATCACTATCAGATGTTATACGTTCAGCTATCGTTAATCAGATTGAGATAATAAAACAGGAAGAGATCGAAAAAACTCTTAAAGACCAAAAAACTCGGGCTCAACTTACCGCACTAATGGCGTCAGGTGATACCAAATCACAAGACAAGATTAACGAGATAATGGAGCTCATGAAAGCCTCGTAGAAGCGCTAGGAATCCTTTAACTTAGACCTCCAGCTGTTGACCTTAAGTCAATGGTCGGAGGTCTTTTTGCGTTGGTCTTGCGCCTAATATGGTTTTACGAGGGTCAAAAGGAGGTTCCATCAAAACCATGGACAAAACCATATGTCATAAGTCGTTGATTAGCATAGGTCTTTGGGAATATATATGGTTTTATGGTTTTAAAGTAGTAAAAGTATGTATATAGAAGGTATATAGAGCACAGCGTACACCCCGTGTACCCCCAGCGAGCGTACAGGGTACTTTTCCCTGTTTAAAACCATAAAACCATATTTCTTTGCAGATCTGTATTGTTAATCAACGACTTACGCCATATGGTTTTGGTCCAGGAACCTATATGGTTTCCATTAAAACCATATTTGCATTACCGATCTACCTCGATTTATTTCTTTTTACGGGAGAATGACCGGTTTTTACTTTTGGAAACCACCCTCAGATTCTTAGATCTGTTGTCTGCGGTGTTGCGATTCTTGTGATCGACATCTTTTCCGTCACCTTTTCGGGCCCGGCCAGCCTTTACCATTTTTGACCTCGCGGCATTTCTCTGTGCTCGCCTCTTTTTTTGAGTAGGCTTTGCATGGTACTTTGCATACTCACGTTTATAATTGCGTGGTTTTGCGGGTTTTTTCTTCTTCGGTGTTGGCATACTATCATCATACAATCTTAAAGAATTGTTATGCAATCGCATGGCATTCTGCAAATCAATGCGTAGAGAGTATATAACAGTACCCTAAATTTGGTTACACCGTTGACTTACTTGTAGAAATTGATCCTCTTAGCCCTTTCCGTGCTTCCCTATTACATTTAAACGCCCATGAACAGAGCCAAAACAATTAGGTTATCTATAACTATGCCGAAAGAGCTGAAAGACAAGTATTCTAGACTTGCCCTTAAAAAACACATGTCGTTATCGCAGCTTATTCGGGTATCCTTGGCTAAAGTGGAAGAAGCGGACGCAGAGGCGGCGAAGGCCAACAAATAAACTTTTAAAGACCAAAAAAAAGGAGCCAGGTTACAGCCCGACTCCTTTAAATATAGATGAAAAACCACACACCATATGTAATCAACCAACTATGAATGTTATATAGAACATAACTAACGCCTACGTCAACCTAGTAGTAGTGTTACAGCACTAACAAAGCTCTAGGAACTATCATACAGGCGTGTTAATTAACGGATATTTTTTGTCACCTTTTCATTTTATGAAATTGATGAAATTAAAAATTAAAAAATTAACTATAACCAACCATACACACACCATGAGCAACTCAACACAAGTAACCAACATACTCCTTCGTGCAGGCTTCGTAGACGCAGACCACGTCAAACGATCAATAGCCATCGAACAAAACGGTGAGCACACCAACATCGACAAGATCAAAGCAAACGCAGTAGCTAACTTAGAAGCAGACTGCAAGAACGGAGTCATCCAAAAATCCGCACCAGCGGCACACGACGACTTCTTACTAGCAACCAGACACTTCAAGAACCACGGCATTCGAAAGATGCCAGTCGGATCTGGCTATGAAACATACAGCGAAGATGGCACACAGCTGTCAGTCGAAGCGAGTCTTTGGTAATCTAACTTTTCCCCAACACATCGAAACATGTGTACCCTGCAAACCCACAAATAATAAACGCCTAGGACCCAAGGGGAGTAACGGTCTCGAAGCACCTGGCTGAGTAAATCCTACTGCTCAAGTACGACGCAATTCGTACACTAACTGCAATCCAAACACAACCAAACCGTACAACAATAACGTACCGAGAGGTACACATCCACGTAGCAACATGTGGAACCAGCAAACCACCACTACGAAACAACCATATGTCCAAAAAGCATACCCGTCCGAAAAGACTTTAAACTAACTTGGACAGAAGTGTCCTTAAACACTATCACGCTGACAAGTGTGACGCCTGCAATACCAACTAATACATAATCAAACCGTCTCTCGAAGAGACCGAGGCTAGGCATCCTCGCTAAAAACTGCCTACTCTTTTTTTTACAACACACACCATATCATGAAACTAATCAAACCACTACATCCACTACTCACAGATACACCAACAGTACCAGCATCCCCAGACGAACCAAGACCTTTCCTTGAGCGTATCGTAGAGACAGTAAGTTGCCCAGACATCCTAGAAGCTAAAGATTTCTGGGAAGCAATGAACAATGACGTACTCCTCGGAGGTAGACTTCTCATCTGCCAAGAAACAGAAACCGGTACTCGAATCAGAGTAACAAACGTTTAACCACACACCATACACGCACTCAGACATGAGTGCACAACAGCATATAACTATGAAAACAACACTACTAGACACAATCAAAGAACAGAACAATACTACTAACGCAAATACAGCTAACGGTGCTGTAACTAACAAGTCATCACTATCAGAATGTGTAGACTACTTCGGACTCGCAGGCGGGTTACGATCAGATCCAAACAAAGCCGTTAGCCTATTCAGCAACGCTTACGCTGAAGATCCTGACGCAGCCATGAAGATTCTCTTCTATCTTCGCGACATCCGACAAGGACAAGGCGAACGTCGCCACTTCCGTAAGGTGTGGGATTGGATCATGAAGCCCCACTTGAATATCTCAAGCAGTCAACTCAGCGACACAAGAATCACCGCCTTTCAGATCCCTGAGTTCGGCCGTTGGGACGATCTCCTCCGCCTGGTCATCCATCCAGCACTATCACCGTACATAGAAGAATGTGTACGTAACGTGCTCGACAGGGATCTCTTCAACTCGGAGTACAACGAAACCATCACATACGAGGAAGGAATCACACTTCCAATCGGATACGGAGATAACGAAGGCGATAAGCCCTCACCTGGCGATGTTACACTTCTAGCTAAATGGATGCCTAGCTTAACTGCTAGCAACAAAGATGCTAAACAGTCTGCCAAAGATTGGTGCGACCGTCTCAACATTACGCAGAAGCAATATCGCAAGATGCTTAAGCACCTGCGTTCTCATCTCGATGTTGTTGAACAAAAGATGTGCAGTAAAGACTGGTCAAAAATCGACTACAATCGGGTTCCATCACAAGCAATGCTACGCTTACGCAAAGCATTCTCCAAGAATGACGAAAAGAGATACGAATCCTATCTCGATTCCCTTGAGAGAGGTGAGATGGACGTCAAAGCCGGTACGCTCTACCCGTATCAGTTGGTTGAGAAAGTCCTAGGTTACTGCCCCCTATCAGCCAAAGAAACACAGCTCATTAATGCTCAATGGCGCGCACTTCCCGAGTACACCGATAAGAAGCAAAACATACTCACCGTATGCGATGTCAGCGGTAGCATGACCAGCACCTTCGGAGGCGTTCGACCGCTCGATGTCGCAGTCTCACTAACGATGTATCTCGCATCTAGATGTACAAACCCACTATGGGCCAACAAGTTCATCACGTTCTCAGATGATCCTGAACTTGTCAGCATCAACCCGAACGAAACGATGAGCAAACAAGCCAACGGAATCATTGGCACAAACTGGGGCATGAACACGAATATCCAAAGAACATTCGATGTCATACTCCACGCTGCCGATATAAACGGAACCACAGAAATGCCGGACACTATCATGATTATCTCTGATATGGAATTCGACCATTGCAGTGGCAAAACTAACTTCCAGGAAATCGACGAGAAATTCGCGATGCGCAAACTTAAGCGTCCGAACCTTGTCTTCTGGAATGTAAACGCGAGTGGCTCGGACAACAATGTCCCAGTCACCGTCAACGACCAAGGAGTCGCTCTTGTGAGCGGGTTCTCACCCTCGATCATGCAGATGTGTTTCTCAGGCGATCTTAGCCCTGAGTCATGCCTGCGCGAAATCGTACTAGACAATCCGAGATATGTCAGGATCTCGGTACAAGCCTAGTCACCTCATTACACACTAACCGAGAACCCGCACGCCGACACGCGTGTATACAGCAGCCATCAGTTCTTAGACACACCTTTACCACACACGGTGTCTGAGTCTGGTGGCTGTTTTTTTTCTGAACAAAGCTCCACAAAATAACCACACACCATCATGAAAGACTTACTAAAAGAACTACAAGCCCTACAAGCCCGACTCAAAAGAGTAGGTGGAGGTAAGATCGTTATCACCTCAACCCACTTCAATATCAGTCTAGGAATTGAACATGAATAACCACTACAAACGACAATACCAACCAGATGACCTATGACATACTAATACTGATCCTACCATGGATCTGCACACTCTACCTAATACTACAATAACCCACACACCATATGGATATAAACTACAACAAAATCACTAAGTACGACAGAAATGTCGAACAGCTACTCACATTCTTGATGTGGTGTACAGTCACACCTGGCAAAAAGTCAGATGTCATTACACCCAAGTTCAATGCAATGTTCGACGATACTAACAAGCCATCACAAGTAATCAAGAAGCATGGCAAATCAGTAAGATCACTACTAGAAAAACATGGAATAGGGCAGTACGACCGCATCATGAAAGCATGGAAAGCAATCAAACTTATCCAGCCCATGGGCCAACTACGCACTATCACCCGTGATGAGCTAACAACCATACCAGGCATTGGCCCAAAGACAGCCTCATTCTTTCTTGTACACTCAAGGAAATGGCAAGAAATGGCAGTCCTAGATGTTCACATACTCAAATGGTTGCAACAACAATTCCCGGGACACCCGATACCAGACTCTACACCGCAAGATATCAGCAAATACGAAGCAGTAGAAGCGCTGTTCCTCGGTAAAGCCTGCCAGCTTAATCTATCTCCCGCCGATCTTGACAACAAGATATGGCAAGCAAACTCCCTAAGTAAATAAACCACACACCAAACATATGAATGAATTAAACGTGCTTAACAGAATCAAACTATATACATTTATCCGTGCCCTGGGTAATACTATCTTCAACATTACGTGGATCAAAAAGGATGGATCTATTCGCAACGCAAATGTCAGGCAAAGTGTCAAACTCATACGCAAAAGTAAGCGTATAAGCGTAGTAGCACAACCAAACTCAGCGTACCTTCTCCTCTACCTAATGCCTAACATGCAAGGAAACACATTCCTGTATGAATCAGGCTTCAGGCTAGTCAACCTAAGCACCATAACCCAAATAACAACAAAAGGATCCTCACACCAGATAACACCAGAACCTATCACTCAAACCTTTGACCTTAACATGTCAGACTTTGAATCACCTAACAACCTATACCAGCTACAAGATGGAATCAAAGCACTCACGGTCTAAGCTACCAAGAACAAGCCGAAGCAAACGTTTCTTCTTCCACTATAACAAGGTAAAGAAATGTCTAACAGTACACTACGATAACAAGTGTTACTTAACCGAAGATATCACATGCCATACTGCATGTGAATCACATCACCAAACCCAGCAACCACACATAATAATGCGAGGCTGGACAACAGAAATAATACACACACCAACACACACCATAATCAAATGAGCTATTACATAAACGGATCAACAGAAGTAGGCTACGAAGCACTTCAAAGACTACCAGCGCCAAACGCACTATCAGAGAGACACAACCCAGTACCACATGTACAGGTCGTTGACATCGTGCTAGATAAACTAGACAAGCTAAACTACACAATAGACGAAGCTCGCTACGGCCTAGACGATCATGGCGACATGTTCGGCTATCTCAAACTACACAAAGAAGGTGAAGATAACGGAGTATTCAAAAATGTACTCGGTATCAGAAACTCACATATCAAACGATTCGCATCACAATTAGGTGCAGCAGCAAGCGTAATGGTATGCGACAATCTATCCTTCCATGCCTGCGACGGTAACGAAGCCAGACATAAGCACACCAAGAACATACTCAATGTACTACCTGGCCGCATCGATGCCATGCTACACAATGTACAGAACAACTGGAAATCTCAGGCTAAACGATACGACATGTATCAAGACACTGAGCTCGACGAAGCCGGAATGCACAGAGTAATTGGCAGTGCTATAGACAACAAAGCAATTGCACCAAGCAAAGCTCTCAAAGTTCTCACAGAATACAAGAACCCTAGGCATGACGAATTCTCACCGAGAAACGCATGGTCAATGTTCAACGCATTCACTGAGATTCTCAAAGAGACTCCAGCACAACTGCAAGATCGATCAATCAAATTGCACACCGTCTTCGACCAGCTACTCAGCCCTGTCGACACTATCACTAACGAGTTACAAACATCGTTCAACCTTAACTAACCCCACTTGGATGGTTGGACTGCACGAAAAATACTGCGCAATCGAGAGAAATACTCACCTGCGCTAGTCGCTAAAGCTAAACAGAAGATAAAAGATATCGTAACCAAGGTCACTTGCACACAATGCAAAGAAGCCCCAATCTCGCTATCATTGTTTAAAAGCGGACGTACCTTATGCGGACAATGCACCCATTACAATCACATATATGGCAAACCAAAACCCGACGCTTAAATGGAGTCACGGTAATGTTAAACTGCCTGCAAGAATCATACACTTAAGTCTTCCGTCAGGGCATTCGTGCCCGGCGGCAGACAAGTGTCTGTCAAAAGCAGACCAAGTTACTGGCAAAATAACAGACGGTAACCTCACCGAATACCGGTGCTATGCAGCAATGCAAGAAGCAAGACACCCAAACGTAAGAAAGCTAAGATGGCACAATCTACTTCTACTCAAAAAGAAGAGTAAGAAGCAGATGTTCAACATGCTGTTCTCCTCACTCAAGCGTCATCACGACAGCTACCACAAGAATCACGGCCAACGACCTATCATCCGTGCTCATGTAGGCGGTGACTTCTTCAATACCAGCTACTTCAAAGCTTGGTTAGATCTAGCAAAAACATTCCAACCAACATGGTTCTATGCATACACAAAACGCTTAGACCTATGGTTAGAGTACAAAGATCTAATACCACCAAACTTCGAACTCAACGCTAGTATCGGAGGTAAGCACGACCACCTAATACCACAATATAACCTAAAAACAGCTCAAGTATTATTCAGCGAGCAAGAAGCAATAGATAAGGACCTAGAACTAGATCATGACGACAGCCACGCATACACAAGAGGGCCGAGCTTCGGCCAACTCCTCCACGGTACCCAACCGGCGAAAAGCAAAGCCAGCAAAGCGCTTACGCTTCTCAAGCTATCGTCCAGCTGGACAGGGTATAATGCAAATACCAAGAGCGTGCCGAAAGCACATAACGCTGTTCTTTGAATCAGTAACACCACAACAAATCAAGCAGTACAAAGCAGACTGGCAAACTATCATGCCTGTTAGCGATCATGAAGCGCTCAACAGATGGCGATTTGCATACTGCACCGTACACACCCCTTGGTTACGCAGCTGCGAACAATACGATAAGATCAAACCGCTCTACGAAAATGCAGACTACCAAGCATTAGCTAAGATCTTACGTAACACCAGCGGCGGCATGTGGGACATCAAAGCTAACGGCATCAGCAAACTACACAGCTACTGGACAGACAATCCTGAAATGTTCGACACTCAGCCTAACTGGCAAGAGTTTCGCAACAAACTAGCTAACAAGTTGCACAAGCTAGGCCTCGCCAAGACAAGCTTCGCCCTAGAAATGCTATACCCAATGACTGCACAAATCATATGCATAGACAGACATATGTTCAAAGCATTCGGATGGGAAGATGTAGACCTAGGCTGTAGCACAGCTCAGTACGAATTCTACGAAGACTACTGGGTATCAATGTCTAACGAATACGGCATACCGCCAGTCATATCTCGGAATCTATTCTGGGACCAAATCCAAAATCAAACCTCAAGCCTATACTGGGCTAACTACCTAAACTAAATCACACACCATATGATCACACAAAATACAGACACTACGTATCCAGTCGTATCCTCCAAAAAGCCAATGCCCTATGCTATCAATGAGAAAAGCATCACCATACTAGACGGTAACAAACCAATAACGATCACAGATGACCGAGCCAACTATCATACATTGCTACAAGCAATCAAAGATGGTGACTGGGATACAGCAGCTGAATCGCTAGACGAGACATCCCAAATCGTAAAACTCACTCACGGCCGCGTATCTGTCATTAATGACCAGCTACACTTCGACGATGAGCCCCTCAACAATGCAGCAGCAGATAAGCTGACTGACTTAATCAAACAAGGTCACACAGATGTAGATCGCTGGGTACTGTTCCTTGAGAAACTCATGGCCAACCCCAGCTACAACAGCAGAGAACAAGCATACAACTTCATATCTCAACAAGGTATGCCACTCACAGAAGAAGGTAACATCATCGGATACAAAGGAGTACGCGACGACTACAAAGATAAATACTCCGGCAAGTTCGACAACTCAGTAGGACAAGCACACTCAATGACACGAATAAATGTAGATGACAACCCGAACAACGGTTGCTCATCCGGATTCCACATCGGTAGCCACGACTATGCAGACAATTGGGCATCAAGCGATGGCCGTCTAATGATTGTCGAGTACAGTCCAACAGACATCGTCTCTGTCCCAGAAGAATACGGCTATGGCAAACTACGAGTATGCAAATACAAAGTAGTTGGCGAATCAGAAGCTAGACAAGTACTTGACGACGGTGCATACGGTCACGAAGACGACAAAGCTGGCGACATCTGGCAGTACCTCTGCGACTATCATGACGAAAGCGAATCAGTATGGTACAACAGCATACTAGAAGAGTTCCCTCGCACATCACTATCGGAAATACTCGATGCTATTCGATATTACTCCGACGATTACCCACAAGTCACGTTCGATCAGAACACTAATGACTGGGAGATCCGCCTCATAGCGTTACCAACAGACCACGAACCGTGGACTGAATCAGTCTAATCCCATCGACCTGAGCATGTCGTATAACTGCTCACCCTTTATTAACACACACACACACCATATGAAACTATCATCAACACAACAAACACTAGATACATCCATACCGTCAGCAGCAGAATTCGGCATAGAAGAGTCTGATCTGTCCCACATCATGGGCATATTAAGATCACAAATATACTCTGACAAACTACTCGCAGTCATACGCGAATACTCAACCAATGCACGTGATGCTAACATAGAAGCTGGCAACGAACATCGCCCAATACATGTAGAAACACCAACACGCACGTCACCTCAACTACAATTCCGTGACTACGGTAACGGTCTTACCGACGAACAAGTTACATCACTATATGTAAAGTACGGTGCAAGCACCAAACGATCATCCAATGATTACACTGGTTGCTTAGGTATTGGTTGCAAAGCAGCATTTGCTTACGGTGACTCATTCACAATCACAAGCTACACATTAGATACTATAACTACCTGGTTAGCACGTATTGACGAATCAAAGCGTGGCACCGTCAGCCTAGTAAGCCGTCTACCTAATCACACCGAACCAACAGGTGTAAATATATCAGTAACAATAAAGTACGACGACTTCGAGACATGCGAATCCAAGATAAGAACATTCTTTAAGTACTGGAAATCAGATGTCACATCTAACCTCAGCGATACGTTAACAGAGCTAACACCTCATCACTCAACAGATGACTGGGCCATTGCTAATCATCAGACTGAACGACGCATCAACGCTTACAACCATCGCGGTGCAGCAACTGTTGTCATGGGCAACATCGCATACCCAGTACCATCAGCAGAATTCAAAGACAACAACATACACGGACTATCATTGATATATCACGACAATGTAATATTCTATGCTCCACTTGGTTCTCTTGACATAGCAGCTAACCGTGAAGCATTAGAGCTAACCGATCGAACAAAGACAGGTATCACAAGCCTAGCTAACAACATGATGTTAGATCTAACAACAATGCTAGAAGATACAGTCTCATCACAACCAACGCGCATTCTTGCATCAATCAAGTCATCACTATTCGAAAATAGTCTTGGCACATCACTCAACCGAGCGATCGCAAGCAATGCTAGCTGGAAAGGACAAAAGCTAATACGTACAATCAGCCTAACGAACAAAAAGAAAGCAGTAATACACAAACGTCAAAGATCCTGGAGAAGTACTGACAATGAAGACCGTAATATACGAGAGAAAGATGTGAGCATGATCACGTTAGATGACAATCTAACAATATGTGTAACTGACAACACAATCAGTGAAGCAAACTCAACACGCAGAGTCAGAACACTACAAGCAGCAAGTCTCTACAACAGATCCAAACAGTTCGTAGTAATACAACGCGACCACTTATCAGACGTTGAACCAGTACTACAACCAGCAGACTACACAGACCTGTTGACTATCGATCCGCTCAAGCCTACACGCACTATCATTACGAAAGCAGCAGGCAATAAGTCAAAGCAAGTAAAAATCAATGTGTGCACGCTTAAGCCTAACAGCCTAAAGTCAGCTCGCTTATCCAAAGAATGTGAGCCTGAAGCAATGGACGACGGACGCTTCGTATATGTACCACTCGATCGATTCGATTGGGATGGACATCCAGATCGCTTAGCTAATCTAAGTTGGATCCAAGCCGCAATAAAGTCTATCAACGATAACACATCCATAACCATACATGGTGTAAAGAAACACCACATATCAAAGTTAGGTGACAATTGGATCACGCTAGACATGTTCTTCAAAGAGAAACTTGATCAAGCAATCAAAGAAAGACCGGCCTACTACAAAAGCAAAGCTGATGAATATGAGTGCTGGGAAAAAGATACAAATGGCTTCTTCCCCGATCTATTGATCATGTCCAAAGTCAAAGACAAGACCATAGCCTATCAAGCACAAACACTATCCAACGCAGGCCATACAGGTGGAGCAAGTGAGTTACAAGTAGGCTCATTCCTGGGCGTGTACACAAACAAATCAACTATCATCAAAGATATAAAGAAAACACTAGCCAAGTATCCACTACTACAAGTCATATCAACTGGTTACTACTGCTCACTAAGCAACGATGACATAGCCAAAGCCGTCACACACTACATCAAACAAAACAAATCCAAATAACATGAATATACTAACACCAGCACCAGTCACAGTTGCTAACCATCGCGGAGTAGCAAACCACCATGTCACAAAACGATACAATATCAAAACCTTCAAGGCTAGCGCCCTTGTCGCTGAACTACCTATTGGAGTTACAGTCAAACATAGGTACAACGGCATTGAATACCGATACAATGTACCAGTCAAAAACCCACTACATCAATATTCACAAGTATCAACTATGACACTCTGGGTAAACAAAGCTCAACACATTGAAGCATCAGGCTGGGTATACAGAAAAGAAGACCTAGAGCTATTCATGGATACATTCCATCTAATCCACCCAATCATGAAACAGCTATTCGGCCATCGTGCCCACGATCCTCAAACAGGTCACCTAATGGCAGCCTAACACAGACAAGTCCTCGTCAGTCTAACCCACTGGCGAGGGCTTATCTTTTGCTCTAAGTTCCAATCCTCCAGGGAACTATCATACAGGCTTACGTATTTAAAGGAAGTTTGTTGTCACATTTTCAATTTGTGTAATGAGCATGAAAGAAGCAATCGCGCGCCTGAAGGCGCAAAGCGTTAGAACGTCCGGTGATGATCCCATCGCCGTTGTCTCCGATATCAGAGTATCGGATCCTTACTACGAAGCCGTAGTTAAGAGTAAAGGAGCACGTGGCACAGCCGCGTTCACCATCAAAGCGGGTGGCAAAAGCCGCACCGTGTTTGGTAAATCATACGTCCTTTCGGACGATATGGAAGTAGGACAGAACGTAGTAGTTGCTGTCATAATTCTTCCCAAGAAGGGTGACCTTCCTGCGAAGCCTTGGGTTAACGCCGTAACGAAAGTTGACGGATGAGTGCACGATGCCATGGGCATCTCGGGCAGTCGGCTAGCGCCGGCTGCTCGCACTCTTTTTTTGCTGTAAGTTCCAGAAGTACCTTACTATCACGTCACCTTGACTTACCCCATCCACGCAAAGTATCGTCCAACCAGACTCTCAGGGAAAGGGTGCCCCTTTCTCCTGAACCGTTAACTGGATATACAATCCTGTGCGTTGCATGTGCTAACTCGCTGATCACCAGCCACTTACCAACTCGGATACGCAGGAGCGTCCCGACTTAGTAACTGACTAGTGCCCGAATGCCGACTGTGACAGCACCCCCACCCTCTGGGCGGTACCACTATCACTACCAGTCGACATCGGCTATCAATCACAGAAATAAACAAGGGATTGTTTGGCGGAAGGCCCCCCATCCGGTGGTGGGGTGGGTACCAAAAAGGTACCATGTACGCAAATGAGGACTCCTTTGCTCATATTATTATTTACAATTGCCGGATGCGAAACCACCCGAAACCACCATTATTACTACCACTACGAGCATAAGTTCGTACCAATAGAAAATCCTACACATGACGGTAAAGACCTCAGTAAAAAAGCTTAGAGACGACATTCACAACTTTATTGAAGATGACGATTTCAATAATGCTGTCGCAGCATTGAGAGAAGGACTAAAAGCGAAACATACAGTTCGTCAAAGTCGTGCAGACGGAGAACGCGGAGTTGAATACACAGAAAAACCCTGCCACACGACCCGACTAAACGCAGCGAAACTCATGCTTGAGTATGGATTTGGTAAACCGGCCACTCGCGCAGAGATTAGCATAACCGATGACACATCAAAATCAGCTTCGCCAGCAGAAATTATGGCTAGAATACACTCCGCAGGGAGTCAAATTAGCCAAATTATAGACGTTTACGCAGAATCTGTAAAAGAAGCTCCTTTAGAGATATCAAATCATGAGTAAAAAAGTAAATTATCAAGATTTTTTAAAATCTGTCGCGGACGGTAAGGTAAAAACCGCTTCAGACAGCCTAAATCACACCGCACGTAAGAAACACCCTAAAAAGAAGAAGACTTTAGACGAGCCAGCTCCTTCATCGGGAAAACCCTACGGATATTTTGAGATGAAAGGCAAACGGTACCAGAACAACGGAAATGGCTGGAAAGAACTAACTAAAAAAGGCCCTAAAAGTATAGATAAAGCACTATGAAAAAGACAAATGATCCCTCCGAAATGTTTGAACACGAACTTTCCGCTGTCTTTGTGCGGTGGTGGGAAGAGTCAGACTTAGATGAAATTGAGATGTCTGATATTGCGGTAGGTGTCATAGAGAGATTCTGTGACACTTCTGTTGAATTTGAAAGCGATATAGATCTCAGCGACATAGACGATGATTGATCTAAAAACAGAAAGGATGGTTGGTAAAGGCCCAGGAGGGTCTAAAACCTTTACGGGTTTTCAGCCAAACTATCTATTTGGCCTAGATGACTTATGCCAAAAGTTTGTATATCCATCGTGCCGTGTTCTTGAGATTGGGTGTAATAGGGGAGTTAGTACAGAGTTGTTCGCCAGCTACGCCCGTAGCGTCACGGCAGTCGACATAAAACTAAAGCCTAGAATGGAAGACCTGCTAGAAAGAACCTCAAACATTAAGTTTGTTGAATCTTTTTCAAAAGATTACCTCAATCGACTAGTTGAAGGAGACTTTGACCTAGTATATTTAGACGGCGACCATTCACATAAGACTGTAGTAAAAGAGCTTCGCCTAGTGCTCACACGATTAAAAAGAGGCTTTATACTGGCAGGGCACGACATGTACCCGAGCACCAGAAAGCAATCGCAAGTCCAAAAAGCAGTACACGAAGTTTTACCAGGAATTCATGAAGGGGACCTAATTATTCATAGATTTTCTGACAGCTCTTGGGCTGTAGCAATTTAATATGACCAAAGTGCTTTTCTTCGGCGACTCCCATACTCGGTGCTACATAAGCAAGGGAGCTGACCTTGTTCAGGAAGAACTTGATTTTACGACATGTGTAGTAGATGGGGCAACCGCCCAGGGTGCTGTAAATCCGCACTCTAAGACGAAAGCACTCTCTAGCTATCGTGCAGTTCTCAAAAAGAGAATTAATGAGGCTTTCGATTACTTTGGGATAATGCTAGGCGAAGTAGATTGCGGTTTTGTAATCTGGCACCGCGCCAAGAAGTATAAAAAAACTGTAAGCTCCCAGATAGATTTAGCAGTGGGAAATCTTGAGACATTCTTAAACGAGGATGTAGAGAAAAACTTTACAAAAAAGCAAATAGTTGTCGTTGGGGCCACCCTCCCAACTATTCAAGACAACGCGGATATAAAAGTATTAAAGGGTGCGAGAGGCTCAGTTACCGCTAACCTAAGCCAAAGAATGAATTGCACTTTTAGGTACAATGAAAAGCTCAAGAAGATGGCTGAAAGTAACGGATATAGATACTTTGATGTATCCGAGGAGACATTAGATAAACCAAACAACCGAGTACACCCCCGATTCCTAAGATCAGATCCCGAGGATCACCACTTTAACAGTAAAGCTGCGGGCCCTCTTTTTGCAGATAAGTTTAAAGAAGCTATACAATGACCGATAACACTGACCAACTAGAAGACCTAATAAGAATTGACCCTGAAGTTTGGTTTAGCACTTTTGCGGTAATCAAAGACAAGCGGGGCAAGGACATAAAGCCTAAAGCTAACACCTTACAAAAAAGGATGTTTGCTCACTACAGAAAGTGTCAGCTTGAAGATGTTCCGTGTAAGATGATCATACTAAAGCCACGGCAAAAAGGAGCCTCGACTTGCGCCCAAGCACTAACGTACCACCACATGAGAAAACATGAAAGTCTATCGGGCTCCCTCATGGGGGATATTAGTGGCACCAGTGATAAGGTTTTTGAAATATACCGTCGGTACGCAGAGAATGACCTTTTCCCATGGGACGAAAGCGGAGGATCTTTAGCCGAGGGTGGAAACATGGTGGATCTAATTAAGCTCAAAAGTACCAGTGCATATGGAAAAGAAACTGCGGGTTCTAAGAACGCGGGAAGATCTGGAACAATCCAAGTAGGTAACATGACCGAGGTTGCATTCTGGCCTATGCAAGGAGAAAGAGACCCCGCACTCGGGTATCTTCAGTCTTTGTATGACGAAGATAACATTTCACTGGTAGTAGCTGACTCTACACCTAACGGGCCTGCTGGTTGGTTTTACCGAACCTGGGTACAGGACAATGAATGGGCGAAGATATTTGCTGCCTGGTTCGAATTTGAAGACTCAGTTATACCGTTTAAATCTGATGATGAGCTTAAAGAGTTCCAAAACACTCTAACCGCAGATGAAGAGTCTGAAATGGAGAGGTTTGACGTCACCTGGGAGAACATGCACTGGAGAAGAAGAGTTCTTCAAGACAAATGTAATGGGGATATCAGCAAGTTTAGACAGGAATACCCGTCCGATCCCGAAGAGTGTTTCTTAATGTCTTCTAGACCAAGGTTTCACACAAGCAACCTAAGTTTAATGACGAAAGCCGCAGAGCTAGAGAAACCAATTGTGGGTACTGTAGGAATACATCCCGATGGTAAACACGCTAGTTTTAAGCCAGACCGCGCGGGAAACTGGGTAGTATACGATCAGCCCGAATATGACTCCCGATATCTAGTATCCGTTGACACATGCACAGGGGAGGATCAGCAATTACAAGGTTTAGCTGCGGATCCGGACTATCATTCAGTTCAAGTTTGGCGTGGGCCCTTTGAAGATCATCGCGGAACTTGGCGAGTACCTAAAATGGTAGCCCTACATCACTCTAGAATGGACATTGGTGTTCTTGCTCAAGAGGTAGAAGCGATAACCAGGTGGTACGGAAATGCTTTTGTAATACCTGAAATTAATAACTCCGGTCTCGCTCTACTTAAATACCTATTGGAATCGGGATTGAGTGTGTATCGACGTAGGAAATTTAACGATGCGATGGGTATGGTAGAAAAAAGTTTTGGTTGGTCTACAGATAAGATAACCAGGAAGACGATCATAGATCATATGGCAGCAGAATTAGTAGATCAAAACTTTTACATACCCGATCTGGGAATCCTAAAAGAGCTAAAAACCTTTGTTATTAATGATAAGGGCAAACCTACGGCCGCACCTGGGCATCACGACGACCATGTTCTCGCCGCAGCTATTGCTTTGTACAACATTGACACGGCAACAACATTTAAAGCTCCCCGTAAAAAAAATATATCTAACGCGATGCTTCGTAAAAACCCTGGGCTAATGTGCCCAGATGGGTTTAGCCGAGTCCCGTTAGGAGTCCTGAAGAAGAATTACAAGCGGTTGAAGCCTTAATTGACCGCAACTAGAGTCGTCATATGATTCAACCCCAACCGACTTTAGATGCGCCGGCCCCAACTGCTGAAAGAGTGCCAGGAAGCACTAAGTTTGAGAGGTTAAGGCAGAGACTTGTAAATAACAGGGACGGAGCTACTTTTGGTAATATAGACAGTGGAGACATGGCTTATGAGATAAAAGACATGTCTGCTGAAGAGATGACTGCGCTCTACAAAGAGTTCGGTAAAGATCCAGGAATGGCAGAGCTTTTTCAAGACGCTAACCAAAAGAAAGAGTATTACGCAGAAGGTGGAGACTACAACGGCCTAAGCCTGTTAAACTCCTTGAATTCAAACCTTTCGGATATGGCCTCTCAAGACCGGCCAGATGAAGATATGCTCACAAAAGCAGGTCGCTTTGGAGCTGGCGCGCTTCATGGAGTGACTGAAGGTCTCCAAACCGCATTCGGCCTAGGTCACGATCGCTTTTCGGATACTCCCATAAATAGTGGTGGTCCTCTTCAGCAAGCTGGAGATTTACTCGGACTTGGAAATGCACACCTAGCGAGACCTTTACTAAAAAAGGGTGCTCAAATGGCGTCTACCCAGGTACCTACAATAGCGAAATACGGGAAGAAAGGCCTGGATTTCGTAAAAGGTATGTTTAACGGCGGAAGGGGAGCTACTACTTCAGGAGCCAAAGTAGGCGGGGTAGCTAAGCACACGATCAACGGAGTTGACGATGTCGCAAAAGGCGGAGCTGCTGCGGTTACTAAAGAAGGCGTCAAAGAAGGCGGCGAACAAGCAGCTAAAAAAGGGCTAATACCTGGCATAATAAAGAGAAACCCTGGGAAGAGTATAGGAGCAGGTCTTATTGGTGGCGCTGGCATTGCCAATTTAATGGATAACGAGCCTGTCGCTGAAACAACGGAAGAGGGCGAAACCGACGAGGGTATTGATGACGGCACGCTCGCAAATGGACAAAGCACTTTAGGACTCGGAACTGGGCTTAACCCAGGTGAGCTGAACGCTAGCAATCAAAGAGACTTTGCAGATAATCTCGGTACCATGAAACCGCGTCTTGGCGGAAGTGGAAGCAAAATGATGGATCTAGGTGCGGCCAGACAAAGAGCTTATGCTGACACCCTAGATATGCGAGATATCGAAAAAGATAAGGGTACATACGACCCAAAGTATTCCCAGGATCCAAACTACTTTCTAAAACAGCGATATGAGTCAACTGGTAATCGTGGAGCAGGCGCCTGGGATGCGTTAGATCCCGCAAAAAAAGCGGAAATGGCGAGCAATTACCGAGCAAACAGCTATTACGACTCAAGCTCAGATGCTGGTAAAGCAGCAGATGCCAAGTTAAAAGAATCGGGTTATACTCCTCCCATGGCCGACGCGCTATCTCAGGCCGAAGGACAAGAAATGGCTGAGCAAAGCCGTCTTCAAGAACTTGATGCAGCTGTAGAAGCCCAGCAATCAGGAGAAACTGGAGGATATGGTGTTGCCGCAAACCCCGAGAACTATCAGGGCAGCGTTAAGTCGGTAACTAAAGATGAATTTACAGATAAGAGTGGCATGTTTACACCTGGTACTGGTCTCATCGGAGACGGAAAGGGTGGTTATAGTACTCTTGAGACAGGAGATGCATTTGAAGGTTCAGGTGGAAAGAAATCTGCTGAAGAATATTTAATAGGAACCGAAGAACAGGGTCCTATTCAGCCTCAGGGAGAGAAGAGCTTTGGTCCTCAGCAAAATATGCCACGACCAATGCGCGACCCTGGAGTTGAAATACAAGGCCCAGTCGCAGGGGCAGGCAACCAAGGTTACAGTCAAGCTGATCCTCTACTCGACCCAAATGTTGGCGAAATACAAAACCAACAAAGAGAGCTCTCTCCGATTGAAAACGGAGCTAGCCTAATGGCACAGCTCGATAACTTCGGCCCAGGGAGTGGTAAAGCACCCGAGATGACTAAAGAAGGAGTGTTCACCCCTGAAAAAGAAAACCCCTTTCTTGATGACTCGGCCGCTAGCTACGAAAGACCCGAATACGCGAATCAATCAGGCAAAGGGATGTACACCGATCAGTTTGGTCAGCAATCTCAATTGAGCGAAGGCTCAGTCCGAATGTCCGCAAATGATGAGGATTACGGCGACAACTTTACTAGTAAAGACGATGCTCTAGGGTATGTAAACCGAGGAGGTAGACCCACAATAGATGAGCCCGCTCCCGCTCCCGGACCAGTTGCAGATCCAAACGCAATCATGGGCCCAGAGAATACCGCGGATACTGGCTTAGACACGCTGACAGGTTTAGGTCTAGGCGCTGGAGTTGCACTGCTGATGAGAAAGTTTGGCGTACCAAAACAGGTCGCTGAAAAAATGTTTAAGGCTCAAAGAATGAATGTTGTCCCTCAAGGGCAGCTTGCTAACGGAACCCGATTATTAGGAAACAAAACTCAACCAAGACTAGGAAATATGCCCGCTAGAAATACACCGACTCCAGGAGCTGCCGTAACACCAGAACAATTTAGACAAGCTGCTAGTCCCGCTGGCCGAGCTCAGTCAAGTGCTCTTGCTTCTCAGCACGCTGCACAGAATGCACCTCGAGTAGCTTTAGAGAGATCCGGAATCCCCCGCATTGGTGGAGGCAGATACGGAAGAACTGAAGCAATGCGGAAAGAAGCTTTAAGAAGACAGAGAGAACAAGCCACTTTAGGCAACACCTACTAACCCGCCCACAATATGTCCTTACTTAGTGATTTGGACTTAGGAGCTGGGGACTACGATAAGAAAAAAGATTCCGGCCTAAGTAAATTTATAAGCAAGCCTTCCCCAAAGGCTTATCAGCCCTTTGGAGGGCCAGCTCCAGTTACACAGAAGGCTACCAACCTTAAGCGCTACGAAAATCCAGCCGACGACCCACGTGTTGACAACTTTTCTCCTTTCGACGAACTCGACACCTACGATCAAGCAAAGTCTCAGCACAGCATATTAACCAGTGAGTCTTCAAAATTAGGCCAGCTAACCTCAATGTGGGACGGTCGGTATGATGACTACCTCTCAAACGAGCTAAAACCTTTCTACGATCAGCAAGGTTTATACGGAGAAATAAAGGATAGCAAGAGTGGTGACGAGTATTTCAATCAGATCGATGCCCACTATAAGCAGCTCGAGAAAGACTCTCTTGAAGAAGACGGTTTTATGGGGCCGTCCGATCGCAAAACCGGAGCACTTGAATCTTTAAAAGGCTTTGGCTCCTGGAATGGGGCTAATGGTATGCGTGCTAAGTTCCTGAAACTAAAAGAGGAACGCGATAAAAGAAAAGCAATGCGCGACGATGTTGATTCCAGGAAGACAGCATTGTTGGACAGCATGGTTAGCATCCCACTTGAACAGCGCATCGCAATGGACGCGCAACTTAAGTCAAAAGGTAAGGGATCCTCTAGCGCAAAACAGGTTAATGCAAAGCTGAATTCGATGAACTGGGAGAAACCAGTAGTAGATAAGTACAGCGGAGAAGTCATTAATCTCGATCGAGTAGATCCACGAGCCACTATAAAGTCCACCCCTGACAAATATACAGGAAAAGACCCAATTAAGTCTGCTCAAAACCAACGCCTCGCTAAAGCGATGGGTGGTAATGTAGATGCGATACTAAGAGAAAGAGAAGTTTTAGATAAAAGTAGAAACCTTAGAACTAAGGGTTACATGACCCCGCACACGGGAACACTCCCCCGTGGCCTCAGCAGAAAAGATGCAGACCTACTAGATGCAGCAGCACTAAAAGCATCAGGTATTACTGACTTTAAAGGGACTCCCATTGACGAGGCTATCGCAGAGCTAGGTGGCGAAGAAGGTTTAGAGACAGCAAAGATTTTAAAAGGAGTTTACCAGGCAAAAGACCTATATCGCCAAGCTCAGATGGAGTTAATCAAAAGCGCTGGTAACGGTAAAGCCCGACCCGCACTAAAAGATAAGCTCGAGGATGCTAAGAACAACTACTACGGCATGATGAATGTGGCGGGTGACCACGGCCTTAACTCTAGAATATACGAACAGATGTCATCTCGCGACGACGAAGTCGGGTGGTGGGAAGGTGTCAAAAGAAACATGTCAAATGCTTGGAACCGTGGTCTTAAAATGGCCGACCAAGCAATGCTCAGTGATGAGATAGCTTTAAACAGAATAGGGGAATCTACAGTTAAAGAACTTATTGATATATCCCAAGACATCGAAGACATGCCAGGAAGTAAATCGTTGCAAAGACTTCAGAATATGAAGTCCAGCAATGTTCTTTCAGCGATCGGAAAGATGATTTTTGACGAGCCTGAAGCGCTACCCGAAATGCTTGTAGAAGTCATGACGGCATACTTACCGACTTACTTAAATACAGCCAAGGTTGCACTACCCGCATCCGCAGCAGTCGGAGTTGTAGGTAAGATGAAAGGTAAGTTTGGAATACTTGCGGCCACAGGAGTAGGCGCTCGACTAAATGCGGGTCTTGCTTCTTTCGCACTCGAGTACACAGGTGAAGTAATGGGCAACCTTGCAGAAATGGGCATTGATACAAATGACCCCGAAATAGTAATGGCTGCTTTCCAAGATGAAACGGTATTAAATAAGCTTCGCAAGAAAGCCACTTTAAAAGCAGGCGGAGTTGCTCTAGGTGATATGTTTGGCGCAATGATGGCTGGACGAGTTCGTCAAAGTGCAAACTATTTAGGAATAAAGTCCGGGAAGCTTACAAACGCCAGTAAGTTCGCTAAGCAAAAAGGTAGAACAGATTGGACTCAAGCTGGTCTTGATGTACCGATTTTTACAAAAGCTCAGAGGATGACGGGTGTTGGTGCAGAAGAAGGAGTTCAAGTGGCTTCTGGAATGGGTGGAGAGTTTTTAGGTCAACTACTTTCCAGGGATCCTGGCGAAGGATTCGATCACGACGCAATTGCCGCAGAAGGTGTTTTAGATCTAGTTAGCCCCTTTGGTCTTTACGGATCGGTCAGAGAAATAGTGAAGAAGCCAGACAACTTTGACTTCTCAATGGCAACACCGACTTACACTGAGCCAAAACCGTATGAGATTAACGGTGAGCCCGTTGGTACTACAGGAACTGTGACTAGAGCGGGTATGACCAATACCTGGCACACTTTTGATAATTCAGACAGCATGGCTGCTCATGTAATGGATGCCTCAAATATTAACTTTGATTCCGAAGAAGGTAAATGGCTCCAGCACACAATCATGCAGTTACAAGGCATGAACCCCGCTGACTTCAAGAACATGCGTTTGGTGATGGCTGAGAGAACACCACAAGATGTAACTGGCGAAGGCTTTTTTGAGCACGATCCAGAAAGCGGAGCGTTCACCCTCTCTTTTAATAAGAAGCTCATGCAAGAGAATCCCATGAGGGCTTTCATGCATGAATCGGGACACTTTGCTCGCAGACAGATCTACAAAGATAATGCAGAGTTTTACGAAACCTACAGAAACCTGGGTGAGAAAGTTCAGCTAGATTCTCTCGCCGAGTATGTCCTTAAAGTGCCTAATATAAAGTACACTCAGATTAAGGATAAGGCTAAGCAGGCTGAGGTGTTAAAGTACTATCAGACTGTTCCACTAGAAGTACAAGCGGAAGAGTGGTTTTCACTGCAATACGCAAGAGTACTTGCGGGAAACAAGGCAGACAGGAGCATCGTAAAACCTTTAGAGAGTTTCTTAAAAGAATTTATTAGACCCGCAATGGAAGGTTGGATGGGTTCAGTTGAGAATGCTGGAGAAGACGCGGTCAATATTGACGGAAGAATTTTAAGCGCCTTAGGATGGGGACCAAACGGTACTCGTATGGGTGAAGATCTGCCTCACAGTTTTACAAGAGCTGGAGTTCGAAGCCCCGCTCTACCGAAAGGTTTTGAGGGCATGAGCGAACAGGAAGGTTTAAACTTCTTGTCTCAAGCAATAAGAGAAGCTGGTCTCCAAGAAAACAAGGAGCTTATAGAATCAGTTGAAGCAATTCTCGGCAGAAAATTTTACACTAAAGAAACTACTGCTTTCGCAACAGCTGAAGAGAAAGTTACAGCGGCAAAACAGTATAAAGAAGAAGCGGGAAAGATCAGAGAAGCCGTTACGGCCAAGAAGAAAGCTGAGCCTAAAAAAGCACCTGACAGTGAGCAGAGCTCCAGGATTAAACTAAGGGAGAAAGAAGGCCGTCGGTCAACTTTTGCACCACAAGACCCGCAAGTTGGTATAGATAGAGCCCGAGGAGACCGCGACGCAACTGAGGCATTTGATGCTGAGGTAGAAGCCGAAGTTCAAGGACAGCTATCTAAAAGCCCGATTGAACAATGGATTTCCGAGTTAAATCAGATTGAATCTAAAGCTGCTCAGAATGTCTATGCAACTAAAGCGCAAAAAGACGGGAAAGTCACAGTAACAAAAAGAAGCCCTGGATCTCTTCAGAAAGTCGGTTCCAAGGTAGTAAAAGAATTTAAAGACCAGGAGGAAGCCGATACTTATGTTAAAGCCCAAACTGAGTCCGACCTTAAAGATTCTACTAAAATAGTTAATGCCTTAAGAGAGGTTGAGTCGTTACTGACTAACCCAAAAGATCTAGCTAAAAAAGTTAAAGCTGCTCGGAATAAAAGAATTGAGGAGCTGATGAAAGAAGACGGCATTGCCTATAAAGATCTGCCTCAAGACGATAAAGCTAAGACTTGGGATAAGTATGTACCGAAAGTTTCAGTCATAACAATTATCTCTGACCTTACTGGTTTTGATAAAATACTTGAAATGAGTAAAGGTGGCTCGAGCCAGTGGGGTTCGCAGTTAATCGCGAATATGCTCATGAAGCTACCAGGTGTAAATGATATTGCGGAGTTTGACTACTTAGGAAAAGACGAACTAAAATCGGTCACCGAAAACATTCAGGCCCGAAAGCAAGAAGCTATTAAAGAAGCTCAATCAATTGAAAAAAGCTTGGGACAGTTAAGAAAAGCCTATCCCGATAAGAAAAAACAAAAGAAACAAGAGCAGGGTAAGAATGTTATAAGAGTGCACACGCTGAACCCTGGTGCTGAAGAGTTTACTAAGCAGATTAGTAAAGAAGGTAAGAAGGCAGAGAAGGGAGTTTCATACATAACGGGCATGGAAAAAATGCTAGATGCGTATGAGAAAGACGATGCAGCAAATTCTACTCCTGAAGAGGCAAAATCAAACAGGGCGTTAGTAAAGGGTCTACTGACCAAGGTTGCTAATAACAACAACTTTATAAAGAAATATAAGGGTAACCAGATAGCCTATAACACTAAGGCTAAAGATTTTGTTGTTCTATCGAAAAGACGAGAGAAGAAGAGCGAAAAGAAGCTTGCGAAAGAAACTGACAACATAAAACCCGATACAAAGAAAGCGATTAAGGCTGCGGTGATCAGCGCGATTGAATCTCAAGCAAAAGCGATGATTAGCGCAAAAGATTTAACCGCCCAAGACTCCTATTTAAATTACGCAAAGCTTTCCAGAAACCAAACTTTTAGAAATGCTCAGGCTTCCTATTTTGTAGAAAATGGTTTTAATTATAATTTCATAACTGCATTTTTAGAAGTTATGTCTTCCGGCCCAGACGGAAAGACCATGACCCCAAAAGATGTCTTTAAGCATATCGACAAGGGTTACGCTCAAGGCACAGAGGCCCAGCTACTGCAAGACGACCAAACACCTTTCGACTTACGCAGTGAGTTTAACAAAAATCTCAAGAAGCTTATTGAAGCGCCTAAACCCGAACAGAAGAAAGATAAGCAAGGAAAGACTTACACAAAGACGAAGTACGACAGTATGTCTATAGACTCTGTCTACAGACTGTGGAATGATACCATAAACGTTAAAGGCGGTATTTTTGACACTCTTAAAGACCAACTAGGCAGAGACCCAAAGCCAGAGGAAGTCGCCCAAAAGCTCTCCCAAATAATGCGTAAGCCAAAAGCTTTACTCTCTATTCTCGGGAAAGAAGGTAAGGCTGCGAGGTTAGCCTCTCTAACTGAACAGATCCAAAAACTGGAAGAAGCGGAGATGCTATACGCTCCAGAAGACTATACTATCATATGGAAGAATACTGTAGTTAACGGCATTAAAGGTGGCACGGCCTATATCAAAGAAACCCAAGGGCAAGAAGATTTCTACCGCAGGGTAACTATGGAAGACATGGCTAAGACCTCAGATAATCTGAGGTACTACATCGAGAAAGACGGCAAATATTATTCTAAAGATAAGGACGGTAAAGAATACATAGTGCTAAAGCCTCAAGAGTCGCTGAAGGGTTTTTACTTAGGCTTTGACCTAGCCAAACAAAAGAACCCTGACCGAGCGACTTCACTATACGGTGGGCTGACTGCTCGCCAATACGCACTAGCTCTATCCGCAGCCGTTGCATCTAGACACTCCCCCGCTAAAGGTAAATCGGTAAAATCTAATCTCAATCGGGACACTATAGAGAGCTATACTTCTGACCAGGGAACAAACCTGTTGCAGATCCTATCCCACCAAATATTTCAGCTAAATGAGAAGTCGCTAGATACAGATTTCGAAAGAGACGGGCTACCAGTTCGCCGACAAAGAATGGCCGAGCTTGCAGATCAAAGAACTCCTCAAGAAGCATTTCTATACGACCTTGTAAACGCAGCAAACTGGACAGGCTCATCTTGGGAGAATTCAAAACAAGGTAAGATGCTTTGGTTAATGTACCAGAAATCTACCTATTTTGCGGAAGCAATCAAACTTGCAGAGACTACTAAAATTCCAGGCGAAAGCGAAAAAAGCCGACTAGACAGGATCGAAAGGTACAAGAGAAATTTAGGCGTCCTCCTCAACATGGAAATGAGCAGTCCCGATGAAGTCGGCATTGAGCGCAGCACTTATCTAGAACCCGATTTTAATTCTGAAGTAATCGAGGACACCAGCGAAAAAGCTCAGCAAATGCGAAAGAACATCGTGGGCCGACTTAAGAACTTCTACAAAAAGTATGAGGATGCGGAACACGCCAAAGAGAGAACCCCAATGGCATTTGAAGCGTGGGTAAAAGATGTTGAAGGTTTAACAAAGGAAAAGAAAGCGTATGAAGGGTTTAACCATTTCGCTCGGATCCGAGAAAATCAAAGAGTTCTTCAAGCGAGATATGTTGCGAGTCATCCTAAAGGTCAGTCCTACAGAAAGTGGCTCAACGTAAAAGATAAAAATGGCAACTATGTAAATCGCGAAGAAAAGATAAGCGACGGTTTAATCAGTCAAGGAGGGCAGACCGAGTTACCTATTGAGGTCACCCCTGAAGGTATTATTGGTGGAAGTCTTTGGAGCGGTGCTTTATCGGAATACGAGTTTAAATACATGAAGTCTCACGCTCTAGCCGCAGTGCTGAAAGTTTGGGAAGATGATATAACAGGAGACGGATTGTGGACTTCAGGCTTAAGCACAAAGTATCGGGACACTCTCGCTACAATTGGTGCTTCTGAATCCGAAAACAAATTTATTGATCGCTTACAGAATAGAAGATTTAAGCTCGAAAGCGGTTCTGCCGAGTTCGACAAAAAAGCGTATGCAAGTTGGAAAAGTAAGAATAAGCTTCCCGAAATACCTCGCACTAGTAAAAAATTAGGGGAGCTTAACAAGAAGAGAACCGACGCATACAAAAAGCGGAACTCCGAGGATCAGAACGATGTCACTCAGGAGATCAAAGATCTAAACGCTGAGATCACACAGGAAGAGGAAGTAATTCGTAAAAGTGCCGCAGCCGCAAGACAATCAATATTTGACGAGTACGCAAAACTAGAGAGAGCTGACGTAGAAGAGGGAGCAGACACCACTACAAATGAAGCAATTTTAAGTAACCTCCAAGAGCAGTTTGTAGAGCAAAAGCCCACTTTCTCACATCAAATCAAAGGCGACACAAAAATAAGCTGGTCTAACCAGTACCGTGTTCGCGTAAAGCCCGTAGAGACGAAGTTCGATGAGATTTTTGTATTCCCAGAATTCAGAACTGAAGGGTACGAGTTTATAGCAGATGCTGAGGCCCTACAGAACCCCAACGATGTAGTTGAAGCAATGGAAGGCGTGCATGGAGAATTCACGTTTGCCGACGCAGATAAACAAGTAAGCTTACTAAACCTGTATATAAAGCAGGCACAAAAAGCTTTTGGTACTATGTTCAACCTTGTTGATGACGAAGACAAGCGTGTCCCTGGTGTAAAAGTAGATCAGTACGGTAAAACATTTGAAGTGCCCAGTCGGATCCGCAAAGGCGGTAAGTTTGCTGAGTGGAACCGAGTGTACATACAACGCGAGCAACTAAACGAAACATTTTTAAAGTCTACAGCCTTTGAAGGAGATACAGTTAAATTCAAGGGTACTGATACAGACGGTAAATCAGTTAATGTTAATGCAAAATTCAGTGGAGATGTTTGGGTAGATGCGGACAATAAAGAGCTCAGCCACAGAATGGGAGCTGTTCAAGTCCCCACTAATGAGCAAGAGGCAGAGACTGGTGTACTACAGGAGTACTACAATAGACCTAGTATATACGACCAAGCTATTTCAGCTTATGCGGACAAGCTAGACGGAGAGGGTCGTGACTTCATGCGAGCGGACAGCGATGGTCACTACTCAGCGGTCAGCCTACTTAAACAAATTTGGAAAGGTGGAATGGCCTCATTTAACCTGTTCCCTACAGCCGACACTAGAGAATCAGACAGCGGAGGAGAGGGAGTATCAGCTGAAAGACCTGGGCAAAAGCTTTCACCGTACATAATACAACGAGTCCTACAACCTTTAGTTAAGCAGCTATACAAGGATCTAAAGATAGATGTAAATGCAGTTGTACCAACCGATAGACCCGATGCAGAAGAAGTAACCTATGGTCAACTCCTTGAGTCCTTAGACCTACTCAAAAGTCAAGAGCCAGAGGTCGAAGCCGGAGCTGTAGTCGATAACGAAGACTCTATAGCCTACCCACCAGACAGAGTAGTTCTAGATGATGCCGGTCAGTCCGAGTTTATTAAGAAGTGGTTTAAAGAAAACCTTGAAGCCTATGAAGGTGATGAGCGTTTTATTGGTCGTCTTCAGTCTGAAGTAGGTACGGTAACAACAGAGGAAACAACCAGAGAAGTTAAAGGTGGAACTATTAAAGTTCCCGCTAAAGTAGTAAGCAACCAGGACATTGACCTAACAAACTTGACTAGCTCTAGGGGTGTTATCGTATTCCATTCCCGAAAGGAAGGCAGTAAGAGAGGTCAAGACGTCGCGGAACTAGCTCGTACCGATCCAGATTTAGATTTGATTGAAGTAAATCTAGCTGAGGATCTAAACTTTAGAGATATACAGAAGCAAGTTAAAGACTCGATGGGTAGATACGTTGAGTATACAGATCAATACAACCTCAACATTTTCACGACCGGGACTACCGTAAAGGAACAGGAGAAAATACAACAGGTTCTTGATGCGATTTTCAAAGGCAAAGTGCCCGTTAAAAAAGAAGAAAAGCCGAAAGCCGAAAGTCGGAAGTCGAAGAAACAATATGGACAAGCGACTCCAATCAATTACGCAAAAGGTGAGAATGCTTATCTCTCTAATTTCCAACCTCTAGCAAATCCCATAGTATATAACGATAAGGAGTTCTATACCGTTGAAGCGGCTTATCAGGCTTATAAAAATAAAGCTAAGGTGGAGGCCGATGGAGATGCTTGGGTTGATCAATTTACTTCGTCTGAGCTAGAAGGAGCACAAGCTCAAAGTATAGCCCGAGAGGCTGATGTAAAAGCTGATACTGATACCAGCGAAGACTTAATGCGAGAACTGCTTGGACTGCGTTTCCGGAATGACAAAAATTTTGTAGCATCAATTAAGGCTAACTCTAACTTTACTCACCCTGTTAAGGATGCTTTCTGGAAAACAAAATTCCCAGAGTTACTTGAAGAGCTAAAGGGTAAGGCTTACTCTACTGCCTGGTTTGAAGATAGCGATATTTGGAACGATCAACACGAAAAAGCTGATAAAGCTAAGTGGGGTCAAAACTTCCGTCAGGCTTTAGACCCTCTATTTTCGGCAATTCTAAATGCTAGACGCTTAGACATATACGACCAGATTGAGGATAAGGATAAGAAGCAAGCTGTTGTAACTCGTGACCCTGGTCTTATCGATGTTGTCCGTATGGGAGACACCGTCCCAAAAACAAATAAGCCTAAAGAAGATGTAAATGAAGAGGCTCCAGACGGTTTCGAGCTAGGAGAAGAGGACTTCGGTAAAGACACAAAAACAGTTCAGGATGGCGAAGGAAATGAACCCTCTACTGACAGCAAATTAAACAGTTCAACTCGCGAGAAGTCGAAAGCGTTAGACTTAGCGACACGTGAAATTGCGGAAGAGATTGTGCCTGAGACTGGCAAGAAGTCCTTACGCATAAAACAGTTTTTGAACCTAATGAAACGTGAGGGTGTAGAAGATCACAATATGGTGATTGCCGCTGCAATGTCTAGCCTAGTCAACAGCAAGCAGGGTGCGCTCAGCGAAGTGTTTAAGAAAATCAATGTGCCTAACCCTCCCGAACTCGGAAATATGTTTGAGTCGGTATCAGGTTTCCAGGTTAAGGCTTTGCAAGACTGGTGGGACGATCTCGGTAATAGTGATGCCGCAGCTCCAGCTGCTTTTTATAAGTACATTCGCCAAACTTTCGACAAGCCTGAAAACACCTCAATGTTAAAGTGGATTAAGAACATCAGAAATGTTGGCCGAGACATTACGAAGAGAAACACTCCAGTCGAAAAGATAACAGAGACCTCAGAAGACTGGTCAGCTCCAGAACATTTAGGCTCTAGCTTTAAGCTGCCCGCAGAAAAGAATTTGATCAATACCTTTAGGCATATGGCCACGACGGGGAGTGGTGGCCCAAATGCAAAACTAACAAAAGCTCTCACGCATCTTTATCACGATATACTTATATTAGAAAGACAGGATCCGGAAGAGATAGTGAATCTTGGTGGAGGTGTATCCATGAGACGTATACAGGCTAATAGCATTGGGCCTGGTGAAGAGTTGGAATATTACAAGGAGTTAACATTCGCTTTACGAAGCGAAGCTCAAAGAGACCCTGTTGTTGCTCAGACTGTGGTAATGCTTGATGATACTGGAGGAGCTGCCGGTCGATATTATCCGTTTTCTGATACTAAAGAGGACTTAAACGCTGACCCAGAAGAGTTGAAAAAAATAAGAAATAAGGAGGACACAGGGTTCATTTCGATGTCTAAAGAATTTATCAACTATGACATTCATGGAAGGTATTTAGGCCCGAGTACCGGGCAGTTTATAAAAACATTTTTGCACGAAGCCGTGCACGCTATAGGTAATGAGTTTCTGGGTATGGCTAATGCGGCAGCTGAAAAACGCGCCGATAAAAAGGGTGTGGAATTGAAATGGCTTTCACAACTCCATCACACTTGGGAAAGCCACAGACCACCTGCGGAAAGAACCAAGGTTACACTCCAACAAGCTTATGAAAAATCTATAAATGTGCAGATAGGTCTAGAAAAGGTTGAAGAATTCAGAGATACGTTAATCCCATTTGAGAGAAATAAGGCGACAACAAAAAGAGAAAAGGAGAGAGTAGAGGCAGCTGACAACCTTATCTCTCTTTACTCGGATTTAGTTCAACACTATAACGACGGGCAAATAGATTTCGGTTATTATCTCATGGGTCCAGTTGAGTTATTGACGGAAGGACTATCCAACGCAAACGTGCAACGGATATTAAGTAAAATTACTCTTACTCCTGAACAAAAAAAGAAATACGGCAATCTTTTCAAAGGTTCAAGTATTCCGACGGTAGAAAACTTCTTTGATGTTATCGTGCTTGCCATGGCAAAATTCTTAGGTTTAAACCCTAGGGACACTGTACTTGAAGGTGTAATTAGGGCACAAGGCCTAATCAATAACTCTACCTCTAGACTGCCAAATGGTGCTAATCCTGACTTCACAGGATTAAATGTGCGACAAGTAAACGCCCTCGGCTCTAGCTTTGCTAACCAAAACAAGGTGAGCGGTGTGCGTAAGTTGTGGGAGACGCTCTCCAATAAAGATAATTGGAGGGAGCTTAGCGAGCACACAAAAGCTGGCTACAAGAGTACTATCACTAATCCAGGACGCTTTAAGGACAAGATGACGGTCGATTATATTGACAAGTTTCGTCCTGTTAAAAACCTATTCTATGATGTGCAAAACCTTATGGGTAACGACATGGAAAAGGGAGGTAAGCTTTACGACGCCCTCAATACATGGGGAAAGATCCACACCTACCTAGGTATAGGTCACACTAAGCTTGAAGAAGCTCAGTTAAAATATCACCACCCAATTATGGAGGCTATGCGAGATACTGCTACCGACATTAAAGATGTTGGTATGTACTTACTGGCTCGCATGGCTCCAAGTAGGAATGCTCATCATCGCAAACAAACTCAAGACGCAATTGCAGATCTCCACACAATTAAGGATCTTAACGAGAGAGCGGAAAGGTTAGAAGAATTAAACAAGAGATTAGACAATGAAGCTCCTTCAGGAATTTCGGATGAACAAGCTAGGGCAATTGTCAAAGATTTAGAAAGTTCGAGTTCAGAGAACAGCATTAAAGCTTTCCTAGATCATGCAAATAGCCCTCTTCAGTTGTTTTACGAACAGCAGAAAGCTGATTTAGATAACCGAGTAGACAATGGACTGATTGCCGAAGAGGAACATTCTCGTATGACTCAGGCCGCCTCTTATTTTGACTGGGGCTTAAATGGCTCGAATTATACATTTAAAGACGCTGACGGTAAACCTTCCAAATACTCGTATGCGCCAATGCAAGGTTTTGAAGGAGAATTTCAAAGCATGGTTGACGGAGAACAAGCATGGGAAATTTTAGGCCAAGCAACAAAGTCTGCTGGTAAAGGCTTCGACCAACCTAAAGTTAGATTCCTTACACACGGTGCATTTGGTCGCTTCGGAACAGAGAAGAATGATAAGGGGGAGACTGGCATAAAAGGCCCTGATGCCGAGATTGTACTAGGTGTAGCAGAACAGCAACACACAGAGGGTGCAATTAGAGCCAGCAAAAACACTGTATCCCGATCCTTTGGGGATCTTCACAATTTTATGCGCAGAGTCGCCAAAGGTGCAGAAGAAGGCTTGCCGGATGAATTCCAAGGTATGGATCTAGAAAAACTCCACCAGAACAAGGAGCTTAGAGCCAACATGAATAAGGAGTACGACAAGTTCTTCAAAACTCATATTCAAGCAGTACCTAAAACTGAGTACGTGATGGCCGATGTGTCTCCAATCGATGAAGACGGCACAAATTCAGATAGGTTAAAAATGGTAACAAAAACCATCAATAATGATTTTAAGAACGACCCTCACACATTCGTTTTCCGTGAGGGAGGGCTACCCATGTACATATCATTTCAAGAAAATGCGCACGGCAAAATGATGGCCGCAGCGCTTAAAAATATGAGATATGAGGCACTCCCCGAGCTACTTAAGCTTTTAAACGAGGGTACTCGTTTTATGTCTCAGATGTTTACCTCAAAGAACCCTAACTTCGTAGTCCCCAACTTTCTTAAGGATTTAGGAACTACTTTGTTGAATCTAGGCGAAGACGATAAAAAGTCTCTTATTAAGAACACGCTTAGCTATGGTAACATCAGTAAGTTTGGTAAAGCTATTTTTAAAGCTGAGGTATCTCTCAAGAAAGATAAGAAGAGCCCAGTAAATATGGATGAATTTAAACACGAAGGTGCTGCTCAAAAGATCTTAGCTGAGAATGATCCTGTTAAGATGTACATGTTTACAAAATTTAGCGGAGGCCTTGTCGGTTACTTTAATGCTAAAAGCGTACCCAAGTTAGTTCAGGATATGACTAAATTGTCCGACTCTAAGAAACAAAACTCTGCGGTTAGAATCTGGAACACAACTAACCAATATTTGGATGCGCTAAACTCAGTAGCAGAAAACTCACTCAGGGTTTCCTCATTCTGGGCGGCGATTAAAGACGGTAGGTCTACTCAAGAAGCTGCTTTAATCTCTAGGAACTTGACGGTCGACTTTAATCAAGGTGGCAATAAATCGAACGCTATGAATTCGATGTACATGTTCTTCCGTGCAGCGACTAACGGTATCGATAGAGCATATCGAAGTTTCATGCACAGAAATAAAAAAGAGAGGTACCAACTGGTAGGAGGAATCATGGGTGTATCTTACGGCTTTGCATTAATGGCTAGACTGCTGGACGATGATGAAGACGAAGAGACTGAGCCAATGTATGACCAGGTATCATCTTTTGCACGCCATCGTAAAATGATTATCCCAATGCCAGGATGGCTTCTTGAAGCGGCTGGTATTGAAGATAAAGGTCATCACATCCGACTTGATCTACCTCTCGGTCTACCCGCAGGCATTTGGGGAGCGGGTCAAACTCTCGCTGATATGACTTCTTTTTACACACCTTTCCTCAGAGGAGGTCACGGTGTTATGGAGTCGATGAGCAACCTGTCGGGTGACATGTCTGATATTGTTAATCCCTTTGGTAGTGGAGATATCATCAGTCTGCTCACCCCATCAGTCGCAACTCCTTTTATCGAGCTTAAACAGAATAAGAACTTCATGGGTGGTGACATTCGTTATGCTCAAGCTCCATGGGGAGAGCCAGTTCCAGCACACATGCTAGACCCTAAGGGTACCCCGCTTGCGTGGACCGAGCTCTCTAGGAAGTTTAATGAAGCTGGAGGAGGATCAGACGTATCTGTCGGATCTATTCGCGGAATGCTCGGAATGAATCCTCTAGAGTTCAAGGAGAACGAAGACTGGAAGTGGGACTGGAGCGGAGGTCAAATAAGGCACATAATCTACGGAATATTAGGAGGCCCATTTGATGTTGTTGAAAAGTCGATTGTTACGGCACATGCGGCATTCACTCCAGGTGTAGATGTTGACTTTAAAAATATACCAGTACTACAAAGATTTTTAAGGAATGATACTTATGGGGGGTCTACAAAACGTAAAATGTACAACCTTGAGGACGCAGTTAATTCCGCACAGGCAGTTGTAGACAAAGCCCCAGCAGACAAAAGATCTCAGACAATAAAGTTTAACAGCAAAATCTTACAGTTTAAAGACGACGTAAAAAAATACGCAGCGTATAGACTTAAGGCCAAAGACATGGAGACTAAAATAAACGCTTCTAATAAGTCAGATTCGGAAAAAGCACAACTGATTGCGAACTATCAGACAAAACAGTTAGAGTTCATGACCAGAGTTATTAACCGCGCACAAAAAGCCGGTCTTTCCGTATAATGAAAAAAACCAACTTACGCCTTACTAAAGAACAAGAAGACAAGCTCGTTAAGTACGCACTAGACCGAGTCGAACAGCTCCGAGAAGATAACCGAGAGCGGATCGAATCTGACAAGCTTTCTTGGAAAATGTATCACAACGAGAGAGACGACCGAGCTGGATACGACGGTATATTCTCAAACTCTAATCTGTCTATTCCTCTGACCTCCTTGGTAGTAGATCATTTCATGGCCAGGGCCGAGGATGAGATTACAGGTACTTCTCCTTACTTTAAGTTTGAAGCCCAGGGAGCTCAAGACTCTGAAATGGCAGAATCTTTTGATAAGTACTTCAACTGGAAGATTGAGGATCAGGGCAACACCCGAGAGAGACTAGAAGAGTCCTATCTCCACGTGTTTATACAAAGAGCTTTAGTTCTTAAGTCTGTGTACGAGGAAGATGTATCTGTCTGGTATGACCACGAAAGAAATGGCATGTTTAATCTGCTGACTCAGGAGTTTGAAGAGATCCCTGGTAAAGGCCCAATCATTGAAGGAGAAGCCCAGTTTATACCTGAGCTAAACCCAATGACTGGAGAAGAAGAGCTTAGGCTTTCGGACGATCCCACAGTCCAGATGATTCCAGGCGTACACGAATTCCAACCGCTTCCAGACGGGATCCCAACTGAACAGGTCAGGTACAAAGGTCCAAGGTCGGAAGTCGTAGACTCAGATCGTTTTCTTTGTTCTTCTAGCGAAGAGTCAGTTGAGAAATCAGACTTTGTAGTAGAGCTATATGACAAAGATATCAGATGGGTTGAAAAGATATTTCTTGAGCGCGAGTGGATGATATTTGATGACTACAGAAATCTAATTAACAAAGATGCCAATCCAAGAAGCCCAATTGAAAAGAACGAGAATAGAACTGAAAACCTAGACTTCGATAATGAAGAGAATCCTAGTGTTCAAATTCTTGAGTGCTGGGTTAAAAGAGATGTATTAGGTACAGGCACTCCACAGGAATTCTGCATATTCATTGATCCCGAATCAAAGAAGCCTTTGTACTACGAGTATGTAGCAAAACTAACTCCAGACAATAAGCCTCCGTATTCGGTTGTATCAATTGGTAAGGAGAGAAATAAATGGTGCGGTTACAGCCTACCTGAAAGAATTAAGAGTTTTCAAGAGTACATCGATAAACAGTTTAACTCTCAAAGCTATCGGAATGAGCTGGCTGCAAACCCAGTCATAGGTGTCAATCCTCAGGCCGTTGAAGATGAGCCCGAAGATGTAGAGTTACACGCGGGTAAAATATTTGAGCTAAAAGATCAGTACCAGATCGACGACTTCCTACAGTTTTCAGCTATCCCAAATGTAGACATTAAAACCCAGGAACTGATTGATTTTGTCTTCGGTATTGTTCAACTGTGGCTAGGTGTTTCGAACATGGCCCAGGGAGATTATCAAGCACTTGCACCCGCTAATACCGCGACTGGAGTAGAAGCTACTCTCGCTGAAGCCTCGAAGATTGGTCGCCGTTGGATGCGTAGAATCGTCCGAGGATTTGAAGAGCACTTAACAAAGCTCGTTCAAGTTGCAATGGCGACTATGGATGAAGAGGAAGTGTTTGAATACATGGAAGGTGATATCCGAGCTTTTGCAGTAATGACCCCTGAACAAATACAAGAGGTGGGGATCAATGTTCGAGTTGTTTTGTCGCAAGACCAAGGTCAAAGGGCGATAGAGAAAGCAAACCTTGCACTGCAAACTCAGGAGAGATTCTTCCAATCACCGCCAGAGATGAGACCCTTTATGCGTCCTATGCTTAAGCGAATTCTTGATGCAATGGGCTTTGAGAATACCGATGAACTGCTTCCTCAAGAGGCACCACCTGATCCGAAAGTTGAAGCTGAGATTGCTAAGATGCATGGGGACAACGCCGCAAATGCGGGGGAGAGTCCTCAGCCTAGAGATGGTGTTATGGGAGCTGTTGAAGGCATGGGGAATAGTAATCCTCGAGGCATGAATCAGTACCAGTAGCGCATCTGTACTGTTATAAGCATATAATTAATTTAAGGGCATCCGGTTGATTATCCTCCTTCATAATTAGATTATATAAGGATGGCAAATAACCGCAAAAGAAACTCCAAGACAAAAGGTAGCACCTATGTGCGTATAGAAGGAGACAGTGTTTTAACTGATCTCGCCCCTCTCACCGACCTGGATGAGTTAAATCTCCAAGTGCAAGGTGTTGGCCCAAGAGGAGCTACAGGAGCTCGAGGCGCTCCTGGTAATAATGGAGCCGACGGAGCGGATGGAGCGGACGGAGCGGACGGAGCCCCAGGCCCGCAAGGAGCTCAAGGCGTCGCTGGAAATAATGGCGCCGCTGGAGGACAAGGAGCTCAAGGCCCTCAAGGAGTCCAGGGAGCAACTGGAGCCGCTGGAGCGAACGGACTTCCAGGACAAAATGGAGCCCAGGGAGCAAATGGCCCCGCTGGAGCTGATGGAGCTGACGGAGCACCTGGACTGCAAGGAAATGGCGGACCACAAGGAGCTCCAGGAGCTGACGGATTACAAGGACCTATCGGACTACAGGGCCCTAAAGGAGATACTGGCGTAGCTGGCCCCGCTGGCATTGCTGGCACTAATGGAACGGACGGAATTGACGGAGCACAAGGCCCTCAAGGAACTCCAGGTTTAGCCGGAACTGACGGAGCTGATGGAGCTACTGGAGCTGCTGGAGCCCCAGGAGTTGACGGAGCAACTGGAGCACAAGGCTTTACGGGCCCTCAAGGCCCTCAAGGAATTTCAGGAGTTGACGGAGTTGACGGAGCTCAAGGTTTAAAAGGAAATGACGGAGCCCCAGGAGTTGACGGAGCTCAAGGCCCTCAAGGAACTCCGGGTGTAGCCCCTACAATTGTTATAAATTCTAACGGGGAGTGGGAAATTGATGGAGTGTCGACTGGTATTGTTGCTGGTGCCGCAGCCATAGACCCTTATGGGGATGTCGGTACTGCTGATAAAAATGGAATCGATCCAGCCCAAGTTGATATTATGGTTATACCCCCAACTGATACCGTAAATAACGTTGAAGTTCACACCGACGCAGACGGGGACGGAACTTACAGTGACTTTGATACTGACGACTCCGATAGCAGCGTAGGTGGATTTCCAGACGCCGACGGCGATGGAGTTGAAGACTCTCTCGATATATTTCCACTCGATAGCTCAGAGTCGGCAGATACCGATGGAGACGGAGTAGGCGACAACTTAGATCCATTTCCAGCGGATCCAACTGAAACAGTTGATAGCGATGGAGACGGAGTAGGCGACAACTCGGATGCATTTCCAAATGACAGCACTAACGCTGGAGACTCAGATGGAGACGGTGTTGACGATTTAGACGATGCATTTCCAAATGATAATACTAAAGCTGGAG
>ENA-UOXV01000599-UOXV01000599.1-marine-metagenome-genome-assembly--contig:-NODE-599-length-52097-cov-7.491584_pt1 | contig 52097 bp, 54 predicted proteins | sample MGYA00238165_ERZ766961 | MGnify/ENA primary metagenome ERZ766961 (study PRJEB28924, sample SAMN03173240) | marine metagenome | biome: Marine; feature: Water; material: Subsurface seawater | place: North... | reverse complement strand
TGTTCATGGGCATGATGATGCCGCTGTTCATGGGCATGATGCTGTCGTTCAGCCGCGTGCACGGCAGGGGTCAATGAAGGCGCGAATCCCATCAACACACCGGCCAGAAGCGCCACCTGATTGCGGCGGGCAAGATTTCGAAGACCAACGGGGAAGCCGAGGGAGGTCATGGCTATTCTCTTTTCAATTATCTGATCCGCCATTATTGTAATGTAATAACATTACATAATAAAGCTCAATATTCATGTCCTCAATCTAACGCAGCTACTCGCGGTACCTCTCAACCTTCGCCAATTCAACAACATAGCCGGCAGAAACGGGAGCCTTGCCATCCGATAGCGGCACGATGGTCTCCGTTTGCTGGATCTTCACACGTCCGGTAATCCAGACGGGGGTAAACAGGTCGGTGATAATGAAGGGTTCCGCCAATTTCACGAATACCATCTGGTTTTGGGGCGGCGGCGGAACATGGATGCAGGCCCCGACATACGGAACCAGCAGAAATTCCTGGATGGCAGCACCGTCATATTCGAGCGGCAGGGCATATCCCGGCAAGCGGATAAACTGGCCGTCGAGTTTTTCATCCACCACGCTTTCCTGGCGACGGATCTCTGCCTCGACCTCTTCAAACCGGGCAAGAAGCGCGTTCACTTCTACACCCTCGCTCTCCAGCTCCGATATCGTTTCAACCACTTTTTCATGCTCAGAACTGACGGGAGACAGGTAGCCCTGGGCGACCTGATAGCGCACGGCCGAGATACCATAGAGCTTCGCCGCGAGGACCGGTTCAAGATGGGCAAACGGGTCCTCAAGTGGTTTCCCGCCGGACGGGGCAAGATCCTCCCACGTGACCTGGCGGGGTGTCTGGGCAGACGTCGGAACAACGTGCATCACCGCGGCCACAGCCACGAGAAGATATAATCGCGCGCGCAAGGTTTTCATCAACATGCCTCAAGTCGCAGAACGCTACGTTAGAAATTAGGGACTCGCCCGCTGAATTTCCAGCAAACCGTTATTCAGTCCTGTGTGCCTATTCCATAAACCAGCCATGGCTGACCACGACCGATTGTCCCGTCAGCGCGTTTGTCGGGAAGGCGGCGAGGAACACCGCGGTCTCGGCGATATCGTTAACGGTCGAGAATTCGCCGTCGACGGTATCTTTCAGCATCACGTCACGGACGACCTGTTCTTCGGTAATCCCGAGATCCCGCGCCTGTTCCGGAATCTGCTTTTCAACCAGTGGCGTGCGCACGAACCCGGGGCAGATCACGTTGGAGCGCACACCATAGGCGGCACCTTCAACGGCGATAACGCGGGCAAGGCCGAGCAGTCCGTGCTTGGCGGTCACATATGGCGCCTTCAGCGCGGATGCGACCTTTGAATGGGCCGACCCCATCATGACGACAGACCCGCCTTTGCCGGATTCTTTCATCACGCGCATGCACGCCTTCGACGTCAGGAAAGCGCCGTCCAGATGGATGGCGAGAAGCTTCTTCCAGGCATCGAATTCAAGATCGATCAGTGGCGAGATATGCTGGATACCGGCATTGCTTATCAGGATATCGACCCCGCCATAGGCATCGACCATCGCCGTGACCCCGGCATTGACGGCCGCTTCGTCGGTGACGTCCATTTCAACGGCCATCGCCGTGCCGCCGGCTTTGACGATACCATCCGCCGCTGCCTGGCCGGCATCCAGCTTCAGGTCGGCGATACAGACTTTAGCGCCTTCCGCCGCATAGGCTTCGGCGATTTCCTTGCCGATACCGCTGGCGGCACCAGTGATCAGGGCTACTTTGTCTTTCAGGCGCATGAGGTCTCTCCGGTGAAGCGCAGATGAAAACAGGAAACGGTGGCAAATTGAAAACCGAACCCTGTATGGGCACCTGTCATATGCGTGTGTGTCATGTTGCGAAAATGAAGCTTCGGCGCGGAAAATCAAGGAGGGATACCAGCCTGTTCGCAATCGTGACCGGATAGCGAGCCCAGGGACCGGTCCATCGATAGACTCCCCCCTGCACGTCAGCGTAAAGTCAGCGGTATAGAATTTATCACGGCGGAACGACGCGAAGATGGAAACGATGATCGTCACGGGGGCCGGCAGCGGGATAGGGTCTGCACTGACGCGACGCCTGCTCGACGAAAATTACCATGTCTCCGCCTGGGACACGGATCCCGGCGATCTCGCCGGTGCAAACGACGAGAACCTCGATTTCTGCGAGCTCGACGTGCGCGATGCCGATGCAATGTCCGCAGCGGTCGCCGGAGCTGTCGGAAAAACCGGTAAAATTGCCGGTCTCGCAACCTGTGCCGCGATCTTTCATACGAGACCGTTCCTCGACGTGACCGAGGATGAATGGGATTCACACCTGTCGATCAATCTCAAAGGCACATTGCTGGCATGCCAGGCGGTGCTGCCGCAGATGCTGGAACAGAAATCCGGCAGCATCCTGTTGTTTGCATCCTCCATCGCCCGGCGCGGCGCGGCTGAAAGTGCCGCTTACGCAGCGACCAAGGGCGGCGTGCTGGGACTGGGCCGCGCGATCGCCCTGGACCACGCGCGGGCAGGTATCCGCGCCAATATCCTGTCCCCCGGCATCACGGACACGCCCCAGCCCCGCGGCAATATGAGCGAAGACGCGTTATACGACTGGGCCGACAACATACCGCTCGGGCGCATTGGCATGCCCGAAGACATGCTGGGAACGGCCCTGTTCCTGCTGAGCGACGAGGCGAGCTTCGTCACCGGGCAGGACATCCGCGTTAATGGCGGAGCATCGTTGTTCTGATGGGTGAGAAACAGAATATCCTCATTACCGGTGCCGCAAGCGGTATCGGTCGGGCATCGGCCCTGCGGATGGCAAAGTCCCATCATGTCATCGTCGCGGACCGCGATGGAGACGGCGCCGGCACTGTCACATCCGAGATCGTCGCGGCGGGCGGAACCGCAACCGCTATTGCCGTCGATGTCAGCGACGGCGCATCCGTCCGGGCAATGAAAGCGCAGATCGAATCCAATATCGGCCCCGTGCTGTCGGCCTTTTTCGCCGCCGGAATTTTCATCCGGGGCGTTACCGGTGAGATTCCGGAAGCCGACTGGGACCGGATGATGGATATCCATGTCAAAGGCACCTTCCTGTGCTGCCAGGCCGTCATCCCCGACATGATCGCGGCGAACAAGGGTGCCATCGTCAATATGTCATCGGATTTCGCCGTCATGGCAGTACCGGGCGCGGCCGCATATATGGCAGCAAAATCGGCAATCTATTCGCTGACAAAATCCATCGCCCTCGAATTCGCGCCCCAGAACATTCGCGCCAACGCACTTGGCCCGGGACCGATCGACACGCCGATCCTGAAATCCGGACGGACAGAAGCGGAATACGCAAAAGCGCGCGAGGCTTTTGCGGAAAACCTGCCGATCGGGCGTCTCGGCCAGCCGGAAGAAGTTGCCGCCGTGCTCGACTTCCTGCTCAGCGACCGGTCAGCCTATATGACCGGACAGATCATTCACCCCAATGGCGGCCAATTGATGTGGTGACGACACTTCAAAACCAACGGAGCCTTAAATGACCGACAAACCCCGCATAGCGTATCTTTCCGGCTCCAACGCCACCATCGGCAACAGCCCGGCGCTGGTCACCAGCAACAAGGCCCGTGCACAATACGGCCTGCCGCCGCGCCCGAATCCGGATGGCAGCGCGGCCCGGTTCGATGTGCTGCGCCCGCAACGGCTGGCCGCCCCCGCAACGGTTTATGTGCAGCAGTTCAGCGCCCACCCGCTGGAACAGGACGCCGCCGAACTCTATGGCCCGCCGGACGGTTACGTCGATGCGAGCGGCACGTTTCATGAAGACCGCCAGTCGGATTCCGACACGCCGGTCTACCGGGTGGAACTGACCCCCGAAGACGGTCTGTATCCCCTGCCCTACATGGCCCGGCAGGCGGACGGTAGCGCATGGGAAGACGACTGCGCCTATCCCGGTGCGCCCGCCTCCCATTCCCGCCAGGCCTATTACCCGGACGGAGCGCGCATCTTCGAAGAGATCGACCGGTTCGGCATGGACGAGCACGGCATGGGCAACCTGATCTCCCGCCAGGCGGATGTGGATTTTTACCGGGTGCTGCCTTCCGGCGGCTACACCAAGGGGTTTGCCGCCGCCGACCGGACCGATATGGGCGAAGGCGATATACCGGCGGAAGAACTGGGCCAGGATTTCTTCGTCTACCGCCCGGTGCATCTTGCCGTGTCACCATCGCGCGGCCGACTCGCGACCATCGTCAACGACGTGCAGAAAATCCTCGATTCCGGCGACTATCTCGGCGCGATCTGGACCCAGGGCAGCCCCCGCGTCGAAGAAACGCTCTACTGGATGAACCTGCTGCTCGATACCACGCTGCCGGTCTGCGGCAACGCGGCCCAGCGCACCCATGGCGAGATCAGCAATGACGGGCCGAAGAACCTGGTGGATTCAGTCGACTACATCTCATCGCGCGTGTGGCAGGACAGCGACGGCAAAAACCGTGCCGGGGCGGTGGTCATCCAGGAACAACAGATATTCGCCTCGCGCGAAGTGCAGAAAGGCGATGCACGGCCCGGCGGCTACGTCGTCACCGGCGGGCATGGCGGATTGCTGGGGGCGGTGCGTCACGGCCAGCCCCCGATCCTGACCTACCTGCCCGGCGCAAAGCATACCTATCTGTCGGACGTGAACCGCTCCAGGCTGCCGGATAACGTCACCGGTTACCTGCTCAAAGACGGGGCGATGATGCCGCAGGAGGTGCCTATCAAGAATGATGCGGGCGAGCTGGTCGATACCTCGATCCCGATGGTCACCATCATCAAGGAAGGCAATTACAGCCCGGAAACCGCCGATAGCGGCCCGGAGCGCGAGGTCGATATCCTGGCCCAGACGGCAGACAACCTGGCACACGCGCCCCTGTCGGGTTTCGTGGTTGAAGGGCAGTCGCCCTATGGCTCGATGACGAGTTCGGTGCGCAACCGGCTGATGGCAAAAGCGGTTCATTGCGGCATGCCGGTGGTCCGTGTCGGACGCGGCAATAACGAAGGCTTCGCCGCGCAGGCCGGTGTGTTCCTCGGCGGCGGCAACCTGACATCGACCAAGGCAAGGCTGCTGCTGATCGCCTGCCTGATGAAGTTCGGTGCCCTGCCCCCGGCGGCTGATGCGGATGCCCCGACCGATGCAGAGACGGCCGCGATTCTCGACCGGTTGGCGCTCTATCAGGCGGTGTTCGATACCCATTAAAGACAAGGATTGTCTGCACCACCCTGAGACCCGATAGTCTCACCCATGGACCCCACCCTGCTCGCCATCGCCTGCGGCGCATTTTTCTTCGCCGCCTTTTCCAAGGGCATTACCGGCATGGGGTTCGCGACGACCTGCCTGCCGATCCTGGCGCTGACCATGGGGCTCGAGGTCGCCCTGCCGCTGGTGCTGGTGCCGTCGGTAGCCAGCAATATCATCGTCCAGATCGAGGTCGGGCATTTCCGCGACTCCATGCGCCGGTTCTGGCCGCTGATCGTCGCCGGTATGATCGGCGTGGTGATCGGGCTCGCCCTGCTGACCTGGATGGAGACACGCCTGGCCGCCGCCGTGCTGGGGGGTGTGCTGATTGTCTACGGGCTGTTTGCGCTGAAGACGCCTAATCTCACAATGCCCGCGCGTCTGGAAAAGCCGCTGGCGCCTGTCACCGGCCTTGCCACCGGTATCGTCAACGGGCTGACGGGATCGCAACTGATGCCCGTGCTTCCCTATCTGATGGCACTGAATCTCGACCGCGAACGTTTCGTGCAGGCGATAAACTGCTCGTTCACCTCGTCGAGCATCGTGATGGCAATCGGGCTCTCGAAGATCGGATTGATGAATATCGAGACCGCTCTGGTCTCCGCCATCGGGGTGATCCCGGTCTGGATCGGCCTGAAGCTTGGCGGCAATATCAGGCGCCGTCTCGCGCCGGAATTATTCCGCAAGCTGGTGATCTACATGTTGATGTCGTCGGGCGTGCTGTTGTTGATCCGGGCGATGTGAGAATAGAACCAGATCGCCATCCCATAGACGCCAAACGTTCACTCCTCTGTCACCCCGGCCTTGTGCCGGGGTCCAGTCTCCCCCGATTGCAAACCCGTAACTGGGTCCCGGCACAGGGCCGGGATGACGATTTATTTCCACTGGGGACGCAAGCCTTTTGTCACGCCTCCGGCGTCATCAATGAAATGCCGAGCCGCGCGCGGCGGGTCAGCCACGGGCTCGGACGATAGCGCGGGTCCCCGTAGAAATCGTGCATCGCCGTCAGGATCGCATGGATTTTACCAGCGCCGAGCCTGTCGCCGAATTCCAGCGGGCCCTGCGGATAGGCGAGGCCGAGGCTGACCGCCTTGTTGATATCTTCGGGCGTCGCGATACGCATCTGCGCGATCTCGGACGATATATTAACGATGGTCGCGATCACCCGTTGGGCAATAAAGCCTGGGCTGTCATGGATGACCGTCACGGCACCGCCATCGGATGCCAGCACGCCATGCGCCAGGTCGCGTACACCCTCGTCGGTGACACTGGTGGTCATCAACGTGCGGCGGCCTTCAAGGCCGAACAGGGTATCGACCGCAACGGTGCGCTCGGCCTCAATCCCGAGATCAATGGCCGTCATCGTCGCATCGCGGCCCATCGGAGCGACCATGCAGATCGCACGGGCGGACGGCTTGGCCCCGGTTTCGATCTCGACCTTCCCTTTCAGGAAATCGGCAAGAACCTGCGTACTGGCATGGCCTTCGGGACCGATCCAGACGCTGTCCGGCAGGTCGGTCGGCGCGGCAGGCGCCGCAGGCACGACCTTCTTGTTGTCTTCATAGGTATAGAAACCTCTGCCGACCTTCCGACCATGCAGCCCTGCCGCCATGCGGTTGCGGATGAATGCCTGCGGCCGGAAGCGCGGTTCCTGATAGAACTGCTCGTAGATCGATTCCATGACCACCCCGGACACGTCGAGCCCGGTGGTGTCCATCAGCTCGAACGGTCCCATGCGGAAATTCGCCCCGCCTTCGCGCATGACGTCATCGACCTGGTGCGCTTCGGCAATACCCTCGGCCAGGATGCGCACACCCTCGGTATAAAGCCCGCGACCGGCATGGTTCACGAGGAAGCCGGGCGTGTCCTGCGTCCGCACCGGTTCGTGACCGCATTTACGCGCTATGGCATCCAGCTTGTCGGCCACCCACGGCGCCGTCATTTCACCGTCGACAACCTCGACCACTTTCAGCAGCGGCACCGGGTTGAAGAAATGGAACCCGGCGACGCGTTCGGGCTTTGCGCAGCCTGCCGCAATCTGCGTGACCGAGAGCGACGACGTGTTGGACGCAAGGATCGTATCTTCGGCAACAAGGCCTTCAAGTTCGCCGAACACGGCGCGCTTCACATCAAGATTTTCGACAATCGCTTCGATCACCATCCCGCAATCCGCCATCTCGTCGAGCGAGCCGACGATCTGTAACCGGCCATTCGCCGCCGTGGCATCCTGTTCGGACATCTGGCCCTTTTCCGCCGCGCGGCTGACCATACGGTGGATGAATTCCTGCGCCTTCTCGGCGGCCCCTTCCTGGGCGTCGAACATTTTGACCCTGAAGCCGCCGGTGACGGAAATCTGTGCGATACCGCGCCCCATGGTGCCGGTGCCAATGACACCTATGGTGAAATTCGGTGAATTGACGTCCTGCGCCATGTTCAGTTCCTTTTCTAAAGACCGTTCAGCCGGTCGCGAACCGCGGCGGCTTCGGCAATGATGCCGTCAATGATGGTTTCGACCGGCTCTATTCCGCCGGCAAAGGCAACGGACTGGCCGATAGATGCTGTCCCCTTGGTCCAGTCGCCGTCCTCGTAGGCCTCCTTCTGCAGCGTGCCCTGCACGTGCGGCCGGTAGGCTTCGTAGTCGGTAATACCCTCGGCTTCGAGTTCCAGCACCTTGGCTGACGACTCGTTGCTGAGCACCCGAGAGCTGTCGCCGAAAATATTCATAATCAGGCGCGTATCCCCCGCGTTCAGCCCGGCGAGGTGTTTCTTGTAATCCGGATGCGCCCAGATTTCCGCCGACACGATCATCCGCGTCGCCAGAACCATGCCGTCGGCACCCAGCGACAGGCAGGCCATGAGCTGGCGCCCCGTGCCCATACCCCCGGCGAGCACTACCGGCACATCGAGTTCCTGCGGCACGGTCGCGCCCTGTACAATGGTACCGATCATATCCCGGCCCGGATGACCGCCCGCCTCGGCACCGAGAATAATGATCGCGTCGACCCCGGCATTCTGGGCAGATACCGCATGGCGCAGCGTCGTGCATTTATGCATCACGGTGATGCCCGCATCCTTGATGCGCGGCATGAATGCCTTCGGCGAGAACCCGGCAGATTCGATAAATTTCACGCCCTCTTCGATGGAGATATCGAGAAACGTTTCCAGCAATTCATTCGCTTCGGGCCGTGCCGAGATATACAGGTTCACCCCGAACGGTTTGCCGTCCGACTGGTCATGCGCCATGCGCAGCTGTTCGCGAAAATCTTCCGGCGTGGGAAACGACCGCGGGGTTATGAAACCGATCCCGCCTGCCCGCGCCACCGCGCTGACATACGCCGCATCCGCCAGCCACATCATACCCCCGCAGATCAGCGGATGGTCGATACCGAACAGGTCGGTGATGCGCGTGCGGAAGATCTGAGGGATCATGTAACCCTATTTCCTGAACACAGGTGCGCGTTTTTCCATGAAGGCGGAGAACCCTTCCTGGAACTCGCCGGCGCCGAAACAGCCGGCCTGGGCCAGCGCTTCCATTTCCAGCGCTTCTTCCAACTTCACCGGCGCCAGGCCGAGCTGCTGCTTTGCAATGGCGAAGGCGAAGGGCGGCATGGCCGCCAGGGTCAGCGCACGTTCGATCGCGGTTTCTTCCGCCTTGCCCTCGGCGACAAGTTCATCTGCAAGCCCCATATCGACGGCATCGGGCGCTTTCACCATTTTGGCATATAGCAGCAACTGGCGTGCCTTTGCCCCGCCCGCGCGGCGCGGCAGGGTATGCAGAATTCCATAATCCGGGATCAGCCCGACTTTGAAAAACGGAAACCCGATAGTGCCGCCCTCGGCGATCACCGCCGTGTCGCCCAGCATGGCAAGACCGGCGCCTGCACCGACCGCGAAGCCCTCTATCGCAGTGACAACCGGCTTTTCAGCCTCGGCGATCATGCGCACGATCTGATGATTGGCTTTCATCCGGGCGCGAGCACCCTTTGAATCAAGCCCTTCCATGCTGGCGATATCACCACCGGCGCAGAAATGGCCGCCTTCTCCGGTCAGCAGAACCGCATGCACGGCATCATCGCCGAGCAATTTCGGCAGTTCGGCGATCAGCGTGTTGCGCACATCGTCGTTCAAGGCGTTGCGTTTGTCCGGCCGATTGATCGCGACCCGACCGATGCCGTCTGCACGGCGCTCGATATTAACGACAGCCATCTGATTTTCCCTGTTTTGTCGCGCGTTCAATCCCGTCTGCAATATTGCCGTTTTGATTTCCGGCGGCAAGCCGGACAAGGTGCGCCTGACAGCCGCGGCAATCGGAACTGCCGAAGCCCGGAACCGGCACATCGGCCCCCGCCGCCAGCATATTTTCAACCAGCGCACATTCCCGGCCGCCGGGATAGGTCTGTACATCGATACAGATCGCCCGGGCAGACAGATGATCTATGTGCCAATGCGCTTTTTTCTTCGCCCGTAAATGCCGCGACACCCGGGCGCGGATGCCGCCCGGACCGAAGGCGCTACCGGCATAAACATACGTGCCAGCCCCAAGGGTTGGGTTGTTCAGGGTGGCAATCGGCAGTGTCACAGGCGCCGCCAGCCGGAAGATCAGGGCATAGGCCCCGGCCTCACCCGGCAGGGCGTCAGCGGCAATCACCCAATCGGCTTCTGGTCCGTCAGCGCCTTGCCAAAGGCCGACATCAGATCGTCGATTTCGACACTGGCGAATTCGACATCGTCGCGTCCCATAAAGGCTGTAACGGCGTCGCGGATAGCGGCTTCGGTCGCATCGACACCGGCAAGTGCTTCTTCGAGCCAGCCGACGGAATCGATCGGCCGCGGATGCCAGTCCCCATTCAGGATAGCGTGGAGCACTTTGCCGTCGCGCAGCACAAGGGTTGCCCACAGCATGCCGCCGACCGCCTTTTCACGACCGCGACCGACGGTATCACCCGATTGAGTCATATCGCCGAACCGGACCTTCTCGCTTTTGCCGAACAGCCAGACATCGTTGTCAAACTCGGCACGGAATTCCTCGGCGTATTTACGCTCGGTATCGGTCAGGTCACCCTGTTCCAGCGCCGGGTTGCTGAATGCATGGGCGACGGCGCTGCGGGCCATGTCTTCAAGGTCGGCCGCTGAAATATCGCGACCGGCTTCGCGCTCCAGACACGTGAAGCGTGACTGCAGGTCCTTGAGCACCTTGTCCTTCACCTTTTCGGGCGGCATCGGCATCGCGGTACCGGCGATTTCGGTATTCATTTCCTTCACGTTGACGACGAAGCGGAAGGTCATCACGCCGTTCTCGATTTTCAACGAGGTCGGCACCAGTTTGCGGCCCTCGACCTGAACGTCGTTCAAGGGCCGGTATTCGGCAGGAAAGCCGAATTTCTCGCTCAGCGTTTCGGCAAAGGCGGTCAGGATCTTGGGGAATGCTTCGGCCGTCGTTTCCGGCACATCCGGGTGCGACGTGGGCACGAAATAAACCATGAAGGCAGAACCCGTGCCGGTATAGATAGCGCCGCCACCATTCACCCGACGACGGAAATCGATGTTGTTTTCTCGGCAGAAATCCAGATTGAGGACCTGTTCGGGGTCTTCGTTGACACCGACGGTGATCGAATCCTGATCGAACACGTTGAGAAAGATCGTCGGTGGTGCATCACCGTTGACGACTGCCTTTTCGACAGCAGGAGAAACCGACACGGAGAAGTCGGCATAGGAGTTTTTATCGACGAGCAGCCGCCACGGGGTATCGGTCATTTTGTGTTTTCCATAATTCGTTTACGCGCCTCTATTCGCGCTCATCGACCGCAAGCGGCCCTTCTTCAAGATGATCGGCAAAGACGATCTCATCCGCCGAAATCAGCGTCTGGCTTTTGAACCTTTTGGCAATTTCTTCCGTCACGTCGGCATTGCCCGCCCCTTCGACGGCCAGCGCCAGACGGTCGCCCCCGCCCTCCTTGGCCGACACCGTGAGGCGGTAGCCGCCGGTCGGACCTTCAAGGCCCAGCAGCACTGCGCGCATTTCGGACGGATAGATCTTCACGCCTTTTACCTTCACCATGTTGTCGGTGCGGCCGAACACAACGCGCGGCAGATTGACCGCGCGGCCATGAACCGGGTCGGTGGATTGGCGGACCGTGAGATCACCCGTGCGGTAACGGACAAGCGGCTGTGCCTCTTTTTTCAGATGGGTCAGCACCAGTTCGCCGCGCTCGCCATCGGCGACAAGTTCGCCGGTCGCCGGGTCGATCACTTCAGCATAGACCAGCTCGTCGAACACATGTACGCCCGTGCCACCCGGGAATGTCCGCGCAACCGGCAAAAATTCAGACAGCGAAAAGGAATCCACGAGGATGGTATCCGGCATGGCTGCCTTTACGGCCCCGTACAGGGTCGGATTACCGGTAAATGCCTCTCCGCCGGCAAAGAATACCTTCGGCGGCTTCAGGCCGGCCTCGATCAGTTTGAGCGAAAATGACGGATTACCCGCCAGCACCGTCACATTGTGTTTCGAACACACATCGACCGTGCGCTCCGCTTCGCCCGGACCCAGCGGAATACACGCAACGCCCTGCGCTTCCATCTGTGACTGGTAGAACAACCCGGCGACGAACATGTGATAGCCGAACGTGACAGCACAGACATCGCCCGGACCGATACCGCAGGCATCCAGATGGGTGCGCGCAGCAGCAATCATGTTGGCCATATCACCCGCCGTCTGCATGGCAGGCACCAGGGATGGTCCCATCGGGCTCAGGTTCATACGCACGGGGTTGGTCCCACCGAACGCGCCGTAGCCGGGCTTTTCCATCTCGGCAACAAGATCGCCCCGCCCCATCAGGGGCACGTTGGCGGCATAATCCGCCGCATCAGAAACACGGGCAGGAATCCGGCCCTTATAGAACGGATGGGCCGCCAGTTTTTCGAGGTGTGCGTTCAGGGCATCAGTCGGAAATGTCATCAGCGTACTGCATCCGCTTTCGCGGCCTCATCGTCATAGGTTGTGTGAACGTTGATGACGGCCTGGCGCTTGTCGACCTCAACCGCCTTGATGCCGCGCTCGAGCGCCGCCTGCAGATCGTTCGGATCGCTCACTTCCTCGCCATAGCCGTCAGAGGCCTGGACGATCTTGTGATATTCGGGCGCCGGGTCGAGATAGGTCAGCGGTGCCTGGTTGGAACTGGACGCCGCGCCGTCGGGATACAGGCCGAGGGTCGCCTTGCGGACGGAACCCCACATCTTGTTATTCATGATCACGGTCAGTGTCGGCAATTCATACGCCGCCGACACAAAATGCGCCGGTGTCGGATTGCCGAACATGTAGGAACCGTCACCGACGACACAAAACACTCGCTTGTCCTTCTGGCCGAGCTTGGCGCCGAGTGATGCCCCGAGACCCCAGCCGAGTCCGCCCGACGGGCTTGTCCCGAAGAAGCTTCCCGGGTCCCGCAGCGAGAGGTTGCCAAGTGCGAGTTGAGACTCGGATACCAGGATATCGTCATCCTGTTTCAGCTGATTGAGGCAATGCGCAACCCAGGCATTGTCCATCGCTGCAGTGCCGGACGCGATCTTCTCGATACGTGCCTGATTGGCCGCCGCCTGGTCACCCTTGATGCCGGCGATTTTGGACCGGCGGGAATCGATGCGCGCCTGCGCCGATTTTTGACGGCTGGCCATCGCTTCTTCAAGCATGGGAATAGACGTACCGGCGCTGCCGCGGATGCCCAGATCGCACTGGAAACCGCGCACCGGATAGTTTTCGTAAAGTGGGTCAGCGCCGAGATGAATAACCTTCGCATCCGGGTTCAGCTTGTGCAGGGACGGAATCCAAGGCACATCGCAATCAAGCACGAGGATCGCATCCGCATCGGGCAGGTACGCGCCGGGCTCATAGCCCATATGCATCGGATGATCGGTCGAAATATTCACATATCGCGGCCGATAGCTGATGACCGGCAGAGCGAAACGCTCGGCAAGGGATTCAAGTGCCGGCACGGCAGCGCGGTTCTGGCCCATGCTGGCCGTGATGATGATCGGGTTCTCGGCATTCGCCAGAATCTCGGCAGCCTCGTCGATGGCATTTGCATCGGCGGCGGCGGGCCGCGCAGGCTGGCGGCGGGTCGGAGACTGGAACGTGAAATCGCCCGGCTTTTCGGCCAGAACTTCACGCGGCAGGGACAAATAGACCGGACCACGGGGCTCGGTCATGGCAACCGTCACCGCGCGGTCGACGATGGTTTCGACCTGCTTCGCATTGCGCAGCTCGTAATCCCATTTGACCATTTCGCGCATCACACCGCCCTGGTCGAACATTTCCTGTCCCCAGTGGATATAGAGTGAACGTGAGCCGTCGAAGCCTTCTTCGGTCAACGGTGTGCGGCCGGATGTCATCAGGACGGGCACGTTCTCGCGTGCAGCATTCATGACCCCGCAGATCGCGTTTGCGGTGCCGACATTCACATGCACCATCACGGAGGCCAGCCTGCCGGTCGAGACGTAGTAGCCATGCGCCATTGCGACGGCGAGGTTTTCATGCGGAACCGTGACGGGGATCGGCGCGCTGCCTTCACCGGTCAGGGATTTGGACAACCCCTCGATGATCGACGGAAAGTCCGTACCGGCATTACCGAACAGGTAATCGACTTCGCGGTCTTTCAGGAGCGTCAGATAGGCTTCTGCGGCGCTATCGACCTTGATTGTCTTGGCTGGCATGGCTCTTCCTCATCCATTTTATTTATAGCTTTTCGATAGCACGGACCGGACCGCATAGCTACTGCGCGGCACGGGGGTGCTATGCGACACAAGCATCCGCATCACACCGATACAATTTAGGTGATGCCGCCCCGTATATGAAACGTGCTAATACGTTTCCGCAATCATGGCAGTCCGATTTTCCTTCTATTACGCGGCGATCTTCCTGGCGGTCGGCATTCACCTGCCGTTCTGGCCGGCATGGCTGAAGTATCGCGGCCTGGACCCGGCGGAGATCAGCCTGATCCTGTCGGTCGGCGTCTGGATACGTGCCTTTGCCAACCCGCTGATCGCCCACTTCGCCGACCGGTCCGGCGCCCACAAGAAAATCATCATGATCTCGGCCGGCGGCGGCGTGATCACCTATGCGCTTTTCGGTATCGCCGACGGGTTCTGGGCTCTGTTTGTGGTAAATGTGCTGGCCAGTGCGATGTTCATGGCGTTGATCCCGCTCGGCGAAAACCTGGCCTCCCGCGCATCGGTCGAACACGGGTTCGATTACGGGCGGGTACGGCTATGGGGATCAATCACCTTTATTCTTGCCGCCTATGCGGGCGGCTGGGTGGTGGAACGGTCCGGCGACGAGGCAATCCTCTGGATGATCGTCGCCGCAATGATTGCCGCCTTTGTTGCAGGTTTCGGCCTGCCCGAACGCCCGGCGCGCGACCGTCCATCGGTGCGGTTCCCGGCTTTCGTTCTTTTAAGACAGAAGCCTTTTCTGGTGTTTATCGTCGCGGTCAGCCTGCTCCAGTCGAGCCATGCGGTACTGTACGTGTTCGGCACCATCCACTGGCGCGAAGCCGGCCTGCCCGACCAGGTGATCGGTGCGTTATGGGCAGAGGGCGTCATCGCGGAGATCATCCTGTTTGCTTTTTCAGGCGCGGTCCTCGCCCGTATCGGGCCGATACGGCTGATGTATATCGCGGCGATCGCCGGGGTTATCCGCTGGCTGATCCTGGCAAACACGACAGATATCGGAATCCTGTTCGCGACCCAGTGGCTGCACGGGCTGACCTTCGGCGCGGCACACCTGGCGGCAATGCATCATATGTTGCGAACTGTGCCGGAACACATGTCTGCCTCCGCACAAAGCCTGTATTCAGGCTTTGCCATCGGTCTGATAATGGGCCTGACCATGCTGGTATCAGGCGCATTGTATGAAAATCTGGCGGGAGGCGCGTTCTACGCAATGATCGGATTATCAGCCGCCGGCGGGGCCGCCGCTCTCTGGCTCGCCCGCCTCAAGCAGCCCGATCAGGCTTAAAACCGTTTAGTGCAGCTGTTCTTCGTGATCCATGGACGTACGGATCAGCATGAAGACAAACAAAACGGCGAAGACGAAAATCGCCAGGCCGCCATAATAACCCAGCCCAACGCCGGCCCGTGCCGCGACGAACAGGCCGCCGAGGCCCATGACAATGGTCGAGAAGCCGAGAATCCAGTTCGAAAAATTGTTCATAGCCTGTTCCGCCGTCAATCTATTGGTCTGCCAAGTCGTCTCTCGGATAAATAAACGCTCCCGGGTTTCTTCGCAACGCGCTATTCCGCCGCATTCGCAGGCGGACCTGTCTCGGTGCCGCTCGTCTGCGACGTCCGGCCGAAACGGATACGTTCCCGTTTCTCTTCCACCGGCAGGCGCAGCACGAACGTCGTGCCGTCTTCATCGCTCCGAGCCAGCGCCGCATCTCCACCATGACCACGCATGAGATCCAGCGCAATCGCAAGGCCGAGGCCGGTACCGCCCACCCGGGTCGAGCCCTGAAACGGCTCGAACAGGTGCTCACGCACCTTGGCCGGAAGACCGGGACCATTGTCAGCCACCTCGATCGAGGTCATCTCGGCATCGGCCTGAGCGGTCACCGCAACCTTTGTGGCACCCGCCTGAAAGGCATTAAGCACCAAATTGGATAACACCCGGTAAAGCTGGTCGCGGTCGGCAAAAATATGCAGTTCCCGGGGGACCGAGTTCTCGATCATGCCACTCTGGTTGTCGCGGGCGGAAATCTCCGTGGCGATGTCACTGACCAGCCCGGCAAGGTCGAAATGCGTCAATTCCGGCGCGGGAGAACCTTCATTGGCAAAATTGAGGGTCCGGCTGCACAGGGCGACGGCACGGTCGATTGCGCCGAACAGGGTGGGCGCGATGCGCTTTACATTGGGGTCGGCACTATCCGACACGTGGTCCGAGACAAGCTGTGCCGTTGCCAGGATATTGCGCAGGTCGTGATTGATCTTGGTAACGGCGGTTCCAAGCGCGGCCAGGCGGGTCCGCTGTTTGAGCGCATCACGCAGGCCCCGCTGCATCTGGACGAGTTCGCGCTGGGCGCGGCCGATCTCGTCACGCCGGCGGCCCGGCTGCATCAGCATGCGTGCATCATCAGGATCGCGGCGGAATTTTTCCATACTGTCGGTCAGTCCCATCATGGGGCGGACGAACATCCATTGCAGGCTGACGAACACCAGCGTGGCAGTCATCAACGAAATCACGATAGAAAGCAGAAGAATCCTGCTGGAATAATCCAGCATCATCTCGCGCATGGCCCATTCATTGATGACGGTTTCGACCAGGACATTCTGGTCCCGCGGGGACGGACCGACGATGCGAATCATGCGACGCTCCGTGCTCCACATCACCGACACCGCCGCGCCGATCAGCGCAAAGAATTCCTTGTCGCGGGTATCAAAGGTCGCATGCACCTTCGGCGGCATGTTGCGGCTGAGCATCAACGCCCTGGATTCAGGTCGACGCAGGACAATGCCGTATGATTTCGCGCTTTTAAGCAGTTCTTCCAGCAATTCGGTGCTGACCCGGTTCGAACTCGGCGCCTCAAGTGCGAGGCTTGCCAGGTGGGCCGCCGCAATGCGCTCTTCCATATAGGCAATTCGATACCGGCCGATGGACGGCGCATAGATAAAAACCTCACTCAGCATCACGAAAAATACCGTGAGCAGAAGAAGCCGCGCAGACAGCCCGGTCAGGAGCATCTTCAATCGTTTTGGAGGTTGATCCATGTGGCGGACTATAACGGAGCTCCCCGGCAGTCTCTATGCCCTTAATACAAAGGAAAACGCCCTCCCAAAGGGAGGGCGTCTGGTAACATCGTAAAAGCGAAGAAAGAACGCTCTTACATTTTCTTTTTTGCACCGCAGGGATTGCAGGGGTTCTTCGCCTTGCAGGGGCTGCAGGGGTTCTTGGCGGCACACGGATTTTTCGCAGCACACGGGCTGCAGGGGTTTTTCGCGGCGCAGGGGCTCTTTGCCTTGCACGGACCGCAAGCAGCAATCTGAACCGGCGCGTCGCTGGAAATACCGGCGGCGGCTGCGGGAAGAGCGACGGTGCCGGCTGCGAGCGCAACAACGCTGAGGGTCGTGATAGTTTTCTTGATCATAGATTATCTCCCAATGACGATACGGAAACCTGAGACGGAAACCTGAGACTGCGGAGGAATTCCGCCGTCCCAATGATTAGATGGGGATTCCTCTGTTCAGACAACGCACACTATGATCACCGCTCCTCAACTAGTTGTGAGCATGACATTTCATCTGTGGCAAAGAGAACAGAACCTCAACCCAGTTTGAGCAGAAACCGGACAATTTTCTTCGTCTTTTCGCTGAACAGCTTCGGCGTGTAATAGCTGCCGGCGGCGCGCTTGTTCACTTCCCCCAATGTCGGGTAAGGGATGATCAGCCCCGCAACGGCACCGATTTTCATCTTCTTCTGGATCGGTAATATCCAGCTCTGCAGCAGCTCCCCTGCATGCGGGCCGACGATGGATGCGCCGACGATGACGCCCTTGGCCGTGGTGATGACCTTGGCCATGCCGTCTGTTTCCAGTTCTGCCTGGGCGCGATCATTCTCTGCGAACGAGTGCCGAAGCACGCGGATATCACCGTGTTTTTCCTTCGCCTGGACCTCTGTCATGCCGACATGCGCCAACTCGGGGTCGGTATAGGTCACCCAGGACAAGGCCGAATAATCGACCTTCGCCGGCAGGCGGAACAACACGTTGCGAATAACGATCCCCGCGTGATAACCGGCCACATGGGTAAACTGAAACCCACCCGCGACATCGCCGATGGCAAAGACTTTCTTGTTGGAAGTACGCAGACGGGCATCGACGGTGACCCCGCGCTTGTCGTAATCGATCCCGGCGGCCTCCAGGTCGAGCCCGTCGAGATTGGGCACGCGTCCGGCGGATACCAGCAGGTCAGACCCTTCGACGCGTTCTTCCTTGCCACCATCCTCGATAACGACCGCGACGCCGTTATCGGTGCGCTCGACCTGCATAATCTTTATGCCCTCGCGCATGACGATGCCTTCGGATTTCATCCGGTTCTTGACGACCTCCGTCAGTTCGGGATCGTCTTTGCCCAGCACCGAGAACATCTCAAGAATCGTTACCTTGCAGCCAAGGCGGCGATGCGCCTGGGCAAGTTCGCTGCCAATCGGGCCGCCGCCGATCACGATCAGGTGGTCGGGTGCGGATTTCTTGTCGAAGACAGTCTCGTTGGTGAGAAAAGGGACATCCTCCAGCCCCGGAATCGGCGGGACACCGGCACGTGAGCCTGTCGATATCACGATGCGCTTTGCCGTAATGACGGTGTCGCCTGCCTGCACCCTGTTGGGGCCGACGAACCTGCCGCGCTCCTGAATGACACGGACCCCCATACCTTCGAAACGTTCAACTGAATCGTGCGGGGCGATGGCACCGATCACACCGTGAACATGATCGTGAACTTTCTCAAAATCGACGGTCGGTTCTCCCGAATCTATTCCGAACCGGCCGGCGCTGCGCACTGCATGGGCCGCATGAGCTGCCGCAATCATCGCCTTGGACGGCACGCACCCATAGTTCAGGCAATCGCCGCCCATCTTGCCGCTTTCCAGCAGAACCACATCGGCCCCCATCTGGGAAGCGCCGGCAGCAACGGACAAACCTCCGGAGCCACCGCCTATTACGCAGATATCGGCGGTAATTTCGTTCGTCATGTCAGAAACCTTTTCTTGAGAATGCCCAGTTCTTCGGAATAGCTGTTCTTCCGAATGCCCGGTTCATGCGAAACCCGGGTCAGGCTGAAGGAGCCGCTTTCCGTGCCTTGATTTTCTTGTACACGATCGGAATGCAGGCAAGGACGGCAAGCCCGATAATAGGGGCCAGGAAACGCGGCGCGAAGATTATGCCGAGGTTCAGATCTCCACCGGCATCCAACACGGCACCCGCCCCGTCACCGACCAGTGAATAGACAAACGCGCCCGGGATAATGCCGAGAAGCGTGCCGATCGTATAGGTCCGCAGGCTGACGCCCAGGAATGCCGGCACCAGATTCACGAGCCAGAACGGAAAGATCGGAACAAGCCGCAGGATAAGCAGGTAGCTCAGTTCGTTATCGCGAAAGCCCGCTTCCATGCGCTGGATCGCAGGGCCCGCTTTGGCGCGCAAAAGGTCCCCGACGGCATACTTTGCCGCCAGGAAAACACCGACAGCGCCGACCGTCGCACCGATGACCACATATACGGTTCCGAGATAGGGGCCGAACATAAACCCGCCGGCGATCGTGATGAACACGGCACCGGGAATGGAAAACGCCACCGCAAGGGCATAGATCCCGGCAAATACCAACGCCGACATCGCCCCGTAATTGGTGACCCAGGACTGAAGCAGTTCGCGGTGCTCTTTCAGCGCATTCAGCGAAATGTACTGAGCAAGGTCGAGCGCGAAAAATGCGGTAAGACCGGCCACCAGAATGCCGAGCGGGATAATACGGCCAAGCGAAAACACCGATTTCTTCTTCTGCGGGCCTTCGGCGGTTTCTGTTGCTTCATCCATGGGAGAGCCTTTCGGGGGTTATATCCTTGGTGATCCCGCCGGACGGTGCCGGCGTTGCCGAGGAGGGGGTAGCGTGGATATCCGCGATCGTCGCTATCCGAAACATCATACCAAATCCCTCTTTTTATTGTTGCACCATCAGGCAGCATCAGGGGCAGTTCGCCGCATCCGGTCTCAGATATCTGGATTTCTGCCACCCCCAAGGCTAATCAACACCCTTTCAACAAAGCGTGAAGGCCCTGAAAAACCCCGGTTCAGGGCAATCCTGAGGCTAATCTGAACCAATATGACATTCAGGTCGCTGTTTCGTTGACTTGGCCCGGGCAAAACCTTATACACCGGGCCTGTTTTTCGACCAGATCGTAGCCGGAGTCAGCTTTGAAACGTACATTTCAACCTAGCGTCATCGTACGCAAACGTCGGCACGGCTTTCGCGCGCGCAAGCAAACCGTAGGCGGTCGCCGGGTCCTATCCCGTCGTCGCGCGAGGGGTCGCAAGCGTCTTTCCGCTTAATCCGATGGGCGCACATCTTGAGCGCCTTAAAACCCGCCGTCAGTTTCTAAGAGTGGCAGCGGGCAAACGGAAATGGGCCGCACCTGGCATTGTGCTTCAGGTTGCGCCCCAGCCACCCGAAGATCGGGCGGCATCGGAAGGGCCTCGCTACGGCCTCACGGTAAGCAAGCGTGTCGGGAATGCCGTGATACGTAACCGTGCCCGCAGACGCCTGCGGGCGGCGGCGGAGGAAGTTCTCGCGAACTGTGCCCTGACAGCGCACGACTATGTGCTGATCGGACGCCAGGGGACGCCAACACGAGATTTCGGCGCCCTGAAAAACGACCTGGAAACGGGGTTGCGCAAGCTCGGAGCGTTCCGGCTGGCCGCTGAGGAAAACGGAACGTCATGAACGCTCTAAAAACAATTACCGTCAGGATACTAAGCATTCTGCTTATCGGCGTCGCACGCGGGTATCAGCTACTGATATCGCCTGTTCTGCCGCAAACCTGCCGGTTTCATCCAACATGCTCGGGATACGCTATCGATGCGATCCAGCTGCACGGCCCCGGCCGCGGCGGATTGCTGGCGCTTCGGCGTATAACCCGCTGCCACCCATGGGGCGGTCAGGGATACGATCCCGTGCCCGACGGAGACGGACGCTAAATTATGGACCAACGTAATCTTATCCTCGCTATCGTACTTTCCGTGTCCATTCTGCTTGGTTTCCAGGTATTCATCGAAGGACCGCGCATAGAAGAACAACGGGCGCTTCAGGAGGCTCAAAAGGCCAAGGAAGCAGCTCAGACAATCAATCCGGCCATCCCTGGACAGGTCGTCGCGCCTATTCCGGGCCAACAATCGATTGTACCGACCCCGGGCGCAGTGCCGCCGGGCGCAGGCGCGCCGGTTGCGGGACAGCCCGCCGCCGCACGCAGTATTTCGCGCGCCGCCATTGTTTCCGCAGAACCGCGGATCAAGATCACAACAGACCGGGTCATCGGATCGATCCGGCTGAAGGGCGGACTGATTGACGACCTGACCCTGCTCAACTATCGCCAGACATTGGAGAAAGACAGCGAAAACATCGTAATGCTGTCGCCGCTGGGCACTGAAAACCCCTATTACGCTCAGTTTGGCTGGACCAGCACGACGACCGGCGTAACCCTGCCGAATGCCGATACGGTATGGACCACGGACCGGTCCACCCTGTCTGTCGGCCAGCCGGTGACCCTGCGCTGGACCAACCCTGAAGGCATTGAATTCGCGCAGGTCATTTCAATCGATGAGAACTTCATGTTCGCCGTCGATCAGCGCATAACCAATAACGGCAATCAGACTGCGGTGATCCACCCGTTCGGCCTGATTTCGCTCTCCGGCATGCCCGAGACTGCCGGTTTCTGGATTTTGCATGAAGGCATGATCGGTGTTTTCGACGAAACGCTGACCGAGGTCGATTACGACGACCTGCCGGACGAACCGAATGGAATTCAGGCCGTCGATGGCGCAGCCAAATGGCTTGGCATCACCGCGAAGTATTTTGCAACGTCCCTGGTGCCCGACCAGAAGGTCGCCAATAAGGGCCGTTTCGTGCATACGGCGCCGGGCGGCAAGGACAAGTTTCAGGCCGATTATCTGGCAGCCTCGCAAACCGTTGCACCGGGCCAGTCTGCAGCCTTCTCAACGCGCCTGTTTGCCGGCGCCAAGGAAGTCCGGCTGCTGGATTCATATGAAGAAAAACTCGGCATTCCGCGCTTTGACCGCATGGTCGATTTCGGCTGGTTCTATTTCCTGACCAAGCCGATTTTCTATGCGATCGATTACTTCTACCAGCTGCTCGGCAATTTCGGCCTCGCGATCCTGCTGCTGACGGTTCTGATCAAGCTCGCGTTCTTCCCGCTCGCGAACAAGTCCTACAAGTCCATGAGCCGGCTGAAGAAACTGCAGCCAAAAATGGTCGAGATCCGCGAAAAACATAAGGACGACCGACAGCGCCAGAACACGGCAATGATGGAACTGTACAAGAAGGAAGGCGCAAACCCCATGTCGGGTTGCTTCCCTATCCTGATCCAGATCCCGGTATTCTTCGCGCTCTACAAGGTGCTGTTCGTCACGATCGAGATGCGCCATGCGCCGTTCTTCGGCTGGATTCAGGATCTGTCGGCGCCCGACCCCTATGGCTTGCTGATCGGCTTCGGTCTGTTCCAGTGGGACGTGCCGCAGAGCCTGCAGATCGTAAATGTTGGCATCTGGCCCATCATCATGGGCGTTACGATGTTCCTGCAGCAGAGGCTCAATCCGCAGCCGGCGGATCCGATGCAGCAGAAAATATTCATGCTGCTGCCCATCGTGTTTACATTCCTCCTTGGCAGCTTCCCTGCCGGCCTGGTCATTTACTGGGCATGGAACAACACGCTGTCGATCGCCCAGCAATGGGTGATCATGCGCAAGATGGGCGTCTCGGCCTCCGGTGAATCGATCAACGAAGAACCGCCCAAGGCACCGCCGCGCGGCAACAAGAAGAAAAAAGACGGATCTGGCGATGACGAAGAGCCAGAGAAAAAACCCGGCCCCACCCCGCCCTCATCCAAGGGCAAAACCCGTCGCCAGCGCAAAAAACGCTGAAGGATGAAGGATACCCGGTCATGACCGATGCGCCGGAAAACGAGCATGAGCACGAACATGACGCCAACTCGCTGGAGCGGGGGCGCTGGCTGTTTGCACAGGAAGCCGTCTTTATATCCGGTGCTGCGGATTACGATGGCGTGCCGGAGACCCGGATACCCGAGATCGCTTTTGTCGGGCGCTCTAACGTTGGAAAATCAAGCCTGATCAACGCGCTGACCGGCCGCAAGACGCTGGCGCGGACATCAAACACGCCGGGCCGCACGCAGCAGATCAATTTCTTCCAGATTCTCGAAGCGCTGATGCTCGCTGATTTGCCCGGGTACGGATACGCGAAGGCCTCCAAGACCGAAATCGAGCGCTGGACCACGATGATATTCGATTATCTGCGGGGCCGTGCACCACTGCGTCGCGTCTGCCTGCTGATCGATGCGCGGCACGGGCTAAAAGACAGCGATATCGGCGTCATGAAGGACCTCGACAAAGCCGCAGTGTCCTATCAGATCGTGCTCACCAAGTGCGACAAGGTCAAAGCCGGCGCGATGGATCGCCTGATGGCCGACACAAAGGCACAGATTACGAAGCACGTTGCCGCCCATCCCGTCATCGTCCAGACCAGTTCGGTCAAGGGCCACGGGGTTGAATTCCTGCGCGCAGAACTGGCAATGATCGCCGATATCCGCTAAACGCGGGCGGTAATCCCGTCCGATCCTCTGGCCCGAGAGCACAGAATGGCAACCTCCAAGAAAAACGAGCCCAAAAACCTTTCCGAGATCAAATCCTTGATACGTACTGCTGAGACACTGACCGAGGCCCTGCCCTATCTGCAGGAATTCGGCGGCAAGACTTTCGTGATCAAGTATGGCGGACACGCGATGGGTGACGCCCGGCTTGCGGAACAGTTTGCGAGCGATATCGTTCTGCTGAAACAGGTCGGGATCAATCCGGTGATCGTCCATGGCGGCGGCCCGCAGATCGGCCGCATGCTCCAGCAGCTGAAAATCGAGAGCGAATTTATCGACGGACTTCGGGTCACCGACAAGCGGACCGTCGAGATCGTCGAAATGGTGCTCGCCGGGTCGATAAACAAAGAAGTCGTGACGGCGATCAACGACGCCGGCGGCACCGCCGTCGGCATTTCAGGCAAGGACGGGAACCTGATCCGCGCGCGGAAGCTCAAACACCGCCAGAAGACCGATTCCAATATCGAGAAGGTCGTCGATCTCGGTTTTGTCGGCGAACCCGTCGCAATCAATACCCGGGTGCTGGACACGCTGGCAGGATCGCACATGATTCCGGTGATCGCCCCGCTCGGCATCGGCGAAGGCGGCACGACCTACAACATCAATGCCGACACTGCGGCTGGCGCCATTGCGGGCGCCATAGGGGCAACCCGCCTATTGATGCTGACCGACGTGACCGGCGTGCTGGACAAGAAGGGCGAGCTGATTACCGACATCACCGCGCGTCAGGCAAAGGCCTATATCAAGAACGGCACGATTACAGGTGGCATGATTCCCAAAATCGAAACCTGCCTCAATGCCGTGAAAGAAGGTGTAGAGGCTTCGGTCATCATGGATGGCCGTGTGCCACATGCGCTATTGCTTGAAATATTCACCGAGCACGGTGCCGGCACGATGATCCGCGCCAGGAAATAGCCTGTCCGGTATACCCTGTCCGGTTCCGACGCCTAGCCGCCGAAGAACTCGACCTGCCAGGCGAGATCCTTTTCAGACATACCGTAATTTCCGCCCCGCGGCTTGATCGCCTCCGACGGAGACACTTTCGCAAGCCGCAACTGCAACTGGTGCGCAAGCTCCGCCGACAAACCCGCCTTCCAGGACAGCGCCGCAACGCCTTTTGCGCTGGCTAGCGAGAACGCCTTGCGTACGGCCGGTACGTCTGTCTCGCCAAGGACCGCGATCGCTTCGATAACAAACTGCCGGTCGCCCCGCAGCATCGCCGCCTTCACATCACTCTCGGTCAGCCGGTTTTCAGCGTGCAGACGGCGGACTTTTTCCGCAGCGGACTCTTCATCTTCATCATCGCCCCCCGCATCACCCAGCCGTTGTCGGACACCCTCGCCGATGGCATCGGTAACACTCGGGTCGAGGTCTTTCCGCGCCGCCAGGGTTTCCAGCAAAGCTTCCGTGACGAAGCGCGACAACGCGGACCCCGCCCGCGCGGACAGGGACGGACGAGCGACCAGTGGTGCGTGCCATTCATCCCGGTCGGCGGCGCTGTCGACGATCTGGTCGAGCGTTTCTTCACGGATCTGTGCGCTCTTGTTCGACAGGAGCGTCGTGATAACGTCGGCATCATCGGTCGCGACGATTGCCTCTGTCACATCGGCACCGAGCGCCCGACGCCCGGATATCGCGTGCAATGCCGCGCGAACAGGACCGCTTTCGATGATCTCGACCAGGAATTCATCAGACAACAGGGGTGAATTCCCCAGAACGGGCGCACAGACGGCTTCATCCGTATCACGCGCCAGTTGCTCAATCACCGAAACAGGCACGCCCTTGGCAGCCTTCAATGACTGCGCAAGGACCCTGCGGATTTTGACCGTCTCATCCCGGGCGAGGTTCTCAAGAATACCGGTAACAATTCCGCCCGCCCGATCCCGTTCATCCGCTGACAGTTCCGGCGCAAGTGCGGCAATCTTGTGCGCGACGCGCTCCCGTACGGCCTCGACGGAATCTTTCGCCAGAATTTCGTCCGCCTGAACCGGCGTTGACGGATTGGCCGCGATCTCTGCGCGCACGTCGGGATCTGAATCTTCGGCCAGGAAATAGAGAATCTCGGGCTGAACATTGGCACGTTTTGCAAGTTTCCGGCGGGTGCCCGCACTCGGATCGGCCGCGCGCGATTTTGCAGTATCATATTCCATCATTGCGCCGCCCTGCCGGCGGCCCAGCGACATCAATCCCGATAGCAAGCTGCTCATGCCGTTTCCTGTAACTCGTTCCGTGGCGGCTCTTCGGATGCGCCCGGCGCCGGCTCACTTGCTGCGGCAGCAATTACGTAACCGGATTTGCCACCATGCTTGATGTCATACATTGCAGAATCCGCCCGCGCCGTCAGATCGGCGACAGGCTCAACCGCCCCCTCTGCATCGAAAATCGCAACACCAACCGAAATACCAAGCGGTTTATCGGGCGTACCGGAATAAATGCGCAATCCCCGAGATGCCGCAATCAGACCTGCCGCCCGTTTCTTTGCAACACCGTGATCCGTGCGGTCCATCCACATGGCAAATTCGTCGCCGCCGAGCCGGGCAACAAGATCGCCGGGGCGGGTCTGCGTGACGAGGAGGTCAGCGAGTGCGATGAGCGCTTCGTCGCCGCGCTGATGGCCGTGGACATCGTTCACAGCCTTGAAATTATCGAGATCGACATAAAACAGTGAGCCATCAGATCCACCTGCGCCGGCGCGGGCCGTACGATCGGCCAGTTCGGCCAGGAACGCCCGGCGGTTCAGCAAACCGGTCATCTCGTCGGTCCGAGCCATTTCATCAAGCTTGAGATGACTGTCGACCTGGGCAATCAGAATAGCAAACTGGTTCGCAAGTTCATCGCAGAACTGGCGCTCGGCATCGCTAAAGGCATTGTCACTGAGCTTGCGCGACACAAGTAGGGCCGCGATGACCGAATCCTGAAAAACAACGGGCGCACAAAGATGAAAACATTCGCTGTCGGCCGCCGTCACAAGTGTCCGGCTTTCCGACATTCTGCTGAATACCGTGTTCAGAACCGGCGCATCACCGGCATCAGCATCTTTCGCGCAGACGACAAGCTTGAAGGCGCCGTCCTCGTCGGGCCGGCGAATATCTGCGTAATCCGCCGCAAGTGTGTCACGTGTTTCAGCCAGGGCGGATGTGAGAATGTTATTGGGATCAAGCTCGCTGCTTGCTGCCCTCACGATCCTGGCCATGGCAGCGTCCCTGTGCTGCAGAGCGGCAAAAGCAGCATTCTGTCGGCGTTCTTCAGTCACATCCCGGCAAACACCGCGGGCTCCGGCGTGAACACCTTTATCATCGATGATCGGTATGGCCGACGCGCTAAGGCAGACATCTCGCCCGTCGCTCGCACGCAACCAGATATCAACATCACGCACCGCTGCACGCGCTTCAAAGGGTGTCTCACCGGGTTGCACACCGCTCTCCGCCATAAACCGCGTCGCTGGTGCGCCGATCAGTTCTTCGGGTCGATACCCGAGGGTCAGTCCGGGCGAGACGAAAACGAAAGCCCCGGCAGCATCGGTCTCCCACGCAAAATCGCCGGAAACCTCGACGATTTCCTTGAAACGGCGGCGGGATTCCACCAGGGCATCGATAAGTGCCCTGTCGGGTCGTTCCCCAGACTGTCCGGTCCGGGTCACTGGTTTGATATCTGAAAGAGCACCGTCTGCAGACGGTGCCTCAATCAACGGCGTAGACGGCGTATCGGAATTTGGGCGGTTTTTGAATAATCCAAATAGCATTCGATCAGCCGCCAGCGCCGGATTTGCGGCTCCAGCCGCCGCTGAGGACTTTCTTCCGCGGCGTGCTTTTCGGCGCAAAGCTGAAGATATCGGGGGCCGGCTTTCCAAAAAGATATCCCTGCGCGTAGGGAATACCGCATTCTTTCAGGAATTTGACGGTAGCTACCTCTTCAACCATTTCGGCGATGGTGTCGATGTCGAGTTCGCGGCATAATCCGGCAATCGCCTTGATGAAGGCACGGAGCTTCCGATCGTTATGCGCTTCCTGAATATAGACGCCATCGATCTTGACGATATCGACGTCGAGCGCATGAAGATATCTGAGGGCGGCCGATCCGGCGCCGAAATCATCCAGGCAGACCTCGTGCCCTGCCGTGCGCAGTTTCTGGATGATCTCGTTCACACGGGGCAGATCGTGAATTTTGGCGGATTCCGTGATTTCGATCGAAAGCTGGCCCCGCAGATTGTCATGTTTCGCAAGCAGCTTCAGCAGTGCATCCACGAATGCCGCATTTTCGATGGAACGGCCTGACAAATTCACAGCGAGATTGAAAACCTGGCCCTTCTTCCGCCATCCGCGGAGCAGGCCGATAACCTTGCGGAACATGGCAAAATCAAAATCGCAGATCAGGCCCATATTCTCGGCGAACGTGATCAGTTCATAAGGCGACCTGTCGAGCCCGCCAGCGAAACGGGCAAGAACTTCATAGTGATGAATTTCCCTGGTCGTCAGGTCAACAATTGGCTGAAAGACGGCGTTGAAACTGTCCGCTGAGACCATTTCACGGATTTTGACCATCTTCTCGGACGTATCGGCAAGAAGATCGTCGAGATTTTCGCCAAGGCTCTTGATTGCGGGTTCACTGCTCGGGTCCGCACAATAGTGATTGATCGTGTACAGAAATGCCTTCACGGCATCCTGGGGGTCCGCACCGTTCATATCGGCAGCCGCGGTGCTGCTGTTGATGCGGATTCCGACACCGGTCGGATCCGCCGCCTTCAGGTGACTTTCCAGGCGCTCCCGAAGCGCAACAATATCGAATCCGTCATCGTGCAACAGGCCATAATTCTCGTCATCGAATTTCGCAGCGACATCCCGGTCGCCGGCCCCGTTATCGAAACAATGACCCAGGGTCCGCATCAGGTCCTTGTCGGATTCCGCATCGAGACGGGTGCGTAGATCGCCCATGTCCTCAAGACGCAGCATTGTAACTTTAAGCTCTTCGCCCTCGGCCTCGGCGTCCTTGATCCGCTGGGTGGCAAATTCGGCAAACGCTTCCTTGTTGAGAAGCCCGGTTTCCGTGTCCCGACGCGGGTCGTTGGTGTCATCCAGCTTTTCGTCTTTGCTGGTCAGCCGAAGTGCGAAGAAAAACGATCCCGGCAGGTCAGGCAGGTGGTAGCCGGTGAGCATCAGCCGAGGCGTCGGACCGTTCGGGCCGGACATCCGCACCATCATGGGTTCCAGCCGGTTCGCAGAACCAAGTCCTTCTAGCCGCCGGCCGACATAATCCCGCTCGGCCGAATCGATCAGTTCGATGAATGACTTGCCGATCACGTCGTGGGGTTGGAAATCCGTCAACGCCTTGGTTGCACCGGCCGCATAGGTAATCTTCTGGTCCTTATCGACCTCGAACAGGATGTCGGCCGCACAGAAAGCGAGTGCGACGAAACGGTCACGCTCTTTTTTGAGCGTGTCCATATATTCGAGTTGAAGCTTCTCTTGCGCCATTAGTTCGACTTTGCCCTACAGACATCCATGAGCCAGGACCGCATCCTATCAATCGGGGCTTAACGATTCCTTGCGTCCATCGAGATCACGCGCCACATTCGAACCATGGAGAAAAACCACCCTGCATCCCCGAAAAACATCGATTCCAGCGGCATCGACACCTGGATATTCGATCTCGACAACACGCTTTACCGCACCAGCCCTGAAATGCTGGCCCAGATCGATCATCTAATGGGGTCGTTCATCAGCGATTTTCTGAATGTCGACCGGGTTGAAGCCCGACGCATTCAAAAAGGGTATTTCCGCACCCATGGGCTGACCCTTCGCGGGTTAATGCTCGAGCATGGGCTCGATCCACAGGACTATATCAACCACCTGTCACAGCTCGACCTGTCGGAGGTGGCACCCGATCCGGCGCTTGCGGACACGCTGAACCGGCTGGATGGCCGAAAAATCATCTATACCAACGCATTTACCGAGCATACGCGCGAGGTTATGGAGCGCATCGGCATCACAACCCATTTTGACGCGGTCTATGATATCGGCGATGCGGATTACGTGCCGAAACCGGCGATCGATTCCTATCGCCGCCTGTGCGACCTGCACAATGTCGACCCGACACGGGCTGCAATGGTCGAGGATATTTCGCGAAACCTTGAACCGGCAGCGGAACTCGGGATGACGACCGTCTGGGTCAGGACCGATACGAGCTGGGCAAAAGACGTCACGGAAACGGACCATATCGACCATATCACCGACGATCTGACGGCCTGGCTGCAAAATGTCGGAAATAACAGCTGAGCCGTTTCCCCGTCCGGCGATAATGCTCTATATTCCCGCCGAAAATTCAGGCACAGGGCTCAAAGAACATGACCGATACAGCACTCGAACAATCCATTGATCAGGCGTGGGAAGACCGCGATTCGATTACGCCGCAAACCACGGGCGCCGCACGCGACGCGATAGAAGCGGCCCTCGAAGGACTCGATTCAGGCACCCTGCGGGTTGCCGAAAAAGGCACAGACGGCTGGACCGTCAATCAATGGCTGAAAAAAGCTGTCCTGCTGTCGTTCCGTATATACGACATGGCACCGCTGCCGGGCGGACCATCCTTCCCGGGCCTCGGCGAAAGCGCCTGGTTCGACAAGGTTCCATCGAAATTTGCCGGGTGGGATGAAGAAAAATTCCGCGCCGCAGGATTCCGTACCGTTCCGAACTGCACCGTTCGCCGGTCGGCCTTCCTCGCCCCGAACGTAATCGTGATGCCAAGCTTCGTGAACCTCGGCGCCTATGTCGATTCGGGCACGATGGTCGACACCTGGGCGACGATCGGCTCCTGCGCGCAGATCGGGAAGAACTGTCATATTTCAGGCGGCGTCGGCATTGGCGGCGTTCTGGAACCGCTTCAGGCCGACCCGGTCATCATCGAGGACAACTGCTTTATCGGTGCCCGCTCCGAGGTCGCAGAAGGCGTGATCGTGGAAGAAGGCTCCGTGCTGTCCATGGGTGTTTTCCTGGGGCAGTCGACCAAGATCATCGACCGGGCGACCGGCGAGATTCACATGGGTCGCGTTCCGCCCTACTCGGTCGTCGTCCCGGGCAACCTGCCCGGCAAACCGCTCCCCGATGGCAGCGCCGGCCCCAGCCTTTACTGCGCCGTGATCGTCAAGCGGGTCGATGAGCAGACCCGGTCCAAGACGTCGATCAACGACCTGCTGCGGGATTGATCGCCATCGTTGACGCCGTTGAACTTTCCCAGGACCTGATCCGCTGCCCGAGCATCACACCGGCAGATGCCGGTGCGCTTGATGTATTGCAGGCAGCGCTTGAAGGGATCGGCTTCGTCTGCCACCGGCTGAAATTTTCGGACACGGACACGCCGGATATCGACAACCTGTATGCCCGGTTCGGGGATACAGCGCCGAATTTCTGCTTTGCCGGACATACGGACGTCGTGCCGCTGGGCAATCCGGATTCCTGGTCGGTAGATCCGTTCGGTGCGGAGATTATCGACGACGTGCTCTTTGGCCGTGGTGCCACCGACATGAAATGTGCCGTCGGCGCATTCGTCGATGCTGCATCACGCGCAATCACAGCCGGTACCGTCAAGGGATCGATCAGCCTGCTGATTACCGGCGACGAAGAAGGCCCGGCTATTAACGGCACCACGAAGGTGCTCGACTGGATGGCGGAGAACGGCGAGATCATCGACGTCTGCCTGGTGGGCGAGCCGACAAACCCGCTCAAGCTCGGTGAGATGATAAAGATCGGCCGCCGCGGCAGCATGACGGGCATGCTGACCGTTACCGGCGTGCAGGGGCATACCGCCTACCCGCATCTCGCCGACAATCCGCTGCCCCGGCTGATCGCGATTCTCGACGCCCTGGCCAACACGAAGCTGGATGACGGCACGGACCACTTTCAGCCCTCGAACCTGCAGCTGACGACAATCGATACCGGCAACCCGGCAACCAATGTTACCCCTGCCGAGGCGACGGCCGGATTCAATATCCGGTTCAACGATATCCATACCGGTGCGAGCCTGACCAAATGGCTGCATGAGCAATGCAAGGCAGTCGGTGGGCAATACGACCTGGACATCAAGATATCAGGCGAGGCTTTCCTGACACCGCCGGGAGACTTCAGCGCGCTGATGTCACGGGTCGTGAAGGAAGTCACCGGCGTGGAGCCGGAGCTCAGCACGTCCGGCGGCACGTCGGATGCCCGTTTCATCAAGGATTACTGCCCTGTCGCCGAGTTCGGGCTGGTCGGTCAGACCATGCACAAGGTCGACGAACGGATAGCGGTCTCCGATATCCGCGCGCTGGCGGATATCTACGCGGCGATCCTCGACGGATATTTCACGGCCCGCGGTTAAGCACCGGGATGGCCAGCATCCGCGAAGTCTCCATCGCCCTCTACGGCGTCTGGCGTCTGGCGACGCTTGACCGTTCAGCTATCCAGTTCTTCGAGAATACCCCGAACGCGTTCTGGAAATCATTCAACGCCGCATGGCTTGCCTTCCCGGCCTATGCTCTTCTGGTGCTGCTCAGCTTTGCGCAACACCCCGTCGATGCCGGGCCGTTCCGTGTCCTGTCCGTCGAACTGATTTCCTATGTCATCGGCTGGGTGCTGTTTCCACTGGTGATGGTGGCCTTCACCGATACGGTGAAAAGCGACCGGCATTATTTCCGTTTCATCACTGCCTGGAACTGGGCAATCGTCCTTCAGGCTTATTTTTTCCTCGGCGTGTCGGCTTTTTCCGCAAGCGGCACAGTACCCGACGGCCTCGGCGGTCTGATCAGCCTGGTCGCGACGCTGGCGATATTCACCTATCAGGGCTTCATTGCCAAAACGACGCTGGATGTGACAACCCCGGTCGCGATTATGATCGTCGTGATCGACCTGATGATCGCCATCGGCCTCAGCCTCGTCAGCCGCTCGCTCTACCTGGCTGTCGCCTGACAAACCGGTTCCGGCGCATAAATCAGTCGTCCGGATACCCCACCGACACCAGCGCCAATCCTTCTGGAGGTGCCGTTGCTCCCGCAGCCGCGCGATCACGGGCTGCCAACGCCGTCGAGACATCTTCGGCGGTCAGTTTTCCGACGCCGACCCGCTCCAGCGTGCCGACGATATTGCGCACCTGATGATGGAGGAATGACCGTCCGCGGGCATGAAAATGTATCTCGTCGTCCGCTTCTCGCACATCAAGCACGTCCAGCGTCTTCACCGGCGATTTCGCCTGGCACGCCGTCGCCCGGAAACTGGTGAAATCATGTGTCCCTATTAGGCGTTGGGCAGCCTCATGCATGGCGGCGGCATCAAGCGCCCAGGGAATATGCCAGACCCGTCCATGTTCGATTGCCGGCGGCGGACGCCGATTTAGAATGCGATAAAGATAAACCCGCTCGCAGGCCGAAATCCGCGCGTGAAATCCGTCAGCCGCCGCCATCGCCGCCAGGACTGAAATCGGCTCGTCGCGGAGATGCGCATTAATCGCATCGCGCACTGTATCGGCGGTCGTCGGCCGCTCGATGTCGATATGCGCAACCTGGCCAAACGCATGCACGCCTGCATCCGTGCGGCCGGCTCCATAGACCCGCGTATTTTCCCCGCAAAAACTGAAGACAGCCTCTTCAAGCGCTTGCTGGATGGACGGGCCGTTCTTCTGGCGCTGCCAGCCGACATAGGGACCGCCATCATATTCAATCAGGATCCGCCAACGGGTCATTGCAGAACCGTTCCCGCGGGAACCGGATTGCCACGCACATACTCATCCACGGCCATCGCCGATTTCCCGGCCCGCTGGACCCGGTCCAGACGGAGGGCACCATCACCGCAGGCAACGGTAAGCGGCGCTTCAATAACTTTTCCGGGTTCACCCGTCCCTGAGACCGGCGTTGCCGACAACACGCGCAATCGCGCGCCCTCCCGCTCGCACCAGACTCCCGGCCACGGGTTCAGCGCCCGGATTTTAAGATCAAGCAGCTCGGCGCTCTCCGACCAGTCGATACGGCCTTCTGCCCGGTCGAGCTTCGGCGCATAGGTCGACCCGTCCACCGGCTGCGGCACCGGCAGCGGCAAATCCCCGGAAAGAAGCTGCACGATCAGTTCCCCGCCAAGTGCGGCAAGTGCGTCATGCAGATCGGATGCCGTCGTCTTCTCGCCAATGGAAATCTTGGCCGATGTCAGCATCGCCCCGGTATCGAGCCCTTCATCCATCTGCATGATCGTGACACCGGTTTCGGTATCGCCGGCAAGGATCGCCCGCTGGATCGGCGCCGCCCCCCGCCAGCGCGGCAACAGCGAAGCATGAATATTTATGCAGCCGAGAGACGGCGCATCGAGGACGGCTTTGGGCAGGATCAGCCCGTAGGCGGCGACCACAGCAACGTCTGCGTTGAGCGCGGCGAAATCCGCCTGGGCGTCCGGGGTCTTCAGACTGACCGGGTACCGGACATCGATCCCGCACTCCTGCGCAAATACCTGCACGGGTGACGGTTGTTCTTTATGACCACGTCCGGCAGGCCGCGGCGGCTGCGAATACACGCAGACCACATCGTGGCCGGCATCAATCAGGGCGGCGAGCGCGGGGACTGCGAAATCAGGCGTCCCCATAAAAATCAGACGCATTGGGAGTCTCCCTCAGGCGCCGGCTTTGACGTCTTGTTTCTTGAGCTTGGTGAGTTTGCGCATGATCATACCGCGTTTGAGCCCCGAGATATGGTCGACAAACAGAATCCCGTCGAGATGGTCCATTTCATGCTGGATGCAGGTTGCGAGAAACCCGTCCATATCCCGTTCGCGAATCTCGTTCTCACGGTCCAGATACCGGATGCGCACCCGTTCGGGCCGCTTCACCTCGGCAAAGTGCTCCGGCAGTGACAGGCAGCCTTCCTCGACGGTGCTGCGTTCGCTGGACGCCTCGATAATTTCGGGGTTGGCCATCTGCATGGGCTCCGGCGCATCTCCCGTCCGCGCCACATCCACGACGATGACCCTTTTACTGATGCCGACCTGCGGTGCTGCCAACCCGACACCGGGGGCCGCGTACATGGTTTCCAGCATGTCATCCATAAGCCGGCGGATGTCGTCATCGACGGCGTCAACGCGCGATGCAACAGTTTTCAGGCGCGGGTCCGGCGCCGTAATGATGGGCAGCAGAGCCATCGGAGCAAATTACCTTATCAACGGAATGCGTTAGGTATGCGGTTGCGCCCGCAGGGTCAAGTCTGCGGTATCAAGTCTGCCGCAGACCCATTATCGGGAGATCTGGCATGTTAACCGCCCGATTCGATTCGCCCCGCCGCTGCAGGTTCGTGTTATGTTCCCACGATGGAACCTGTCACGATTATCGCGCTTTTCATCGCCGCCGCCGCCATCGGCGTTGCAGCATTCGTCGTTCTACGCGGCAATGGCCGCAGCGACGGCCGGGCGGACGAACAGGCTGATCAGATGACACGGATGACCGAACGGCTCGTCGCGGCCCAGGCAGAACTGTCCGGACGGCTGTCACAGATCGCGGAAGCCGATGCCGCAAGCCAGAAGGCCCTGTCAGAGCGCCTGCAGAATCAGGAAATCGCGATCACCAAAACGCTGGAAGCACGCCTTGCCGACGTCACCAAGAAAGTGGGGGATTCGCTTCAGCAGTCCAGCGTCAAGTCATCGGAAACCATGACCAAGCTGCAGGAACGCCTGGCGGTTATCGATGTCGCGCAGAAAAACATTACCGGGCTCTCCGAACAGGTGGTCCAGCTGCAGGACGTATTGTCCAACCGGCACGCTCGCGGTGCGTTCGGCGAAGTACAGTTGCAGGACCTTGTCCAATCCGCCCTACCGCCGTCGGCCTATTCATTTCAGCAAACCCTGAGCAACGGCAAACGCGCAGACTGCCTGCTTATGCTGCCCAACCCACCGGGCGCGATCGTGGTCGATGCGAAGTTCCCGCTGGAGAGCTATCACGCGTTGCGTAACGCGAAGGACGATACGGCGAGAACACAGCATTCCCGGGCCTTTGCGGCAGATGTCCTGAAACATGTACGCGATATTGCCGACCGCTATATCGTGCCGGGGGAAACCGCCGAATCCGCCCTGATGTTCCTGCCGTCGGAGGCAGTCTATGCCGAGCTTTACGCCAACCATCCAACGACGGTTGAAAAATCCCATCGCGCGAAGGTCTGGATCGTATCGCCGACCACGTTGATGGCGACGTTGAACACGATTCGTGCCGTCCTCAAAGACGCATCGATGCAGGAACAGGCCGGCGTCATCCAGACCGAAGTGCGCAAGATGCTGATCGACGTTGAACGGATTGATGAGCGTGTCGGCAATCTCAAAAAACACTTCAAACAGGCCGAAAAAGACATTGGCGAGATCACCATTTCGACCAACAAAGTCACCAGCCGTGGCGAGAAGATAGAACAGATCGAACTTGGCGAAGGCGCCGACGTCGACGAGATCGCGGCGAGCGCCGAGATACACACATTGGAGCGCGGCAACGGCTGACCCTCCAGCGACATACCCGGGACTCGTCATCGAATCCCATGCACCAGATTGGGGAACAACCCCGGGCGAGGGCCCTCTCTTGCATCGCGGATATGGACCTGAAAAACTCGTCCCGACATAAACCCTCGACATAGACTAGGAGATATCCAATGGCCGAGACATCCGCTTCCCTGAAACTGACCCATGAAGGCGCCCTTGCGGCCCTTAACGCCGGTATCGCAAAGGCGACCGCGATGGGCCAGCCGCAATGCATTTCCATCGTTGATGCCGGTGGGCATTTATTGGCATTCGTCCGCATGGACGGTGCATTTCACATGTCTCTCGAAACATCCTTGCGCAAGGCGAAGACCGCGGCGTGTTATGGACAGCCTTCCGGCGGGATAGAAGAAGGCGTCGATCTCCGGCTGGCCCTCGGAACGGACGGGCAGCGGATTAATCTGCCGGGTGGTCTGCCGATTATCGTGGACGGGCACTGCATCGGTGGTGTCGGCGTCGGCTCCGGCACAGGAGCCCAGGACCGCGAGGTCGCAACAGAGGCGATCGCGGCCATCCCCGGCAGCCAGACCTTCTGATCAGCCGACCGGATCAGCCGACGACCGGGACAAATTTAACGGTGCGCTCACTTACCCCCGCCCGTACTCCGGAGAATCCCTCCACGGCGTTCGGGCGGGAGGCCATTTTTGGTTAAATTTCAAAATTTTTTACAGATTCATTACCCCCAAAAGCCAAAGCCGTGATATTCTCCGGTTCGTCGGCAGACCCTGAAAACAGGGGTGTCGAAAGTTACAGGGGGTTTGGTCGGAAAACGCTTCTGACTGAATTCAGCGGCAGGATGGGACAGTAAGAAATAGCAATGCCAAAGCGACCTCCCTTCAGCTCAGGAAGGGATGGCCCGGCTAAGTGATTAGCTAAAAGGTATTGCCGAAGGCATCACGCCAATGAGCGCGGAAAGCAAAAAGGCCACACTAAAAGGTGGCCGGGACAACTTTACGACCTGACGACTGACTTACAACTGACGACGCAAAGAGGGAGCCTTTAAATGAGCGAATCGAACACCGGTTCATTGGATGCTGAAGAAATAGTCTTGGACCACCGCGCGGCCACGGACGTTCCGGTCGACCGCAAATGTATGTCATGCGGTGAAAAGTTTGCAAGCGAGGGATGGCACAATCGCCTTTGCCTGCGCTGCCGGAAACGCAGCGAGCCCGATTTCGTCTGACTTCTGAAAATACGACCCATAAAAATCCCGGTGCCTGTCACCGGGATTTTTTTATGCCCGCATTCCTTAGCCGGCTGGCGAATGCTAGGCTTAGGGCGTTAACCCTAACCGATGGAGAAACCTGAATGGCATTGATTGCCGCCGGCGTTGACGCGCCTGATTTCAGCCTCCCGAACCAGGATGGTGCTGCGGTGAAGAAAGACGATTTCACCGGTCGCTACGTCCTGCTCTGGTGGTACCCCAAGGCCGATACACCCGGCTGAACGATCGAAGGAAACGGGTTCCGTGATCGAATCCAGGACTTTGAAGACCGTAACGCGGCCATCCTCGGCGTCAGCTATGACAGCCCTGCTGATAATGGTGCGTTCCGTGAAAAATTCTCTTTTCCCTATGACCTCGTGAGCGACGAGGACGGTGCGGTGTCGATCGCCTTTGGCGTATCGGAGCCGGACAGCCCCCGTTCGCCCCGCAAGTCGGTGCTGATCGGCCCCGACGGCAAGGTTGTTGCTTCCTATGATGCGGTAAAACCGGCGGATCACCCCGCCGAAGTCATCGCCGACCTGGATGGCATGAAGTAGCGGAAATCAGCAAGTGAACGTTCAGGGGCGGGTCTTTTTGACCCGCCCCTTTTCAATAGACCAGGGAATTAGCCTCGTCGCCTCATCCGCAGGGGCACGAAACAGCCTTTAAGAATGCCGCCGCACGCGATAGCCTGCCAGTTCCCTGACAGAGAATCCTGAATGCTTGCCGCGACCGCCATTACCATCATCATCAGCGCCATCGTTATCCTGGTGCATTTCGAAACCATGACCTGGCTGACCAAGATGGCCCGCACCACCCGGCTGCCGACGCGATTGAGCCTTCTGCTCGGCGTTTTTGCCCTGTTTGCCGCCCATTCCCTGGAAGTCTGGATATTTGCCGGCGGACTGTATTTCGCCAGCGAAATCGCCCAGCTAGGCGATCTGACCGGCACATTTGACGGCAGCGCGCGGGATTACCTGTATATCTCGCTCGTCAACTACACCACGCTCGGTTACGGCGAGATCGTGCCGACGGGACATCTGCGGACGATATGCGGTTTCGAGGCATTGATCGGCCTGCTGATGATGGCATGGTCCGCGGCATTCACGGTATTTCGCCTGACGGATCGCTGGCGCGCAAACCTGGATTAACGATGGGTCCAATCAATCAGTCATGCCGTCAAGGCAAGTACCTGTGACAAACCGGGAAGCCACGGAATGAAACTACTCATGAAATTCTGCGCCCTGGCTGTTCTGCTGATAACGCCTTTTCCAGCCCTCACCCAAACTCCGGAACCTGCACCACCCCCACTCGGTATGATCGTCGGGAAAGCCAACATCATCGACGGCGATACGATAGAAATCTCTGGCCGCCAGATTGATCTATTCGGTATCGACGCGCCGGAGAACGAACAATTATGCGAGGCTGCTGGCAGGAAATGGTCCTGTGGGCAGAACGCCACTTTCGGCCTGTCCGCGATTGTTGAACGCCAATGGGTTTACTGCCGGACCATGACACCGCCTGCCGCAGAACGGATCGCGGCAATCTGCCGGCTTGCAGGCACCGACGGCCCGGATATCAATGCCGCCATGATACGACAGGGATGGGCCGTCGCCGACAGGCGCAGCCCCGCACCATATCTCGCGGAGGAAAAAGCGGCCCGTGCGGCCGGGGCCGGTATATGGGCAGGTCAGGGCATCACGCAATAAGACCGCGCCTAGGATTGGCCGCCGCTGCAATTGATCACGTCGCCGGTCACGAAACCTGCATCATCCGATGCCAGAAAGGCGACCGCGGCGGCATGCTCATCCGGTACACCACGCCGGTGCAGGGATTGCTGGGTCCGGATGTCGGCGACCATTTCACCGCGAAACTCATCAGCCTGCTCCTGCGCCAGGTCCTCCGCCATGACGCCGTCCCCCAGCGACAGCCGCGACGTTATTCTGTCGGGGATATCGGTGCCGCCCGGCGAGACTGTGTTGACGCGTATTCCGTAGCGCCCGTATTCCATCGCCAGGACCTTGCCGAGTGCCAGGATGCCGCCTTTGCTCGACGCGTAAGGCGCCCGGTAAAGACCGCGCACCGACTGCGAGCCGATATTGATGATAGAGCCTGCCTCCTGTTCCATCATGATCGGCAATACTGCCCGGCAACCCCACAGCGTCGGCATTAATGAGCGGTCGAGTTCCAGCTTTATTTCTTCCTCGGTATAGAGATGAAATGGCTTGATCCAGATCGTGCCGCCGACATTGTTGACCAGCACATCGATCCGGCCGAACGCCTCCAGCGCCTTTGCCATCATCTCCTCAGCCCCCGAAAACGTGCTGAGATCGACAAGCGACTTGATCGCCTCGACGTCGTGCTCTCGCAATTCTTCGGTCGTCTGGGTAGCACCTTCATCGACCCGGTCGGCGACAACGATTTTGCCGCCCTCCTGACCCAGCCGCCGGGCAATAGCCCGCCCGATGCCCTGCCCCGCGCCGGTGACGACACAGACCTTGTTCTTCAACCGGCGCGCGCCGGCGGCTCTCGGATCGAGTTCGTCAGTCATCTTCCACTCCGTTATAGTGGACCCATCCGTGTCAGATCGACGTATGGGCCACACCTTTTTTCACTTTCATGGGATCTCCCGGCGCCTCGTTGAAGGGTATTTCACGGGACAGCTCGAATGATGCAGAACGAACAGCCTGCGAGGCTTCATCAAGGCCGGGAGGTGTTTCGCCCTTGTCCAGATTCAACGCCGCGTCATGCAACTGGCGGCGCGCCATGAAAATCGCCTTGTCCGTCATCACAAGGTTCTCACGGCTGCGGTCGGAGACCGGCCCCATACTTTCCTGCAGCGACGCATCCTGCATGGCGATACCTTTGACGCCACTGAACGATTTCCGCGCTTTCTGCGCCTCGCGGTCGATCATGTAATCATTGTCCTTGTTCATGACCGGCCGGAACGTCCCCGGCATCAACTGGACATGCAGACTGCCGCCATCGCGCATAACGCCCAGTTCCAGTTCGTTGAGCGGGCGGGACGGATGATACGAGAACGTCCACGCGAAGCAGTTCTCGTCATCGATCGGCACCCAGGCATGGCCGTGCAGCGGGTTGTCACCGTAGGGTGGCACGATCGTATACCAGGGCATAATCCACGGTGTGACCCGCCAGTAGTAGTTTTCGTCCCCGGCGTTGCGGCGCACACCGATGTTCAACCCGCCCGGCGATTCAACAACTTCGAATTTTGGCGTCAGGTCCGCCAGGTGATAGTCGGACCCCTTGGACCCGTGATGCAGCGGGTCACTCCGCAGCTCGCCGCTATGGAGAAACGCGACATGGCTTGAATCGATCCCGCCCTCGAGCGCCTGCAGGTAATTGCATTCTTCCAGGCGCTTTGAATGGAAGCGTTGATCGGCCGGCACGGTGGTCCATTCAAACGCAGGCGGAGACGGCTGGTCTTCCGGCGGCCCCATATAGGTCCAGATGATCCCGCCGCGCTCCACGCATGGATAGGATTGCAGGCCGACTTCTTCACAGAAGCGGCTCTCCGGTGGCTCGGATGGTATTTCAAGGCAGTTGCCGTCAACGTCGAATTTCCAGCCATGATAAGGGCAGCGAATTCCCGATTCCTCGTTGCGGCCGAACCAGAGAGAAACGCGCCGGTGAGCACAGAACTCTTCTATCAGGCCAAGCCGGCCGTCGCTGTCGCGGAAAGCGATGAGACGCTCGGATAAAAGTTTCACGCGGACAGGCGGGCCGTCCTTTTCGGCAACTTCATCGGAGAGCAGGAACGGAATCCAGTATCGGCGGAACAGCTCACCCGTCGGTGTGCCGGGACCGGTTTCGGTCACCAGCTTGTTCCTGTCTTGTGTCAGCACGGGTCTTTCATCCTTCTACGCACGACGCGCTTTTCTTTTTCAGGCCTGCAGCCCCTCACGTCACCGGGTCGGCATATTATAGAATGCCACGACAAGAGCGACCCGGATATATTGTCCAGACCGGATTTGGGCAACCGGCAACTTTATGCAGAAAAATTGAGCAGATATACATCTGCTCTCCCGAAGATATCTATTTCTTCTTTTTCACAACAGTCGAAAAAATCTATATTTGAATAAAATTAACATTTATGATTAATAAATTCATAAAATTAATAAATAGAATAAAAATTATATTTTATTATTTTATATAATGTTAAAACCTTGGATAAAAATATTTTTTCTTAATTCAATACAAATGTTTAAAATTCTTTACAATTAATATTATTATTAGATAAATTTTATATTATGGTTCTGACCAACACCATGTTTCTGAGGGCGCCCATAGCTTCATTTAGTTATTCCATCGACAGCAATTGGTAGACACCGTCGATGGGTGGTTTCTGCAGCAAGTCTGCGCACCACGCCCCCTCAATACGTCGTCTCGACAACGCCCCCCCGAAAAGTCGGGCGAGCGTTGGCAAATGTAGTAGGAGGTATGCGTAGTGGCTGTATTTCCAGTGGATGAAGCGGCGCGAATCGCTGCGCTAAATCGATATGCCATCCTCGACACCCCGCCTGAACAGAAATTCGACCGCATCACCAGGATGGTCAGCGACATCTGCGAGGCACCGATTGCGCTGATATCGCTGATCGACAGTGAGCGCCAATGGTTCAAATCGCATCTCGGGATGGATGCCACCGAAACACCCAGGGACATCGCTTTTTGTGACCACACCATCCGGGAGGACGACCTGTTTATCGTCCCGGATGCGTCTGCCGATGACCGGTTCCGCGACAATCCACTCGTTATGGGGCCGCCGTATATCCGAACCTATATCGGCGCGGTGCTCATGACCAAAGACGGTTACCGGGTAGGCGCGCTTTGCGCCATGTACCCTGAAGTCACACCCATATCGGACACGTGGAAAGAGCACTTAACCACCCTCGCCGCGATCGTCATCGATGAACTGGAGTTGCGGGTCGCGTCGAGCGATGCCGAAATCGCTGTTTCGGTGGCCGAGGAAAGTGAAGCCCGGTTTCGGGATGTCGCCGCGGCGTCCGGAGAATGGATTTGGGAAACCGATGCCGACCATCGCTTCACCTATATTTCGGAGAACAGTACGAACCCCGTGTTTTCCCAATCCCAGCTTATCGGCTTGAGGCGCTGGGAACTGCCGCTATTCAATGACGATTATTCCCAGTTTGATGCTCACAGGGAAGTCCTGGAGAGGCACGAGCCGTTCCGTCGCTACGAATACAGCTACATAGACGGAAACGACAGGCGCCAGTACCGGCAGATAAGCGGCAATCCCGTGTTCGACAGGGACGGAAACCTCAAAGGCTACCGCGGAACGACGACCGACGTCACCGAACAGGTCGAAACAATCCAGGACCTCAGGGCCGCAAGAACCGCCGCAGAGCAGGCAAACATTGCGAAATCCGAGTTCCTTGCGAATATGAGCCACGAGCTTCGAACGCCTCTGAACGCGATTATCGGTTTTTCCGACCTGATGCTGAACGCTACGCCGGGCGCATTCCTGAAGCCGGTATATTTCGAATACACAAATGACATCAGACAATCGGGCCAGGACCTTCTGAAAATCGTCAATGACATTCTCGATCTGTCGAAGGTCGAAGCAGGACAGCCTGAACTGCACGCAGCGTCGGTCAATATTCCCGTCATCGTCCGGGCCATCGTCCAGCGTTTATCGATCCAGGCCGAAGAATCGAACCTCACAGTATCGTCCCGGTTTTCAGACGACCTGCCACCCCTGCTGGCGGACGAACTGAAGCTGAAACAAATTCTGATTAATCTGCTGGCGAACGCGATCAAGTTCACCCCTTCGGGCGGCATGATAACAATCTCCGCCGATTTCTCTGCGGATGCAGGCCACCTGATCAAGGTGTCGGATACCGGGATCGGCATCGCGCCGGAGGATATCGACAAAGCTCTGGCGCCGTTCGTACAGGTCGATTCCAGCCTCAGCCGGAAATATGACGGCACGGGTCTCGGACTACCGCTCGCCGCATCGTTTGCCGAAATGCATGGCGGCTCCCTGAAGATGGTGAGTGACGTGGGCGCCGGCACAACCGTCGAAATCCGGTTTCCTCCCGGGAAACCCGGACTGACCGGACACCAACCAAACGATGTTGCCCTGACACTTGAACAGGCGATGGAGCTGATTTCCGAGCAGGAACATGCAGGCTCGTGTGTAATTACCAACCCGAGACTGCCGGACAATCCGATTGTTTACGTCACACCCGAATTCGAAAAGCAGACGGGCTATACGCTAACTGAAGTTCTCGGCCGGAATGGTCGTTTTCTCCAGGACCCCATGACGGCCCCTGAATCCGTGGCAGCTATCAGGGACGCAATCCGGGAAATGGCGCCGGTGCAGATAGATATTATCAATTACCGGAGAGACGGCAGCCAATTCCGCAATCAGGTGTCGATTCGACCAACCCGGGACACCAAAGGTGAAGCCACCTTGTTTGTCGCAACACAGTCGACCATCGACGACGCACAGCGCGGGAGTCCTGCCTGACACGAGCCTGGAACTACTGCTGCTGCCTGGTGCACTGCCCCCCCCTTAACCGACCCCGGGCGACCCCAGGTTGCAAAGCATAAATCGTACGCCAATTTTTTCGGGACACTCATTCAAGCCTGTTAAGCAGAGACGTTTCGTGCGAGTTTCCCGCCCCTGGAAAAATTTTTTCCACACTCGATTTTTCCGCCCGCCGCATCAGTTAAAAGGCATTCTAAATGAACATTCGGACCATTTGGCGCATGCTCGCTCTGGGTGTGTGTATTGCGGGAACTTCAGGCATCGCAACTGCCAAGTCCGACACCAAGTCCAATACTCATCCTACGCCGGCCCTTTCTAAAAACGCGGGAAAAATTCAGAAAACGCCGATCCCGCTTGTTTCGGGCTTCCAGACCCTGCTTTCGACCGAATACCGGAAAGGCAAATCGAGCGGTCCGGTCTGCGGCGGCCTGGTAAACGGCAAGCCGCAACCAAGTTGCGAGAAAAAACCTGCCGAATTCGCGTCAGCGGCGCTTGGCAAATGTCCAAACGGGTCGTTTTTCGATATTGGCCTTTGGCAGTGCTGGGCCTGTCCGAAGGGATACACACGCACCCTTGCAGCAGTCGATACGCCGCAGGCCTGCAGTCGCGTCAACAAGAAGATCAGCGGCGCGTTCAAAAAGGCGACATTCATGGGGCACGTGTGTCCCAAAGGCACGTTCCATGACGGTATCCGGGACGGCGAATGCCGAAAATGCCCGTCGGGATATAAACGATCTGTCTTCCATGTGGATACGGAGATTGCCTGCCACCAGCCGGCAGCAGAAAGCCTGATCAGGATTACCAGACATTCTCGCGCCGTTTTGGATCGGCCGACCATTCACAAATGCCCCGTGGGGCAGTTCATCGATGGTATCGATAATTATTGCTATAGCTGCAAATCAGGTTACAGCCGCACCGGCTATTCGGTGCGCGACTCGCGCGCCTGTTCGCGCGTAATTGCGGAAAAATGGGCTAAATCGTCGGTTGTCCAGAAAGCCGTGTGCGAACCCGGCGAGTTCAAGGATGAGCTTTATCAGCGCGACGCTCACGGCAAAACCGTTATCAGCAAGATCGTACAAGCCAGGGGCGGCTCTTGCTGGACCTGCCCCGACAAGTTTACCCGAACCGTCTACGCCGTAAATACGAGCAAGGCCTGTGAAAAAGGCGGCGGCATCGAATACAAGGCCGCGTCACAGGAGGCCGACCTCACCTGCCCGGCCGGGCAGACATTCGATTTCATCGGATTGACCGCCGCCGATATCCGGTCGCGTCCCGAGCTCAAAGGCAAGAGTATCAGCCCCGTGACGAGCGGCACCTGCTGGACATGCCCGACCGGTTACGACCGCACTTTGTCGGGGGTAAAATCGGCAGCCGCGTGTGAAGCCAAACTGATCGAATGGTATTCCAGGCCGTTCGACGAACCCGGCATGTTCGCGCTGAACGGCGCTGCCAGCGTTCTGCTGGATCTTACGACACGGCACCCCGAATTCATCGCCGCCAGTATCCGGGAAGTGGCAAAATCGCGCGCGAAATTAACCCCCGGTCTGAGCGAGGCCAAAGCGCTCGAACTGGAAAGGAGCCGGTTTGCCGATGAACCCGCAACAAGTCCGGCGGCGGCGGCGGCCGTATTCGCGCGTATTATCGCGGGAATCACCGAACCCGCGAAAGCAAGCGCCGCCGAAAAGTTACTGATAAAATCCTTCACCGCGCACATCATCAGAAAACGCCTTCATGTCGCAAGGGATGCGCTTGCCGCGTATGACGCATGGAAAAAAGCCGCCGATTACCAGCAGCGTAAATACGCGCCCGGCGTGATCACCCTCGGCGTCGTCTCCCCCGATTTTGAAGAAATAGCCCTGGCAAATACGATTGGCCTGACGGCTACCGGCGAAGTGCTGGCGCGGGCGACCGAAAAGCTCCCCTATGTCGGTGACGCGTTGGGCATCCTGCTCGGCGCGGCCGGGAACGGCTTCGCAGATTTCAGTCAGCCCGGTCTGGTCGGAAGTTTTGCCTTGCGCACGGGGGCCGAGATGGGCGCCGGCGTGGGCGCACACTATCTCTTCAAAAAAGCCCTGACCAAGTTATCGGTTGAAGCGGCGAAAAAAGCCGGGAGCGCGATGGCCCAGCGTCTCGCCGGGATCGCGACACAACGGACCATCACCCTGATGACACAGCAGGGCGTAACCCGGGCGGCAGCGACCGCCTCAACCACCGCCGCCGGGGCAGGCCCGCAAATCATTGTCGCCGGCGGCATCATGCTCGTCGGTATGCTGATCGATCACATCAATTCGGTCGCCGATGCCAGGCCCAAGATCGTCGCCGCCGTCGCACATGCCAAACGAGACCCGGGTCTAAAGCGGCTCAGCAAGACAGAAGACGGCAACATCCAGATGCTGACTTACTGGAACCACCTCACGGCCGAAGACCGGCTGCCACCCAAAAAATTCATGAAGGACTTCGCAAAGGTCTCGAAAAACGCCCTCAACTGGCGTTGCGGCGCGCTGGACAACCGCGCATGCGACCCCAAGGAAGCCAAATTGGTATGTGATGCCGGGCTGAAGAAAAACCCGGAGACAAACATGTGCGCCAGCGCCAGGTAACTTTGATTGATCGCGACGGGTCGCGGTTAGATCCGACGCTGGACAGGCAATTAAACACACACGTCCATATTGGATGCCTCCACGCTACGCTGTGTACGCGCCCTTCCCCGCCCGGTTACTATACTTGGCGCTATGCAGATGCTTTATTTTGTCTTCCTACCGGAAGGAATAATGGAATGCCCTATAACGCCATTACGGTGAAGAAATCCTCCCCCCATATCGGCGCCGAAATCGGCGGGGTAGATTTAACCAGCCCGCTTACCAATAGCGAAGTAGACGAAATTCATTCAGCTTTGAACGAATTCGGTGTCGTATTTTTCCGAAACCAGGACCTGAGTCCGGAAGACCAGGACCGGTTCGTCAGATATCTGGGCGAACCGCATGTCCATGTCGGCGGCAAAAGCACGGCATCCAAACCCGTCGACGGCTATCCCGCGCTCAGGAAACAGCATTTCAACGAGAATTCGGCCCGCATCTCGGGCGAAGCATGGCATACCGATCAGAGCTGCGCCGAGATTCCTCCCAAATACAGTGTTCTGTATCAGGAAATAATTCCACCGGATGGTGGGGGCGATACCATGTTTCTCTCGGCGGCAAAGGCCTGTGAAGAACTGAGCCCGGGCATGAAAGATTATCTCAAGGGCAAGGTCGCCACGCACAATGCCGACGTGGCATTTGATGCTTCAGTGACAAAAGACAATAAGGAAACGCACCTTCTGGCAGAACATCCTGTCGTGATCACCCACCCGGAGAACGGCCGGGAAGTCCTTTACGTCAATCCCTACTTCACCAGGTACATCAACGATATTCCCGAGGATGAAAGCCGGTACATCCTGGACTTTTTGTACCACCATCAACAGCGCCCCAACTGGACGATGCGCTTTAACTGGACAGATCATACCGTGGCCTGCTGGGATAATCGCGCGGTGCAGCATTACGCCATCTGGGACTATTGGCCGAATGAGCGATTAGGCTATCGAATGTTCGTCGGGGGCACCGAGAGACCTGCGAGAAAGTAAATCCATTCAGTTGACGTCAGGTTGAACGGACGAAACTTTTAGCCTTTGTGTTACGTGAATTCACGTCCGGTTATACCGGCAATGCAATCTGCCGATCTCTGGCCTTTCGGCGCACTTCCGGCACGACGGTTTCGAAAAAATTGGTGGACCTGAAGGGACAAAGTTCGAACCCTCTGTTCGATGAATTGGCGGAATGGAACAACGCGTTGGGTGAAAGGAGTCCGAACAGCACAACTTCATTGTGATTTCCGCTTTTTGAGGACAATCCGAATATATTTATAAGCAGCGCTGCAAGGTCGACTCATTGCCAGAAGCAGCAGTGTCTTTTGTCCAATATCGAATAATTTAAGCCAATGATCGATCGTACCAGGAAAATGGAGACCAACACTGAAACCACGATGAACAGAATGGCACCGCTGGGCGGGGCAAGGTTCAACAGAAACTGCCCGATGGCCATCGCCCCCAGGGAAACCACCATGTAGGTCGCAAGGACGCCGCCGCGATTGGTGTTGTTGGCGGCCTGATTGAGCCAGCTTTCCGCCACCATTACCAACCCGGCAAGGCAAAACCCGGTGATTGCCCTAAGCACCAACCAAGTCCACGATTCTATGAATACGGCGTGAAGGAGTCCAGCAGCGAACGCAACCGACCCCAGCGCAGCAAAGGTGCGGATATGCACGATGCGGTTGATCAGACGCGGGCTGTAAATCGAGCCCCCAATATAGCCCGAAGTAAAACGCCATGATGGTGCCGATCATGGGCAGCGCGAAGCCCTCTATCCGGCACGCACGCCAAGCAAAGTCGACTGCAAACCAACACCCATATTTATGCTGAAAACAGCCAGCAGCAATACTGAAATGGCGATGATGGTGGCGACCATTAGATGGTTTTATCCACTTGGGCCGCTCCGGAAGCCAAACCTTCGGGGCAGCCAGAACGGGACCGCTGGAAGCCTTATTCGAGATGGCTACGGACTTGCGATAGGGCTTGGCGATATCGCAGCGAACGCATCAATATACAAGTATTGAATGAATTTTCATTTTCAACTCTTTTACTACTGATTAAATGTTCTAAGTAAGAAACTGCGTTTGGGCAGAAGGCTTGGTCCCTCATAAATGCTTTTTAGATCCGACACAGAATAAACGGCACTCTTATCCAGTTCTTTTATCGACTGAATAAGCGAAGAGACGTTGCGTCTTTTTTCGATAATAAGCAAAAGCTCGACCGGATACGATTCACCCATATCACCATCAAACGAGACGACCTTATACCCCTCTTCACGCAATTGTCCTGCCAGGACATCACGATTGAACGATATGCAACGAATAAGTTCGGCCCCAATGGCAAAGCGGCTTTCAATCGAAATACCGACATAATTACCGACGGCAAAACCACTGGCATAAGACAGTGCGAGATACCAATGATCGAGATTTGACAAAACCTGGGATGCGGCCACTAACCAAATCAGGATTTCAAAAAAACCGATAAACGAGGCCAGAAATTTGTGGCCCCGAAATATGACAATGGTCCTGAACGTTCCAAGAGAAACGTCCGAAACCCTGGCAATAAATATTAGCGGCACTAGCAAATACGGATATTGAACTAAAAATTCCATCGTAAATGGCCTGTTTTAAATGAAGCTGTGAGGAGAGGTAAAAATGTCAATTGGTGGATTCCCCCGCACGTGTTTGCCGTACGCGGCGCAAGACCATGTTCAAATCCCCCGACGAGAGCAGGGCCCCGACCGGAGAGCAGATCGATATGTCATGGCGCTCGCGGTGACCTGGCATTGCGCACGCCACCGAGGCGGAACGTTGAATTCGCACGACAGATTCATATTATATAAATATAAATAAAAAACATATTTGAATTTAAATTATAAGTTGTGATAAGTCATTATATTTGTTAATATGTGTAAATAATCGACCATTATTTTATTATTTACTTAATTAATATTGGTACGCTCACAAACCGCTTCGAGTGCTAACAACTTGGAGAATAAGCCGAATACCCATCCAGGCGCCGGGGCCCGGCGCGCCAAGAAGCCGGATCGGTCCGCGCCTGCACAGAAGTCCTGGGAGTCGAACGAAGGGCACGAACCTACTCTGCATTTCCCTGCGGTCGCAGAGGCCGCTGATCGGAGGCATCCAATGACCGTACGCACAATAAGATCCACTGTGTCTTTTGGGTCACCCTTCACTCTCGACGATCCCAGCGAGATTCTGCCGGCGGGCAACTACGATGTAGAAATCGACGAGGAACTTCTCGAAGGCCTGTCGTTTCTCGCCTATCGAAAGATTATGGCGGTGATCCACCTGCCCATGAGACCGGGGCAAGCGGGAATCATGCAAACGCTGAGCATCAATCCTCAGGTTTTGGATGCAGCCCTGAAGCGCGACAAGGCCGCAATCACTACCTCATCCAAACGGTTAGCCTTGCAACAGCCCTAATGAAAAACCCGAATAGGCGTCCAATCCCGTGGGCAATCCCGTGGGCAATCCCGCGGTCGAACTGACCAAAAATGAAAGTCCATAAATGACCGTCGAAAAAATATTAAACCAAAAGGGCACCCATGCTTCAGTTGTCGCCCCTGACGCCAAAGTCGCCGATGTGATTGCGACACTCGAATCCGAGGATGTTGGTGCCTTGGTGGTGAGTGCGAATGGACTGACCATCGACGGCATCATATCCGAGCGCGACATCGTAAGAGGCCTGCTACAACACGGGCCGAGCGTGCTGGATCACATGGTAAGAGAGCTCATGACCAAAGATGTTATTACCTGTACCGCTGACGATCCCGTGGCTGGTGTGATGGCTATCATGGACCAGCACAACATCCGGCACGTACCTGTCACTGATGAAAACGTGTTGGCCGGCATTGTCAGCATCCGCGACATCAACAAACTGCGCCTCGACGAAGTACAGGCCGAGGCGAACGCGATGCGCGAATACATATCATCCGGACGCTAGCACTCGCCGCCCGCCATAGGTAAGGCGTACTTACCGTTGGCCACGAGGTCGTGGGTGGTCCGGTTGGGCCAGAACCGCGTCAGATGGAATGTGATCGCAACGGTTCGATATATGCGAACACGGCACAAGGCGCGCTTGGCAAATTATATTTGATCCCGGGCATCACGCGCCCATTGCAATGCACCCGTGCTCTTACCATATACAATTTACCGGTTAGCACTCCCTGTCTGAGAGTGCTAACCGGACGCATCTTTCCTACATTTTTTAAAATTTTTATCATCAAGGACATAGAGCCATGAAGTTCCGTCCGCTGCACGATCGAGTACTGCTTCGGCGCGTCGAAGAAGAGAACCTGACTTCCGGCGGCATCATCATCCCGGATTCTGCACAGGAAAAGCCGATGGAAGGCGAAATCCTGGCGATAGGGATGGGAGCCCTGAATGAAAAGGGCGTGCGCGTTCCCCTCGACGTCAAAGTCGGTGATCGCGTGTTATTCGGAAAATGGTCGGGCACCGAAATCAAGATCGACGACGAAGAACTGTTGATCATGAAAGAAGCCGACATCATGGGAATCATGGAGGCCACGGGCAAGAAAAACGCCCGCAAGGCCGCCTGATACAGCAAGGATTATATGAATGTCTAAGGAATTAAAATTCGGTACCGAGGCGCGGAACAAGATGCTCGACGGCATCGATATCCTCGCCAATGCCGTAAAAGTCACGCTTGGCCCCAAGGGCCGCAATGTTATTCTCAATAAGTCCTACGGTGCACCCCGCATCACCAAAGACGGTGTCACGGTTGCCAAGGAAATCGAGCTTGAAGACAGATTCGAAAACATGGGCGCCCAGATGGTCCGTGAAGTTGCGTCGAAAACCAACGACGAAGCCGGTGACGGCACGACGACAGCGACCGTTCTGGCCCAGTCCATCGTACGCGAGGGCTGCAAGGCCGTTGCCGCCGGTATGAACCCGATGGACCTCAAGCGCGGGATCGACATGGCAGTCGAAGCCGTGGTCGCCGACCTTGTGGCACGCGCCAATAAGGTCAAGTCGGAGGAGGAAATCGGCCAGGTCGGCACGATCTCCGCCAATGGTGATTTGGAAGTCGGTACGATGATTTCCGAAGCCATGCAGAAAGTCGGCAAAGAAGGCGTCATCACGGTCGAGGAAGCCAAGTCGCTTACATCGGAACTGGAAGTCGTCGAAGGCATGCAGTTCGATCGTGGCTACATTTCGCCGTATTTCGTGACAAATGCCGAGAAGATGTTTGTTGAACTTGAAGAGCCGTACATCCTTCTGCACGAAAAGAAGGTTTCCGGTCTGCAGTCCATGCTGCCGCTGCTCGAAGCGGTCGCGCAGTCTGGTCGTCCGCTGCTTATTCTGGCAGAAGACGTTGAAGGCGACGTCCTGGCGACCCTCGTGGTCAACAAGCTTCGTGGCGGCCTGAAGATCGCCGCCGTGAAGGCGCCGGGCTTCGGTGATCGTCGCAAGGCAATGCTGGAAGACATCGCAATCC
>ENA-UOXV01000597-UOXV01000597.1-marine-metagenome-genome-assembly--contig:-NODE-597-length-52206-cov-7.181626_pt1 | contig 52206 bp, 57 predicted proteins | sample MGYA00238165_ERZ766961 | MGnify/ENA primary metagenome ERZ766961 (study PRJEB28924, sample SAMN03173240) | marine metagenome | biome: Marine; feature: Water; material: Subsurface seawater | place: North... | reverse complement strand
ATTGACGCGACGGTAGCATTGGTGGATCAGTGGCTGGCAAAAAATCGCGCCTAATAGAACATGTGAGCATGTAAACAAAGCCCAGTCTTAGGACTGGGCTTTTGCTTGCGTACATATGTAGATTCTTTAATATGTGAATTCATGACGAGGGGAATCAAATGCTGACACGTCGCAAGTTACTAATGGGGGCTGCACTCGCGCCCGCCTTTTCTATGATCGCAAAACCAGTACTGTCTGAAATAACATTGGGGTCAGCCCGCGTCACAACCTTATCAGATGGTAATCTAACTTTGCCAAAATCGATGTTTTTTGACGCTTTACCCCAAGATGAGCTGGCTGTGGTTTTGCAAGATTTCGATCTGGCAGGAGCGCAATTAATGCCAGAATGCAATCTGGCTCTTTATCAAGATGATGCGCATAAGGTTCTGTTTGACGTGGGCTCAGGGCCAGATTTCATGCCTGATGCAGGTAAGCTTCAGGCCAGTCTCGACGCGCTTGGCCTGTCCAATGCTGATATCACCCATGTAGTCTTTACCCATTGCCACCCCGACCACCTGTGGGGCCTATTTGACGATTTTGACGAGCCGATGTTTTCGCAAGCCACCTATATGATGGGGCGCGTGGAATGGGATTATTGGTGGGATCCTGAAACCGTAAACACAATTGACGAAGGCCGCACCGTGTTTGCCGTTGGGGCCAAGCGGCGATTAGAGGCGCTAGAAGATCAGATCACCCTCTTTGAAGATGGCGCCGAGATTTTGCCGGGTATCGCCGCCTTTATGACGCCTGGGCACACCCCTGGTCATATGAGCTTTGAACTTCGCCAAGGTTCGCAAAGTGCTATGATTTTGGGCGATGCTATAGGCAATCACCACATCAGTTTTCGAAAGCCCTCTTGGTTTAGTCCATCAGATCAGGATCAAGAACGAGCGGTGAGGTCGCGTCAACTTCTGTTTGATCGTTTGGTGAATGAGCAGATGCAGGTGGTTGGCTTTCATTTACCAAACGGCGGTTTAGGTCATGCCCAAAAGCATCAAGATGGCTATAAATTTGTACAGGCCTAGCAGCGCTTGATGGATTATTGTTGGGCGGCCTGCGCAGTTAGTTCGGCCAACAGGCTTTGCACTTTTTGCATTGCTCCTTGGGGATAACTGCGGTGGCCGATCACAACGCCTTTTTCGGTCTCTGCTACAAACAGATTATAGGGGCAATGTGCGATATTCATCGGATCATCCGTCATCATTTCACGTGACAAGACCGCCGAGCAAAACAAAAAGACATCCGCCGCTTTGAAAATCTCTAGTGTGGCCCCAAGATCTTGACCCGTGCGTGCCAACATCTCTCCCACATGGCTTATGTGGTCAACTTTAAGCCCGTGGTCGATGATAGCATTCTCAACCGCGAAGACTGCATCATCAAAGCTGCCAGCATAGGGTGTTGTTATCGCCTCTTGTGCGCGAGCCACTTGGCCAAAGGCAAAGCTTACACACAGTAAAAAAAAAAGGTTTTTCATAACGTCCCTTTCTTGAAGACGTATCAACAATCAACAATCAACTTCAGCCTAGCACAGCTGTGGGCAAAGGTGACGAAAACCTTTGCACAAATTTACTATTCACTTGCTGATTGCAGATAAGCTAAAATTGCGTTGATATCTTCGCTTTTCTTGAGGCCGCCAAAGCTCATTTTTGTGCCTTTCATGAAGTCGCGTGGCTTTGTCAAAAAGGCTCCTAAAGTTTCATCATCCCAATGACGTCCCTCTTGTGCTGCAGCATTAAAGCCTTTTGAGTATTTAAAGCCATCAGCGCTACCCATCAAGCGACCTATTATCCCATTAAGTTGCGGGCCTGAACCATTTTTGGCGCCTGCGCCGATCTTGTGGCAAGCAGCGCATTTTTTATAAACTTTTGCACCTGCTGCGACCAGCTCAGGGTCTATGGCTGCTACCTCAGGCATTGTGCCAGGGGCCTCTTCTGGGGTGTCGGTGGCCGCCACTTCGATCACTGTAGTATCTGAGGGCGTGTCGGGCGTGACATCAAGCACGGTTGCACGCATGGTGATCTCGACCTTGTCCTTACAGCCGCTCATACAAGGTTCACCGCGCCAGATCGCATATTCTGCTTGGTCGCGGTCATCCATGATAAAGCCGCTCACATTGAGCATTTCAACATCGGCGAAATTCTCATTTGAAAGGGTGAAATCCTCATCCACCATATAATTCGAATAAAGGATATAGGCGACGATAGCATAGACCTCATCGGGGGTGATGGTTTGCGCATTACCAAAAGGCATAGAGCGGTTGACATAATCCCACACGGTCGAAAGATAGGGCCAGTAAGATCCCACTGTTTTCACAGGGTCTTTGTTAGCCAAAGTGCCGTCTCCGCCCGCCAGTTTAGGCCAATTCCCAACGCCTTCGGCAAAATCACCGTGGCAAGCTGCGCATTTGTCGGCAAACACGGTTTCGCCTGTAAGCACATCACCACTACCTGGAGGCAGGCCAATGCCACCTGGGCGCACGTCATGGTCCCATGCGGCCACTTCTTGGGGCAGTGCAGGGCGGCCCAGGCCATATTTTGATTGAGCCATCAGAGGTGTAGCTGAAAGCACTAAAGCTGCAAGGATATTAAGATACTTCAACATTTTCCGCCTCGCCTTTTGCGTTTACATGCCATGTTTGAATGCAGTTATTATGGTAGACCGAGTTTTCGCCCCGAATGGCGCGCAAAGCGTGTTTGGTGGGCTGGACATAGCCCGTCTCATCCATCGCGCGCGATTGCAGTAGCATCTCTTCACCGGTCCACTGGGTATCAAGATAAAAACGTGTTAGAGCCTTTGTGTCACCTTGTTTGCCCAAACGGGCTGTTTGCCATGTCACCCCGCCGTCGGTTGACACGTCAACGCGGGTGATTTGTCCATGGCCCGACCAAGCCAAGCCTGTGATCACTAATGGCCCATGACCATGGATGATCGGACTTTGGGGGCTGGGAGCTGTGATTACTGATTTCGCATCCATTACCCAAGTGAATTTACGCGCAGTTCCGTCAGCCAGAACGTCGGTGTATTTCGAAGTCTCTTCACGGCTTTCGACGGGGCCGTCCATGATTTCAATACGGCGCAACCATTTGACCCACATATTACCCTCCCAGCCGGGGACAACCAACCGCACAGGGTAGCCATGCTCTTTACGCAGTGCCTCGCCATTGGCTTTAAAGGCTACCAAAACATCATCAAGCGCTTTTTCAATAGGAATTGAGCGTCCATTAGACGAGGCGTCAGCCCCTTCGACATAGACCCACTTATCGGCCATATCACCGGCTGCTGTTAAGCCTGCCTCTTCCAACAAAAGACGCAAGGGCACGCCTGTATATTCCATATTGTGGATCATACCGTGAGTGAATTGCGCACCATTCAGCTGCGCACCAGCCCACTCCATTCCTGTGTTTGCCGCACATTCACAGAAATAAACATGATTTTCCCGAGGGAAACGCTCAAGATCTGCATAGGTGAAAACGAGCTCTTGATCGACCAAACCATTGATCATCAAACGGTAATCGTCTTTTCGCAACTCAATCGCGCCCGAATGGTGGCGCTCAAAGGCGCAGCCTTGCGGTGTAATGGTGCCATCAAGTGCGTGAATTGGTGTGAAGTTGATCGACGAGATCGTATCCGCCGTTAGCCAAGGTACATTGCGGCGAATGACGTCAGCTTCGTATTTGATTGGCAGGCCGTAAGGGGTCGCATCGACGCCATCGCCAGTTAAGGAAGCCCACGGTTGCAATTCGGTGATTAGAGGGTCTGCTGTTTGTGCCATTGCTCCACGCGCGGTAACAGATCCGGCCAAAGCCACGGCGCTGCCGCGCAGGAAGGCCCGACGCGACGGGCTGCGGGTTGCATCTTCCATAGTTAGTTCCTTACCTTATGCGCCAATTACTTCGACGCTATTATTGGGTTGCAGTGAAACGGTGCCCAGTTTTCGAATGTGATCTTCGACCACATCCCAAATCAGTGGCCCTTCGGTTTCTGGATTTACTGAGGCCCAGCCCGCAATCACGTAAGAGCGCGCAGGGTCAAGCGATTCGCCGGTTTTCAAAAGTGTCATATTGGAAATACGTTCACCTTGCGGCTTTGAAATATCAATGCGGTAGCCCAAGCCTCCGGTGCGCACCATGTCGCCGCCTTGTTGGTAATATGGGTCTGGGTTAAAGATATTGTCTGCCACATCTTCCAGGATGGCTTTCAACGTCTCGCCAGTCATTTCTGAGCGGTAGGCCTTTCCATAAGTCATAGATGTGACGTTGAAAATATCCTCTCGGGTGATGTCTTGGCCTTGCACCAATGAAGGGCCCCAGCGCACGCCGGGGCTTAGGGCAATCTCGGCGTCGCGTTCTGACAAAAGCGCGTCACAAATCAAGTCATCCCATGTGCCATTAAAGTTACCACGCCGATAAAGCAGGCTGTCGGTCTGACCAATCACTTCCGAAAGTTCGGCTACAAAGGGGGCACGTTCGGCGTCTATTAGGGCTGCGACTTCGGCATCTGGTGTTATGACGTCCGAGAAGATTGGAATAAGCTTATGGCGAAAGCCCATCATGCGACCATCGCGAATATCCAGATCAACGCGCGAGACAAATTTACCGTTGGAGCCAGAGGGCACGATGATCGTTTGTCCGGCTAGGGCTGGTTCGGGAAGTGCGTCATGGGTGTGGCCCGACAAGATTACATCAATTCCCGAAACGATCGAGGCCATCTTCTTGTCAACGTCGAAGCCGTTATGGCTTAGCACCACTACACATTCTGCCCCTTCGGCGCGGACTTGATCTACCATGGCCTGCATGTTCTCATCACGAATACCAAAGGAATATTCTGGAAACATCCAACCTGGGTTAGCAATGGGCATATAAGGGAAAGCTTGGCCTATAACAGCGATTTTTGTACCGCCACGTTCAAACATTTTATAGGGTGGGAATAGGGGGGCGGGTTCGTCCCATTCTGTATCGAATATATTTTGCCCTAAAGCGGCAAACGGCAAAGATTCTACAATCTCTTGCACGCGTTCGCTTCCGAGGGTGAACTCCCAGTGAAATGTCATGGCGTCGGGCGCCAACAAGTTCATAACATTCACCATATCTTGGCCAGCTGTTTTATAGCAGGTCATCGAGCCATGCCACGTATCGCCACCATCTAGCAAAATGGCATCAGGGCGGTCAGCGCGAATGGCTTTGATCACGGTTGCCACACGGTCTAGACCGCCTACACGCCCATAGCCCTGTGCAAGGGCGGAGAAATCACCAGAGCTTAGCGCGTAATGGCTGGGACTGCCGTCATTAATGCCATAAAGTTTGCGAAAATCAGCGCCCGTCACATGGGGAACGGCCCCTTTATTGCCGCCAACACCCAAATTGACTGACGGTTCACGGAAATAGATCGGTTTCATCTGGGCGTGAATATCGGTGATATGGATCAACGAGACATTGCCAAATGTGTCAAACTGCAAAAGTTGATCTTGTGTGAGTTTTTGTTGTGCGGCCAAACGCGACCACTGGCCAAAGCCATCAGCCCCAATTAGTGCTGAAGCCGCCATACCAACCTGAAGAAAATCACGACGTGAGATCATTTTAAACCTGCCGATTCATATTCGAATGTGTGAATTTATTGGGGCAAAAAAGCCCCGCGCAATGGCGGGGCCTTTTATTAGTTGCGAACTCCAACGCCTTCAACCGATAGGCCTGCACCACGTGATGCGACATATAGTTCAAGAGCACGGAATTCAGCCGACCCTTCACCAAAGGTCTCAGCACGCGTATCGCGCACACAGCCTTTGAAACGGTTGTGGATCGAGTTCAGTTTAGCATTTTTCAAACGGTAGGCGGGAAAGCCGTTGGTTTGGCCTTGGCTTAGGTGGTCTGCTCGGATCATATTGCCGTAGTTTTGTTCGTGGCAATTTGCGCATGACAGTTCAAGCTGCCCGAAGCGGGTGTAATATAGCTCTTTGCCTTTTTCCCACCATTCAGCAGCTGCGCCGTCAACTTTTGGGTTCACGACCTCGCCACGTCCAGCAACAGAAATAGCTGCAGTTACGCTTGTCATTTGATCAGACGACCATTTCCAAGCCTCAGCACCCATTTTTGTTGTGCGGCAGTTGTTGATGTAGTTTTCCATAGACCAAAGATCGTCACCCGTTGGGTTCATTTTTGGCATGGCTGCGCGGGTTTCTTTCAGGCTTTCGACGTCATCATGACATGACGCGCAGGATTTTCCGTCGGTCCCGTCAACTTTATTCCAAAGGTCAAGGCCTTGGTCCACAAACACCATACCTGGGTTTGAAAAGTCGTCCATTTCCATTTCACGCGTCTCAGATTCACGAAACAGCAAGCCAGAATAGACAGTATCAAGCGCGCCTTCAAGGTTTGCCGAAGCTGGTGCTTCGGTAACCAGAGTCATTTCTCCGTTCACAACCAATTCAAAACCCTCGACGGGATCTGCATAGGCAGTGGCTGATGACATGAGCGCAAAGACACTCGCGGCGATTAAAATTCTACGTGAACGCAGATGCATTGCATTTCCTCCCTTGGTAAAACGACCCATTTCTTGGGTCGCCATGTTCGGTTTTCGCCCCATTTTTGGAGCTTTTTCGCCCCGTTCCCTAGCTCAGGGAGATGGATTTTTTCTCTTCATAGACAGAGCCATCATCATCATACCAAGTAAAGGCAAACTCCCCAGCGGTCTCGATTTTGACATCGAATTCGAAATAGGGATTGGTTGAGATGGCAGGCTCCATTTTTACATCAATTACATTGGCGCCGTTATAGTCGCACACGAAGCGGTTGATGATCGAGCGGGGCACAAGATTGCCATCGCCGCCTTTGCGCTGACCCGATTCCATCGGGTGGCTGATTAGAGTTTTAAGCGTGACTATTTCGCCCGCTGCTGCTGATTTTGGGACTTTAACCCGTGGTTTTACATCACTAGCCATTTTTCTCTCCTAAAGCCGATCAGCCGCCGCAGCCGCCGATGGTTACTTTGACATTCGTTTTAGCTTGAACAAAGCTGCCATCCGCCATTTTGGCGATTGCAACCACGTCTTGGGTTTTTGCCAAGCGCATCCGAGTTGATGCTGATTGCGATCCTGCGGCAGCGCCAAATTTAAAGGTAGCTACACCTGGGGTCGGATTGCCCGACGCCAAAACCAAAATTTCAACCGCTCCAGGCGCGTCTACTGATACAGGCACAGTATTGCCGTTTTCAGCGATTTCTGGACAGGTCAAAGTGATGCCTGCGGTGCCAAGGGCAGAGCCCCCTGTAAAAGCCGCGATGGCCTCATCAGCGGCAGCGGCAGCGGGCATGGGCATCAAGGCTGCGGCAAAGCCCGCAAGCCCCAGAGCCATTGCATTACGACGCGTTAAGTTCATGGTTTTCTCCTCGTTTGGCTGGTCGCGCTATTCTTTCAGCGTTAAAAGATATGCAACCACATCTTCGATCTGCTGCGCGCTTAGAATGGGGGGCACATCGCCTTTTGGTGCTTTGCCGGTATAGGCGTCACCTAGGCGGGTATAACCTTCGGTTTTATAGAAGGAGGGCATTACAGTGCCATCAAACATCATTTTCGCGTTTGAGACAATGCCGCGCAATTCCGCTTCTGACCAACGCGAGCCTACACCATCAAGTGCGGGGCCCACATTGCCTTGGAATTTTGCATCAGGTAAAGCAGCTATCGCATGACATGCTACGCAATTTCCCATAGACCGTGTCGACGCAACTTTTGCACCGTCAGCTGCATTGCCCGCAACGCCGGTGTGCGACTGCGCAACCGCGCCATCTGCAAACGCAACCATATTTGGGGTAACTTCCGCAAAGCTGGGCTGTGCCGCAAAGGCAGCCAGCGCTATAGCGAGCTTTAGTTGGCTCTTCATAATGTTCCTCCCTGGTATTCGATATAACAATTTAAGCTCACATCTGCGTGATTGGCAACAAATATATTTATTTTTGTGAATATATGCGCGAGCATATCTTGGATCCTGCGCAGGTTGAGCCCAGCTTCTTATTGAGATCCAGTTATTTAGTTCCCATTTTGAAGGGTGCGCGCCAAATATTTCTGAAAATGTTCGTCGCTGTTATAGCCATGATCTTTGACCCAAGTTAGCAAAGCACGGGTTGTGCCTTTGCCAAAAGCACCTGGCATTGTGACTACTGAAGCCTGCACAGCTGTTCGGTCATCGGTAATTGATTCGGGTAAAAACATCATAGTTGGGGTGAACATCAAGCCCCAACGGCGTATCATTTCTTTTTCTGAAAGCACAGTACCGTCAAAATCTGTTACGTCAACATCACCAAACATATTAAGCTGAATGACATAAAAATCATTCGTCAGCATCGTTTCGATGGTCGGGTCGATATAAACTTCTTTGTGCATTTTGCTGCAGTAGATGCAGCCGCGCTGCTCTACAATCAACAAAAGACGTTTGCCTTGCGCAGTGGCGTCGGCTAGATCTTCGTTCAAGTCTTTAAAGGTTTCGTGCATCCAGTCGGCTTTGTGCAGCCCATCGTCACCTAAGGTGCTGGCATGGGCTTGAAAATTCAAAAGAGCCGATAATGCAAAGGCCATAATTCTAAACATAAGAAACTCCTATCCAATTTGGGAAAACCAAGCGATGTGATCCAGCATCCACTGAGCAATGATGCTGATATTGTTTGTCGCAATCAAAAGGCCAAACAAAACAAGCATGGCCCCCATGATTTTTTCGATAACACCCATATATTTGCGAAACCGCGTCATTAGCCGCATGAAAGGCCCAATGAAAAAGGCCGCCGCAATGAACGGCATGGTCATGCCTAGTCCATAGGCAAACAGCAATCCCGCCCCTTGCGCGGCGGTATCTTGGCCTGCAGCCGTGAAAAGTATCGCCGCGAGAACAGGGCCAACGCAAGGTGTCCAGCCGAATGCAAAGGCAAGACCAATGACATATGCTCCTACAAGCCCTGATCTCGACGTGTCACCTGCATCAGCGCGTATTTGCCGATATAGAATGCCAATGCGAATAAGACCCAGAAAATGTAAGCCCATCGCGATGATGATACCCGCAGCAACCCAGCGCAAGATATCAAAATAATCACGTACAATCTGCCCGATTGAGCTGGCCGCAGCCCCTAAGCTCATGAAAACTGTAATTACACCCAGCGCAAAGACGGCCGCCGCCAAGACCGCGTGGCGACGCTCGGCCGGGCTGATGGCTCCGTTAGCAGATATTTGTGACATACTCAGACCAGCTAGATAGCTTAGGTAAAAGGGTACTATTGGTAAGATGCATGGCGATAAAAAAGATAAAAGGCCTGCAAACAAAGCGCCAAAATAGGTCACGTCAAACATCGTACTTCCTCGTTGCTTGAAACATTCGTTTATTGTAATATAACATTCGTTTATTGCAATATGTTGTATTGTAATATGTTGATAAAATACTTCAGTCAATCGGAGCTTTCATGACTGTGTTTAAATATTTAATTTTGGCGCTTGTACTTTTGGGAGCCGAGGGGCTTAGCTCTGTAGCTTTGGCCGAGCGTTTTTTGCTCATGGCCGAAAGGCCTGGCTGCACTTGGTGTGAACGTTTTAATAAAGAGTTGGCGGCCATTTATCCTAAAACCGTCGAAGGCGTAGCCGCGCCCCTGGTGCGTTATGATATAACCCAAGGAAAAGCTCCCGCAAGCTTAGTCAGCGCCGTGCACTTTACTCCGACATTCATTCTGATTGAGGATGGAATTGAAATTGGCCGCATTGAAGGCTATCCTGGCGATAACTTCTTCTGGAGCCTGCTTTCAAATATGCTCGAAAACTCTGATAATAAACTTTAATCTAGGTGATTTTATGGACGTAGACACAGAATTTACAGTTAAAAAACGCCAACGTTTACCTGTTTTTGACGCCAATACAAAGGCAGATGAAATGAATAAAATGATGGAAAATGCTGTGGTTGCTTCCAATTTTTTGAAAGCCATCAGCCATGAAGGACGGTTGATGATCTTGTGTTATCTTACTTCAGGTGAAAAATCGGTAACCGAACTTGAAGACCTCCTGTCGGCACGCCAAGCGGCTGTGTCACAGCAATTGACGCGATTGCGCCTTGAGGGGTTGGTGGTGCCGCGTCGAGATGGAAAGGCGATTTATTACCGTCTAGCAGATGAAAGGCCACGACAAATCATGGAATTGGTTTACGACTTATTTTGCCGCAAAGCTTAAGGCGGGCGTTTTTCATCGTGTGCGGGAGGATGCTTTGTGTTGGACTGGATCAGTGAAGCCGATGTTGCTGCGATTTTAGGGCTACTGGGGGGCGTTATTTTAGGGCTTGGGGCCCGTATTGGTCGCTTCTGCACTTTGGGTGCGATTGAAGACGCGATTTATTCCTCGGACGATCGCCGTTTTCGAATGTGGGGGCTGGCCATTGGTACGGCTATCATTGGGGCGCATCTGGCGCTTTATTTTGAGCTCCTTTTGCCTGCGGATATCCTTTATCTTGATCGCTACCCCAATCCAATGGGTGCACTTATAGGCGGAGCGATGTTTGGCTATGGAATGGCACTTTGCGGCAATTGCGGCTTCGGTGCCCTGGCGCGTTTGGGGGGCGGAGATCTGCGCTCTCTCATAATTGTACTGATTATGGGTATTTCGGCATATGTGGTTTTGTCTGGTCCTTTGGCGGCGTGGCGTGTGGCGCTTTTTCCTGAAACGATGGGAGCGGTGCGCGATGGCGCAGACGCGCAAGGCTTTAGTTTTCTTATCGCGCGCAAATTAGGTGTGGCTCCAGTGATCAGCGGCCTTAGTATAGGGACACTTTTCATCCTTGTGGCTTTGGCCAATCATAGGATGCTGCGCTCTTATAATTCAATTTTTTGGGGACTAATGATCGGCCTTGTAATTGTGTCGGGCTGGATTGGCACTGCTTGGATAAGTGCAAATGGCTTTGGAGTCGAACCAATTGAGACCCACACCTTCGCTGCCCCCATTGGTGATAGTTTATTTTGGGCCATGACAGCGTCGGGCCATAAATTGTCTTTTGGGGTGGGTTCAGTTTTTGGGGTTTTGCTGGGAGCTTGGATCGGTGCCTTTTTCAAAGGACATTTTCGCTGGGAAGCCTGTGAAGACCCTCGCGAGCTGCGCCGCCAAATCTTCGGTGCGGCAATCATGGGCGTGGGGGCTATCTTAGCGATGGGCTGCTCTATCGGCCAAGGTATTGCTGCTTTTTCGGTCTTATCATACTCTGCGCCCCTGACGCTTGCCGCAATTTTTGCAGGCGCCAGCTTTGGCCTAAGGCAGATGATTGAGGGTTTAGATCCCGCCTCGTGACGGGATCTAAAAGTGGTTATTTGTTAAAGTCGTCAATATAGCCAAACAGGCCAGCCGAACCGCCCGTGTGCAAAAAGACAACATTGTCGCTTTGCTTGAAATGCCCCTTGCGACAGAGATCAATCAAGCCTGCAGCGCCTTTGCCCGAATAAACAGGGTCAAGCAAAATCCCTTCAAGCGTGGCGAAAAGGCGAATAGCCTCAAGTGTATCTTCGCCTGGAATTCCGTAGCCTTTGCCGACATAATCGCAATTGGCCACCACATCGGCGCGGCTAACCACATCAGGGCAGCCAAGCTTTTGCGCAGTCGCTTGTGCCAGTTTAAAAACATTTTCTTCTTGCTTATCTTTGGGCGCACGCACGCCAATTCCTAAAAGCGGAATTTGCGCATGAATTGCCTTAAGCCCAACGATCAAACCGGCTTGGGTGCCTGCACTGCCAGTGGCTGTGACTATATGGTCAATCTCAAGCCCCATATCATTGGCTTGCCCGACCAATTCATAAGCGCAGTTCACATAACCCAGGGCCCCCGTGGGGTTTGAACCGCCCCCAGGGATAACATAAACATTTTGTCCCTTGGCCCGCAGTGTTTCGGCCAGGTCTTCCATAGCTTGTATCATGTCGGTGCCACCTGCAAAAGTTTTGGTGGTGGCGCCGTGCAAATGGTCAAGCAGGACATTGCCATTGTTCTTATAGGCGTCCTTGTTTGAGCCCGTGCGGTCTTCCAGTAAAATATGGCAAGCCATGCCCAATTTTGCTGAAAAAGCTGCCGTTTGGCGTGCGTGGTTAGACTGGGTGGCCCCTTGGGTGATCACACAGCCCGCCTTTTGTTCCACGGCCTCAGCCATCAAAAACTCCAGCTTGCGTGTCTTATTGCCACCCGTTGACATGCCCGTGCAATCATCCCGTTTAAGCCATATTGTCGGGCCATTTAGGGCCTGCGAAAGGCGGCTTAGCTTTTCAAGCCGCGTGGGAAGATGAGCCATGAACAGGCGTGGAAATTTAGCTAAATGCATTCTTTACCTCATTAAAGTTGGGACATTTGCACCGAATTTTGGCCAACTTGCAAATGCAAATATTCCATCGCAAACTAGCCTAAAATGCGTAGATAATTCAAAAGTGCCCAAAGGGGACATCATGACAAGCAAGACCCCGTCTGATCCTGTTCCAAGGGGTGAATTGACCATTCGCGCCCTTAGGCTTTTTTTGGCGGTAGAAGAGACAGGCTCAATCCATCAAGCCGCGGTACGGCTTGGCCAATCGGTGTCTGGGGTCAGCCAATCGATCACGGCGCTAGAAAAAACCATTGGAGCGAAAGTTTTTGATCGTTCGGTCAAACCCATTGTTTTGACGGCAGTGGGTGCGCTTTTGGCTCCCCATGCGCGCCATATTTTGGCCGCCGTAGCCCATGCCCAAATTGAATTGGCTGAGATGAATCTATCGGGTCTGCCCGCGTTGAATATTGCTATTATTGATGATTTGGACGTTTCGCTGACCCCCGTTTTGGTGGGGGCTTTGCAAAAAAGATTTGATAAATGTGCGATTTCCGCCACCTCAGGCCGCTCGGATGAGGTTATCAGCCGCCTTGAAATCCGCCAAGCCGATATTGGTGTGACCGCACTTTTGCCCGTCGATGACAGCGCCTTTACCGCAGAGGTGTTGCTAACCGAAAGTTTTATTTTGGTTGCGGCTAGAGGGCGTCTTAAAGTCAATGATCGTTTGTTAGAGCAGCTTTCTAAAGTGCCCTTTATTGAATATTCACGATCCTTGCCTTTGGGAAAACGGATCGCCCGTCACCTGAAACGCGTGAAATTCGCGGTTTCAAGTAATATAGCGCTTGAGGCCACGCGCTCGGTCATGGCGATGGTCGTGCGCTCACAAGGCTGGACGATCACCACCCCCCTTAATCTTTTAGATGCCGAACGATTTTTGCCAGATCTAGACATACATCCGTTTCCTTTTGTGAATGATACGCGCAGCATCTATTTGGTTGCGCGCGGAAATGAGCTTGGGCGCCTACCCCAAGAATTAGCTGTGGCTTGCCGAGCTATTTTACGCGAAAAAGTTGAACCACAGTTTCGCGCCGTGGCCCCACATTTACCGTTTGCCCTGACGGTCATGCCCGATTAGGCGTCTTACCTTGCGAAAAAGCACAAATTTCAGTGACCAAGCAGTCCAAACTGTCGGTCCAGCCTTTTTTTGGTAGGGCGGCAGTCAGCAGAGAAAGTTCAGTGCAAGCGATCATCACATGGTCGCAGCTTTGTACCAATTGGGCGCCAATTTTGGCAAAGACTGGGCTTAGCCTTTCAACCGTTTCGCCCCGTTTGACTGCTTGGATAATGGTTAATACTGCTCCCTCATCTTCCGGCCAAACGGCTGTTAAATTAGCCCTTGCAAAACCTGCATCAAATACGCCCGCAAGTCGTACCGCGGGCGAGGCAAGAATGCCAATCTTACCCTTTGGGAGGGCCGCAATCGTTGCGTCGCGCATATCCAAAAATGGCACGTTTGAGGCGTCTTTAATAACATGATCAAAAACATGGGCCGTGTTGCAGGGCATCGCCAGCGCCTTCGCCCCCGCGCTCTCTAATGCGCGAGCCATATTGGCCAATATTGGGGCGGGGCTTTCGCCTGTTTGGTGGATTAAATGTGCAATTCGGCTTGGCACTTGTGGGTTTTGCATCACGATAAGGGGAATGTGATCGCTATCATCTAGGGCATGTACTTTTTGTAAGATTCGATGCATTAAAAGTACAGTCGCATCTGGGCCCATGCCGCCCAAAATACCAACCGTGCGTAAACCTTGTGGCAAAAGGGCCATTTGATTTCCTTAGCTTATTGCCCAAGGCGTGGTCTGTTGCGACGGATATCAGCAGTACGGGCATGGCCTTCCATTCCCTCGTAACGCGAAATGGCAGCTGTGACGCGAGCCAATTCCTCCAACGCGGGCGCGTCAACCTGCTGCCATGTTACGGTCTTGATGAATTTATGCACCGATAGGCCCCCCGTATAACGCGCCGCCCCCGAGGTGGGCAAAACATGGTTGCTGCCCGCGGCCTTATCGCCAAAGGCAACAGTCGTATTAGCCCCCAAAAATAAAGAACCATAGGCTCGAAGGCGTCCTTTCCACCACTCTAAGTCATTGGCCTGAATATGCAAATGCTCAGGCGCCTTCGCGTCCGCATATGTTGCCATGGCTTCGCGATCAGCACAGACAATGATTTCGCCCAGATTTTGCCAAGCTGCCAAAGCGGCCGTACGGTTTGGTTCGGGAAGCTCTTTTGCACAAATAGGGGCCAGACGCGCAACCTCTGTGGCTAAATTGGCACTGTCGGTGACTAACCAAACGGGTGAGTTTGCCCCGTGTTCGGCTTGCCCGATTAAGTCCCATGCCACCACAAACGGATCCGCCGTGTGATCGGCCACTACCATACTGTCGGTTGGACCCGCCACCATATCAATGCCCACCGCACCATAAAGCTGGCGCTTAGCCTCTGCCACATATTGATTGCCGGGGCCCACTAATATATCAGCCTTTGGCAGGCCAAACATGCCATAAGCCATCGCTGCGATGCCCTGCACCCCGCCCAAGGCCAATATGCGGTCTGCACCGCAAAGGTTCAGCGTATAAATAATACTGTCAGGAATACCCGCTATTGCCCCTAAACGCGGGGGCGAGACGGCTGCAATATGGCGCACACCTGCGGCTTTGGCGGTGGTTACGGTCATTATGGCCGAGGCAATATGCGAATAGCGGCCGCCTGGTACATAGCAACCCACATGATCAACAGGGATTAACCTTTGGCCAACCCTGAGGCCTGGGCGCAGTTCGACCTCGATGTCATGGATGCTGTTGCGCTGGGTGGCGGCGAAGGTGGCGATATTTTCATGCGCATAACAGATATCATCCTTAAGCGCCTGCGGCACCCGCGCGCAGGCCTCGACGACCGCGTCTTGTATGACCTCAAGTGGGCCGAAATATCCGTCAAGACGTTGGGACATATCTTGCGCAGTAGCTTCGCGGCCTATTTGCAACTGGGCCAACAGGGCGGTAACGCTTTGCTGCAAACTTTCTTGCGCATCCGGTGGGGCAGGTTGCGCTTTTTTAACATGGATCATGTAGGAAAAACCTTATGGATGGCCGTCATTGTGGGGCACACGACAGCATTAAGGGCTTTTCCCTAAACAGATGAAGCATTTTCGCATCATTCAGAAAATATAAACAGTCTGTTTAGTTTTATTTAAGTTGGCAAAAGACGAATTAAAGCAGCCCTTCCTCGGTCAAGACTTTACGCGCCACACGAAAACATTCGACGGCTTGTGGTACGCCGCAATAAATCCCCACCGCATGCACCGCCGCGCGAATTTCCGCGACTGAGGCCCCATTGGTTAAAGCGCCTTTGCAGTGGATTTCCCATTCATGCATCTTGCCTAAAGCCCCTATCATTGCTAAATTCATTAACGAGCGCGTTTTAGGATCAATCGCCTCATCCCCCCAGCCAAAACCCCAGCACCAAGCCGTCATCGCCTCTTGAAAGGGTCGAGAAAAATCATCGGCTGCTGCCAGATTTTGGGCCACATAGTCAGCCCCCAAAGTGGCTTTGCGCTGTGCCAATCCTTTGGCAAAAAGATCTTCATCAAAAATCGACATTTTTGTCCTTACTGGCACTTGGCCTATTTAAGTTTGTATTTCATGGCATGCGGGGCAAGGGCTCATGCGCTAAGCAGCCCTTTAAACCACTGCACAAAAGCCTGTGCAGGGGCACTGTCGGGTCTTTGGGCTAAAAAATAGCCCTCTTGTCCAATAAAATCGATATCCTGCATCACCTGCAATTGCCCCAGTGCAACTGAATTTTGCGCGAGAATGGAACTGACCAACGCAATACCAACCCCTTGTTGTGCTAAATTCAGTGCCATTCCGTAGGAATCTACAAAATAGTGTGGGGCGGGTAGGGGGGCTATTTTTGCGGCTTGCCCATAGTGGCTCCATCCTTCAAGAGTACCGACCGACTCAATCAACGGGCCAGTTGTCAGGCTGCCCACAAATGCGGAGCTGGCCACCGCGATCAGTCGATCAGGCAGGCGCTGCGCCCCTTGGCCCACCTGTTTTTGTGACCCAAAGCGCAGCTCAACATCGGCCGAGGCGCTGGCGAATTCGTCAGGCCAAACCATGCTGAGCATCCGCAATTTAAAGCTGGGGTGCAGTGCATGAAACTGGGCCAAATGCGGCGCGATGATCCACTGCGCAATTGAAACCGAGCAGGCAATCGTGACCAGCCCCTCTTTGGGTTTTGGATCAAACATCCGCCCCGCAGCGTCCAGGTCATTCAAGGCGGCCTCGATCTTGGGCACGAGTTTTCGCCCCGCATCGCTTAGGGCAAGGCCACGCGGCTTGCGCACAAAAAGTTGGACCCCAAGGCGCGCTTCAAAGGCACGGATTTGCTGGCTTACGGCTGATTGCGTCATGCCAAGTTCGACAGCGGCATGGGTGAATTTCAAATGACGCGCCGAGGCCTCAAAGACACGAAACCAATTCAAAGGGGGCGGTGTTCGGCGCATCTATAACCTTGGTATAAGTTTAACTAATATGTATGCCCTGCGATTGTTCATTTGTCAAACTCACCCCCGGTTTGCAAAGATGGCACCAATCAAGGGGGGGCCATGCAGCCAGAAATTCGCAAATTCGTAACCTATGATGAAGAGGTTTTGATCGAAGGGTTTAAAGTCGCCGCCAGCCCGTGGCGCATGTTTGCTGTCGCCGCTGTTGTAAAAAACCCTTGGTCGGGACGGTATGTTGCGGATCTCACTCCCGAGATACGCGCTTATGCCCCAGTTCTAGGCTCGGAGTTGACAAGACGAATGCTTGCCCTAGCTGGCGGTGGCGATTATATCGAAGCCTATGGAAAGGCAGCCGTGGTTGGCCTTGATGGTGAGGTCGAGCATGCCTCAGGCTTGATCCATACTTTGCGTTTTGGCAATGCCTACCGCCAAGCGGTTGGGGCAAAATCCTATTTGGCTTTTACCAATACGCGCGGCCCCGCAAATGCCGCTATCATGGTGCCCTTGATGGATAAAAATGATGCAGGCCGCAGGTCGCATTATTTGACTTTGCAATTTGCCATTCAAGATGCGCCGCGTCCAGATGAGATTGTGATCGTGCTAGGTGCTGCGACCTCGGGGCGACCGCATCATCGGATCGGTGACAGGTATCAAGATTTGAAAGATTTGGGACATGACCTGGACAACCCAGCCGCGCTTTAAACAGGCGGGTTTGGCCATGATCACAAAGCCAATCCCGCACTGTACCGATCTGAGCTTGGTCTTTTTGCACGGCGTTGGTCTGCGCGCGGAAGCATGGGGCGCGCAAATCGCAGCCTTCGCGGGGCGACATTCTATTTTGGCCTTTGACATGGCCGGCCATGGAGAAAGTGCTGCTTTCGACGCACCCGTACACACGCTTGATGCGTTTTTAGAGCCTATCATCCGCGCACTTGACGCCGAAGCATGCACCCCAGCAATGATAATTGGCCACTCTATGGGGGCGATGTTGGCGCTGCGTTTGGCAGTAAAACGCCCTGATCTGGTAAGCGCAGTGGTAGCCTTGAATGCCGTCTATCGGCGCAGCGAAGATGCCAAAACTGCAATCATGGCGCGTCTGGACGCCCTAAAGGACGATCAACCCCTTGACCCGAATCCCGTCCTTGCTCGCTGGTTTTCGAATCAAACAACCCCTGAAGCCATTGCGTGCCAAAGCTGGTTGGCGCAGATGGACCCCAAAGCCTATCACGCCGCTTACCATATTTTTGCCAAAACTGACGGGCTGAGTGACGCCGATTTATCATGTGTAACCTGCCCCGTGCTGTTCATGACGGGCGCGCTTGATCCAAACTCAACCCCCGCCATGAGCGAAGCGATGGCGAAAGCCACCCCAATAGGGCAAAGCCTTGTCCTCGCAGGGGCCGCGCATATGATGCCGATGACGCATTCTGATGCGGTCAATCGCGCAATTGCTACGCTAGTTGACGGGGCAAGTGCCATAGAAAGGATCTGACGATGGAATTCTCACTTTTTGCACATATGGAAAGGCTTGACCCGCAGACACCCCATCAAGCGCTTTATGGGGAATTTATTGAGCTTTGTCAGTTGGCCGACCAGGGAGGTATGCGTGCAATCTGGACGGGCGAGCATCACGCCATGGAATTCACCATCGCCCCCAATCCGTTCTTATCGATTGTAGATCTGGCCCATCACACAAAAAACGTCAAACTGGGTACAGGCACGGTTGTGGCCCCCTTTTGGCACCCGATCAAACTGGCGGGCGAAGCTGCGGCTACTGATCTTATGACGGGCGGGCGTCTTGAGCTGGGTATGGCACGCGGTGCTTATACCTATGAGGCCGAGCGCCTCATGCCGGGAATGGATGCCTTTACCGCAGGACAAATGCTGCGCGAAACGGCCCCTTTGTTGCGCAAACTTTGGCAAGGCGACTGCGCACATGAGGGGGATTTTTATCAATTCCCTTCGACCACCTCGTCTCCCAAACCGTTGCAAAGTGACGGCCCGCCCATCTGGATTGCGGCGCGCGATCCCAATAGCCATGAATTCGCGGTGAAAAATGCATTTAACGTTCAAGTGACTCCGCTTTGGCAAGGTATGTCTGAGATCGAAAGCCTAATGGCGCGTTTTGAAGCTTCTGTTATCAGTCAAGAGGTCAAACGTCCCAAAATCATGCTGTTGCACCATACCTATGTCGCCAGAGACAGCGCCGATCTTGAGCAAGCGGCCAAAGAGCTTCAGCGCTATTATTGCTATTTCGGCGCATGGTTTCAAAATAAGCGCCCCGTGACACAAGGGTTGATCGACCCGCTGAGTGATCAAGAAATTGACGCCAATTCAATGATGGCCCCCGAAAATTTGTTGCGTGACCTGACCATTGGCACCAAAATGCAGGTCATAGATAAATTGAAACGTTATGAAGATTTGGGCTATGATGAATTTTCATTCTGGATCGACAGTGGTATGAATAGCGACCGCAAAAAAGCATCGCTTCATCGGTTTATTGATGATGTTATGCCCCATTTCAACAGGTAGCCCCATGACCCTTTTACCTCACTATCAGATGTTCATCGACGGTGCTTGGTGCGAAGGAGCCTCAGGCCAAGTGCGCGACAGTATCAATCCTGCAACGGGAGCTGTTTGGGCACGCTTTGCCTGTGCCGACCATCAAGATGTCGACCGCGCGGTTGCAGCGGCAAAACGCGCCCTTGTGGCACATGACTGGGCCTTTATGACTCAGACCCAACGGGGTAAATTACTTTACCGTTTGGCTGATCTGTTGGAAGCAGCAGCCCCTCATTTGGGCCAGTTGGAAACGACTGATAGCGGCAAGCTTTTGGCTGAGACGGCGGCGCAGACTAAATATGTGGCCGATTACTATCGCTATTATGCTGGCTTGGCAGATAAAATCGAAGGGGCAGTTTTACCTATTGATAAACCAGATTTGCACGTTTTTACCAAACATGTCCCCATTGGCGTGGTGGCAGTGATTGTGCCTTGGAATGCGCAAATGTTTTTGACCGCCACCAAGCTTGGCCCCGCTTTGGCGGCCGGATGCACAGTTGTGATTAAAGCCTCTGAGATGGCTCCCGTGCCGATGTTGGAATTCGCCCGTTTGATCGACCGTGCGGGCTTTCCCAAAGGCGTGGTCTCGGTGATCACGGGCGATGGAGATAATTGCGCCGCCCCTTTGACGCGCCATCCAGATATTGACCGTATCGCGTTTACGGGGGGCAGCCAAACAGCGCGCCATGTGATCCGAAATTCGGCGGAAAATTTTGCCGTCACTTCGCTTGAACTGGGGGGGAAATCGCCGATTTTGGTCTTTGATGATGCCGATCTTGACGCAGCGACCAATGGGTTGATCGCAGGTAATTTTGGGGCCTCGGGGCAATCTTGTGTGGCGGGGTCGCGCGGATTGGTGGCCCGCGGTGTCTATGATCAGATTGTAGATTTAATCAGCGAAAAGGCGAAGTCCATTATCGTTGGTGACCCGCTTGATGCCCAAACCCATATTGGTCCGCTGTGCACCAAGGCGCAAATATTGAACATTAAGGCGACGCTGAAAAAAGCAATCAGCCAAGGGGCAAAGTTGCGTTTTGGCGGTGCGCCGCTTGAGGGTGCGGGCTATTTTATGGCCCCCACTTTGCTCGAATGCCCGCACGCCGAAATAGAGACGCTTAAAGTTGAAATGTTCGGCCCCGTCATGTCGCTTTTGCCCTTTGATACCGAAGAGGAAGCGATCTTCTTGGCCAACAGTTCTAACTTTGGCTTGGGGTCGGGGATTTTTACCCAAAATTTAGCGCGTGCGCATCGTGTTTCGGGACAGTTGCGGGCGGGGATTTGCTGGATCAACACCTATCGGGCGATTTCGCCCATCGCGCCCTTTGGTGGCTTTAACCACTCGGGCTATGGGCGCGAAGGGGGGCGTGATGTGATTTTAGATTATACCCGCACCCGCACCACTTGGATCAACACTTCGGATCAGCCGATGGCCAATCCATTCGTGATGCGTTAGCGGGACACTTTGCCCAAGGTCGTGTATAAAAGACCCATCGTTAAAAACACCAAAGAAATCCAGCTTTGGATTCCCAATACCTCGTGCAAGAACAGCACACCAAACAGCGCCCCAACCCCAGGCACCGCCGCTAAAATAGCCGAGGCTTGCTCTGGTCCTAATGTGTTAGAGGCATGCGCGACCAAAAGAATGCCGATCAAGCTGGGTACAAATCCTTGATAGACCATCTGAATGATCAAGGGCCAAAGCGGTGCCGCACTTATGCCCGAGGGCAAAAAAACATACCAAACTGGCACAAAAAGGGCGCAATTAACCAAGGTTCCGCAGAAAATAACCTGCGTCAGACGCAGGTTCCAGCGCCGTGATAGGCTCATGAATAGGCCGAAAAACGCGGCTCCAACCAAGAATAACAGATCCCCTTTCCAGCTTTGCCTCAGATCAAGTGCCACCAATCCCTGGTCAGTCGCAAGACCAATTACTGAAAGTAAAATCACCATCGCCCCGATAAGCTGATGGCGCTTGGGGCGGGTCTTAAAGAAAAGATAGGTGATAAAAATACTAATGATCGGCAAAACGCCATTCATGAAAATACCGCCATGTGCGGCGGGGGCAAAGCGAAAACCCTCAAAAACCGCTAAGACATAAAGCGGCCCCAACACGGTTGAGATGATTGCAACTTTGCCAAATGTTAGCCCGCGCCATGCTTTGTAATAAATGACAATAGGCAGCGCGATGAAACTGGCCAACCCATAGCGAAAGGCCGCCAAATCATAGATTGTAAGCCCCGATTGTCCTGCTACGCGTGAAACAATGAGCCACATGGCCCAAACAAGCACAACTGACCAAGCTGCGGCAAAGCCACTCCAGTGATATGAAAGCGAATGTTGCATCGATTGACCTTACCAATATTCGATCTTAATGTCCGATCGTCGCGTCGACTTCAAGGTGAATAGCCGTTTGCAAAAAAATGCCCCCTAAGTGGCGTTAATAAATTTTTTTATTCTTTAATAATAGGTAAGTAGTTATCATGATCAACGCTCCCCTAATTCGTGCGGTTGAATTGGCCGACCACGCCCAGTGGGATCGCCTTTACCAAGGGTATGGCGCATTTTACAAAGTTACCCAAACCGACCAGATGCGCGATCGGGTCTGGTCTTGGCTGTTTGACCCATTGCACATGACCCAAGGGCTTGTTGCGGTTGATGCGCAAGGGGCGCTGATCGGGCTGGCCCATTATCGCCCCTTTGCCCGCCCTCTAAGTGCGACAACGGGCGGGTTCTTGGATGATTTATTCGTGGATCAGGCGGCTCGCAGATCGGGGGCAGGGGCGGCCTTGATCGGGCAGTTGCGCAGCATTGCCCGTGACGAGGGCTGGTCGGTGCTGCGCTGGATCACAGCTGATGATAATGCTACGGCCCGCGCACTTTATGACCGCGTGGCTTGTGAGACCAAATGGGTTACCTATGACATAAAAATCTAGAGGCTAAAGCAGGGTGCGCTCAACCACCCACCAAGCCCCAACTAGGGCAATTGCCCCAGATGCCGGCAAGGCTATGTGCAAGCGGTACCAAGATTTTTTGCCAAACCAATAGCTAAGTAGGCCAAATCCAAAGGCCACGATGGTCAGTTGCCCTAGCTCAACCCCCACATTGAAGCCTATTAGGGCGGGAATAAATGCATGTTGCGGCAGGCCAAACTCTACCAAAACGCTGGCAAATCCCAAACCATGCAAAAGCCCAAAGCCAAAGACCACAAAAGGGCGGCTGCGGCTTAGACCTTTGGCAAAGGTATTCTCAACCGCCACGAACACAATAGAGGCGGCGATCATCGGCTCAACAAGCTCTGAGGGCAATCTGACATAGCCCAAAGCCGCAAGTCCCAAGGTCAAAGTATGCGCCAGCGTAAAGGTTGAGATTTGCAAAATCAAAGGCCGCCAAGCGGGTGATAAAAAGAAAAGTCCCAAGACAAATAGGATGTGATCCAGCCCTTTGGGTAAAATATGGTCAAAGCCAACTGGCACGTAGGCCCAAAAAGCCGTCACCGGCCCCATTTGGCCGCCGCCTTGCAGCACAATCGCGTCTGAAATTTCCCCACCTTCAAGATAGCCCGTATAGGGGTTTTCAACTCCCATTTGGCGCAAGACCAAAGCGCCATAATCTGCGGACCAGCCCATGGCTACTTGCTGGGTGCCTCTGGGTAGCTCTACATGAAATGACAAAACTGAGCTGCGCACTTGCGCTAGCGCGCCGATGGGTGGGACCTCAATCTGGTCAAACTGCACATCTAGAGAACGGTCTTGGGCAAAAACTTGAATATTTTTTACCATGGACGGCCAATAATCGGCCAAATCGAGGGCCAGAGCTTGCGGGGCTTTGGAACGTAAAAGATCATAATCTTGTGCCTTGGGCGACAGGTTGGTGTCTGTCAGGCTGCTTAAATCGATGCCGGCCAAAATTGCCTCAAGGTTTAGGCTGACAACGAAATCGAGCCGGTCTTCTACTTGGCGCACATCCATAATGGCGGGCAAAACCTCATGCGCGGCGAGTGGCAGCGGTCCAAGCGCGCAAAGCAGAGCACTTGACATGAGCAGTTTGCAGCCCAATGCTTTTAGATAAGCCAAAGGATATATCATGCACTTTTCCATACCGTCAGTTTTCTCACTTTCCCTTTTATTCGGTCCCATCGCAAGTCTTGGTGATGCACATGAGTTTTGGATAGCCCCACAGGCCTATCTGGTTTCAAAAGACGCAAAAATCATCGCAGAATTACGCAATGGTCAAGGATTTTCCGGCGCCAACCTACCCTATCTTTCTATGAAAACTGAAAGGCTTGACATAACTTATGCCACGCAGACGGCGGAAATCACCATGCGCAATGGCGATAGTCCTGCCCTTGTCACGGCATCGTTGGGCCAAGGACTCCATCTTTTGGCCTATCAGTCGTCTTTGTCAGTGGTTAGTTATGAAAAATGGGAAAACTTTGCAAGTTTCGTGGTCCATAAAGACCTTGGAGTGACAAAAGAGGCACATCTAGCAGCAGGATTTGCGCTGGAAAACTTCTCAGAGATCTACCGGCGTTTTTCAAAATCGTTGGTAGGTGTGGGCTCTGGCCAAGGGTTTGATCGCGCATTAGGGCTTGAGGTTGAGTTTGTGGCTCAAACCAATCCATTTGCCACAGAGCCTAACCGAGGGTTCGAGGTGCTATTGCTTAAGGACGGCGCGCCAAGTCCTCACCTGCAAATTGAAATATTTGAAAAAGCGCCTGATGAAACTGTAAATACGACCACTACTAACACCAATGCTGAAGGACGTGCGCTGTTTGAGGTTAAAGCGGGTCATAGTTATATGCTTGATGCTGTATTTTTGCGCCATCCCACCGCTGAATTGGCGCAAAAATGGGGGGCTGATTATGAAAGCCGGTGGGCAAATTTGACCTTTTTCATCCCTCCGGCACCTTAGGGACGTTGTTGGCGATCATAAGGGGCTCTACCTGAAGCGTTAAGCCCTGCACGTCCATGTGACAAGAGCGTCATTTTGATGTCGAAAACGATCAAGACTTTTTACAAATATTGGCATCCATTGGTTGACGCGCTTTTATGGATTACCGTCATGCTTTTAGCAGCTCCACCCCTTATGTTTTTGGATGATAATAAAAGGGGGGTAGCTTGGCTTTTGGTCGGCATTGCCCTCTTTAACATTCAGGATCTGATCCTTAAATCCTTGTCTGGAACCTATCCGCTGCATGAAGCGATGGTCGTGCGTTCGTTGACGGCATTGCCCATTTTGTTGGTTATGGTAGCTACGGATGGGGGCCTGCGCCAGTTGTTGAACCCCGGCTGGTCAAGAATGATTTCACGCGGTTTTGTGATGTTTGTGGCATATACTGCCTATTATTTGGGTCTGGCTGCCTTGCCTATGGCTACTACTGTGGCACTGTACTTTTCGGCCCCCTTGTTCATTACTGTTTTATCGGTTGTAATTTTAAAAGAGACGGTGGGCCCGCGGCGCTGGTTGGCCATTGCAGTGGGCTTTGCTGGAGTTTTAGTGATGCTGCGACCGGGGAGCACCCTTTTTGAGATAGCCGCGATTTTACCTGTGGCGTCAGGCCTGGCATATGCTTTGGCCATGGTGCAAGCGCGCCACCTTGGAGGGCACTATAGCGCCGCGGCCTTAGCCTTTTGGGGTAATATAGTCTTTTTGTTTTGTGCGAGTGTTCTAGCACTGATCTTTGGCGGTGGGCAATTTGCGGATGAGAGCTCTAAATCCATGGGTTTTTTGCTCCGAGGATGGGTGGTGCCCTCGCAGCACGACCTTTTGTTAATGATGGCTTGTGGCCTGATAGCGGCTCTTGGATTGACCTTTTTGACCCAAGCCTACCGGATAGCTCAAGCGAATATTGTGGCGCCCTTCGAATATAGTGCCATGATTTGGGGCGTGGTTTACGGCTGGGCCTTTTGGGGTGATTGGCCCGACACAGTCGCTTGGACGGGCATTTTTATGATCATTTGGGCGGGCATCTATGTGCTGTGGCGCGAGACGCGGACCAAGGCGGTGTGACGCTTGATGCATTTTAGTTTCATCGCGGCAATAAATGCAGAGATAAAAAGTGCCAACAAAAGGTTTCAGAGAATTTGATTTGAGTAGACTTTTTTAAATCTTGCGGTGTCATTGTTAAAATTCACCGAAAACTTTCATCTTTTGTTTCTCAAATAGTTGTTTTGACGGCCTGTGTCATAGGGGCGGTTAACTTTATTAGTGACACCGTAAATCAAAAGAAGCTGTTTTAGCATGCCTAAACAGCTTCTTTTTTCTTCAGTGTTTTATAAAAAATTAGCCATTTCTAAATGAATATTTAATTTTTCATATTTAATAAATTTACCATTTGATAAAAAAAATATTCTATGGCAGCCTAGTCTTGATTTTGGAGGAGATGTGATTGTGACAAATAATAGCCCAATGACGCCCGGTGTAGTTGCTCACCGCCTGCCTGAGACTGTTTATGCTGTTAATTTTCGTGATTCTGCCCCTAAACTAGCTCCACATGAAGCGCTTGTAGCTGCAGATAGGTGCTATTTTTGCCATGATGCACCTTGTATTACCGCATGTCCAACCGATATCGACATCCCACTTTTCATTCGTCAAATCGCTACAGGCACGCCAATGGCCGCAGCAAAAACTATATTAGAACAAAATATTTTAGGGGGTATGTGCGCGCGGGTTTGCCCGACAGAGCAACTGTGTGAGCAGTCTTGTGTGCGAGAATTGGCCGAAGGTAAGCCTGTTGATATAGGTCGCTTACAGCGCTTTGCTACAGATACCTTGATGGAGGCGGGTAAACATCCTTTTTCTCGTGCTGTGACAACAGGAAAAACAGTCGCTGTTGTGGGCGCGGGTCCTGCTGGCCTAGCTTGTGCGCATCGATTGGCGATGAAAGGTCATGATGTGGTTATTTATGATGCCCATGTCAAAGCGGGGGGCTTAAATGAATTTGGTATTGCTACCTATAAAACAACGGATGATTTTGCTGAACGAGAAGTTGAATGGTTAATGAAAATTGGTGGAATTTCGTTACGTTTAGGGCAGAAGCTAGGTCTTGATGTAACGCTGGCCGATTTGCAAAACCGTCACGACGCGGTGTTCTTGGGAATGGGCTTAGCCGGGGTCAATGGCTTAGGCCTTGCGGGAGAAGACCTTGCAGGTGTGCGTGATGCGGTTGATTTCATTTCTGATTTACGCCAGTCCGCAAACAAGTCTGGGATTTCCATTGGGCGTGATGTTGTGGTGATTGGGGGTGGCATGACCGCTATCGATGCGGCGGTACAAGCTAAACTTTTGGGCGCTTTAAATGTCACCATAGTCTACAGGCGATCACAAGCAGATATGAGTGCCTCGCAGTATGAGCAAAGCCATGCAGCAGGACTGGGAGTGAATATAATCCATAACGCCACCCCGCTGGAATTGCAGGGGGAGGGATCTGTCAATTCAGTGCGCTTTGCTTATACCGTCCACGGTGCCAAAGGGTTAGAGCATACAGTGGACCATTTTACGTTGGCAGCGGATCAGGTTTTGAAGGCCATTGGCCAAACCCTTTTGGGCGCACCAGCAGAACTTAGGTTGAAGAACGGTAAAATCGAAACCATTGGTTCCGGTCTCACCCATGTTGCGGGCCTATGGGCGGGAGGTGATTGCACATTTGGTGGTGATGATTTGACTGTGACTGCTGTCGCCCAGGGTCGCGACGCGGCCGAAAATATTCATTCAAATTTAATGGCATAGGAGCTTTGAAATGGCAGACCTAAGCACTATTTTCGCAGGTATAAAATCGCCCAACCCATTTTGGTTGGCCTCGGCTCCTCCGACCGATAAAGAGTACAATGTGCGCCGCGCTTTCGAAGCGGGCTGGGGTGGGGTCGTTTGGAAGACCCTTGGACTTGAGGGCCCTCCCGTTGTGAACGTAAACGGGCCACGCTATGGTGCAATTTGGGGTGCCGATCGTCGGCTTTTGGGTCTTAACAATATAGAGTTGATCACCGACCGCCCGCTTGAAGTGAATTTGCAAGAGATCAAATCGGTAAAACGCGATTATAAAGACCGCGCTTTGGTGATTAGCCTTATGGTGCCTTGTGATGAAGAGAGTTGGAAAGAGATATTACATCAAATTGAAGATACTGAAGCTGATGGAGTCGAACTGAATTTTGGTTGTCCACACGGGATGGCCGAAAGGGGTATGGGGTCAGCAGTGGGGCAGGTACCCGAATATATTGAAATGGTTACACGCTGGGTGAAACAACATTCTAGAATGCCCTGTATTGTTAAGCTAACCCCAAATATCGCTGACATTCGCAAACCCGCTGAAGCCGCTAAGCGCGGTGGAGCGGATGCGGTTAGTTTAATCAATACGATAAATTCGATTACATCTGTTAATTTGGATGATTTCAGCCCTGAGCCAATGATTGACGGCAAAGGCACTCATGGCGGTTATTGTGGTCCTGCGGTCAAGCCAATTTCTCTCAACATGGTGGCCGAAATTGCACGCAACCAAGAAACCAAGGACCTGCCCATTTCTGGAATTGGTGGCATAACAACGTGGCGTGATGCAGCTGAATTTATGAGCCTCGGTGCCGGTAATGTGCAGGTGTGTACTGCCGCCATGACTTATGGATTTAAAATTGTTGAAGAGATGATCTCCGGACTATCTGATTATTTGGATAAAAAATCCATGAGCTCAACCCATGCTTTAATTGGGCGCGCTGTGCCTAATGTTACTGATTGGCAGTTTCTAAACCTTAATTACACTACTAAGGCCCATATAGATCAAACTGCTTGCATCGGCTGTGGCCGCTGTTTTGCAGCTTGTGAGGATACGTCTCACCAAGCTATTACCATGTCGGATAACAGGGTCTTTACGGTAAATGATGATGAATGTGTGGCATGCAATCTCTGTGTGAATGTCTGTCCTGTACAAAATTGCATTACAATGCTTGAACTACCAATTGGCACTACTGACACGCGCACCAATAAAAAAGTGGCACCTTATGCCAATTGGACAGAGCATCCCAATAACCCTTCGACAAAGGCGGCGGAATGACTTTTTCGAGTTAGGGGCGTAAAAGTTTGGTGAACAAGAGCTCTAAAAACCCCCATGCATCGGCGTAATGGGGGCTATTAGACGGTCCTGAAACTGCCTGAACTTGGGCGTCGAAATCAGCGTAATGCTGGGTTAATGACCAGATTGAAAAAAGTAGGTGTACGGGATGCATTTGAGCAATTTTACCTGCGTTCATCCAGATCGTGAATATTTTTACCTTATCGTCCACTAGTTCTTTGAGCTCTGTCTCCAGAACCGCTTTTAAGCGTGGAGCACCTTGAATGATCTCATTGGCAAAGAGTCTACTCTCGCGTGGAAAATCGCGACTTAAATCAAGCTTACAACGTAAATAAGTCATTATTTCGGTAATTGGATCACCCTCTGGATCGATCGCACGCAAAGGGTCCAACCATGTGGCTAGAAGATCGGTCAAAAGGGCTGTATAGATAGCGTCTTTGCTCGTGAAATAATAGAGAATATTCGGTTTGGAAATTTGTGCCACGTTGGCTATTTCGTCTAATGTGGCCCCCCTAAATCCTTGCAAGGAAAATACCTCTAAAGCTGCGTCCAGTATGGCGATGTGGTTTTTGCGTTGGATGCGTGTCTGTCGCGTTGGCAAAATAGACCCCTCATGCGCTTAAATGTTATGGGAGGTATGCCTCAATTAACCAGCAAGGTCAAAACTAAATGCATGCGACATATCATAGGCTTAATTTGTAATTTTTCATGAATTTTTGCTTATTTATTGGGTTTCTTAAGTAAAGTATTAAAGTTTCTCTTGACCCATGAACCACAGTGTGGTGCCCTCTATTTTACCAGTTGGTCAGAAAAAGGCTCGGGCAAAACATACGCTTCGCCCATGGGAGAAAAGATGACAAAAGCAGCGCCCGCCCAAAATTTAAAAGTAAACGCAGATCGCCTTTGGGACAGTTTGATGCAGATGGCTGAAATTGGGCCAGGCGTTGCAGGAGGCAATAACCGCCAAACTCTGACTGATGACGATAGCAAGGCACGACATCTTTTTGCGGCTTGGTGTGGCAAGGCTGGCCTTGCAATGGGTGTAGATACAATGGGTAATATGTTTGCCACACGTGCTGGCACTGTTCCAGAAGCGTTGCCTGTTTATATTGGTAGCCATTTAGACACCCAACCCACAGGGGGCAAGTTTGATGGGGTCTTGGGAGTTTTGGGTGCGCTTGAAGTGGTGCATGCGATGAACGACGCAGCCATTCAAACACGCCACCCGATTGTTATTGCTAACTGGACAAATGAAGAGGGTACGCGATTTGCGCCAGCGATGCTTGCTTCTGGAGTGTTTGCAGGCATTCATAGCCAAGATTTTGCGTACAGCCGTAGTGACGCTGAGGGTAAATTATTTGGTGATGAACTGAAACGCATTGGTTGGGTAGGTGATGAGCCCGTAGGAGCGCGAAAAATGCATGCAATGCTCGAGCTCCACATCGAACAGGGGCCTATACTCGAAGCCGAAGGGCATGACGTTGGCGTGGTTACCCATGGGCAGGGGCTTTGGTGGTTGGAAGTCACACTGACAGGGCGCGACGCCCATACAGGAAGCACGCCAATGAATATGCGTGTTAATGCAGGGCTGGGCATGGCGCGCATTACGGAGTTAGTGCACCGCATTGCAATGGAAAGCCAGCCTAACGCAGTTGGAGCTGTGGGGCAGGCAAATGTTTACCCTAACTCTCGTAATGTTATAGCGGGAAAAGCGGTATTTACCATTGATTTTCGTAGTCCAGAACAAGCCAAGCTTGACCATATGCGTGCAAGGCTCGAAGCTGAAGCCGTATTGATTGCTTCGGACTTGGGGCTCGGGATTTCGATCGAGCCGGTGGGTCATTTTGATCCCGTTGTCTTTGACCCTGAGTTGGTGAAAGTAGTCCGCAATGCGGCGCAAGGCTTGGGCTATTCGCATATGGACATTGTGTCGGGAGCCGGGCACGATGCTTGTTGGATTAATCGAGTGGTCCCTACCGTCATGATTATGTGCCCGTGTGTGGATGGCCTGAGCCATAACGAGGCCGAAGATATTAGCAAAGAATGGGCAGCTGCCGGAACTGATGTTTTGTTGCACTCGGTCCTAGAAGTGGCAGGGGTCGTGGCCTGATCACATGAAATAATGGGGGTAACTCCCAAGCGAAGGAATTTTTTATGAGCACAGTTATAAAAAACGGAACAGTTGTTACTGCTGATTTGACCTATAAAGCGGACGTATTAATAGAGTCAGGTGTAATTACCGCTATCGGCCCAAACCTAAGTGGCACAAATGTTCTGGATGCCACGGGTTGTTATGTAATGCCAGGAGGAATAGATCCTCACACCCATTTGGAAATGCCATTTATGGGTACTTATTCTACTGATAACTTTGAAAGTGGAACTCGTGCTGCCTTGTCTGGAGGCACTACTATGGTGGTCGACTTTGCGCTTCCCGCACCTGGGCAAAGCCTTCTTGACGCTTTGTCGATGTGGCACAATAAATCAACGATGGCGCATTGCGATTACTCGTTTCACATGGCGATTACTTGGTGGAGTGAGCAGGTCTTTGATGAAATGAAATCAGTGGTTGATAAGGGCATCACCAGTTTCAAACATTTCATGGCCTACAAGGGCGCTTTGATGGTGAATGATGACGAGCTTTACAATTCTTTCAGCCGGTGTGCCGATCTTGGTGGCTTGGCTATGGTGCATGCCGAAAATGGTGACGTAGTAGCCGAACTTTCAGCCAAACTCCTGGCTGCAGGTAATTCTGGCCCTGAGGCACATGCCTATTCACGCCCAGCACAGGTTGAGGGTGAAGCTACCAACCGTGCTATAATGATTGCTGATATGGCCGGTGTCCCGTTATATGTTGTGCATACCAGTTGCGAAGATAGTCATGAGGCTATTCGGCGAGCAAGAATGCAGGGAAAGCGTGTTTGGGGTGAGCCACTTATTCAGCATCTTACCTTAGACGAAAGTGAATATTTTAATAAAGATTGGGATCATGCTGCGCGTCGTGTGATGTCGCCTCCGTTTAGGAATAAGGCTCATCAAGATAGCCTCTGGGCTGGCTTGCAATCTGGAAGCCTTTCTGTTGTTGCGACTGACCATTGTGCCTTTAGTACAGAACAAAAACGTTTTGGCTTGGGGGACTTTACTAAAATTCCAAATGGAACTGGGGGTCTCGAGGATCGCATGCCGATGCTGTGGACCCATGGTGTTGGAACTGGACGCTTGACCATGAACGAATTTGTCGCTGTAACGAGCACTAACATTGCTAAAATTTTAAATTGCTACCCTAAAAAAGGTGCAGTTTTGGTTGGGGCTGATGCCGATTTGGTAGTGTGGGATCCACAAAAAAGCAAAACCATCTCTTCTAAATCACAACAGTCCGCTATCGATTACAACGTGTTTGAAGGGCAAACGGTAACGGGGCTGCCACGCTTCACCCTAACCCGCGGACATTGTGCTGTGACTGAGGGCAAGATGACGTCGACTGCTGGTTACGGCCAATTTGTTCCACGGCAGGCACAACCTGCTGTAAATCGCGCTTTGTCCGTGTGGAAAGAGTTAACTGCGCCACGCCCCGTCGTACGTGGTTCAATACCCGTGACGGGAGTGTGAATGTGACATCTGTTAAGTCTAAGATTGTGATCGAAGCTCGTGACGTGGGATTAACGTTTGAAACCAAAGACGGGCCTGTTGTGGCTCTTAAAGATGTTAACCTGACGGTTACTGAGGGTGAGTTTGTGTCTTTTATCGGCCCGTCAGGTTGTGGAAAAACTACGTTTTTGCGTGCAATTGCAGCACTCGAACATCCTACAAGTGGTAGCTTAACAGTTAATGGTCTATCTCCTGATGCTGCGCGTCAGGCACGCGCTTATGGTTATGTTTTTCAGGCAGCAGGCCTTTATCCATGGCGCACTATTTCCGGCAATATCAAACTCCCACTTGAGATTATGGGGTTTTCTCCTGCCGCACAAGCCGAGCGCCTTAGCCGTGTTTTGTCTCTAGTAGAACTTGAAGGGTTTGGAGGCAAATTCCCTTGGCAGCTTTCGGGGGGAATGCAGCAACGTGCTTCTATTGCGCGTGCGTTAGCCTTTGACGCTGATATTTTGTTGATGGATGAACCTTTTGGCGCTTTGGATGAAATTGTACGAGACCGTCTAAATGAAGAATTGCTGCAGCTTTGGGCGCGCACCGAAAAGACTATTGCCTTTGTTACTCATTCGATCCCTGAAGCGGTTTTTCTTTCGACCAAGATTGTTGTTATGTCACCACGTCCAGGCCGTATTACTGATGTAATTGATAGCCCCTTGCCAAAGGAGCGCCCACTCAACATTCGCGATAGCCAAGAGTTTATAGATATAGCGCAGCGCGTACGCGAAGGTCTGCGAGCAGGGCACGCGTATGGAGATTGATCTTTGATGTGGGTTCCAACAAAATGAAATCACTTGGTCCAATTTTAACCGTGCTTATGGTGATTTTTGCCTTTTGGTATTTAATGGCTATTAAACTCAATTCCCAGTGGGAATATGATCAAGCGGTGCGCGCGAAGGTTGAAGTAGGATTTTGGGATATTTTGCCGAACACGATGCAGCAGAAAAAACCGGTGCTCCCCGCTCCACATCAAGTTCTGACTGGCCTTTGGGATGGGCTTGCAGGACAACCTATCACATCCAAACGTTCTCTCGTTTATCATGCTTGGATAACCTTGTCGGGAACTATTTATGGTTTTGTAATAGGAACTGCTATGGGAATATTACTGGCGGTCGGAATTGTGTATAATAGGGCGATGGATCTAAGTGTAATGCCTTGGGCCATTGCCAGTCAAATGATACCAATAATTGCCATCGCGCCGATGCTGGCAGTTGTCGTGCATGCTTTAGGGGCCTCTGCCATCGTAACCAAAGCTGTTATTTCGGCTTACTTGTCATTTTTTCCGGTATTGGTTGGGATGGTTAAGGGCCTCCGAGCTCCAGAGCAAATGCAGATCGATTTACTTCATACTTATTCAGCGTCAAAAACAGAAATTCTATGGAAATTAAGGTTTCCAGCTTCAGTGCCGTTTCTGTTCACATCCCTGCAAGTGGGCATCGCAGCCTCGTTGGTCGGTGCGATAGTGGGTGAACTAAACCAACCTGCAGGGCTCGGAGCACGCCTCTTGCAAGGTACTTATCATGGATTGACTGTACATATTTGGGCGGCCTTAATCGTTGCGTCGCTTTTGGCGGCAATATTGGTCAAAACCATTCAAGGCTTTGAACGTATAACCCTCGTCAAGATGGGGATGCGCAAATGAATTTGCTAATTGCCGTTATGCTCTTTTGGGGGTTGGCATGGTTGGTTAACTTACGCTTGGCACGCTCGACGCGTCCAATAGTACGTATTCTTGTCCCAATGATTTTTGGAATAACGCTGTTAGTTCTATGGGAGGGGCTTGTCCACGGACTTGATGTAAGTCCAGTAATTTTACCACCCCCCAGTTCGGTTGCGATAAAATTTGCGGCCTCCTATAAAGTGCTTTGGACAGATTTAACACAAACCTTTTTTAAAGGGGCTTTGTCTGGATTTATTATAGGAGCATTGGTTGCTTTTTTGGTCGCAATTGCGGTTGATCGGTCGCCTTTTTTAAAGGCTGGCGTCTTGCCAATAGGAAACTTCATGTCAGCTTTACCAATTGTAGGGGTCGCGCCCATCATGGTGATGTGGTTTGGCTTCGGCTGGCAATCAAAGGCGGCCGTGGTGGTAGTGATGGTGTTTTTCCCAATATTAATCAATGTAATCGCCGGCCTTGCAGCATCAGAACGGATGCAGCGTGATTTGATGGCCACTTGGGGTGCCAGCTACTGGCAAACACTTTTTAAACTTCGCTTACCCGCTGCTATGCCATTTGTTTTTAATGGACTTAAAATTGCTGGTACTTTGTCTTTGATTGGTGCAATTGTAGCTGAGTTTTTTGGGTCTCCGACAATGGGTATTGGCTTTCGGATTACGGCTGAAATCGGACGTTTGGGGCTGGACATGATCTGGGCTGAAATAACGATGGCTGCATTAGCCGGCTCGGCTTTTTACGGAGTAATTGTGTTTTTAGAAAGACGAGTGACTTTTTGGCACCCGTCGCAACGTCATTAAGCAAGGTTCATACGAACCAATAACAGGAGGTCTAAATGAAGAAAATTATTTCTACCGCACTATTCGTGGCACTCTCTGCAATTCCTGCACATGCCGCTGACACTGTTACCCTGCAGCTTAAATGGGTCACGCAGGCGCAATTTGCAGGATATTATGTTGCTGCTGATAAAGGTTTTTACAAAGATGAAGGCTTGGAGGTCAATATTCTTCCAGGTGGTCCTGATGTGGCGCCGGCTCAAGTTATCGCTGGCGGTGGTGCCGATGTGGTAGTCGATTGGATGCCATCTGCCCTTGCTGCCAGAGAGCAGGGATTGGGATTGGTTAATATCGCTCAACCATTTAAATCTTCTGGTATGATGCTAACTTGTTTGAAAGAATCTGGAGTATCGTCGCCTGCTGACTTTTCTAACAAAACTTTAGGCGTTTGGTTTGGTGGAAATGAGTATCCGTTTCTGAATTGGATGTCTCGTCTTGGCTTGAAAACCGATGGTTCTGCTGGTGGGGTTACTGTGTTGAAACAGGGTTTTGATGTGAACCCGCTTTTGAATAAAGAAGCGGCGTGCGTGTCTACTATGACTTATAATGAATATTATCAGGTTTTAGACGCTGGCGTTGCTGCTGATGATCTGGTTACCTTCAAATATGAGGACGAGGGCGTGGCTTTGTTGGAAGACGGGCTTTATGTGCTTGAAAAAAACCTGAAAGATGCAGCCTTTGCAGACAAAATGGTACGCTTTGTGCGAGCTTCCATGAAGGGTTGGAAATATGCTGAAGCAAACGTTGCTGAGGCTGCCGGGATTGTGGTTGAAAATGACGCCAGTGGTGCTGGCGACCAAATCGTTCAAGAACGTATGATGGGCGAAATCGCAAAATTAACGGCGGGGTCAAACGGCGCTTTGGCAGAAGCAGACTTTAACCGTACTGTTGCCACTTTGATGGCAGGGGGTTCAGATCCTGTGATCACCAAAAAGCCCGAAGGTGCTTGGTCCCATGCGATCACAGATTTAGCTTTGAAATAAAAAAGGTTAAAAGGGCGCGGAAATAGCGCCCTTTTTCTTTCTAAGCAGGTTTAAATAGTTGTGAAGTAATTATAGCTAACGAGTGTGAAGGGCCAAAATTATGAAGCTGTCATCCAAAAGATTTGGGTCGGTCCTTTCGGTTAACGAACGCTATGGCCATTTGGCAATGATGACTTTTTCACTTTTAGTGGCCGGATCTTTTAGTTTTGGAAAATTAATTGCACCTAAAATTGATCCAGTTTCTTTGACCGCCGCGCGATTTTTTTTCGGAGCGCTTTTATTGTTTTTAGCGTTGCTAGCTACAAAGCGCTTTCATTTCAGTCATTATCAAAAGCCATGGAGGTTTTTTGTTTTAGGCGCAATTTTTGTAATTTATTTCATCACAATGTTTGAGGCGCTGAAAACAGTTAGCGCAATCTCGACATCTGCTATTTTTACACTCATGCCCTTTTTAGCAGGTGCTATGGACTTCGCGGTTTCAAGGCGCCGCATGAGCGGTTTTATATGGGCTGGTTTAAGCATAGGCGCTGTTGGTGCACTTTGGGTGATTTTTAAGGGCTCTTTTGCAGCTTTTTGGGCGCTTAATTTGGGACTAGGAGAGTTTCTGTTTTTTATTGGAGTTTCGGCTCATGCAGCCTACGCTGTTTTGGTTCCAAAATTACGGCGTAAGGAGCCAATTTACGCAACCACTTTGGGTGTAACCTTTTCTGGTGCTGTTATTTTAGTGATATTATTTTGGCCTCGCATTGCAACAACTGCTTGGAGTGAATTATCGATGAACGTTTGGGTTACTCTGGCTTATTTGACCATTTTTGCAAGTTTGGGCACATTTACTTTGGTAAGTTTTGCTGCAGAGTATTTACCCAGTGCCAAGGTCATGGCTTATACCTACATGACACCGTTTTGGGTAGTACTGTTGGAAGGCCTTCTCGGTCATGGTTGGCCTGAGCCATATGTTCTAATCGGTGGCTTTCCAATATTGGTTGGGCTTTCCCTCTTGTTTTTCACTGGATCACCTGCCGATCAGCCAATAGAAAATCAATAGTGCAAAGAATTAAGTTCTGGGCAGGCTACCTCTAATTCAAAGAATCGATAATAAGGTTGAAGCTGTATATTCTGATCGTGAAAGTAGCTCGAGTAAAAGCGGGTTAAACTCCCTGGATATCATAGGCCACATACAGCTTCTGCGCAGTCTAAGAGGGCCTTGCCATATATGCGTTCACCGGTTTGCGCAAAACGCATACGGTTTTCCAGCGATTTAGGGATGTTCAATCGAAGACTGCGCCATCACACATAAAAGCTCAAAAAGTATTGAGGCTCCTAAGAAGGCCGTGCCGCCCGACGGATCAAATGGAGGGGAAACTTCAACCAAATCCGCACCTACAATATGAACGCCCTTAAGCGCGCGAACAACTTCAAGTGCCTGAAAACTACTTGGCCCGCCTATTTCGGGCGTGCCAGTGCCAGGTGCAAAGGCTGGGTCAACAAAATCAATATCATAGCTGACATAGGTTTCCCCAAATCCTGCAATATCGCGAGCTTGGGCCATGACGTCTTGTGCGCCACGAGCGTGGAATTCTTCTATAGCGATTACGGTGATGCCATTGGCGCGCGCGAAGTCACGATCTTCGCTATCATAGGCGGTGCCACGAATGCCGATCATGCATACGCGTTTAGGATCAAGAAGCCCCTCTTCGACGGCGCGGCGAAAGGGGGTGCCGTGAGTGTAAAGAGTACCGCCAAAATAGCTGTCAAAAAGATCGGTGTGGCTATCAAAATGTATCATACCCAAGGGTCGCGCGGATGCCAAAGCGCGCAAGATAGGCAAGCTGCACAGATGGTCCCCTCCGGCCGTTAGGGGGATGATATAGGCCTCTTTGACCTTTTGATAAAAGTCGGTGATACGCGCCATGGTGTCGTGCAAATCAGCAGGGTTTGGCCCGACATCGCCCAGATCCGCACAATTGACCAATTCAAATGGGCGCACGCCCGTGGCCCCATTTTCCGCACGGATCATGGTTGAATAATCGCGCAATTGGCGTGGTCCATGGCGCGGTCCTGGGCGGTTTGTGGTGCCACCGTCCCACGGCGTGCCTATTAGGCCAATTTGTACATCGTTTAGCCGCTTATCCAAAAGGTCAACATGGGGCAGGCGCATAAAGGTCGCGATGCCTGCGAACCGTGGCAGCTCAAATCCCGAAACAGGCTGAAAGAAAGTATCTGGCATCGCGAGCTCCTCATCAGTTGGAGTTGAACCCTAGTGGTTTGACCTTTGCTTTGGCAATGTTTTATTCACCGGGCGCTTAATCTTGGGACTAAGGAAATGGATGCTTTCTTTTAGTTACAAAAGCGGGCATTTTTGGTGCAACTTTCTTTAAAGTTCCCAAGTTTTTTGACTGCATTTTCTAAGGAATATTTATGTCAGACCAGTTTTTGCACTTGCGCCAAACATCCGATCCCGAAATTGACCGCCCTACACACGCGCGCTTGATAGCCGGCGACCCGGTCTTTTCGACTTGGAATTTAGAAGATCGCGACGGGCTTTATTGCGGCCTGTGGCAATCTACCCCCGGCAGCTGGCGCGTGATCTATGACGAGTGGGAGTTTTGCCACATTCTAAAAGGCCATTCGATACTGACCCAAGATGGCCAAGCGCCGACCACGTTGAAAGCAGGCGACAGTTTTATCCTGCGCCCCGGTTTTGAAGGCGTGTGGCAAGTGGTTGAAACTACGCTTAAGGAATATGTGATCAAACTTTAGGGTCATGGTGGGCCTGCGCCCGCCTCAATTGCTAAAACATGTAAAATTATAGACACAATCGCCTATCAAAAAAATTTAACCTAACTCAGTGGCTTCAGGAGCATTCAAAGCCCCTAGCAGGAAAACCAATGCACGATCCTCTTAAAGCAGCACGCGTATTTTGGATTTTTTTCAAATTGGGCCTTACCTCTTTTGGGGGCCCGATTGCGCATATTGGCTTTTTCCGAAATGAGTTTGTGACCTGCAGGGCTTGGTTGTCCGAGGCGATCTTTGCCGAGCTTTTGACCATTTGTCAGTTTTTACCTGGCCCCAGTTCAAGCCAACTTGGTTTTGCCATCGGTTTGATGCGGGCTGGCTGGCTGGGGGCGTTGGCGGCTTTTGTTGGATTCACCCTGCCGTCGGCTTTGGCGCTTTATGGGTTTGCTTTGGTGGTGGTGCGATTTGATGTACCAATTTGGCTGGGCGCGTTGGCGGGGCTTAAGCTGGTGGCGGTGGCGGTGGTAGCACAGGCAGTTTGTGGAATGGCGCAAACACTTTGTCCTGACTTCAAGCGCGCCAGTATTGGGGTGGCGGCCTTTTTAGCGGTAGCGTTTTTTTCAACAGCTTTTGGCATGATCGCCACCATCAGTATGGCGGCAGCGCTAGGATTTTTTTTGCTTGGCCAAGAAAAAATCGTTGAAATTTCCACCTTTCATTGCCCCGTCATTAAGCGCCATGCTTGGGGGGCTTTGGGGCTTTTTGTACTTTTGATCGCGTTTTTACCCTTGGTAGCGCAGAGTGATCCGATGCTGGAGCTTTTTGACATTTTCTTCCGCGCAGGGGCTTTGGTCTTTGGTGGAGGCCATGCAGTTTTGCCTCTTTTGCAAGCTGAAATGGTGCCTCAAGGGCTTATGTCGAACGGCGCATTTTTGGCCGGTTATAGTGGTGCACAAGCGGTGCCAGGGCCGCTATTTACCTTTTCTGCCTATTTGGGCGCGTTGGTTTTTGGGCCCTCTGCATCACTCTTGGGTGCGACTTTGGCGCTTTCCGCAATTTTTCTGCCTGGATTTTTGATTTTAACGGCAGTCTTGCCATATTGGCAGCAGATCAGATCCTACAGCGCAGCTCAGTCTATGGTCAAAGGGGTGAATGCTGGGGTCGTTGGAGTTTTAGCCTTTTCCCTTTATCATCCAATCTTTACCACATCTGTGCATGATACGCTGGATTTTGCTTTGGTGCTGGTTTGGTCCTTGGCATTGATTTTATGGCGATTGCCACCTGTATTGATAGTGGCTATGGGCGCATCGGTCGGTGCGGCGTTAGCTTGGTTTTAAGGGGCGCCAAATGCCGCTGGCATTTGGGACTTGATGGCGCAATAATAGTTTCCAAGCTTGCCCAACCCAAATAGAAGGGCATGCTACTTAACTTTGGGGTATGCGATGTCAAAGGTCGTCTTTTTAGGAATTTTCGTGGCAGATGGGGCCTATATCGCGCCGCGTATGCCCAATATGGGTGAAACGGTGCTGGGCAGCGGGTTTTTCCTAGGCCCAGGGGGCAAAGGGTCAAATCAAGCGGTGGCTTGCGCTAAAACGGGGGTTGAGACGTCGTTTATTTCGCGACTTGGCAAAGATGATTTTGCAAATCTGGCTTTTGGTGTCTGGAAAGATGCGGGCGTAATCCCTCTGGTTGTGCAAGATAGTCAAAGCTATACAGGTTCTGCGTTTATCTTTATTCAAGAGGGTACAGGCCAAAATGCAGTCTTGGTTTCGCCCGGTGCTGCAAGTCTGATCTCAGCCGATGATATGGACGATCAAACCTCCGCCATTACAAACGCTAAGGTTTTTGTCAGCAATTTCGAAGTCCCAATGCACGCAACTCAGCGCGCTTTGACATTGGCGCGCCAGTCCCGTGTGACCACCTTGCTAAACCCGGCACCTGCGGTGCAGTTTCCCGAAGGTCTGCTTGCGCTTTGCGACTATGTAACCCCAAATGAAAGTGAGGCCGAGGCTCTGACTGGTCTGCGAGTCACCTCGGTGCCTCAAGCGACTTTGGCGGCGCAAAAATTAGTCGAGATGGGGGCAGGGGCCGCGTTGATCACGCTGGGTGCACAAGGTGTGGTTTACTGCGACCGAGGTAAGACGCTGTTTGTGCCCGCCATTGCTGCCAGCAAAGTGCAAGATACGACGGGCGCGGGCGATGCTTTTAACGGTGGCTTCGCTTCGGCGCTGGCGCGAGGGCTTGGGGATCATGACGCTTTGATCTTTGGCAGCGCTACCGCAGGCATTTCCGTCACACGCATGGGCACCGCCGCCTCAATGCCCAGTCTAGCTGAGATTGAGGCCCATGTGCCCTCCTTTAAGGTCGTGACGCTTTAAAAGAGTCATAGCCCCGCATCGGGCGCGACCACGCCTTTCCGAAAGATGAAGCAGCCATAAAAGCGTCCCTCACTGGTTTAAATGATCGCATAGGCCTGTTTGGCCTGTTCATAAAAGGCAAATCTTTCAAGGCCGACCATCGGGCGCTCGGCCGCTTCGGCCAGATTGATTTGCTCCCGCACCTCTTTTTGTACGGGTGGAAACTCATGGGGGGCGCCGACTACTTGCATTCGCATTGCAAAATCATCAAAAAATGTAACGAACGGCATAAGGGATAAAACCGCTTGTGCCGCGGCGGCGGCGGGCACATTGTCAATCCGCAAAAGCCGCCCAAATGATGATTTGCGCGCCAATCCTTCGGCTGGAAAGTTTGTATCGGTTAAGAGCCAGCGTATCACCATCGCCCATCGCGCGCAGGACATAAAGTACGTCGGAATTTAAGCGCGAATCGAGTCCTTTTAAGATAATTCTCCCCTTTTTGAGGTTAGTGTTGGCTAAAAGCCCCCCTTGTCAGGCGTGAAAATGGCTTCGTCCTAGTGCTGGCCCTTCTGCACTTGTTTGGCTCACAAAATGGTGGCACATCGGCATTAGTCTTAGGCCCATGCCTTTTTTGGGGAATATTTGGGGGGTTCATGCTAATCATCACAATCTGGCCCCTTTTTGCTTTGATTTGCCTTGGATTTTTGATGGTGCGGGGCGGCTTTCCGGGCAGTGGCTTTTGGCTTGCGGCCGAGCGGCTGAATTATTTTGTGCTTTTTCCCGCCCTTTTGTTTGTGCGTTTGGCCTCTGCCCCTGTGCTGGACCCTGCCATTTTTCGCTTAGGGGTGGCGGCAATCTTGACCATTGGTATTGCTGCTCTGTGCTTATTGCTAGCGCGTATGATCTGGTCGACACCGGCGGCCCGTTTTGGGCCTGCTCTGCAAGGAACAGTGCGTTTTAATACTTATTTGGGGCTGGCGATCGTTGCGAGTATTGCAGGCCCTGTGGGGGTTGAATGCGCGGCCGTGCTTTTAGCTGTATCTGTGCCATTGGTGAATGTGCTGTCGATTTTGGCACTAACTGCCCGTGGGCAAAGGGTGAACTTTGGCGCTTTGACGCGCAGGGTACTAGAGAACCCTTTGATAATTGCCTGCGCGCTGGGCATGATTGTCGCCTTTAGTGGAGGGGAGGTACCCTTTGGTACTGGGCCGTTCTTTGAGATTTTGGCGTGGATTAGTTTGCCTTTGGGCCTTTTGTGCGTAGGTGCGGCTTTGCGCCCACAGGCATTGGCGCGAGATGCTCTTGTCGTCGTAGGCAATAGCGCTCTGCGGCTTTTGGCAATGCCAGTGCTTGCCGCCTTAGTAGGTGCGGCGTGCGGGCTTTCTGGCCCCGAGGCGTTGGTTGTGGTGGTTTTTAGTGCTATTCCAACCGCCCCCACCTCGTATGTCTTGACCCGCCAACTTCAGGGGGATGGCACTTTAATGGCAGCAATTGTCACCGCACAAACGCTTTGTGCGATCATCACTATTCCATTTATCTTGTTTATGCTTGGGTTTAGCTGAGGCGGACGTACAAATCGGATAAAAATGTGTTCACCTTTTTAATAGACATTTTCCCCTTTTGTGGTATACCACATTCTGAGAAAATAGAGACTGATAAGGGTATATTTAGGTATATGAATGGCAAATTTCGAATAAGACTTGGGGCCAAAAGCAGCCACCCTAAGCTGCTAATGAGGTAAGAATCAATGATGCGCGCATTACCCTTAGCGGGTGCTCTGTTTTTATTCTGGCTGGCATTGTCAGGCCATTATACGGTTTTTTTAACTACGATAGGGGCTGTATCATCCTTTCTGACGGCGCTTTTCTTTGTGCGGGTCAACGGCCGCGCTAAATCGGTTGTAAGTTTAACCTTAATCTGGCGGTTTGCTACCTATCTGCCTTGGATCTCGCTTGAGATCCTTAAATCGGCTATTGATGTGGCCAAGGTTATCCTTTCTTTTGATGGAAAAATTGAACCAACCATGATTGAGGTAACGGCAGATCTTAGGACCACGACTGGCATCGTAACTTATGGAAATTCAATCACCTTAACTCCTGGAACCACCACTTGTTTTGTTAAAGGTAATGTTTTGACCGTTTACGCTTTGCGCAATGATGCCGCCGTCGATGTGGAGGGTGGTGCGATGATGCGGCGCGTCCGCCAGTTTGAAGGGGGCCTGTGATGTACTTATTTGCGACCATTGCTATTCTGATTGCCATGTGCTGCGCCGTTGCGCGCGCAGTCGTTGGGCCTAATATTTTTGACCGTATGTTGGCAGCTAATACGATAGGTTCATTGGCGGTGCTTTTGCTTGTTTGTTTTGGCTTTTTGATGGGGCGGCCCGAATGGTTAGATATTGCGCTTACTTATGGGCTTTTGAACACGGCAGCGACCCTCACGGTCTTAAAGTATTATAGACATGGCGACCTGTCTGTTGACGCTGACCACGAAAAAGGGGCCGACGATGCTGGTTGATTTGATAAGTGGCCTTTTTATAGGAGCTGGGGGTCTTTTCGTATTAATTGGTGCGCTCGGTATTATCCGTTTGCCGGATGTCTTTTCGCGCATGCAGAGTGTCAGCTTGATCGAGACCGTGGGGGCTGGCCTCCTGTGCATGGGTTTTATTGTGAAAGTTGGCTTCAGCTTGGTTGGGCTGAAGCTAATTCTTTTGCTCACCATTATCTTATTTTTAGGCCCCGTGGTAACTCATGCGGTAGCTCAAGCTGCTTTAGCTGCGGGTGTGAAGCCTTTATTGGTGCACGACCGCCGTTCAGCCGCCACAAAGGCGGATGCGCAGCCTGTCTCAGCGAGTGTTGATAAAATCAAAACACCAAATGTCAAAGCTTCCGTTAAAAAAGCACTCCCAAAATCTGGGTCAAAAAAGGCGGATATATAATGGAAATTCTAGTTGATGCCGTTTTATTGACTCTTTTGGTGGTAATTACTTTGGCCATCTTGTTTCAAAGAAACTTATTTGCCGTTGTTTTGTTGGCGGGAGCCTATAGTTTTTTAATGGCGTCAATCATGCTGGTATTAGATGCTGTTGACGTCGCCATGACCGAAGCTGCCGTAGGCGCTGGCATATCGACCGCCTTGTTTCTTGCGACGCTTTACCTGACCCATGGCAAGGAATATTTACAACCCAACTTCAAATTTCAGTCAATTTTGGTTGTTGTCCTTGCTGGTGGAATGTTGATCTGGGGCATGTGGGACATGCCTGAATTTGGCGTGATGCAAGCGCCATTACACGAAAATACCGCACCGGGCTATTTAGATGCTTCAAAAAACCATCTGATGCCACCAAATGTGGTGACAGCGGTTCTGGCCGATTATCGCAGCTTTGATACACTAGGCGAGACAACAGTGATCTTCACCGCGGGGATTGGTGTTCTGCTGATTCTACGAGGGCGTAAAAAACCAAAAAAATCTAAAAATAAGGCCGAGAACTCTCATGAAACATGATCCTATTCTGGAGCTTGGTGTTCGACTTGCATTGCCATTTATCATTATATTTGCGCTTTATGTGCATTTTCATGGGGATTACGGCCCAGGCGGTGGTTTTCAAGCCGGTGCGATAATCGCTACTGGGGTCATTATGCATGTATTGATATTTGGATTGGAAAAAACGCAGCGGCTTGTGCCTCCTTCTGTGGTCGAGCCTGCGATTGGTATGGGTGTGCTTATTTACATCGCTTCAGGGTTGCCTGGAATGTTATTCGGTGCGGGATTTTTGGACTATTCGATTTTTGGGAACGATCACTTGCATGCGCATGAATGGGGAATTTTCGCTGTGGAAATTGGTGTGATTGTGACCGTTTGTTCCACATTAATTGCAATTTTTTATGCTTTCGCAGGGCGGGCCAAATCGTGATAGATTTTGGAGAAATTCTTCTTAAGTACAATGCTATTGTTACAGTATTTTTAATGGTAACAAGCCTTTATATTGTGATTGCTAAGGGTAACATGATCAAGAAATTGGTCGGTTTGTCTTTGTTTCAAACCTCAGTTTATTTGCTTTATCTTTCGCCAGCCAAAATTGTGGGCGGAACGGCTCCAATAATTGCGGACGCAATTATGGTTTATTCAAACCCTTTGCCGCATGTTTTGATCCTTACCGCAATCGTCGTGGGTGTCGCCACTTTGGCTTTGGGATTGGCCTTGGTGGTACGCATTCAAGACGCTTATGGGACGATTGAAGAAGATGAGATTTTTCGCGCAGAGGGTGACGCATGAATAACTTGATGCAGCATCTACCGATTTTGCAAGTGATCGTACCGCTGTCTATTGCGGTGCTTTGTACTATGACCAAGCGTGGCAATTTGGCTTGGGCAATGGCGGTTTTAAGTGCGGGCCTATCTCTGGCGATTACGGTTGGTTTAGCTCAAGTCCTCTGGGCCGGTCCAGCTAACGTAAATTATCTTTTTGGCGGTTGGTCTGTGCCTTTAACCATCGAATATCGCCTCGATGCTCTGAACCTATTCGTTCTTTTCATCGTGAATATTATCGCCCTTGCTACTTTGTTTTTCGCTAAAAGTTCTGTTCCCTCTGAAATCGAAGAACGCCACGTCTCATGGTTTTACGCCATGTTCTTACTGTGTCAGGCAGGCCTTTTGGGTATGGTCTTGACCAATGACGCCTTTAACATGTTTGTTTTCATGGAAATATCGTCTCTGGCAAGCTATGTCTTAGTGGCTATGGGGCGCGATCGCCGAGCCTTGCTTGCCGCCTATCAATATTTGATTGTGGGCACCATCGGGGCTACTTTTTTTGTGATTGGCATCGGCTTTCTTTATTTGACGACGGGTACCTTGAACCTAACAGATATGGCGCAAAAGCTTGTTTCTGCATCGGAAACTGATGAACGTCAGCTGTTTGTAGGCATCGGGTTCATCACTGTTGGCCTTTGCTTGAAGCTTGCGCTTTTCCCGCTTCATCTGTGGTTACCCAAAGCTTATAGCTATGCTCCTTCTGCCGTCTCTGCCTTTTTGGCGGGCACGGCCACGAAGGTGGCTATATACTTGGTAATTCGACTTTATTATTCTATTTTTGCCCCAGAGTTTGGCTCGCAGCTTTGGCCCGCTATTGAGGCTTTTTTAGTTCTGTCACTGGCTGCGATGGTTTTGGCGTCACTGAGCGCTATCTATCAAAGCAATGCGAAAAAACTGTTAGCCTTTTCTTCAGTGGCACAGATCGGCTATATAACTCTGGGCCTGTGCTTGGTTAATTTTGATGGGCTTACGGGGGGCATCGTGCATTTGATGAACCACGCTTTGGTCAAAACTGCAGCCTTTATTGCGATGGGGGCTATTTACTTCCGTATTGGTTCGGTGGAGCTTAAAGATATGGCGGGAATTGGTCGCACTATGCCAGTTACCATGGCTGCCTTTGTAGTAGCAGGTTTGGGACTGATCGGCGTGCCGGCCACGGCGGGATTTATTTCTAAGTGGTATTTGATTTCAGGCGCGCTTGAGCGTGGGCTTTGGCCTGTGGTTGTGATTATCTTGATCAGCTCAGGGCTGGCGGTTGTCTACGTGGGAAAAGTAGTTGAAACAGCCTATTTTCATGCGCCCACTGGGGCTGCTGCTAAGGCCAGCGATGCGCCTTTTTGGATCATGGCGCCCTTAATCTTTTTGGCCGGATCGAGCGTATTTTTAGGGTTAAACACTGATTTCAACCTAGGTCTTGCCCAAACGGCGGCACATCAGCTTTTACAAGGATTGGGCCAATGATCGATCCTACCACCCTTCTTATCACGGCACTGCTTCTTCCGTTGATCTGTGCGCTCCTTGTTGGGGTTTGCCGCAATGCACCCGTTTTGCGCGATGCGGTCACTTTGGTGACCAGTGTGCTTTTGGCTGCGACCGTTTGGTTGCTATTGCCCCATATTCTAGCGGGCGCGCGCCCAAGCCTGCTGCTCGGTTATATCACCCCAAAATTGTCTGTGGCCTTCACGCTAGAGCCGTTGGGCATGGTATTCGCTCTTGTAGCAGGCACGCTTTGGAGCATCAGCTCACTTTACGCCATAGGCTATATGCGCGCCAATAAAGAGCCGCGTTTAACTACATTTTTCATCTGCTTTGCAGTTGCGATTTTCGCAACAATGGGCATTGCCTTTGCGGCAAACCTTACAACGTTTTTTATATTTTATGAGATTTTAACCCTATCGACCTACCCGCTGGTCACTCATGCCGGAACGCCTGCGGCGATGGCTGCAGGGCGCAAATATTTGGGTATTTTGCTTGCCACTTCGATGGGGCTGTTGTTGCCTGCAATTGTGATCACTGGGCAGTGGGCGGGCACGCTGGATTTTGTAGAAGGTGGTAGCCTTGACAGCAACATTACCCCTATTTTTCTAAGCGGTCTTTTGGTGCTTTTCGTCTTTGGCATCGGAAAAGCCGCAGTTATGCCTGTGCATTTTTGGCTGCCCGCCGCCATGGTTGCCCCAACGCCTGTGTCAGCGCTGCTGCATGCTGTTGCCGTGGTGAAGGCTGGGGTCTTCGGGATTGTTAAGGTCGTGGTCTATATCTTTGGCTTGGGCCTGCTTGCGCGCCATTCGGTTTTTGACTGGCTAACCTATGTGGCCGGTTTCACTATCATTTTCGCCTCAATTATTGCGCTTTTACAAGATAATCTGAAAAAGCGTCTTGCCTATTCGACCGTGTCACAACTGTCCTACATCGTGCTGGCCGCGTCTCTTTTCACGCCGGCCGCTCTGATTGGCGCGGTGTTGCATATTTGCGCCCATGCCGTATCAAAGATCACGCTGTTCTTTGCGGCAGGTAATATTTACACTGTTGCGCACAAAACCGAAGTGTCGCAGCTTAATGGTATTGGTCGAAAGATGCCCTATACGATGGGGGCCTTTGCTATTGGGGCAATCGCAATGATCGGCTTGCCCCCAACAGCGGGCTTTTTGGGAAAATGGTTTATTTTGTCGGGGGCGGCAGGCACGCAAAATAATTTTGCAATTTTTGTAATTATTTGCTCAACCCTCTTAAATGCTGCCTATTTCCTACCCATTATTTTTAGGGCTTTTTTCATGACCGCCTCACTTGATTCACATGGAAAGGCGACCGTCACAACTGCGGAAGATGCTCCTATTTTTATGCTTATCGCGATCATGGCGACCGCCACTCTGACGGTTTTGATGTTCTTTTTCCCCGATATCCCCCTGTCTTTAGCGCGCAGCATGTTAGGAGCCTAAGATGAAGCAACAGCAAGATCATTGGCTGGTTCGTCCTCGCACCATCAAGATCCTTTGGATCATGTTTTCGGTGGTTTTGGCGCTTTTGGTGGGGGCAGATTTTTTTGTCGCGCATCATCCGCATTTTGGCGTGGATGGCCTACCGAGCTTTTCAGCAGTTTTCGGCTTTATATCTTGCGTGATTTTGGTGTTTGGAGCCAAAGCCTTGGGCCTGCTGTTGAAAAAACCAGAAGATTATTATGATCGGTAATTTCATGTTATTTCCTGCACTTGTACTTATTTTTTCAGGCTTTTTGTCGCTTTTCTTGCGAGGAAATGTCCGTGCAGCGCTGTTATTAGGCGCACCTCTTTTTACCTTGTGGATGGTTTGGCAAATTTCCGATGGTCCGCAGCTGAGTGTGCCCTATTTAGGTTATGAGCTGACGCTCGTCTATGGCTCAAAGCTGGGTCGTTTGTTTGCCACGGTTTTTTCGTTGATGGCATTCATGGGTGCGCTTTTTGCGCTTAATCAACGCAGCAAACTAGAGCTCGGCGCAGCGTTTACCTATGCGGGAGCCGCCATTGGTGTGGCCTTGTGCAAAGACCTACTGACGCTATTCGTCTTTTGGGAGGTGATGGCTGTCGCCTCGACCTTGGTGCTTGTCTCAAATGGTGCTGCGGCCCTCAAGGCTGCGCTCCGCTATGGTTTGATGCATTTCTTGGGTGGCGTTATCTTGATGGCTGGTATTGCGGGCCATGTTGCCCAAACAGGGTCCATCTCCTTTGAGGCCATGACGCTTGAGCGGTGGCCCGAGATGCTGATGCTGGCGGGTATCTTGATCAACGCGGCGGCTGTGCCTTTGGGTGCTTGGTTGCCTGATGCCTATCCGCAAGCCTCTTGGTCAGGCATGGTATTTTTGTCTGCCTTTACTACAAAAACATCAGTTTTTGTTCTGATCGTTGCCTTCCCGGGGGAGCAAGTATTGATTTGGATTGGCCTCTTCATGGTCTTTCACGGTATTATTTGGGCCATTTTGGAAAATGATATGCGTCGCATTTTGGCGTATTCCATCATCAATCAGGTGGGCTTTATGCTGACTGGTATTGGTATCGGCTCTGAGGTGGCGTTGAACGGCGCTGCAGCACATGCATTTACTCATATCATCTATAAGGCGCTGTTGCTCATGTCTGCGGGCTCGGTCGTCTATATGACGGGCAAAAGCCGATGTTCGGATTTGGGCGGATTGTTCCGCACCATGCCTGTGACAATGGTCACAGGGGTAATTGGGGCTTTAGCCATTTCGGCTTTTCCCTTCACTTCGGGGTTCGTGTCAAAATCTATGGTCACGCAAGGGGCCGCTGATGCGCATCTTTCGGGGGTTTGGTATTTGTTGGTCGCCGCCTCAGCTGGGGTGTTTTTACACGCTGGTATTAAATTCCCTTGGTTCGTATTTTTTCAAAAAGACAGTGGCTTACGCCCCTCTGACCCACCTATGAATATGCAAGTTGCAATGATTATTGGAGCAGTACTTTGTATTTTTATTGGTGTTATGCCGCAAAGCCTATATGCTATTTTGCCATTTTATGTCGATTATGTACCCTATACGTTCAGCCATGTCGTGTCGCAATTGCAGCTTTTGTTGTTCTCTGGACTGGCGTTTTTCTTGATGCTGGGTCTTTTGAAGCGGACCGAGACAATCACTATTGACAGCGACTGGCTGTGGCGCAGATTAGGTCTGATTTTGGCAAATGGCACCGTACGGTTGGTGGTGCGTGTGGCTGCACCTGTGCGCCATGCTGGTGTGCAGGCGGTTCAAGCGCTGCTTTGGGGTCTCAATAAAACCCATAATGAAAAGGGCCCCCTTGGGCGCCCAGCGCAAACTGGGTCTATCGCGTTTTTGATGGTTTTGTTCTTGGCTATTTTTATCGCGCTAAGATTTTATAGCTGATAACTTGGGGGTCAGACTGACCCCCAAGTGGCGTTTAAAAACCAACATTATCTGTACCTTTTAGTGATAGTATTTCGCGCGCCTCATCTGGTGTGGCTATCTCGTGGCCCAAACCTTCGATAATCGCGCGCGCAGCTTTGACTTGCTGGGCGTTACTTTGGGCAAATTGGCCTGGGCCCATCCAAAGACTATCTTCAAGCCCGACACGTACATGTCCCCCCATCGCAGCAGACATGGCCGCGATAGACAATTGATGCCGACCGGCCCCAAGCACGGACCAGTGATAAGTATCGCCAAACAGGCGATCGGCGGTTCGTTTCATATGCATCACATCATCAGGATGCGCACCAATTCCTCCCATCAGGCCAAAAACCGTTTGTATGAATAAAGGCCCCTTCACCAAGCCCGCATCGAAAAAGTGTTTTAGATTGTAAAGGTGGGCGGTGTCATAACATTCAAACTCAAACCTTGTGCCATGTACGCTTAGGATGGTAATGATCTTTTCGATATCCGCAAAGCTATTGTGAAAGATGATGCCTTTGTCGCCGATGTAGTCACGTTCCCAGGGGTGTAGCAGCTGATCTCCAAAACGCTTTAACATTGGAAATAGCCCGAAATTCATTGACCCCATGTTCAGAGAGGCTAGCTCGGGCTGCCAAGTCGCGGCTGGGCGTAGGCGGTCGTCAATGCTCATGGTGGGTGCACCGCCTGTAGTAATATTGATTACCGCGTTTGAGTTTTGCTTGATCTCTTTTAAAAAGGGTAAAAAGGCCTGCGCGGTTTGGTCGGGGCGGCCGTCCTTTGGGTTGCGGGCGTGCAAATGCACAATCGCCGCCCCTTCTCTCACCGCGCCAAGCGCTGCTTTTGCAATTTCGGAGGCGGTGACGGGCAAATAGGGGGACATTGAGGGAGTGTGTATGGCCCCAGTCACTGCGCAGGTGATTATGGTTTTTCGTGCCAGGCTCATGTTTTGGTACCTTTTATTCTGCCGCCCATTTATTTCGTTAGCCCTATTTTTGACCTGCAACAGGTGGGTTCCCAGGCACGGGCAAGCCACGCAAGGACTTGTGAGAGCGCATATATTGCGGCGCATAGGCGGCTTCTTGGTTTAACGCTTCGGCCGCATGCCATACCCAGCGGGGATTGTTCAGCATAGCGCGTGCAATGGCAATCATATCGGCTTGGCCCGTGGCCAAAATTGTTTCCGCTTGCAATGGGTCAGTGATTTGGCCAACCGCCATCGTGGCGATGCCCGTTTTGGTACGAATCTCGGCTGCAAAGCCAGTCTGATAGCCTGGACCAACTTTGATCTCCTGCTCAGCCGCGTTACCAGCGCTGGAGACGTCAATGAAATCGCATCCGAGGGCGGTTAGGGCCGCGGTAAAAGTGGTGGCTTCGGTGATGTCCCAACTAGAAGAAGCGACCCAGTCGGTTGCCGAAATTCGCACGCCGAGTGCCTTTGTCTTGGGCCAAACCGCTTTCACGGCGTCAAAAACCTCAAGCGGAAAGCGCATGCGGTTTTCTAAGCTGCCACCATATTCATCGGTGCGTTGATTGCTAAGCGGAGATAAAAACTGATGTAGAAGATAGCCGTGGGCCGCGTGGAGTTCAACCAAGTCAAAGCCAATCCGGTCAGCACGGATCGCCGCATCGGCGAAGGCTTTTTTGATCCGCGCCATCCCCAGTTTGTCCAAAGCTTTGGGAGTATGCCAGCCGTTGGCGGCGTACGGCAGCGCTGACGGGGCCTCGGTTTCCCAAGAGCGGGTGTCTGAAGCAGGAATAGGCTTCCCGCCCAACCACGGCAAGTCAGTAGAGCCCTTGCGCCCTGCGTGGGCGAGCTGAATGCCCATGCGAGCATTGCCAAATTGATTGCAAAAATTCACTACCCTTTTAAGGCTGTCCTCTTGTGCATCGGAGCAAAGGCTGAGACATCCGGGCGAAATGCGTCCTTTCATCTCAACTCCAACGGCCTCGGTGATTATTAGACCTGGCCCTGATACTGCGTATTGACCCAGATGCATCAGATGCCAATCGGTCGCCAACCCATCATTTGCACTATATTGACACATAGGGGCTACGATAATCCGGTTGTTAAGGGTAAGGCCTCCAAGAGTAATGGGGGAAAATAGGTAGGATTTCATAATTTGTCTCCGAGAGTTTGGACGTGATTAGAACGCATTTCAAAGCACAAAACCAGTGCCATAAAGTCATAATGATAATTGTATCTGCACTATAACGGCAGCTTCACCCTCTGACTGTATCAATCATGATCTGGACATTATCTGGATTGGCG
>ENA-UOXV01000590-UOXV01000590.1-marine-metagenome-genome-assembly--contig:-NODE-590-length-52419-cov-9.562295_pt1 | contig 52419 bp, 43 predicted proteins | sample MGYA00238165_ERZ766961 | MGnify/ENA primary metagenome ERZ766961 (study PRJEB28924, sample SAMN03173240) | marine metagenome | biome: Marine; feature: Water; material: Subsurface seawater | place: North... | reverse complement strand
CCCAATTGCTCGACACTGCCCTGTTGGGGCAACAAGTCACCGTTTGCGGATGGGTCCGGACGTTCCGGAATGACCAATTTCTCTCCATCAACGACGGATCCAGCCTGGCCAACCTCCAGTTGGTATTGGACCGGGACAACACCGATGAATCCTTGCGCAAGCGGCTCAATACCGGCGCCGCAGTATGCGCAACCGGCACCTTGGTCGAAAGCCAGGGCAAAGGGCAGGCAACAGAAGTAGAGGTCGCCACCTTGGAGGTGATGGGAGACGCTGATCCGGACGTCTATCCGATCCAGATGAAGCGGCACACCATGGAGTTCCTGCGCGAAAAGGCACACCTGCGCTTTCGCACGAGCACCTTCAATGCGGTGTTCAGGCTCCGACATGGGTTGCAGTTCGCCATCCACGAGTACTTCGAGCAGAACGGGTTCTACATGTTGCACACCCCCATCGTGACGGGCAGCGACGCCGAAGGGGCCGGCGAGATGTTTCAGGTGACCACCCTCGATCTGGACAACGTGCCCAAAACTGAAGATGGGCAGGTGGACCACGCCGCCGATTTTTTCGGCAAGCCCGCCAACCTCACGGTCAGCGGTCAATTGGAGGCAGAACTCGGCGCGATGGCGCTCGGCAAGGTCTACACCTTTGGCCCCACATTCCGGGCGGAAAACAGCAATACCTCACGTCATTTGGCGGAGTTCTGGATGATCGAACCCGAGGTGGCGTTCAACGACCTCGACGACAACATGGACCTCGCTGAGGACTGCCTCAAGTTCGTTTTGTCGCGCATTTTGGAGCGCTACCCCGACGAGCTCGCCTTCCTCGCCAAGCGCGAGGCCGACGCCGAGAAGCAACTGCCCGCCGACCAGCGCAATGCCATGGGGCTGATTGAGCGGTTGCGTTTTGTGGCGGACAACCCCTTCATCCGCATCACCTACACCGAGGCCATCGACCTGCTCCGCAATTCCAAGCCTTTCAAAAAGAAGAAGTTCAAGTACCCGGTCGAATGGGGGGTGGACCTGCAGAGTGAGCACGAGCGCTGGCTGGTGGAGAAGAAGTTCAATCAGCCGGTCATCCTGACCGATTACCCCGCCGAGATCAAGGCCTTCTACATGCGGTCCAACGACGACGGCAAAACCGTGGCCGCCATGGATGTACTGGTGCCGGGGATCGGAGAATTGGTGGGCGGGAGCCAGCGGGAGGAGCGTTTGGAGATGCTGCAGCGCAAATGCGCGGAGTTCAACATCCCCGAAGACCACGTGTGGTGGTACCTCGACACCCGAAAGTTTGGAACGGCGCCGCATGCGGGTTTCGGTTTGGGCTTTGAGCGGTTGGTGATGTTTGCTACCGGCATGACCAACATCCGCGACGTCATTCCATTTCCGAGAACACCACTGAACGCCGAATTCTAAATACGGATACCCGGACGCGCAGCGTTATCTTACTGTATGCTCAAGCAAAGCCTTCATCAAAAGCTCCTGCAAAAGCTGAGTCCCCAGCAGATTCAGTTGATGAAGCTGTTGCAGGTGCCTACGCTGGAGCTCGAAGCGCGCATCAAAGAGGAGCTAGAGGCCAACCCCGCATTGGAGGAGGGCCGGGAGGAAGAGGAGGCGATGGACACGGCCGACGGTCTGGATGATGACCGCGGTGAGACCCGCGACGATTTTGACTTCGACGCCTACCTGGACGACCCCACTCCGGGGTACCGTTATGCGGTCAACAACCACGCCGAGCACGAGGACAGGGAGACGGCATTTGGTGCTGGCGAAACCTTCTCCGAGAGGTTGTCCGCTCAAATCGGCCTTCTGCCTGTTTCTGACCGGCAGCGCATGTTGGCGGGGTTTCTCATCGGCAACCTCGACGGGGCAGGTTACCTCCGCAGGGACCTCTATGCCATTACTTCAGACCTGGCATTTGGGCAGGGGGTGGAGGTGGAGGAAGAAGAACTGGAGGCCGTTTTGGAGATGATTCAGAATTTGGACCCCGCAGGTGTTGGGGCCCGCGACTTGAGGGAATGTCTGCTGCTGCAGATTGACCGCAAATTGGAAGCCCTGAATGGCGGAGAGCACACCCCACTCGCGCTGGCCCACCGCATCCTGGAAGAGCAATTCGAGGCCTTTACCAAGAAGCACTACGACAAGTTGGTGGCCCGCCTCGATGCCGATGAGGATGCACTCCGTGAGGCCATGTCCGAAATCACCCGGCTCAACCCCAAACCCGGGAATTCAGGGGCGGACAACACCCGGCCCATTCAGGCGGTGGTTCCGGATTTCCACGTTGCGGTCGAAGGAGACGAATTGCGCTTGCAAATCAATGGGCGCAACGCCCCGGAGCTGCGCGTGAGCGGCGAATACCGCGACATGATGGAAGGCTACGCCGCGGCCAAAGACCCCGACCGCTCCCAAAAGGAGGCCATCACCTTTGTCAAGCGGAAAGTGGATGCCGCCAAGTGGTTCATCGACGCGATCAAACAGCGCCAGAACACCTTGCGCATCACCATGCAGGCCATCATGCAGTTGCAGGAAGCCTACTTCCTTTCAGGGGATGAGACGCAGCTCAAGCCCATGATCCTGAAGGACATCGCTGAGCGCATACAGATGGACATCAGCACGGTGTCCCGCGTGGCCAATTCCAAATACGTCCAAACGCCCTACGGGACTTTTCTCTTGAAGACGTTGTTTAGTGAGTCGTTGACCACCGACAGCGGCGAGGAGGTGTCGACCCGGGAGGTCAAAAAAATCCTGGAGGAAGCCGCCGCGTCCGAGGACAAGCGCAAGCCGCTGAGCGACGAAAAACTCATGCAGGTCTTGCAAAAAAAAGGGTACAAAATTGCCCGCAGAACCGTCGCGAAATACCGGGAGCAGCTTGGAATTCCCGTCGCCCGGCTGCGCAAGGAGCTCTGATGCGCACAGTGGCCCTCGTCCTCTCGTACGTTTTCCATCCGTTGTGGATGCCTTTGTTGGTGTTCCTCTTTTTGTGGGGAGTGGACCCTTGGTTGCAGTTGCAGCCTTCAGTGATGCTCTACGTGGGGTCCATCTTGCTCATCAACGCCATTGCCCCGGCACTTTCGCTACTGGTGCTGCACCGGCGGGGAGCGCTCAGTGACCTTGAGGTGTCCAAAAGGAAAGAGCGTACGGTGCCCTTTCTGGTGGTCATGTTCTATCAGGTACTGGGCTACTACGCGTTGACCCGTCCCGGTGTATTTCTTCCATCCGAAATGCTGAGGTTGGTCCTGGGCATGTTGGCCGCCTTGGCAGTGGCCATGTTGCTCACGCGCTGGATCAAGGTCAGCATGCACCTGCTCGCCCAAGGTGGCGCCATTGGCGCCATTTGGTCCTTCAACCTGCTGCACGACCTCGGGTTAAGTGACGCCCTTCCCTTGGGGTTTCTGTTGGCGGGTGTGGTGGGCTGGTCGCGCATGCGTCTCGGGGTCCATACCCCCCAAGAGCTGGCTTTGGGTTTCCTGATCGGCTTTGCGGTCGTGCGGGCCTTGGTAGAGTCAGGAGGTGTTTTCTAAAAGGTCAATTCCCCAGTTTTTCCTGCCACCGCCAGGCGTCCGCGAGGCAAGTTTGCAGCGAGCGCTGTGTCCGCCATCCCAGCATGCGTTGGGCTTTGGAAGCATCGGCATAAATCGCCGTCACATCTCCTGACCTGCGCTCACCGAATTGGTGCGGGACTGAACGCCCTGTTGCGGCCTCAAAAGCAGCAATGACCTCCTTGACGGTGGATCCGGTTCCCGTGCCGAGGTTGAAGACGTCCAAGGCGCCAGGGGCCTTCTCAAGCCATTGAAGCGCAGCGACATGGGCTTCGGCCAGGTCGCAAACGTGGAGGTAGTCCCGGATACAAGTCCCATCAGGGGTCGGGTAGTCTTCTCCAAAAACCGTCAATGCCGGCCGGATGCCCGCCACGCTCTGGGTGAGGAATGGCACCAGGTTGGCCGGTGTGCCCAAGGGCAGCTCACCGATTTCAGCCGAGGGGTGCGCCCCGATGGGATTGAAGTAGCGGAGCAGCGCTACACCGAGGCTCCCTTCGGCCGCAGCGTGGCTGTATGTGAGCAGGGATTCACAGGCCTGCTTGGTAAAGCCGTAGGGCGAGGCCGCCGGCTGAATGGGGGCCGATTCGTCCACAGGAAGGGACTGCACCTCCCCGTATACGGTGCAAGAGGAGCTGAATACCAGATGTGGCACCCCCGCCTCCCGGATCATTTTGGCCAGCCTGGCCGTTGAACCAATGTTGTTGGAGAAATACTGCTCGGGCTCCGCCACGCTTTCACCCACGGCCTTGTCGGCTGCAAAGTGGATGACGCCGTGCACGGGCGTTTCAAAAATGGCCGCCATGCCTTGTTCATCGCCACAATCAACACAGTGGTATGCGACCCGCCGGCCCAAAATGCGCTCCAGTCCGTCGAGGACCTCGCTTCGGCTGTTGCGCAGGTCGTCGACAATCACGGGCTCATAGCCGGCATCGACCAAGGCGACCGCTGTGTGGGAACCGATGAAGCCTGCTCCACCGGTGACAAGAATGCGCTTGGGCCCCGTCGATGCGTTCATGGTGCAAATATCGGTAACCCTGCCCCCTTCTTGCACGTACACGCGAGGTCGCATTCCGTGCGATGCGCTCAATACATGCCCACAAAACACTACAACCTCGATTACCTCAAGCAGGTGTTCCAAGGCAATGATGCCATGGTGCGCCGCATCCTTGATGTGTTCGAAGAGGAGGTGCCGCGCTATTTCGCGGAGATGACGGCATTGGGCGAAAGCGGAATGTGGGGGGCCTTGCATCCCCTTGCCCACAAAGCCAAAAGCAGCATTGGAATGTTGGGCATGGAGCCACTGTTGGAGCAGGTGTTGGTCATTGAGCAACACTCGCGCACAGGAGGGGCTACAAAGGAGCTGCAATCGGCATTGACACTGGCCCAAAGCCTGCTCGATACCGCATTGTCCGAATTGAGGTCGGACAGGGAGCGCAGCCAAATGGGATTGAGCAACAGTCCATCCCGCGATCGCACAGCCGAAGCTTCGGCCTTGCGGCCCGGGTCGCGTTTGCACCGCGCTTAAGCGGATTGGGAACATTGGCGACAATCGGGGTAATTTTGCGCAGTGTCTGCGCCATCGCCTTCCGAATTCGAACGAGCCGCCCTCCAACACGGGATTTCGGAGAAGGCACTGCAGCAGCAGCGGGTCCGATTGCAATCTGGCCCTTCCTTTTGTGCGCCTGACGCCCCTTGTCAACGGGGCAGTGGCATTCAGACCCTCTCCGATGCCGCCCTCAAGTCATTGGCAGAACGCGGGGCCAATTTGCATGGCAACCAAGCGATACGTTTCGTTCCCGCCAGTGGGGCGGCCAGCCGCATGTTCAAAGCCTTGGCCACGGGCCAGGCACAAGCCGTGGAGCAGCTCAATGCGCGGTGGGCGGAATTCCCCTTTCGCGCAGCAGCGGAAGAGACGGGCCCCTGCGCGGATGCACAGCAGCGCCTCGGCGCCGTCATGAACGCACTGAATCTTCCCGACATGCCCAAGGGGGGACTGCCTTTTCACCTGTATGCCGAAGGCGCCCGCACCGCGTTCGAGGAGCACATGCATGAATGGCGCGCCACATTGCCCCATGCTGAGCAACCCCTGGTGCACTTCACGCTGCCCGAAGCGGGCAGGGCTGCATGGGAAGCCAAGCTGTCTCAATGGGCGGCCAAAAATGAGATCCGGATATCGTCATCGGTACAACACCCTTCCACGGATACCATGGCCTTGGGGGACGACGGAAAACCCTTTGTGACGTCCGAAGGCCAGCCTTTGTTTCGCCCAGGAGGACACGGCGCCCTCTTGCACAACCTGGCAGCATTGGGCGTGGCCCATCCACGGGCATTGGTCAGCATCAAAAACATCGACAACGTGCGGCCGACCACTGCACACGGGGAGGTGCTCCCATGGCGGCAGGCCTTGTTGGGGCTGTCCGTCCAATTGAATGAATCGAGGCTGGAGGCCATGGCTGCATTGGCCAGCGGCAATAAAAAGCCTGCTCAAATGTGGTTGACGCAGGGATTCCGGCATCCGGGAGAACCTCAGCCCGACGATGTGGCGTCTTTGATCGAGGCCTTGGACCGGCCGCTGCTGGTCGCCGGGATGGTGAGAAATGAAGGTGAGCCCGGCGGTGGTCCCTTCTGGTTGCGGGATGCCGAGGGGGTATTGCGCGCGCAAATTGTCGAATCTGCAGAGATGGACCTCGGGGATCCCCGGATTGGAAACTGCATTGCGGGAGCCACCCACTTCAATCCCGTAGACCTCGTTTGCGTGATGCATGACGCAGAAGGACAGCCTTATGATTTGCAACGCTTCGTCGACAAGCGTCGGGATTTCCTGGTCTCCAAATCGCATGGCGGGCGCCCCCTCATCGGCTTGGAACACCCCGGTTTGTGGAACGGTGCCATGGGGTTGTGGAACACCTATTTCGTGGAGGTGCCGTCATCGACTTTCGCCCCGGTCAAAACCGTCTTTGACTTGTTGCGCCCCGCCCATCAGGTGTAAAAGCAAAAGGGCCACCTTCAATTGAAGGCAGCCCTTTACGGAAGTAGATTATTTCAGAATCAGCTCTTGAGAATGCGGAGCGACACCGCCTTGCGGCCGTTCAACAAACGCAGGCTGTAAATGCCAGGACGGAGGTCGCCCAGGTTGTCAAGGCGAACGGGACCTTCAAGCTCACCGGACACAAGACCGAGGGTCTTCACAGGCATGCCTTGGTGGTCGAGCACCTGGAGCAGGGCACCGTCAAGAAGGGTACCGCGAACCTGAACGCTCAACGATTCTCCAAAGGGATTCGGGTAAGCGCTGATTTCCAGTGCGTCCCGGCCGTCGTCCACGCTTTGCGTGTCTTCTGCAAGGGCAGTCTCAAGGCCAGCAGCCATGGCAACATTGAAAGCCAGGGACTGTCCATTGATGTAGAGGCGGCCGTAGTTGGCATTGCTCACACCGATGGCGAGCAGGGCGATGCGCGCATCTTCTGGACACGTCACCTTCAAGGCCACGGTTTGCCCTTTGCGGACGCTGCCTTTTTCGAAGGTCAGTTTCAATTCACCGTCGGTCACATCCTCGCTGGTGAAGGTGCCTCCGAAAATGATATCGCCGTTGAAGTGCATCAGGGCATACTCGTATTCAAAACCTTCCTCCACGTATGGAGTGGCAATCTTGGCCTCCACGATGCGGCCGCGCTCACAAGTGGTAAACGTCTGAAGGAAAGTACCGCCATTGACATTCAAGACACCATTGGACTGGCGCTGGGCAGAGGCGCAATCGCCTGAAACCTCCAAGTCGAGGCCAGCGGCGCTGCGGCTCATGGCGTTGTTGGGCACATCGGGACTGTCCGCATCAGCCTTCCGGCCATCCTGCAGGGCATTGTTGAGGTTGGGCGTCGCTCCGCGGACACCGGTAGAGAACTTCACGTTCTTGGAGATTTCCTCGCCGTGCAGGCGGGCACCGCCTACAAACAGGGTGGCATCATCCGTGCCGGGAATGACGCAAGAAGCACCATTCATAGCGCGCACCACCAGCGTGAACTCATCGTTCTTCAGGGTGGGGATGGCCAAATTATCGAGGATCAAGCTCGTGCCATTGTAGTTGGCTGGCGTGAACGTCTGCAACGCCTTTGGCGTGAAGGTGTCGTCCATGATGGCGACATCGACGGTACCTCCGTCAAAGTCAATACTGGCGATCACCTCGATATAAGAGATGGCACCTTTAGAGCAGGTGCGGAAGCTCTGTGTCAACATGCCTTCTACATAGATGGCGGTGTTGATGTTGTCCTGCTCAGTCTTGCACAGGTCGTCCTGTGGAGCAGCGGCGAATGCCGTTTGGAAAAGAAGACCAAGAAGGCCTAGGAGAGAAAAGGATCGAATCATTTGAAGAGATTTGTGTGGATTCGGGACCCTTTACGCCACCTCGTCAAATGTGGTTTCGATTTCAGCTGTTTATTTCTGAGAATCGATTATAAAACACTGTTAATCAGTGATTAATGTGTTTTTCATAATGGCCTTTGGAGACATCCAATGTGGCATCTACTCCGGGATATTCGCCTTGATCGTGGTTGGAAGCGACCACCAACGTCCTGCCCTGACGCCATCCTTCCACCAGTCCCGCATACCAAGACCTTCCTTCTTGATCCAAGTGAGAGGTGGGCTCATCCAGAAAAAGCGCACAGGCATCCGTGGCGAATGCCAAAGTCAAACTGAGCCGCTGACGCATCCCCGAACTCAAGTTGCCCACGCGCACATGACCCTTGGTCTCCAGGCGCGCCAGTTCCAATGCGCCAGGGACATCGATCCCCGCAAGGCCACGGCGCAGCTCGAAATGCAAAGCGATGTGTTCGGCGACGTCAAGGTCGGAGATGAGTGCCTGGTCGGGCGCGCAGTAGGCCACATGCAGCGGGGTGTCCATGGGGTCAAGCTGCTGCCCCTCCCATTGCCAGCTGATCCGCCCTTCACTGGGGCGGTCAAAGGCACACAGCATTCTCAAAAGGCTGGATTTACCACTGCCATTGGCACCGAGGATGGCCAGCATTGAGCCGGGCGCCACATCCAAGTCCACCCCCCTGAGGATCCACTGGCGGCCGTATCGCTTTCCCGCCCCTTCGACGGCGATGCCCAAGGGTTGCCCTTCCATCAGAATGGCCCCCGAACGATGCCCTTGTCCGACGCCCTGATGAATTGGAGAACGGTCTCCTTTGCGTCGCTGACGGGCAACTCGAGTTCGGCCACTTTGATGGCCTGTGACATGTTGCCCCCGGTGATGTACAAGGTGCGGTAGATGTCTTCCACCGCCCTGACGAACTCATCGGGAAAACCGCGGCGGCGCAGCCCGATGGCATTGACGCCGATATAGCTCAAGGGCTCGCGGGCCACCTTCACAAAAGGAGGAATGTTCTTGCGCACCAAAGAACCGCCCGCCACAAAGGCGTGCTGCCCGATCCGAACGAATTGTTGCACAGCCACAACGCCTTCGATGATCACCCAGTCTTCCACAGTAACGTGGCCGGCGATATTGGCGTTGTTCGCCAACACGCAATGGTCACCGACACTGGCGTCATGCGCGACGTGGGTGTAAGCCATCAGCAAGCAGTGAGACCCGACCCTGGTGGTCATGCGGTCCGTGGTGCCCCTGTTGATGGTGCAGCATTCACGTATGGTGGTGTGGTCCCCGATGACCGCCGTGGTGTGCTCGCCGTCGTATTTCAGGTCCTGCGGCATGCCGCCGATCACCGCACCGGGAAAGATGCGGCAGTGGGCCCCGATGCGCGATCCACTCATCACGGTCGCATTGGGCCCAATCCAAGTCCCGGAGCCGATCTGCACATTTTTTTCGATGACGGCAAATGGACTCACCGTCACGCCTTCGGCGATGTCCGCGCCGGGGTGAACAGAGGCCAGTGGCGAAATGGAGGTCGAGGTTTCCGTCGGATTCATGCGGAAGAAGAAGAGGTGATGCGGTCGCGGACAATCTGGGCGAGCATTTCTGCCTCGGACACGAGTTTGTCTCCCACAAAGGCCCGTCCCGTCATATGGACCAGTCCCCGGCGAATGGGGCTCGCCAATTGAAGCTGAAACAACACGGTGTCCCCGGGAACAACCTTCTGTTTGAAGCGCACGTTGTCGATTTTCATGAAGTAGGTGGACCAGTTTTCGGGGTCCTCTACTCCGCTCAACGCAAAGATGCCGCCGACTTGTGCCATTGCTTCAATCTGGAGTACGCCGGGCATGACGGGATTGCCTGGGAAATGCCCTTGAAAGAAGGGCTCATTCATGGTCACATTTTTGACCCCGACAATGCCCTGGTCGTTGCGCGCGATGATCTTGTCTACGAGGAGGAAGGGGTAGCGGTGCGGAAGCAACTTCTCGATATCCTGGATATCCAACAGCGGGGCCTCCTTGGGATTGTAGCGTGGAACGCCGGCTTCGGCATTCCACTTGCGCTTGAGCAGGCGGGCAAACGCTACATTGCCTGCGTGTCCCGGCCGGCCGGCGAGGATGTGGCCCTCGATAAAGAATCCGGTCAGCGCCAAATCCCCGACAATGTCCAGGAGTTTGTGCCGGGCCGGCTCATTTTCGAATTGCAGCTTGGTGTTGTTGAGGACCCCGATTTTCCCTGGCTCCACTTTGAGCCCCGACTTGCCCGACAACGTGGCAATTTCATCGAGCTCTTCTTGGGAGTATTCTCTCTCGGCCAAAACAATGGCATTGTCCAGGTCACCGCCTTTGATCAATCCCTGTTCCAGCAGTGACTTCACTTCTTTGAGAAAGACAAACGTGCGGCAGCGGCTGATGTCCGGAACGAATTGTCCCAAATGGTACATGCTGGCGTGTTGGGTGCCGAGGATCGGGCTGTGGTAATCCACCATGACCGTCACCCGGAACTCATTCTTCACAGGTGGCACGGCCAGCATTTCCACACCTTTTCCGTCGTGGAATGTAATGGACTCGGTCAAGCGCAAAATGTGCCGGTCCTGTTCCAGTTCCACAGCACCCACCTCTTCGATGTGGGCCACAAAGGGCCAACTGCTGCCATCGAGAATGGGCACTTCGGCTCCATCCATTTCGATCAGTGCATTGTCCACGCCACAGCCGTAGAGGGCCGCGAGCAGGTGCTCTGTGGTGTGCACGCGGGCGCCGCCCTTTTCCAAGGTGGTCCCCCTGCGCGTTTCGACCACCAAATCGCAGTCTGCTGGCACCAGTGGGGTCCCTTCCAAGTCCATCCGCTTGAAGACATAGCCGTGGTTGGCCTCGGCCGGCTTGACCGTCATGCGGGTGTTTTGCCCGGTGTGCAGCCCAATGCCCTCCACGACAAACGACCCGGCCAATGTTCTTTGACGGGGCGCTGCGGGTATCGGTTTTACCTCCTGTTCCATGGGGTCCAGTTTTTGAGAATCAGCGCTGCTGTCCGAACTGTGCGTTTAGCTTTCCAGCTGATTCTTTCTTCGTGAATTCTTTGGCAAGCTTGCGCAAAGCCAACTGCATTTGCTGGTGTTTGCGGATGGGCAGGGCAGGGTTGCCTTGCATCACTTGATTCGGCGTGGTGATGCTGGCGGTGATGCCGCTCTTGGCTGCAATCCGCGTTCCATCTGCAATTTTGATGTGGCCATTGATGCCCACTTGTCCACCGATCATGCAGTGCGCACCGATCACAGTGGAGCCCGCGATGCCCGTTTGGGCCGCGATGACGGTATGCGATCCGATGCGCACATTGTGGGCGACCTGAATCAGGTTGTCCAATTTGACGCCATCTCCAATTTCGGTGGAGCCGAGGGTGGCCCTGTCAATGGTGGTTCCAGCGCCAATCTCACATCCGGTGCCGATGACCACATTGCCCAGTTGCGGGATCTTTTCAAATCCATCATCCGTAGGGGCAAAACCAAAGCCATCCGCACCAATGATGGCGCCAATTTGGATGATGCACTGCGCACCCACCGTGGTCCGGTCCCCAATGATGCTGCGCATCCCCATCAGGCAACCTTTTCCCAAAGTGCAGCCTTCGCCTACGGCACTTCCTGCCATCAGGCGGGCACCATCTCCGATGACACTGCCGGCTCCCACAATACACAGTGCGCCAATTTCCACGCCTTCTCCGAGGGTGGCAGAAGGGTCAATAATGGCGCTGGGGTGAATGGAAGGTCCATCCGTTTTTCCGGCGCCGGATTCACCACCAAACTCCTGCATGAGCTTGGCCATGGCCGCGTAAGGGTCTTCTACCCTGATCAGGCAAGTGCCAGCAGCAATGAGGCCGGAAGGGACAAAGTCCTGTGCAACCAGAACGGCACTGGCCCTGGTGCTATACAGGTGACTCTCGTAAGCGGGGTTGGCGAGAAAGGTGAGGTCGCCTTCGGTGGCATCCTCAATGCCCGAGAACCCAGACAATACGCCGGTTTCGGCGTCGTCGGTCTTCCCGTTTAACAAATTGGCCACCTCGAGGATGCTTACCTCCATAACGCGAAATTAAGGCGCACCGGAGCGTTGGCCCCCATTCACAGCTTAATCAGGCAGGCGTGAGTGCATTTATGGCCGCATTCAGATGTTCAAAATCCACCTCGGCGTGGGGCACGGGGCACCCGAAACCATTGAGCAACACCACCTGAACCCGGCCACCTACATTCTTCTTGTCCGATTGCATCAAAGCCCACAGTGCCGCGGCGTCAGGAACCGGGCAGGAGATGGGGACCGCGGAAGCGATGTAGTGCGAAACCTCCTCGAAATGACCGGCAGGCGCACCGGGACAATCAGGTCGTAGCTCACTCATTTTCAGCGCGACACGCATGCCCCAGGCGATGGCTTCCCCGTGTTTGAGGTCGGCTTCGTTGTCCATGGCCCAGCTTTCAAATGCGTGACCAATGGTGTGTCCGAAATTCAGCACCTTTCTGTTGCCATTTTGTTCCAGTGGGTCTTCCTCCACGATGTGCTGCTTGATGCGAACAGAATCCAGGATGGCAGATTCGAGGGAGGCCGCTTCGGCATGTGCCGGTTGCATACCGAGCAAGTCTTGCACCCCCTGCACTGAGTGAATCAACCGGTGCTTGACATGTTCGGCCCAGCCATTGGCGATTTCACGTGGAGGGAGTGTGCCCAGAAACCCGGGGTTGATGCTGATGCCTTGGGCGGTTTGGAAGGTGCCAATCCGGTTCTTGAGCCCGTTGAAGTTGACACCGGTTTTGCCCCCGACACTGGCATCGACCATGCCAAGCAGCGTCGTGGGAATCAACCAGCTGTTGACACCCCTCAAATAAGTGGACGCGACAAAGGCGCCGAGGTCGGTGATGGTCCCTCCTCCCAATGAAATCAACAAACCATGGCGATCCATTCCAATGCCATCCAAACTGTCCCAAATGGCATGGGCATGCTCCAGCGTCTTGTTGGGCTCTCCGATCTGAGACAGGCCCAGAAATTGGGTGCCCGGGGGGAGGTGAGGTGACAACAAAGGGAGACAATGTCGTTCGGTCATGCGGTCCATGATGACCACTACGGATGTGGGCCTCTTGTCTTCTATCCACCCCCTGAGCTGGGCGAATGAACGGTCGAGGTGCACATTGGGAGGTATGAAATGGGGGTCTTTCATCAGGAGCCAAAATGCAACAAGCGGACCGAAGTCCGCTTGTTTTGAAGGTTTTGTGGTACCACCTGGATTCGAACCAGGGACACATGGATTTTCAATCCATTGCTCTACCACCTGAGCTATGGTACCAACTTGGCGCGCAAATGTAGCAAACTTCTTTGCTCTATCCGCGATTTTTGCGCGGAGCTTGGGTGGGTTCTTGACCTGAATACCAGCTACGGGGCAACACGTAAAACACACGATATAATTGCCTATGGGTATAATGTTATACGCATAAGATTCGACGAAAAGTATATTTACCTCGACGAAATCAGCCAATTATTCAATGCGAAGAAACCGGAGTTTGTAATCGGCGACTATTCTTCGGTATAACCCTGTTAAATTCGGAGAACTCTTCGGAGAACCGTAATAAAACCGCGTTTAACCAATTCGCTTGACATGATGTCCAAGACCATCAACCTGGTTGCAGTGCTGCTCTGCTGTGTGACAACCGTATTCTCTCAACAGCAAGTTGCTGTCAATTCCGCCCCAGCCCCTGAAGGCTATGATCTCGAAGTTGAGGTCGTTTCTGAAAACATCGGCTTACTTGTCGGTGCTCTCGGACCAGTAGATCTGACCGGCTACAGTTCCACTCGTTTGTACGTAACCATGAACAACACCGATGACTTTATGTCTTCAGTTTCTGGTGACGTCGTCAATCCAACTTATGTCAATACGACGACGAGTTTTCATCATGCCTTACTCGGAGCGGCAACCCCCAACGGAATCAACAGCCTCCTTTTTCCTGTTTATCCCGACCTCGCATATGACAGTTGGGTAACCATCGGTTTGGAGGGTGCCCCAAATGCAGCCGCTGGAGAAGCGGCGGTCAGTACCGTTCAATCCACTGGCAATCCCTGGGCGACCAACTTCGATCTCGGTGGAGGTCTTCCAGGCGGCAATATTGCCATCGATGACCCCATTGGGGGCGCTTGGTATGCCTTGAACGGTGATGCCAACGGTGTGGCCGGCGATGACTTGAAGGTATTGGTGGGCCAATTCACCACCGACGGAGACCTCAGCGGGCAATTGTATACCCAGGTCTTCATCAATGGTGATGGAGCCAACGAATTCCGTGACACCTTCTTCTTTGGCGCAGGTGCGCCACAGCCTGGTTGTACGGACGAGGCTGCTTGTAACTATGACCCTGATGCCTCCGAAGACAATGGTTCTTGTGAATTCCCTGCAGACCTCTTTGGCAGTGCCAATCTCGATTGTGACGGCAATTGCCTGAATGACGCAGACGAAGATGGCATTTGTGATGAAGACGAGGTATTGGGTTGTACGAATTTGGATGCGTGTAACTACAACGAGGCGGCCACGGACGATGATGGTTCCTGCGCCCTGCTTGATGACGATTGCGATTCTTGTGACGGTAATGGCGGCATTACCGATGGTGACGCCGATAACAATGGCATTTGTGATGTAGACCAGGTTGATGGGTGTACAAACACAGGCGCATGCAACTACAACCCCTTGGCCAACGCTGACGATGAAAGCTGCGAGTTCACAAGCTGCGCAGGTTGCACGGATGTGGCTGGATGCAACTACGATGCCACCGCAACCATCGACGATGGAGGCTGCACGTTCCCCGATGGCTACCCTTCAAATATTGTGGATTGCGCGGGCAATTGCTTGAATGACGCCGATGGTGATCTGGTGTGCGACGAGGATGAGATTCCCGGCTGTACAGACGATAATGCCTGCAACTTCAGCGCCAGTGCCACCGATGATAACGGTTCTTGTGCCTACCCTGACGGTTATCCGAATAACACCCTTGATTGCGATGGAAATTGCATCAACGACGCAGACGGAGACCTGATTTGTGACGAGGATGAGCTTGGGGGTTGTACCGATCCAGAAGCCTGCAATGCGGGCGACTTCTCAGACACGGACAACAGCCTCTGCGATTACCCGGATGGATATCCAGAGAACACCTTGGATTGCGCGGGCAATTGTATCAATGACGCCGATGGAGACTTGGTGTGCGATGAGGATGAGGTTCCCGGTTGCACGGACGATAACGCTTGCAACTTCGACGCTTCAGCTACAGATAACAATGGCTCTTGCCAATACCCTGTAGACCTTTACGGACTCGATTACGTCGACTGTGATGGCAATTGCTTGAATGACGAAGATGGAGACCTGATTTGTGACGAGGAGGAGCTTGCAGGTTGCACGGATCCAGAAGCGTGCAATACAGGAGATTTTTCAGACACAGACAACGACCTCTGCATTTATGCAGTGGATGTCAATGACGGCATCACAAACCTCGACTGCGATGGCAATTGCTATAACGACGCGGACGGTGACCTCGTGTGTGACGAGGATGAGATTGTAGGCTGCCAAGACGATGCGGCATGCAATTATGACCCATCCGCAACCGATGCCGGCAGCTGTGAATTTGCCGATGAAGGTTACGATTGTGACGGGAACTGCCTCGCTGATGCCGACGGAGACCTTGTTTGTGATCCCTTCGAAGTTGTAGGCTGTCAGGAAGAAGATGCGTGCAACTACAATCCTGAAGCAACGGATGCTGGAGATTGCGAGTATCCTGAAGATCTCTACGGAGTGGGTTATGTGGATTGCGATGGCGGCTGCCTGAACGACCTGGACGGTGACGAAATCTGCAACGAAGATGAAGACCTGGCCACTGAGGGTGGTGCTATCGATGTGGCCACCAATGATGGTGCGCCGATTGACAGCTCTGCTGCACTCTTGGGTACGGCCCTCGAGAGCCCTTCTGATGATCTGATAGCAGGTATGATAGCTTCTGGCAACGGAGACTTGTTGGTGCCTGCAACAGAAGGATCCGATTGCGGTTCCATCTTCCTGCCTGTGGACTTGGCTTGGCAAGAAGCGGGTTACAACCTCAACATTTTGGATGTATCCGTGCTGGGTGATTTGATCGTCGGGCATGTGTTCCCAGGCCTCTGTGAGGAGTTGAGTGACGGTTCTACCTACAGCAACTATTTCGGGGAGGAGTTTACTTACTCCGATGAAGGTGGCAACGCCCGTCTAGTCAATGCCGACGGCGATGAGTTCTTCATCGAGAATGGCGCATATCAATATGGTGGCAACAGTTACCTCTACAGCATCAGCCGCGTCATTCCTTTGGAAAGTGCCGACCCCTGCTTGGGATGTGCTTCGCTCCAGATCGACGGCGACTTGGACGACTACGAAGTGGAATGCGAGTCCGATCTTGAGGCTGCTGCTCCTGCTGCTGCTACCGGCTTTGCATGCAATGATCTCGAGCTCGATGAGGTCGTAACGGTCAAGACCCGCATCGATGGCCGCAACCAGATTTGCAGTGGAGGTGGAAGCACGCAAGTGTGGGAGGCGCTCACGGCTGGCGATGATCCCAACTTCAACAACGGCCCTGATGCCCTGCTCCAATTCTACGATATGAATGGAGACATGAGCGGCGGACACTACTTCATCGAGGACGGCGCCAATGGAGGTGTTTCCTTTACCCAATATGAAGACGGCAATGCCCTTCTCGAGGGTGTGGTGATGGACAAGGACGACAACAACCTCCGTCTCGAAATCCACATGTTCTTCCAGGGCCGCACTGTCGGTGCAGATTGGGCCGGCGGATTCAAGAACGACTACGGTTGCGCGGTAAACACGGACCTCTGGACGATGTACACCCTCAACAATGACGCATCATACGCTGTGGGTGGACCTGGTGCTTGGCAGTTCGGTACGTTGATTCACTTCAACCACCAGCCGGCCAGTGAGTACTTCGGGTTCCAGCTCGGTCATGGCGCCAACAACCACACTTGCGATGACAATGGATTCTCCGGTTGGTTTAGCTGGGATGGTTCCATCGCTGGAGAGGATGCCATGGGTTTCGCAGGTGATGTGATTGCCACATTGGATCCAAGTTGTGACCTCCCAACAGACTGCCAATTTGGCGAGTATGTTGAAATCCACTACATCGCTTTTGATGATCAGTGCAACGTGGCGACGGACATCATTCAAACGATTTCCCGCAACGATGTTACTGCTCCTACATACGTCGCTGGCGGTGAGGATTTGGTGCTGGCTTGTGATACGAGCGACCAGTGGTTGATTGACAACCCTGCTTCTTCTGAAGTGGTCCTGTTTACGGACAATTGTGATGACACAGAGTACGGTTGCGCTGCAGGCTTCGACCCGAATACTTCGGGCTTCGCCGACGGCAATACGCACTTTGTTTGCGTCGAGCTTGTGGGTGAGTCCACGGACTCCTACACTGCAAGCAGCTGCCGCGTGCTGAACCGCACCTGGGTGGCCACGGATTGCTTTGCCAACCAGACTTACCACGTGCAGGTCATTACCATCGAGGACAACACGACTCCTGTTGTGACCGTCGCCGCACCTGCCAACATCACGCTCAGCGTGAACGGCCTGTGCTATGTGGACCTCGACCCGAGCAATACGGGAGTGGCGAGCACTACCTACAGCGACAACTGTGACCTCGCCGATACCGGCTTGAATTATGAAGATGAGATTGTAGACAGCGTGAGCACAGGTTGCTACGGCATCATCCGGACATGGACCGCCATGGCCACAGATAGCTGCGGAAACTCATTTGCGATCACTGATGACCAGCGCATCGATGTAGAGGACGGCATCGTGCCTTCCTTCCTCGCCGAAGGTGTGGATACGCTCGAGTGCGACCTCTGGGCCGACTGCTCATATGAGTACCTCAACAGCGTGGGCCTCATGACCGTCACAGACAACTGCGAGCTGAGCCATGTGGATGTCGAGTGCACCCCACTCTCAGCGGGTTGCTGGGATGATTACATCATTGACTACACGGCAGAAGACATGTGTGGCAACATCTCCACCTTCCAGCAAATCGTTGTGGTGGTTGACCGCACTGCTGCCGAGTGGACGTTGGCTCCATCCGATTACACCCTGGAGTGCAGCGACGCGAGCCTGACGGGCTTCGTGCAGCACGCATTGGGAGAGTTCTATGCCGTGCCTGAGTTCACCCCTGGAGATGGCATGCATGCTGAGGCGATGGACAACTGCGACGCGGCAGCTGAGGTTACCTACTCGGATCTGATTTTGACCACACCATGTCTGCAGGAGTACACCATCAAGCGTACGTACAGCACGACGGACTGCTCTGAGAACTACACGGAGCACATCCAGTACATCACCATCGAGGACACCAGCGCCCCAGAGTTCACGGCCTTCCCGGCCGATGTGACAGTGGAGTGTGACGCAGTGCCTGCAGTAGCTGCCCTGAGCACGCTCGCTGCTTCGGACAACTGCGACAGCGGTCCTGAAATTGTGTACATCGATGAAGTCCGGACGGATGGCGTGTGTGAGGATACCTACACCTTGACGCGCACCTGGGAGACGTCTGACTGCGCCGGCAATGTGCACAGCCAGTCACAGACCATAGAAGTCCAAGACACGCAAGCTCCTGCGCTGAGCATTACATGTCCCTCTGCCATTCTCTACACGAACGTGTGTTTTGATGATGCGGATTTGAGCCTCGCCACAAACGGAGAGCCCACTTGGACGACAAGCGACAACTGCGATGGCGACGTCACGGTGACCTTCACATACTCGGACGATGTTGAGCACCTCAATGTTGGCAATGACGACGACAACCAAGGTGACCATCTCCTGACGCGGACCTTCACAGTTACGGCGACGGACAACTGCAGCAATTCCACCGTGCTATCCTGCACGCAAGAGCTGTCGTTCACGGACACCGAAGCTCCCCTGTTTGACGGTAACCCTGACGAGCTGTACCCCGCGCCCATCACCTGTGGCGACATGCCCGATCCATATGACACGAGCATTTTGCCTCTGCACGCCAGTGACAACTGCGATGATGACTTGAGCTACAACATCTCCATGGCATTCCTGACTTCAGGATCATGCCCCGGCACCTACGTGCGGATTTGGAATGTGACGGACGACAGCGGCAACCAGTCCGAGTCCGCCATCCAATATGTCGCAACGGTGGATACGTTGGCTCCAGAGTTTGACTTCTGCCCAGATAACATTGAAGTCTTCCTCGACGACAATTGCTACACGGACTTGAGCACGAGCGTCACGGGAATGGCAACAGTGACGGACAACTGTGATGACAACCCAGACGTCTGGAACGAGGACATCAGCTTCTCTGATCTCCCTGGATCTTGCGATACGGATGGTGCGGACTACGTCTACGGCAACGTAGATGGCACTCACAACGGAAGCTATCAGTTCACGCGTGTCTTCTATGCTGAAGACGCCTGCGAGAATGAGAACTACAAAGCGAACAGCTTCTGTGAGCACATCATCACGGTGACGGACGCCTTGGCGCCCACCATGACCGTGGATTGGCCAGCTGACCGGGTGGAGTTGTTGAATGAGGCCTGTGAGGCCGACCTCAGCCTCGACGTTGTGACGGCTACTGCCTCTGACAATTGCGACGACAACGTCACCATCAGCATCTACCACAGCGATTCCGCTCCGGTGTATAGCTGCACGGGTGACGGCAATGCGGAGGGTAACTTCACCTTTATCCGCAGCTGGACAGCCGTGGCTTGCGACGACAGTGGAAACGAGACCACAGAGACGCACGATCAGCTGTTCACTGTGAACGATGAAATCAACCCCGTTGTGGACATCAGCTGCCCCGACACCTATGACACGGACCTGGCTGCAGATTGCACGGCTGACACCTCACCTGCAGCCGCTGGTGAGGCCACGGCGACAGCAACGGACAACTGTGACACCGACGTGGACATCAGCATCACGTATGTGGACTCGGACACGACGTACACATGCAGCGATGCGGACGGTATGGCTGAGGGAAGCTATGTATTCACCCGGACTTGGACAGCTTTGGCCACGGACGACTGCGGCAATACAGACAGCGAAACCCACATCCAAACCATCACGGTCACGGACGTGACAGCACCGCTGTTGAGCGCCACGCCTCCCACTGCTCAAGTGGTTCAGCTGGATGACGACTGCAACGCAGACCTCACTACAGCTGCCCTCGGTTATGCCACGCATACCACGAGTGACGCCTGTGACACGGAAGTGAGCGTTGATTCGAGCTTCGTCGACAGCGCCCCTGACTACACATGCGTTGGTGACGACGACCAATTGGACGGCAGCTACACGTTCACGCGGACATTCACCTTCACGGCTACGGATGATTGCGACAACAGCACTACGTTGAGCGTTGACCAGTTGATCACGGTGGAGGACAACATCGACCCCACGCAGACCATCGAAACGCTCGCTCCGGTGACACTGTATCTCGACGGTGATTGCGCAACCGATCGCAGCGATGCTGCCACCGGTATTCCCGCAGTGACGACGGACGATAACTGCGACAGCGATGTGGCCAACGTGTTGACGTTTAGCGACAGCCCCAACGTGCAGACTTGCAGCGACGGCGACAGCGCAGATGAGGGCAGTTACACCTTCACACGCACGTGGACCAGCGTGGCCACGGATGATTGTGACAACGAGAACACGGTGACCACGAGTCAGGACATCACTGTCCTCGATGAAATGGTGCCGCAGTTCACCAGCACGTGCGACATCGCCAACGACGAGGTGGTGGAGTATGCTTGCGGTGACGACAACCAAAACGGTCTCAACGACATCTTTGACTTCATTGAGCTTCCCGAAGCTTGTGATGTGGAGTATGACGACAACTGCGACAGTGAGGTGACCTTGGCATTCTCTGCTGATTCCAGCGGTTACCTGCCCACGGACGACATTGCCAACTTCTGCATGCCGGCCACTGTGGAGGCCATCGAGAACGGCGAGACGTGCGACGACCGCGATCCGGAGGCCATCCGCCTCTTCAACTTCCCGAACGGTGAGTCCTTCACCCTCGTGGACGGCGGAAGCAGCATTGTAGAAATCGCTCCCGACAGCACCATGCACATCGTGCTGGAGGCTACGGATGGCAACGGCGGTGGCTTCATCTTCGAAGCGACCTATGAAGGTGGTCACGATTGGAACGAGTGGCTCGCGCTGCCGGGCATGCACAACTACAAGAAGGACTGCGCGGACATCTTCCCAGGCATTGAAATCTGGACGGAGTGGATCTACTACATCATGGATGGTGGTACAATGACCGGTACGGGCACGTTTGCAGGATCGTCATTCGATCTGCAGCACCAGCCGCTCAACGCTTACTACGGTCTCCAGATCGGTGAGGGCGCCAACAACAAGAACGAGAACTACGGTGGTAGCGCTTGGTTCTTCTACAGCGGTCAGCTCGTCGTGGACGGTGTCAGTCAAGGCACGTTGTCCTCCAGTGGTGACATCTTCTTCGACTTGGATTGCTGCCTCGGATGGCAGATCGACTACAGCTACACCATTACGGATGACTGTGGAAACGAGACGGATTTTGATTACACTGACCTCGGTACGGGTGAGTTCAACAACCTCGACAACGTGACGGTGAGCGGTGGCCAAGGCGACCACACCCCGATCGACATCACAGGTGGTGTGAGCAGCCTGAAGGATCCCATCCGGATCACGGGTCTGCAGCCTAACCCGACCAATGACTACAGCACGCTCGGCTTTATTGTCAGCAACAACATGCGCCTGCGCATCGACCTGTACACCATGAGTGGCCAGTTCGTTCAGGAGTTGTTCGACGGCAACGCCAGTGAGGATGTCCAGTACGTGCTTGACATTGATGCCAACACACTGTCGGGCGGAATGTATCAGGTACGCCTGTCCAGCTCCGACTACGTGGTGGTCAAGAAGCTCTTGGTTTCAGAATGATTCCAGTATAGAGAAAGCGATTAACCAAATCAAAAGAGGTGGAAGCCGCTCCCGAAAGGGGGTGGCTTCCTGCTTTTCGGAGACTACCTTCCGCCCAGATGTCGCAGTCCGGCACCATCCGCGTCCTTCTCATCCGCTTTTCCAGCATGGGAGATGTCATCCTGACTTCTCCGGTGGTCAGGGCTTTGCATGCCATGCTCGAGGGTGGGGTGGAGGTTCACTTTCTGACGAAATCTGCCTTTGTAGATGCGGTAGATGGATTGGAAGGGGTGCACAAGGTGTGGTCCATCGAAAAGACCACGGCTGAAGTGGAGTTGGACTTGGTGGAGTTGGGATTCCATTATGTGGTCGATTTGCATGCCAATGCCCGTTCGGCCTTCATCAAACGCGCCTTGCGGCGTGGAAACACCTTGGACCTGACAGTAAACAAGCGCAGCCTGGAGAAGATGCTGCTGGTTCGCTTCGGGCGAGACCGGCTTGGGGGGCAACATGTGGTGGAGCGCTATTTGGCGACCCTTGACCCTTTTGGGTCGGCGCTTTCGGCGCTTGGAGGCGTCGAAGACAATGGCGCATTGAGGTTGCCGGCGTTGGAGGCGGAGCCGCGGCCGGCCCCAGGGGACAAGGGCCACCGGGTTGCCCTTGCGCTCGGAGCGGCGCACGTAGGCAAAGCCGTTCCACGGGCGCACTGGCAGGAGGTGGTGGCCGCATTGGTGGCGCAGGGCAGGGGCGTGGACTTGATTGGCGGACCCGCAGAGTCAGCCCTCGCCACAGCACTGTCGGCACAGCATCCTGAAGGAGATGTGGTGGCGCATTGCGGTACCGCTTCCTGGAAGCAGACGTTTGCCATCATTGAGCAGGCGGGTGCCCTGGTGACAGGTGATACCGGCGCCATGCATGCGGGGGCAGCACTGAAGACACCCATGGTCGTCGTGTGGGGGTGCACTTCGCCGGCGTTGGGCATGGGCCCCTGGCTCGCACATCCCAAGACCGTAGAACTCGAGCCAGCAGGGCCCGAACGCAAGCGGCCTTGCAGCCGCCTGGGCGACAAGTGCAGACACAAGGTGCGCTGTCCCGAGCGCGTCTCACCAGCGCGCATCACGGCGGCCCTGGAAGGCGTGCTCAGTCAAACAGCGCCTTGAGTTCCGTGGCATCGCTGGGCTTCATTTTTCCAGCGAGGATGAGCCGCAATTGTCGCCTCCGTAGCGCCCCTTCAAAACGGCGCTGCTCTTCATCGGATTCGGGGATCAGTTCCGGAACGCCGATGGGCGCACCCAACTGATCGACCGCCACAAAGGTGTACATGGCCTTGTTGGACTTGGACCGCTCTCCGGTGGCGTTGTCCTCCACGAAGACCTCCATGAACACCTCCATGGAGCTGCTAAACGACCGGCTGACCTTGGCCTCGATGGTCACCATGTCGCCCAACCTGATTGGCCGGTCAAACGACACATTGTTGACGGCGGCGGTGACCACGACCCTCCTGCAGTGCCGGTTGGCGCTGATGGCCGAGCAGATGTCCATCCAGTTCAGCAGTTGTCCGCCCATGAGGTTGCCCAATACGTTGGTGTCATTGGGCAGGACAATGTGGGTGGTGGTGGCAAAGGTGTCCTTTGCATAGCGGGTTTGAGGAGCCATTTCAGGTGGAATTGCGCCGCAAAGGTCGCTCCAAGGACAGCGATATGGGAATACGCCAACACTCCTTCACCTTTGCACCATGACGTACGACGTCCTGAAGGCCCTGCACATCATCTTCGTGGTGACCTGGTTTGCCGGTTTGTTCTACCTCTTTCGCCTGTTCATTTACCACAGGGAGGCGGCGGACCGCAGCGAGAATGAGCGCGCCGTGCTCGTGCCCCAATTTCGCATCATGGAGCGCCGGCTGTGGGCGGCCATCACCCTGCCCAGCGGCATCTTGGCCACAGCCTTTGGCCTTGCGCTCATCGTCTTGAACCCGGTGTGGCTGCAGATGCCCTTTATGTGGGTCAAGCTCGCCTTCGTGGCGCTGTTGTGGGTGTACATGGTCCACGGTGCCCGCATTCTGCGCCAGTGCAAGGAGGGGTCGCCCAAGGCTTCCTCGATCCGCCTCCGCTTTCTCAACGAGGTCCCGACGGTCATCCTCATCGCCGTGGTCTTTCTGATCGTCCTGCGGGATGCCGTAGGCTGGATCTGGGGCGTGGCCGGCATTCTGGGGCTCGCCTTGCTGATGACCGTGGCCATTAAACGCTACCAGAAGGCGCGGGCCCGGGGCGGGGAGGACGCGGCGTAATTTTGCACGACATGAAGGCCGCGGAACCCACAATCGATTGGATCGATACGCATTGTCATCCCTATGTTTCCGCCTTCCGCGAAGACAGGGCCGAAATGGTGCAACGCGCCTTCGACGCCGGCGTGGGCCGATTGCTGCTCCCCAATATTGACGCCGAAAGCATTGGCCCGCTGCGTGAACTGGTCGCGGCGCACCCCGGCCGGTGTTTTCCCATGATGGGGCTGCATCCCTGTCACGTAGAAGCGGATTGGTTGAGCGCATGCGTGCCCATCCTCAAAGCCTTGGATGCCGACCCGTGCATCGCAGTGGGTGAAATCGGAATGGACCTTTTTCGCGGCAAAGAGACCCGGCAGTTCCAAATCGCCGCCTTCCACGAACAAATCGGGTGGGCGCTGGAACGCGACCTGCCTGTGGTCCTCCACGTAAGGGAGGCGTTTGAAGACACCTTTCAAGTCCTGGACCAGTACACCGATTCGGCGCTGCGCGGCGTCTTTCACTGCTTTACCGGGGGACGCCAGGAGGTGGAACACATTGCGGGCTACGGCAGTTTTTGCTTTGGCTTGGGCGGCGTGACCACCTTTAAGAAGGCGGGAATGGAAGAGGTCGTGCCCCTCATACCTGAGGACAGGCTCATCCTCGAAACAGACAGTCCTTATCTCGCCCCCGTCCCGCACCGCGGCAAGCGCAATGAGCCGGCCTACACTGTGCTTGTGGGACAGCGGGTGGCCGACATCCTGCAGCGCCCCTTGTCCGATATTGCGGCGTTGACCACACAGAACGCGGAACGCCTGTTTCGGCTTCCCACCCCTTCGCACGCAGCCACATGACGCCCGCCCGCATTCTTCTCGTCTATACCGGCGGCACCATCGGGTCGGTGGAAGATGCCGACAGCGGTGCGTTGAGGCCCTTTGAGTTCGAGCACCTCCGCGCCCGTATTCCCGAAATCGAAGCGCTGGAGGTCCAACTGGACTTCGAGTCCTTGTCGCCCATCGACAGCAGTGACATGACCGCCGAGCGCTGGGGCGAGATTGCGCGCTTGCTGTTCCATCGGCGGGACCGCTACGAGGGCTTCGTGGTGTTGCACGGCACCGATACGATGGCCTACACGGCCAGTGCACTGAGTTTTATGCTGCCCCAATTCGGCAAGCCCATCGTCCTCACCGGCAGCCAACTGCCCATCGGAGTGGTGCGCACCGATGGCAAAGAGAACCTCCTGACCGCCATCGAGATTGCGGGCAAATGGGATTCCGCAGATCCGGACCGCGGTCCCTTGGTGCGGGAGGTGGTCGTCTATTTCGGCGACGACCTCCTCAGGGGCAACCGCTCCCACAAGCAGGATGCAGAGGGGTTCCAGGCGCTCGTCAGTCCCAACTTCCCCGCATTGGCGGAGGTCGGGGTCCACGTGCGTTTCCGGCGGGACCTCCTTCTGCGCCCGCGGGGTGAGGCCAAATTGTACGAACAGCTCGACACGGGTGTGACCGTGGTGCACCTCATCCCCAGCATCACCCCCGAGGCTGTGGCGCACCAGCTGGCCATTCCGGGCTTGCGCGCTGCCATTCTGAGGACATACGGTTCTGGCAATGCACCCCGAGACCCGCTGTTCTTGGGCATCCTTTCTGCGGCGCAGGAGCGGGGCATCTTCCTGGTCAATGTGACCCAGTGCACTGTGGGCTCGGTGGACGCCAACCGATATGTGACGGGTGCTGGCTTGACACGCATCGGTGTGGAACCCAGCTTGGACATCACCTTGGAAGCAGCCGTCACCAAGTTGATGGTCCTCGCCGCTTTGCACCAGGACCGGGAATCGCTCAGGGCAGCATTCAAGATGGACCTCGCCGGAGAGCAGACCCCAGCGGATACCATTCGCTGAGCCACCCGCGCGCCACCCGCAAATAGAATGCCGGAGGCATTACATTATTGGGTAACTTTCGCGCCCATTCGGGCTGAGAAGTCAGCCCATCCAGGAGAGGTGGCCGAGTGGCTTAAGGCGCACGCTTGGAAAGCGTGTTTACTCCAAAAGGGTAACCCGGGTTCGAATCCCGGTCTCTCCGCACAAAAGGCCCGCGTCAGGCGGGCCTTTTTACGTCCAGAACAATCGGCCTTTGAAAGCGGTTGAAAGGACTAACTTCAGCGTATGATGTCTCGCAATATCTCCTTGTTCATTTGCATTTTGGGCCTTGCATCATCGGGCATTCACGCTCAAGGATGGACGCCAATGGCGCCACTTCCAGATGGGCATGGCACAAACCACGCGTTTGGATTTGCGTTGGAAGGGATGGGTTATCTGGTGGCAGGAGAGACCGAGGATGGCCTCAGCGATGCATTCTATCGGTACGATCCCGTATCCGATTCATGGACTTCTTTGGAAGATTTCCCAGGAGATGCCAGGGGCTATGCCATCGGAGATGTGCACGAAGGCAAAGCGTACTTCGGGTTTGGCAGCTCCAACAACGGCAAGCTCAATGACCTCTGGGAGTATGACCCCTCCACAGGGGAATGGTCAGCACTGGAACCGTGTCCCTGCAGTGGCCGCTTGCACCCTGCCATGGTGGCAGAAAATGGGGTCATCCACGTGGGACTGGGCGGAGATGATACCGGGGACGTCAACGATTGGTGGGTCTACAACATAGCCACCGACAGTTGGTCGGCGGCGCCGGACTTCCCCGGCACGCAGCGGCATCACCCCTATCAGTTTGGCCTCAATGGGCTCGCCTATGTCGGTTTTGGTCACCACACCGCTACCATTTTCAATACGTGGTACAGCTACGATCCGGTCACCCAGGATTGGCAGCAACGCGCATCATTGCCCGACCAGGGCAGGGTAGCGGGCACGCAATTTTCACATGGGGGCAAAGGCTACGCCCTGAGTGGGGATGGTGAAGGCCACGACCAAATGCCAACGGGGGAGTTTTGGGAGTACAATCCGAACGCGGATGCTTGGACACAATGGCCTGCACATCCGGGGATGTCGCGCTGGGCGCCCGCATCTTTCGTGATTGATGACGTCGTGTACTTGGTCAATGGGATGAACATTTCTTCGGGTTCTTTTGACTTTGTCCTCGACAATTGGAAGTTCTCGATGGTCTCTGATGTGGCTCAAGATGCGGGCCTTTCTGGCACAGATATGGAACCTGAGGTGTGCGCGGGCGATCCGGTTCCGGTTGTGGCGCAGTTGACCAATTGGGGTTCGGATGTCCTCAATGCCGCGTTCTTGGAGATGATCATTGGCGGCGAAGTGGTGTTGAGCCAAAATTGGGCAGGGAGCTTGTCCATGTATGCCACCAGCGAGGTGACACTCGGCGAATACGTCTTTACTGAAGACACGGACTTTACCCTGAAGGTGACCACAGGAGACACCAACCCTTCCAATGATGAGGTCCAGGGCGCTGTGCTCATGGCACCGGAAGGGACCACCGAATGGCGCATTGATTTGCTGACCGACTTTTGGGGCGATGAGACCGGTTGGCAAGTCCGCGATCTGGCGGGCAATGTGATCGCATCAGTGGCAGCAGACACCTATGGCGACAACACGGCGTACACCGAGTATGTCAGTCTGCCAAATACGGGATGCTTTGAGTTTGTATTGACCGACACCTATGGAGATGGCATGATAGGGACCCAATCGGGCAACGCTCCCACAGGGTCGTGCACAGTATGGGCGCTGGATGGTGCCGGAAATCCGCTGGCGGAATTGTACAGTTACGATGGATCCTCTGGCTTCAGTGAGGAGATTCAGCCCGTCAATGTGGAAACGGCTGTGGGCATCGCTGATGCAGCAATGGGGCCAGGACGTTTGTCGGTTTTCCCCAATCCCGCAGCCCAACAATTCACCCTGAATTGCGCAGTGTCGGCTGGGCTCCCTGTGGCCGTTGAGGTTCGCGATGTCATGGGCCGCTTGGTCGCGTCACGCCCCTGGCCGGCTGGCCCTGTGCTGACCATGGACTCCCGAGAGTGGCCACAAGGGACCTACTTCGTCACGGTGGAAACGCCCTCAGGGCGACTGACCCAAAAGGTGATCCGGGCCCCGCACTGAAGCCCTTCGAAGTTCACCTAGGCGAAGACATTGGAAAGCCCCCTGCTCTTATCTTTAAGGGCATGTTGCGCAGGCAATTCGTAAAAGGCTCGGCCATCGTTGGCGCGGCCGCAGCTACGCCTCACTGGTTGAGGGCGACTTCGGGTATGTGGTCCACCGACAAGGAGCGAAAGGTGGCCAAGGTGCTGGAGTGCAAGGCGACCATGGTACAGAACGTCCCTGTGATCCGGGGCTTTGCGGGCAATCACACCGACCTCGTGTCGCCCTTTGTGATGCTCGATGAATTCGGGCCACTACAGATTGACCCGGGCAGCTTGGGCATGGACATCAAGGCGCATCCGCACGCGGGCGTGGCCCCGACGACCTATCTGCTTTCCGGCAGCGGGCGACACACGGATTCCTTAGAAAACGACCTGGTCTACCGCGAAGGGCAGTTCATGGTCTTCAGTTCGGGACGCGGGGCCATCCACGAGGAGGTCAGCAGCATGGAGATCCGCCGCGATGGCGGCGTGGTCCACGGTTTCCAAATCTGGCTCAACCTGCCCGCCGCCCACAAATTCAGCACCCCCATTACCACACTGCGCGACAAGGCGGACTTCCCGGTCATCGAGACCGAAGCCTACCGTTTGAAGGTCGTCATGGGCGAGGTGTTTGGCCAGGCATCCCCTACGGAACTGCACAGTCCGGCCTTTTACTACCACATCAAACTGCACGCAGGCGGCAGATTGGACCTGCCCGTGGACCCCACACACAACTGTTTCCTGCACATGGTCGAAGGCCGTTTGGAGGTCGAAGGGCAGCGTGAACTGGTCGACAAGCAGATCGCATTGTACGATCGGGGCGGCGATCACGCGCAGTTCTTTACCAAGGGTGGGGCAGAATTTTTGGTGCTCGGGGGGCAGCCTTTAAATGAGCCTGTGGTCTCATACGGACCGTTCGTCATGAACGACAACAGCCAGATTCAACGGTGCATTGCGGACTACCGAGCAGGCCGGATGGGCACCCTTTGATCGCCCTTTGGAAAGGAAATCTCACCCTTGTTTGGTGCGGTGGTTGTCGGGTAGGAATCCGATTGCCTAAATTCGCCCCTCGCGACCGGTCAGGTCCGCACACAACGACACAACCACGATCCACACCTTCACCATGAAGCAGTTGTTCGCCCTCCTCGCAGTGGCCCTCATGTTCACCGCTCCGGTTTCCGCTCAGGACGCCGACTCCTCGATGGCAATGTCCGCCGACACCACAATGATGGCCTCCGACAGCACCGCTGCCGATTCCGCCATGATGGACAGTGCCGCGGCCGCCCCGGTCGAGAGCCCCATGGCCGTTGAGGCCCCAGCCATGCCGGAAGAAACCGTTGAGGTCACCGGTGCCCGCCAGCAGATCAAGCTCCGCATCATCGAAGGCGGCGTGCTCTTCATGAGCTTCGTCGTCTTGTGCCTCATCTTCGGATTGGCCCTCGCCGTCGAGCGCATCATCTACCTGAACATGGCCACCACCAACACCAAGGCGCTCTTGTCCGGTGTGGAAGAAGCCATGAACAGTGGTGGGGTGGAAGCCGCCAAGGAGGTGTGTTCCAACACCCGTGGCCCCGTGGCCGCGATTTTCTACCAAGGCCTCGACCGCAGCGGAGGCAGCTATGAAGAGCTGGCCAAGGCGGTGGAAGACTATGGCAGCTTGGAAAGCACCAAACTCGAGCGCGGCTTGAGCTGGATCAGCCTCTTCATCGCCCTGGCGCCTATGCTTGGTTTCATGGGAACGGTGATTGGTATGATTGAGGCTTTTGACAAGATTGCCCAAGCCAACACCATCAACGCCTCCATTGTGGCTGGCGGTATTAAGGTGGCGTTGATCACGACCGTCTCCGGTCTCGTGGTGGCCATCATCCTCCAGATCTTCTACAACTACATCCTCTCCAAAATTGACGGCATCGTCTTTGATATGGAGGAGGCGTCCATGGACCTCGTGGACTTGGTCTACCGGAAGAAGTTGAACGGCTGATCGGTCTGCGGTCGCAAAACAGCAGCACCATGCAAGCCAACGTCATCCGAACGTCCCTCATCATCCTCCGCATCCTGATCATTGCATTGGGGTGTATGTGGGTGGTATCCGCGATCAACAGCGACGACCCGAACGGTCCCGTTGAGCGTCTCGTGAGCCTGAATCTTTATGTGGGTGCCATCTGCGTGTTGGCCATCCTTGGATTCGGCATCTTTCATTTCGCACAGAAACTGGCCACCCAGCCCAAGCGCGCCATGGGTGCCCTGATCGGTTTTGCGGTCTTTTTTGTCGCCGGCCTCATCGCCTGGAGCATGGCCGACACCACCGTGACGCCCGCCATGGTGGCAGGAGGCGCCAAGGTGACCGAGCAAGACGTGAAGATTGCAGATGCCAGCATTCAATTCATTTACATCCTGGGCCTGATGGCCATAGGATCCATCTTGGTTGTGGAGGGCAAGTCCCTGCTCAAGAACTGGCTCTAAGCGCTCATGGCACGCAGAGAAATACCGGAAATCAATGCGGGCTCGATGGCGGACATCGCCTTCCTGCTCTTGATTTTTTGGTTGGTGACCACCACCATCGACAGCGATGAAGGCGTCAAGCGCCAGCTGCCCCCTCCGGTGCCGCCGGACATGGAGCAGCAGGAGGTAAAAGACGGCGATGTCTACAACGTCCGGACGAATTTCCGCGACGAGCTCCTCGTGGAGAAAGAGGTGCTGTCCATCGGTCAATTGAAGGACGGAGCCAAGGACTTTCTCGTCGCCACGGGGACGGGCCTGCTTCACCCAGAGCGCCCCAACATCACCCTCGGCGACGACAACATGAAGTACCCTGAGCGCCAATGGGTGCGCAAGGCGGAGCTGACCGTGTTGGAGCAGAGTTACATCGCAGCCGGCCAAGACAAACGCGCGGAGAAGGTGCGCGAGAAATTGACCGCCATTGCCCTGTTTGGAAGCGACTACAAGGAGCTTCCCGGTTCGGCTTTGATCAGCCTCCAAACCGACCGAAACACGTCTTACGACCTGTACTTGCAGGTGCAAAACGAACTGGAGGCTGCAGTGAACGAGTTGCGCGATGAGCTGTCGCTCGCCAAGTTCAATGAGTCGTACGCTTCCCTCGAGGAGCGCTACAGCCGCACAAAAGAGGCGAGCCTGCTCGACAAGATCAAGGCCATCCGTCTCGTCTTTCCTCAGCGCATCTCTGAAGCAGAGCCGCGCGATGCCAGTCAAGGATACTACTGATGAGCAAGTTCAAGAAAAACAGCAAGCGTGAGTCCGGTGCGATTTCGACGGCATCCCTGCCCGACATCGTGTTCATGCTTCTCTTCTTCTTCATGGTCGCCACTGTATTGCGGACGGAGGAGGAGATGGTCAAGGTGGTGCGTCCAGAAGCTTCAGAGATTTACAAAATCGAAAAGAAGCACTTGATCCGCTACATCAATATCGGACCTCCACAGGACAAGCGTTACGGCACGGAGCCCGTCATTCAGCTCAACGATCAGTTCGCTGACGTCGTGCAGATCCGCGATTGGGTGGAAAACGAGCGGCTCACCCTTGCGGAAGCCGAGCAGACCAAGATGTGGGTCTCGATGAAGGTGGACCAAGACACCAAGATGGGCGTGGTCACAGACGTCAAGCAGGAGCTCAGAAAGGCTTCCGCACTGAAGGTGCTGTACTCCGCGAGTTCTCGGGACCGCACCAACTGAGTCAACCGAAATCGCCGAGCACCTTGTCGGCGAGCACCGACGACAACTTCACATAGCTTTCTTCAGTCCAGCCCGCCACGTGCGGGCTGACTTGTACCCGGGGGTGGGCCATGAGCCGCATCCACACCGGGTCACCCTCGTTGGCGACCGTCTCAAAACTGCTGGTCTCGCGTTCGAAGACATCGAGTCCAGCGGCGATGACATGACCCGTTTGCAGCGCGTCGAGCAGGCCTGAAGTGCGGACGACGGGACCCCGCGACGTGTTGATTACAATCAGGGGCTTCACAAAGGAGGAGAGGAAGGCCCGGTCGACCATGCCGCGCGTTTCGGGCGTCAGGTTGCAGTGCAGGCTGAGCACATCCGAGGCGCTTTGGAGCGTGGCGAGGTCAACCGCTTCGACTTTGCCGTCGAGGTCGCCGTGAAAGTCCTGTCGGTAAGGATCGCAAGCGAGGATGCGGCATCCCATTCCGGCCAATTTGCCTGCAAAGGCACTGCCCATGTGCCCGTATCCCAGAATGCCCACGGTGCGCGAGGCGAGCTCCATGCCGCGGTGTCCTTCGCGGTCCCATTGTCCCGCCCTCAAGGATTGGTCGGCTTCACGCAGCAGGTTCAAGAGGGAAAGCAACATGCCCAAGGCGTGTTCTCCCACGGCATCGCGGTTGCCTTCTGGGCTGTTGTAGACCCGGATCCCTCGGAATTGTGCGGTGGCGATGTCGATGTTTTCGAGTCCTGCTCCAGAGCGGCAAATGAACTTCAGTGCGGGCAAGCGTTCGAGGGTGGCACCATCGATCCGAATTTTGCTACGCAACACCAAACCTTCCGCATCGCCGTGGGCGACCAGGGCCTCGCCTACAGGCTGCCCAGTGGCATCCACACAGTCCATTCCGGCCGCCGACAATCGTTCCGCCAAAATGGGGTGCACGGTATCCAGAAAGAGGACTTTCATGGCTTTACGCGGCCATCAAGACCCCGATTTCGAAGTAGATGATGAGGCCGATGATGTCATTGGCCGTAGTGATAAACGGCCCCGTAGCCAGGGCGGGATCGATTTTAAATCGGTCGAGGGTCAGCGGCACGAAGGTCCCGAAGAGGGCGGCAAAAATGATGACCACAATCAAGGCGAGGCTGACCGTCAGGCTGAGGTTCCAGCTGTACCCCAAGGCCGTACTCGCCCCCAGAATGACCACGGCACAGATGGTGCCATTGAGCAAGGCCACAGAGAGTTCTTTGAGCAGGCGGGGAACGAGCCGCGCATCGCGAGGGCTGCGGCCGGCGGCCAGACCTTGCACCACGATAGCAGCAGATTGGACGCCGACATTGCCCCCCATCGCTGCGATGAGCGGGATGAACAGCGCCATGGAGGGAAACCGCGCAATGTCAAAGGCACCAATGACATAGGCGCCAGCCAACCCCCCGAACAAGCCGATGAGCAGCCACGGCAACCGGGCGCGGGTCATGTCCCACAGCGCGTCGTCGCTCTCCACATCGTCGCTCAGGCCGCTGGCCAGTTGATAGTCCTTTTCCGCCTCTTCTTCCATGAGGTCGAGGACATCGTCCACGGTGATCCGCCCGAGCAGCCTGTTGTGGTCGTCCACCACAGGCAAGGCCACCAGGTCGTATTTCTTCATCAACTGCACCACCGTGACGTCGGGCTCGTCCACTTTGACCGCCCGTGTATCGTCTTCTTTGAAAAGGTCGCCGATGGTGCTGCGGGTGCTCGTCGCCGTGAGAAGCAGCCGCTTCAATGACAAACGGCCGATCAGTTGACCAGCCGCATTGACCACATATACGCTGTGCACCGTGTCCACATCCTCCGCCTGGCGGCGCATTTCCCGAATGGCGTGCGACACCGTCCAATCCAATTCCACGCGAATGAGCTCGGTGCCCATGAGCGCACCGGCCGTGCCTTCAGGATAGCGGAGGAGCGTCAGCAGGTCCTCCCTGTCGGCGTTGTCCAGTTGCTCAATGACTTGCTGCGCGCGGTCTTCAGGCAATTCAGAGACCACATCGGCGGCATCGTCCGAATCGATTTGCTCGAGGACTTCGGTGGCGATTTCATGGTTGGTGAGTTGGGCCAGCAGGCTTTCCCTGACGTCCTCTTCGAGTTCAATCAGCACGTCGCCGCGCGTTTCTATGTCGATGAGCTTCCAGAGGTACTGCACCTCCTCCTCATCGAGGCGGTTCAGGGTCTCCGCAATGTCTGCAGGGTGCAACTCGGCAAAGCGCACCTGCAGCCGGTTGTCCTGCTGGGTGGCGATTTCCTCTTTGAGGGTTTCCAAGTATGTGCGGCTCAACTCCTCCACAGCTCAAAAGTAGTCGGCGCCCTGTCAGCTTTTCCTCCGTTGGGAAAAGAAGGTCCTCAGCAGTTCCGCACACTCCTCCTCGAGCACCCCACCGACGAGTTCGGTGCGGGGGTGCAACAGGCCTTCGCTGCGCTTTCCCTTGAAATCGAGGCCCCCGCGCTTGTCGTCACGCGCACCGTATACCACCCGCCCGATGCGGGTCCAATAAGCGGCTCCGGCGCACATGGGGCAGGGCTCCAGCGTGACATACAAGGTGCACTGGTCCAAGAACTTGCCTCCGAGAAATTCGCTGGCGGCGGTAAAAGCCTGCATCTCGGCGTGTGCAGTGAAGTCATGCAGCCGCTCGCAGAGGTTGTGGGCGCGGGCGATGGTCCGCCCTCCGGCCACAATCACGGCGCCCACGGGAACCTCGCCCATTTCGGCCGACTTGTGGGCTTGATCCAGCGCCTGCTTCATGTACCGTTCATCCTCGGTCATGCTGTGAATTTACGCCCCGAAAGGAGCACGGGATTGCAACCATTTGGTCATCCATTCCGCCGCCTCGGCGCCGCTTTCTTCCCAATCTTTCCCCGGTGCAGCTTCGGGTTGGAAGTGGACCAATTGCCGCTGGTCGATGTGGGGCCAGCCGAAGCTGTCTGACCACAGCCGGGCCAGGTATTCTTGCTCGGGTTGGCCAGGTGTGGGGACGAGTGCGGCCTTGCGGCCCAATACAGCCAGGTCCATGAGCGTCGAGTAACCCGAACGGCAGACGATGCACTCGGCCTGCATCAAGGCCGTCCGAATGTGCGCATCCCCGGCATCGTATAGCGTGCGGACACGGCCGTGGGTCTCTTCCCCTCCGGAGGGCCGTCCGGCAAACAGCAACGCGCTGCGGCCATCGCGTTGGAAACAGGTCCGGAGCGCCTCCTCCATCAGGCTGCGCTGGGGCTCGGGGCCACTGACCAGGCCCACCAACGCGGCGGCGTTGCCCTGGTGCGCGGGTGTCTCCACTTCAGGGCCGGTGTCGACCGAAAACCGGCTCAAGGGCCCGATGAAGCGGTGGTGGGAAAAGGTCGGCACCGACAGCACTCCGCCCATGACGTTTCCCTCGAGATCCGGAATCCAGACTTCGCTGAAGCGGCGGGCCCACTGTCGGACGCGCGCCCGCCCACTGGCCCGCAGCAACCGGGGAAGGGGTGGAGACACCTGATGGGAGATGAGCACCGAAGGCACGGCGTGGTCCCTGGGGTGCACCCCGTAGCAGTTGTCGCTGACCACGTGGGTGATGCCGAGTTGTTTGATACAGTCGGCCGTCCACTTCCGCTCGCGGGCAATGCTGCGCACGAAGGCCGGCATTTGAAGGGCAATCACGGGCAGCATGGCGCCGCCTTGGGCATAGCGGATGTCCGTACCCGGCTTTTCGACCAATTGCCAGCGCCATGTCGCGCGGCCCGACCGCTGCTCATGCGCATCCGCTTCGGCCATGCGCTGCTGCAACCACTGCGCTGCAACGCCCCGAGAGGCCAAAGTCACCTGTGCCCCTGAACGGCAAGCCGCCAATACCAGAGGCCACGAGCGCGTGGCGTGTCCGAGCCCCCAATCCAGGATGGCAAACAGGACATGCGGCGCCAAAGAAGATGCCACAAGGGGGGCTGGGCCGTCTGAAGCACCGCTCATGAGGCGTAATTTCGCCCCTCATGGGCAAGGACAAGCTCCGGAAATGGAAGGAGAATGCGGGATTTACCCACGTGTTCGAACCGGACATCAAGGCCATTGCGGGCGGTGGGGGCCTGAACAAGGGCCAATGGGCGGAATCTGTCTTTGGCAATGACCACCCCATTACCCTCGAATTGGGCTGCGGAAAGGGCGAGTATACCGTGGGCTTGGCCCGCAGGCATCCCGAGCGCAATTTCATTGGGGTGGACATCAAGGGGCACCGTTTTTGGCGTGGGGCCAAGACGAGCCAGGAAGAAGGGTTGAACAACGTCGCTTTCCTGCGCACCAAAATTGAGTTTGTCCACCATTTTTTTGCGGCCGGGGAAGTGCATGAGATTTGGCTCACGTTCTCCGACCCACAACCCAAGGACGAGAAGGGGACCAAGCGCATCACCTCGGAGGTTTTCCTCCAGCGATACCGGGAATTCATGGTGCCCGGAGGGCTCGTGCACATCAAGAGCGACAGTCCACTGCTCTATGCCCTCTCCAAGGAGGGTTGGATCGGCGCAGGCTTCGAGGTGCTCGAGGATTCCCAAGACGTCTATGCCGATTTGGTCCACAGGGTGGACCCTGCCTTTGCCGATGTGCTGAACATCCGCACCTTCTATGAGCAGCGCTGGCTTGAAGAAGGCAAAAAAATCCACTACCTCAGGACCCGCGTGTGATGGCAAGCCAAGCAGACCCACACTTGAAAGAGGGCGCCCATGGACCCACCGCACGGCCGGGATCCGGGGACTTTGAGCGCGACGTTCACGCGGTGGCACGGCTCATCCCAAAGGGCAGGGTCACGAGTTATGGGGCCATTGCCCGCTATCTGGGGGCGGCGCGGGCAAGCCGCATGGTGGGGTGGGCCATGAACCGGGCACTGGAGGCCCACCCGGACGCCGCTGCCGTTCCAGCCCACAGGGTGGTGAACCGCCTCGGATTGTTGTCTGGCAGAATGCACTTTCCGACCCCCACAACCATGGCGGAAAGGCTTGAATCCGAAGGTGTCAAAGTGGACGGTGACCGCGTGGTGGACTTCACCGAGCGGTTCTGGGACCCCAACACCGAACTTTGACCCATGGGAGCATTGACCACGGACATCATCTTGGACGCTTTGGGAGGCGTCGTAGAACCCGAATTGGGCAAAGACCTTGTCACCCTCGAATTGGCTGAAGTGCTCTCCGCAGAGGAAACGGAAGGAGGCTGGGCGGTCAAACTCAGGATCAAGACCAGCAGTCCCGCCATGCACGCCCGCCAGCGCATGAGGGAAGCCGTGGAATTCGCCATGGAGAAACTCGGCACGCGCCAGGGGGTAGAGATTGCGTGTACGGTCGAAGTCGTGCCCCTCGGCAGCAATGAGCGCACGGTGGAGACCCGCAAAGTCCTGCCAGGTGTCAAGCACATCATCGCCGTTGCCAGCGGCAAAGGCGGCGTCGGCAAAAGCACCGTGACGGCCAACATCGCCGTGGAACTCGCGCGACGCGGCCACAGCGTGGGGCTCGTCGATGCCGACATCCATGGGCCCAGCATGCCCACCATGTTTGATGTGGTCCGCGAAAAGCCACAGCCCGTCGAGAAAGCCGGCAAGGCCATGATCGGCCCCGTGGAAGCCCATGGGGTCAAGCTGCTGAGCATCGGGTTCTTTGCCGACCCCGACCAGGCCATCGTGTGGCGCGGTCCGATGGCGTCAAAGGCGCTGGGACAGCTCTTTACCGATGGGGATTGGGGTACGCTCGACTACATGCTCATTGACCTGCCCCCGGGGACCGGCGATGTGCACCTCAGTTTGGTGCAGCTCGTGCCTTTGAGCGGTGTGGTCGTGGTCAGTACGCCACAGGACATCGCTTTGGCCGACGCGCGGAAGGGCGTGTCCATGTTTCAGCTCGACAGCATCAATGTGCCGGTGTTGGGACTGGTCGAAAACATGGCCTATTTCACGCCGCCAGACTTGCCGGACCGCAAGTACCACTTGTTTGGCCGTGACGGGGTCAAGCGCTACGCTGAGGCATCGGGAACGCCCTTTTTGGGGGAGTTGCCCCTGGTTCAAGCCATCCGAGAGGCGGGCGATGTGGGAAGGCCTGCCGCACTGCAGGAGGGCACAGAGGCGGCCAAGGCCATCGCCGCGCTGACCGACCGCATGTTGGATGCACTCGCGGATGCACCGGTGGGTGGGTCCCCACCGACTGCCGCCGTAAATTCACCGTCATGAACGCCGCTGCTGAATCCGCTGATTTGAAGGCCCGCATCGACCGCGCCCTCGACGAACTCAGGCCCTTCTTGCGTTCGGATGGAGGCGACATCAAGGTGTTGGCCGTCAGGGAAGACCTCGTGGTGGAGGTGGAGCTTCAAGGGGCTTGTGCGCATTGCGCCCAAGCGGCCATGACCATGCGGGCGGGCGTGGAAGAGGCGGTAAGGCGGGTCGTACCCGAAGTCGAGCGTGTGGTTGCCGTGAACATGCCCTCTTCGGCGTTGGGTTGAACACGACCGCTTTGCCATTGTTGCCAAGGCAGGCGCCATGGAAACTACCTTCGCCGCGAAATTGATCATGATCCAAACGGACATCCTCATCATCGGTGCAGGCCCTTGCGGGTTGTTTACCGTCTTCGAAGCCGGGCTGCTCAAGCTCAAGTGCCACCTGATTGACGCCTTGCCTCAGGCCGGGGGTCAATGCGCTGAGATTTACCCCAAGAAGCCCATTTTTGATATTCCGGCCTATCCGGAAATCCTCGCCGGTGACCTGGTGGACCAGTTGATGGCGCAGGCGGCACCATTCAAGCCGGGGTTCACGCTGGGTGAGCGCGCGGAGACCATCATCAAGGACGAGGAGGGTCAATTCGTGGTGACCACCAACCGCGGCACCGTGCACCGTGCACCCATCATCGCGATCGCAGGCGGGCTCGGATGCTTCGAACCCCGCAAACCTCCAGTGGAGAGGCTCGAAGATTATGAGGACCATGGCGTCGAGTACATCATCAAGGATCCCGAATTCTACCGCGGCAAGAAGGTGGTGATCAGCGGCGGCGGAGACAGTGCCCTCGATTGGACCAATTTCTTGGCCGACGGCGTGGCTTCCGAGGTCACCTTGGTGCACCGCCGGGAAGGCTTCCGCGGGCACCCCGACAGCGTACAGAAGGTGCTTGATTTGGCCGCTGAAGGCAAGATCCGATTGCTCACCAACGGAGAAGTTGTGGGCGTGGCTGGCGAGGAACACCTCGAGGCCATCACGGTCAAGCACAAGACCGAGGGAGAAATCACAGTAGAGACCGATCACTGGGTACCGCTGTTCGGCCTCAGCCCAAAGCTGGGCCCCATTGCCGATTGGAACCTCAACATCTCCAAGAACGCCATCGAAGTCGACACCTTTGACTACAGCACAAGCGTGGATGGCATCTACGCCATTGGCGACATCAACACTTATCCAGGCAAACTCAAGCTCATCCTCTGCGGCTTCCACGAAGCCACATTGATGGTGCAGAGTGCCTTCAAGCGCATTTACCCCGATAAGAACCTCGTGCTCAAGTACACGACGGTCAACGGGGTCAACGGATTCTGAGCATGTCCATCATCCGCGTCACCGTCATCGACCGCGAGGGCAATCCGCATGAGCTGGAGGCCCCCACCGACATGAACATGAACGTCATGGAGCTGTGCAAGAGTGCCGAACTCCCGGTGGAGGGCACCTGCGGTGGCATGGCCATGTGCGCCAGCTGCCATTGCTACGTGGAGAGCACCCACGCCGACAGCCTGCCGGAGAAGTCGGACAACGAGGAAGACATGCTCGATGAGGCCTTCCACGTCAAGGACGAGAGCCGACTCGGCTGCCAAATCCAGCTGGCCGACAGCCTGGAGGGCATGGTCATCCGCCTGGCCCCAGTGGGCTGATCAGAACAGCTTGGGGTTCAAGGCCGTTTCGGCCAGCGCATGGACGGCAGCATGCGTTCGGGAGGCGTGCAGTGCATCGATGTGCCGCATCCCATGCGCATCCGTTCCGAGGATGCCAACCCATCCTTTCTCGATGCAGGTGACGGCGGCCTCTTGGGTTTCTGGTCCGTAGGCACCCGCCAAGGAGGCGGCATTGACCTGGAGAATCACCCCCTGCTCCTTCCATTCTTCAAACCGCTCCAACTCGTTGTGCCAATAGGCGTAGCGCTCGACGTGGGCCATCACGGGCTTGAGTCCCTTCACTTGGGCTTCAAACAGGAACTCTTGGAGCAATGCGGTATCCGGCGGTGCGGCAAAAGCCAGCTCGAAAAGCAGGCGCCCTCCAGGAGCGAGCAACTCCTGGTCGGATTGCACGGCATCAAGGAGGGTGTGGTCCAAGAAATATTCCGCGCCCAGCGCCAATTTGAACGCTGGATGCCGCTCTGCCACCGCCGCTTTCAGCTTTTCGAAAGGGCCCCGCAGCGTTTCAGGGCTGTTCGGGTACATGCCCGCCATGATGTGTGGCGTCGTGACCGCGCCGCGATAGCCAAGGGAGACCAGCGCGTCGATCATTTCCATTGAGGCTTCGAGGTCCGGCGCACCGTCGTCCACACCCGGCACCATGTGGCTGTGATAGTCATAGCCAAAAACGGAAAGGTCGATCGGCTCACGCTCTTGGCGTTCCGCTTGCTCCTTGCCTCCAAACAACCGGGAGAGCCACCCCATCAGCGGTCGCCGTATTGTTGGTCGTAATAGTCCCGGTAGGCACCGCTGGTGACCTCCCCGAGCCAGGTGTCGTTGGCCAAGTACCAGTCAATGGTTTTGGCCAGGCCTTCTTCGAAGGTGATCGACGGCCGCCAGCCGAGGTCTTCCCTCAGTTTGGTGGGGTCGATGGCGTAGCGCATGTCGTGGCCGGCACGGTCCTGCACGTAGGTGATGAGCTGCTCCGTCTCGCCGGCGGTACGGCCGAGCTTTTCGTCGAGCTGGCGGCACATGAGGCGAATGAGGTCGATGTTGCGCCACTCGTTCTCCCCCCCGATGTTGTAGGTCTCCCCGTTGGCCCCCGTCGTGAGGATGACCTCGAGTGCAGCGGCGTGATCCTCGACCCACAGCCAGTCGCGCACGTTTACGCCCTGTCCGTATACCGGAAGGGGGTTCTTCTGGACGGCATTGCGGATGAAGAGCGGAATCAGCTTCTCCGGAAATTGAAAAGAGCCGTAATTGTTGGAGCAATTGGACAACACCACAGGCATGCCATACGTGTGATGCCAAGCCCGAACGATGTGGTCGCTCGCGGCCTTGGAGGAGCTGTAAGGACTCCGGGGATCGTAGGCGGTGTCTTCGGTAAAGAAGCCCTCCGCGCCCAAGGAGCCATAGACTTCATCGGTGGAGACGTGGTGAAAGCGCTTGCCTTCGAACCCGCCTTCGGAATCCGTCCAGGCGCTGCGTGCGGCGGACAACATGGAGGCCGTGCCCATGATGTTGGTTTCCAAAAAAGCCATCGGTCCGGAGATGCTGCGGTCCACGTGGCTTTCCGCGGCGAGGTGCATCACCGCATCGACTTTTTCCTCCCGCATCAGGGCCGTGACCCCCTCCGTATTGCGGATGTCCATTTTGACGAAGCGGTGGTTGGCCGCCCCTTCAAGGTCCTTGAGGTTGGCCAGGTTGCCCGCATAGGTGAGGGCATCGAGGTTGATGACCCGCACGTCGGGGTGGCGGGTCACCCAGCGGCGCACCACGTGGGAACCGATGAATCCGGCGCCGCCTGTGACGAGGAGGACGTGAGGTTGGTGCGTGCGTGTAGCCATGTCAGAAGCTCCAGTAGTTGAGGTCGCCGGAAAGGTGGCGGTAGATGCCCTTGATGTCGACCAGGAATCCGTTGTCGGGGTTCTTGAACAAGCGGCGGAAGGAACTGGCGTCGTAGCTGACGTAATCCCTGTGGTTCACGGCCACGATGACCGCATCGTACGCCGCCTCCGCCGGGGCTTCGGTAAGTTGAACGCCGTATTCGCGGTCCACTTGACCCGGCGAGGCAAAGGGGTCGACCACGTCCATGTCCACATTGAATGAGCGCAGTTCCCGGATCACATCAAAGACCTTGGAATTCCGGATATCCGCTACATTTTCCTTGAAAGTGACGCCCATGACGAGCACCTTGGCCTCGAGCGGGTTCACCCCTTTTTCGAGCAGGCGCTTGACGACCTGCTTGCCGGCGTAGTAGCCCATGCTGTCGTTGACGTAGCGCCCGGAATTGATGACCTTGGCGTGGTAACCGAGCTTCTCGGCCCGCCAAGTGAGGTAGTAGGGGTCCACACCGATGCAGTGCCCACCGACCAGGCCCGGCGAGAACTTCAGGAAGTTCCACTTGGTGCCGGCCGCTTCGAGCACCTCGAAGGTGTTGATGCCCACGCGGTTAAAGATGATGCTGAGCTCGTTGATCAAGGCAATGTTGACGTCGCGCTGGGTGTTCTCGATGATCTTCGACGCTTCGGCCACCTTGATGCTGGACGCGCGGTGGGTGCCGGCCTTGACCACGAGGTCATAGGTGCGGGCGATGACATCCAGGCTCTCAGCATCGCTGCCGCTCACCACCTTCACAATGGTCTCGATGGTGTTCACCTTGTCGCCCGGATTGATGCGTTCCGGGCTGTAGCCGACCTTGAAGTCCTCTCCGAAGGTCAAGCCGCTGTGCTCCTCCAAAACGGGGATGCAATCCTCTTCTGTACACCCGGGATATACCGTTGATTCATAGACCACGTAATCGCCTTTGGACAGGGTCCGGCCGACGGTCTTGGAGGCAGACAGCAGGGGCGTGAGGTCGGGTTGATTGGTGGCGTTGATGGGCGTGGGGACCGCAACCACATAGAACTGGGCAGCCTTGAGGTCGTCCGGATTGGCTGTGAAGGAGATGTCGCATCCAGCGAACGCCTCTTTTTCGAGTTCTTCGCTGGGGTCGATACCCTGCTTCATCTGCTCCACACGACCAGCGTGGATATCGAATCCAATGACGCGGATGTGCTTGGCAAAGGCCAAGGCGATGGGCAGGCCCACATAGCCCAGGCCGATCACGGCCAAGGTGGCGTCCTTGTCCAGCATGCGCTGGTGGAGATCTGATGTGCTCATGATGATTGTTTAATGGCACGGACGGCGCCGTCCGCAAGTTCGTAGTGTTCTCCGGATTCGGGGCAGGTTGCCCTTCCATCCGCGTCGAATGTCAATCGGTGACCGCAGGCGCTCATCCAGCCCATCTGCTGGGCCGGGTTGCCCACGACCAAAGCATAAGCGGGAACATCCTTGGTGACCACGGCCCCGGCCCCGACAAAGGCAAAGGCGCCGATGTCATGGCCACACACTATGGTCGCATTGGCCCCTATGGTCGCGCCCTGTCCCACATGGGTGCGGGCGTACTGGTCGCGCCGCACCACGGCGCTGCGCGGATTGGTCACATTGGTGAACACGCAGGAAGGCCCCAGAAACACATCGTTTCCGCAGGTCACCCCCGTGTACAAGCTGACGTTGTTTTGGACCTTGCAATTTTTGCCGAGGACAACCTCCGGGCTGATCACCACGTTTTGGCCGACGTTGCATCCCTCGCCCAATACCGCGCCGGGCATGATGTGGCTGAAGTGCCAAATCTTGGAGCCCGCCCCGATGGTGCAGCCCTCGTCCAGGACAGCCGATTCATGGGCAAACCAAAGGGTATCGTTGCCCGGCCCACTCATTTGCTGTAAGTCGTGAAATCCTTGTGCTCGGTCTTCCGCAAGTCTTCTTCGGATAGTCCCTTGAAGTAGCGGTAGGTGATGGCCAAGCCTTCGGCCCGGTCCACCTTGGGTTCCCAACCGAGGACCTCCTGAGCACGCCCGATATCAGGCCGGCGCTGCTTCGGGTCGTCGGTCGGAAGCGCCTTGTAGACGACCTTCTGGTCTGTGCCCGTCAGGGCAATGATTTCTTCGGCGAAATCGGCAATGCTGATTTCATCGGGATTGCCCACGTTGACGGGACGTGCCTCTTCGGACAACAGCAGCCGGTAAATGCCCTCTACGAGGTCATCCACATAACAGAAACTGCGGGTCTGGCTACCATCACCAAAAATGGTGAGGTCCTCCCCCCGCAGGGCCTGACCGATAAAGGCCGGCAGCACCCGCCCATCGTTGAGGCGCATCCGCGGACCATAGGTGTTGAAGATGCGGACGATGCGCGTTTCCAAACCGTGGTAGGTGTGGTACGCCATGGTCATCGCTTCCTGGAATCGCTTGGCCTCATCGTAGACGCCGCGCGGCCCCACGGGGTTCACATGGCCCCAGTATTCCTCGTGTTGGGGGTGAACTTCCGGATCGCCATAGACTTCGCTGGTGCTCGCGATGAGCATGCGCGCACCTTTGGCCCGGGCCAGGCCCAGACAATTGTGCACCCCGAGCGAACCCACCTTCAAGGTCTGGATGGGGATTTTCAAATAATCGATGGGGCTCGCAGGCGAAGCGAAGTGCAGGATGTAATCCAATTCGCCTTTGATGTGGATGAATTGGCTGACGTCGTGGTGGTGAAACTCGAACCGATCCAGGCCCGTCAGGTGCTCGATGTTGCGCAGGTCGCCGGTGATGAGGTTGTCCATGCCGATGACATGGTATCCTTCCGCGATGAAGCGGTCACACAAATGAGATCCAAGGAACCCCGCTGCACCGGTGATGAGGACGCGCTTCATGCCTCTCAACTGGAAGGCCTGCGGCCGATGGAAACGTAGTCCCAGCCCTTGGCGGCCATGTCGTCCACGTCATAGAGGTTGCGGCCGTCAAACACCCAGCGGTTGTTCATCGCTGTGTCCATGCGGTCAAAGTCGGGCGTCCTGAAGACCTGCCATTCTGTGCAAATGAGCAAGGCGTCCGCACCTTCCAACGCGGCGTATTGGTCGTTGGCAAAAGCAATGCGGTCTCCGACGCGCTGGCGCACGTTGTCCATGGCCTCGGGGTCGAATGCCGTCACGGACGCCCCCGCGTCGAGCAGCTTCTCGATCATGTACAGCGCTGGGGCCTCTCGGATATCGTCCGTTTCCGGCTTAAAAGCCAATCCCCACAGCGCAATGTTGACGCCGCTGAGGTCGCCGTTGAATTTCTTCAAGAGGGGGTCAAACAGCACCGTCTTCTGGCGCTCATTGACCTCCATCACACTGGTCAGAATTTCAAATTCAAACCCCACCTGTCCGCCACTGCGGTGCAGGGCCTGGACGTCCTTTGGAAAACAGCTTCCGCCGTACCCAATGCCCGGGAAGAGAAAGCGCGGTCCAATGCGCGTATCCGTGCCCATGCCGCGGCGGACCTTGTCCACATCGGCGCCCACCTTCTCGCAGAAATTCGCGATCTCGTTCATGAACGTGATCTTGGTGGCGAGGAAGCTGTTGGCGGCGTATTTGGTCAGCTCAGCGCTGCGCTCGTCCATAACGATGAGCGGGTTGCCCTGGCGGATGAACGGCTTGTACAACCGCGTCATCACTTCTTCTGCCCGGTCGCTGCCCACGCCAATCACGACGCGGTCCGGCTTGAGGAAATCGTCCACGGCATAGCCTTCGCGCAGGAATTCGGGATTGGACACCACGTCGAAGTCGACTGTGGCATTGGCCCCCACCGCCGCTGTGACCTTTTCGGCCGTACCTACGGGCACCGTGCTCTTGTCCACGATGACCTTGTACTCCGTGATCATCTTGCCCAGTTGTTCGGCCACGCCGAGCACGTAGCTCAAGTCAGCACTGCCGTCCTCACCTGGGGGGGTGGGCAATGCCAAAAAGATGACTTCAGCCGGCGCGACAGCCTCGGCCAGATCAGTGGTGAATTTCAGCCTGCCCGCTGCGATGTTTCTTTCGAACAACACGTCGAGGTGCGGCTCATAGATCGGGACCTCCCCGTTGCGCATCTTCTCCACCTTGGTGGCGTCGATGTCCACGCAGATGACGTCGTTTCCGGTTTCGGCAAAACAGGTCCCCGAAACAAGTCCGACGTAACCGGTTCCAACTACAGCAATTTTCATGATCGGCAGGAGATTTTGGTCCGGCGGCAAATTTACAAAGCCAACCCCGCTTGTACAGCATCGGCAATGCGCGTCTGCAAATCGCCGGAAAGCTCAGTGTGCATAGGCAAACTGATGACCCTATTGGTCAAATCTTCTGTGACGGGAAGGGCGCCAACCGGAATTCCGAGGTCCATGAACGCCCCTTGTTTGTGAATGGGCTTTGGATAATATATGCCAAATGGAATGCCGATAGACGCCAAATGCGCGGCCAATGCATCGCGCCGTTCGGGCCCATCCCCAGCTTGACCCAAAATCAAGGTGTACTGATGAAAGACGTGGCTGGAGCGGGGGTCGCGAAAGGGGATAGTGATGTCCGGGTGGCCACCGAGCATATCGTCGTAGCGGTCTGCGGCCTCTCTTCTCGCGACATTGTAGCTGGAGAGGTGGGGCAGCTTGACATCGAGAATGGCCGCCTGAATGCTGTCCAGTCGGCTGTTCATCCCGATGCGCTCGTGCTCATACCGCTGCCGCGATCCGTGGTTGCAGATCATCCGCAAGCGCTCGGCCATGGCCGCATCACGCGTGAAGCACGCTCCTCCATCTCCGTAGCAACCCAAGTTTTTGGAAGGAAAGAAACTCGTGGTGCCAATGGTGCCCATGGTCCCCGCCATGCGCCCCGTCTCAGTGGCCTTCCCGGGCTGCCAGGCCGCGCCAATGGCCTGCGCGGTGTCTTCCACAACGTACAGCCCATGCGCCTTGGCAATGCCCACAATGGCATCCATGTCCGCGCATTGGCCATAGAGGTGAACGGGCAAAATGGCCTTCGTGCGCGGCGTGATGGCCGCCTCCACCGACGTGGGGTCCATATTGAATGTCTGGGGATCGACATCCACCATGACGGGCGTAAGCCGCAGTAATTGAATCACTTCAACCGTGGCGATGTAAGTAAACGACGGGGTGATGACCTCGTCTCCAGGCTCGAGGCCCAGGGCCATGAAGGCGGCTTGCAAGGCATCGGTGCCGTTGGCGCAAGGGATGACATGAATGGGCGCTTCCTCGGTTGAGCCCAACCAATCCGACAAATGCGCTGTGAACCGCTTCACTGCCGGACCTTGAATAAAGGCCCCGGATCGGATGACCTCGAGCACAGCCGCGTCGACTTCATTGCTGATGCGGGCGTATTGTCCCTTGAGGTCCACCATGTGGACCGGTGCTTCCTTGATCATGGCTGCGTTGTCTCCCACGAAGATAGCAGTCACTGTTTGGGACAAGGGTCGGCATGGCGCAAAGTCAAGGAGACGAGAATCCAGACTCAAAAAAGTATAAGAGTTCGACGAATAATGAGTATATTGTGATAGATAGCACCAAAATGCCGCTTGTTGCCTCCCTACACATGCGTGTAGCCCTCGTAGCCCTTTGTCTGTTCATGGCTTTTTCCAGCCAGGCCCAGGCTTTCAATCCCGACGCCAACCATGATGGGCAGGTCGGTGCAGGCGATGTTCTGGCCGTTCTGGCGGTGTATGGCTTGCCATTTTCAGCCACAATTGAAGGCCCCTCCATCCTCCATTTCGATCCAGACACCATTGGCGTTTTGCCTTTGGGTTATGACATCTACATCGCCGAGAACTTCACCTTCCCCTACCTCTACGTGACGGTACCCGACGGCGAATACCCCGGCCAGTCTTTCAAGTTGGCCGTGGAGAAGCAAGCCGACATGGACGACCAGCAGGTCTACCTTCAGGACACCTCTGGAAACTGGCTTACCAACGCCCGGCAATACGAAACCAACGGATTCTATGCCGAGCTGGTTTGGACGGGCATCCGCTGGGTGTCCGATCACCTCGAATGAACTTCGCGCGATTTATTCCCCGCGCCCCCTCTCCATTTCAATATCCTTCCTCAACTTCGCCGCCCCGCCCGGATGGTGGAATTGGTAGACACGACGGACTTAAAATCCGTTGGCCCGTAGGGCCGTGCGGGTTCAAGTCCCGCTCCGGGTACGAAAAAGCCCCGCTCTGGCGGGGCTTTTTGATGTCTTGGAGGAGCGGGTTTATTCGCAGAGTTCGCCGAAGGCACCGAGGAAGACCAGCATGTCTGAGGTGGTGGTCTGGCCGTCGCCGGTGAGGTCGGCCAAGCAATTGGACAGGCAGCCGAAGTCACCGAGAAGGATGAGGGCGTCCGATACGGTAACGGTGCCGTCACCGTCCAAGTCAGGAGGGCAATCATTGGTGCCGCCGCCACCGCCGTCTGTAGATCCGTTGCAGAGTCCTGAAACCGTCCAGGTGGCGTTGAATTGCGCCCCCGAGGAGCCGCTGTAGCCATTGAACAGGTATGCAGACCAGCTGCCACTGCCCGAGAGCCCGCTGCCGGTCAGGTCTACCGTGGCGGAATAGGTGCCGTTGGCAGATGTCTGCCATGAGGCGGGCCAAAGGGCGTAATTCCCCAGACTGCTGCAGCCTGCGGGCGAGCTGTTAAATCCGCCAATGGCCGCGCAGGCGCCGTCAGGCGCGGAGAGCGCCAACACCAAGTCGGCCGGCCAATTGTCCCCGCCTCCGGTGTTGGTCCAGTTCAGCGAAATGCTGAGCGATGTGGGCTCGCCAGCAGCATCGAAGGCATAGATGGGCGAAGCCCCATTGGCCGCCAAGGTGACGTCCAACGCCCCTTCCGCATCGCAATCGCAAGGCTCACCCGCAGGAGGGTAGATGCAGGATGCATCGTCAATGGTCGCGGCCCCGTCATAGTTGCATGCGTCCGCATCCATGCACCCTGTACAGGACGTTCCATCACCGCCGCAAACGCCGCAGTCATCGTCAATGAGACAGGAGCCGTCGTCCTCGAGTGCTTCGGGGTCGTAGTTGCATGCCGAGGGCAACGTGCAGCCGGCATTGGCATCGGAATTCGTGGGGTAGCTGTCCATGGTGAGCTGCCCGGTGTTCAGCGGGTCGAGGTAACCGGATACGCCGACGCCCCAGCTCACATTCATCCGCCCGTAGTAGTCATAGGCGCCGTTGTTTACCGAGCCGCTACATGCCGCGGCGCCGCCGTAGAGCTGACCGATGATGCGCTGGTTTTGGTCAAAGAGGGGCGAGCCCGAAGAGCCGGGCTCCGTCACCCCTGATTCCCATTGGTTGATCCACCAAACTTGCGCGCTCCCTGCGGTAGAGAAGTACGGGGAGTTGTTCTCGAAGCAGATCTTCTTCACGTCTCCACTGGGGTGGTGAATGCCCACGGCAGAGGTCGGCGTAGTTCCGCTCGCATCCCAACCGGCATATTCCACGTTGTAGCTGGCAGGAGGTGTGGTGCTGAGTTGAATCAGGGCCACATCGCTGCTGCCGCTGTTGACCAGCAGGGTGCCTCCTGAGACGCTTTGGTTGGTGGGTCCCGTAGAACCCGAGCAACTGCTGCTCTCATGGTTGAAATAATAAACCCAGCTGCTGGGGTTGCCAAGGCAGTGATTGGCCGTCAGGAAATAGGGGGTGCCATTTTCCGCTGTGTTGTTGACCAAGGCACCTGTGCACACCGCATAACCGCCATTGGTGATGAGCGCCACAGACCGCTTGGCCACTTGCCAATCGTTGCCAGCGGGACAGTTGACATTGATGTTGCAGGCGCCCGAGTTGCCAAAAGGACCCATGTTGGCCTCGTCCGTTGCATTTTCAGGGTGCTGCAGCAGGCTGCGGTAGCCATGCACAACCTGCGAGATGCGGATGTCTCCCTGGCCATGAACCGCCACGGGCTCTTGGTATTCCAAGACCACCCGATCGGCATCGAGCAGGCCCAGCGGCAATGCGCCCCAGTCCTTTTCATTGGCCTCGGTGAAGCTGCCCAAGTATTGGGTCCGCTCGGCATTCCACACGTACAATGCCGCCCCAGGTGGCACGGAAAAGGTGCCAAGGTGCAGGGCTATGCCTGTGGCGCCGGGGCAATGGATGCCGAGCCGCCAGATCCAGCGGTCCTTTTCCAATACCCAGTTGCCCGCGTCATCCAACCCCAAATCCACTGCCCGCTCCACGCCAAAGCGCCAAGGGGCCTCTTTGTATTGGTCTGTCACAGCGTCTTCAGCGGCCAGGGCGCCGAGGTCGAGCTCAGCCGTGGTCAACTCGGGGTATTCCGAATCGTCCTCCTGTCCCCACTTCCAAGGAGCCCCCCCTTGGGCGACTTGAGCGGACGCCGATGGTCCGATCAAGAGCGCCAAGGAAAAGGCAAGCAGCGCGCTGCGCATCATTCGCAACTTGTACCGAAGACGGCCAGCATGACAAGCATGTCAGAGGTGGTCACGCCACCGTCGCCGTTCATGTCATAGCTGCAGTCCGTAGGGCAGCCGAAGTCGCCGAGCAACATCAAGAGGTCCGCGATGCCGATGAGGCCATCGTTGTTGAAGTCGCCGAAACATTCGTAAACCTCCTGGAAGGTCAAGCTCTGTTGCAGGATCTGCGGATTCTCGCCATCTGCCCTCCGCGTTTGGAGGTTGACGGTCATGCTCACTTCGCCGTCTGTAGTCAGCTGTGCAATCAGCACGTGCCCGTCGGCATCGGGGAAGGCCGCCGGTTCCAGGTCGGGGTAGATAAACACCGAGCCTCCGTTCACATCGTCTGCCACGACAGCGCCACCACTGCCTTCGAATGGACCGAAGTCCAATCCAATGGTGTTGACGTCGGCGGTATTGTCTACACCACCCACAGTCAGCCAGCTGTCAAAGGCCAACAGGGAATCGATTGGCAACAGCGCGGGGTTGAAGCTCGTCGCCAGCGCTCCTCCCAAAGGATTTTGGTAGAATGAAGTGGTGGTGTTGATGGTAAGGGGCACTGAATCAAATCCGTATACCGCCACCAATTGCTCGGTGGGATCCGCCAGCTCGACCCACACGCGGTAGGTCGTAGCGCCGTCCACGGTATTCTGTCCCACGACGTCATAGCCCAGCTGTACAAAGCTGCTCTCTGCCACTTCGTCTTCATCACAGATGCCATCTCCGTCGGCATCGTTGAGGCAGTTGCCATCGCAGTCGAGGTTGTCGGCTGCGGGGTAGGTGCAGGATCCGTCATCGACTGTGGCTGCCGCATTGTAGTTGCAGGCGGTAGCATCGGTGCAACCTGGCAGGTCACCCGTGCAGAAGTTGGTCGTTTCGGTATCACCAAAATCACCGCCCGTGGCGACCACGCTGCCCCCTACTGTCAAGGTGTAACTGCCCGTTCCATAAGCACAGCAGATGCCGTCTCCAAAGCTGTCATTCGCGGTGAGGTCGTAGCAACCGTCAGGCAGGCAGTATGTCGTTTCCACCGTACCAGTCAGACCACCGTACCCCTCAGAAGCGACGGTCGCGCCCGACGCATCGGTCAACACCCATGAGAATTCACCGGGGTAGCTGTCCAACACCACAGTCATTGTAAAGTTGAGGCCATCGATGATGCAGCTGCCATCATCGATGGTGGCATCTGCATCGAAGTTGCAGGCATCCGGGTTCGTGCATCCACCACAGGTGCTGTTGTCACCGCCACAAATGCCACAATCGTCCTCGAAGAGGCAAGATCCATCGTCGACGGTGGCGTCCGGGTTGTAGTTGCAAGCGGCAGGCAGCGTACATCCATTGCAGCTGAAGTCGCAGGTACCGTTATCGATGCCAGCGTCCGCATCGTAATTGCAGGCCAGCGGATCGGTACAACCGAAATTCAGGTTGTCGGTGCAGAAGTCCACCGATTCTCCCGTTCCGTATGCGCCACCAGAAGCAATGACCACACTGTCGATGGACAAGCTGTATCCGCCGGGTGCAAAAATACCGTCACCAAAACTGTCGGCGATATTGAACGTGAAACACCCTTCTGCAAGGCAGACCGTTTCGTTGTAGGTCGTCGAGGGGGCAGCATAGGGACCACCTGCTGCCACGGCAGTGCCGGCCGCATCGGTGATGTTCCAGGTGATTTCGTCGGGCCAGGTATCCGTAATGATGGTGACTGTGACCCCCACTCCGTCACCCACACAGCTCCCATCGTCAATGGTGGCTTCAGGGTCATAATTGCAGCTTTCCGGGTCCGTGCAGCCATAACAGCTGAAGTCACAAGCGCCATTGTCCACAAGGGCATCTGGGTCGTAGTTGCACGCTGTAGCATCGGTGCAGCCGAAGTCTCCGCCCACACAGAATGTGGTGGCTTCCAAGTCGCCGTATTCGCCACCAGAGGCTATGACCGCGCCGTCCGCAGTAAGTTCATAGTTGCCGCTGCCGAAGGCGCAGCAGATGCCATCACCGAAGCTGTCAAACATGGTCAGGGTGTAGCATCCTTCAGGCGCACAGAAATTCTCTGTGACCGAGGTGCCCGGGCCCGAATAGGGTCCACCCGATGCCAATGTGGCACCTGATGAATCAGTCAGTGCCCAAGTTGTCTCACCGGGGAAGTTGTCCAACAGAATCGACAAAGAGAATGGAAGCCCATCCAAGATGCATGAGCCATCGTCAACGATCGCCGCAGGGTCGAAGTTGCAGGCCGTGCTGTCGGTGCAACCACCACAAGAGCTGTTGTCTCCAGCGCAAATGCCGCAGAGATCGAAGTCGGCACATGACCCATCGTCGATGATCACCAGCGGATCGAAGTTGCAGGCCGTGCTGTCGGTGCAACCACCACAAGAGCTGTTGTCTCCAG
>ENA-UOXV01000589-UOXV01000589.1-marine-metagenome-genome-assembly--contig:-NODE-589-length-52426-cov-6.883390_pt1 | contig 52426 bp, 45 predicted proteins | sample MGYA00238165_ERZ766961 | MGnify/ENA primary metagenome ERZ766961 (study PRJEB28924, sample SAMN03173240) | marine metagenome | biome: Marine; feature: Water; material: Subsurface seawater | place: North... | reverse complement strand
GTTCTGTTATCGGTAAGTCATTGATTTGACGCATCACGGGCACCATTAACCCACGCTCCGTCGCCATTGCGACACCTAAATTCACATCCTGATGCAACAAAAGCTCCCGATTGTTCTGATGTATTGTCGCGTTGAAACGCGGATTGCGGCTCAACGGGCCTGCCAAACATTTTACCAACAACATTGTCGCTGAGATTTTTGGATTGCCCTCGACGGCCCTTGCCTTCAAATCAACCAATGCCTGCAAAAAAGAATCAGCATGCATTTCAAAATTCATCGTGGAGTGTGCGAGCGTATGTACAGAATGCGCCATACGTTCCGCCATGACAGCGCGAACGCTGTTTAACAGTTCACGCTGAATACTATCGTCTATGGCTGCGTCATGAGCATTTTCGACATCTGCGCGCAATATCCGTCCGTCCGGCCCGCTGCCATCAACAGTGTTCAGGTCCACATCCAATTCACTGGCAAGTTTTCGTGTCGATGGGGCCGCAATTATCTGACTGTCAGAAGCTGGCGATGCCGTCGTAGTCCGTTTTTTTAAAGCTGGTTTATCTGCTTTGGCTACGGCTTTGTCTTTAACAGAAGCGGGGGCTTCTGCGCTGACGTCGTCCTGTTCACCTGTATCAATCCGCATGAATACAGCCCCGACCTTGATGGTATCACCAGGTTTCCAACATAGTTCTGCGACTGTACCCGCGCGCGGAGACGGCAGTTCGACATCGACTTTATCGGTGCTGACCGTCGCGATTTCATCGCCCTCGTTGACCTGTTGTCCAGGCTCCACGCTCCAATCGATCAGCAATGCCTCGCTGATCCCTTCTCCAATATCTGGAAGTATAAAATCGTACATTAGAACTTGAACTCCACAGCACGTTTAACGGCTAGCGTAATGCGATGGGCATCAGGCTTATAACATTCATCACCGATACTAAAATGATACGGCACATCGGGTGCCGCGACCCTTTGGATCGGCGTATGTAGATGCCCAAACGCTTTTTCTTGAATGACGGCCGCTAATTCCGCACCGAACCCCATACTCAGTGGCGCTTCGTGAACGATCACAACGCGGCCTGTTTTTCGAACCGATGTCAAAATGGTGTCGATGTCATACGGGATTAACGTGCGCAGATCGATCACCTCTGCATCGATACCCTCTGCCGCCAAGTCATCGGCGGCTTCGATGGCGCGGTGGCGCATCACCCCATAAACCAAAATCGTTGCATCCTTACCCTCGCGGATAACTTCAGCTTTACCAATTTCGGTTGGCTGACCGTCATGAACAAATTCGGCGGAAAGTGCTCTATACAGTGGCACAGGTTCAACCAAGAGCACGGGATCAGGATCACGAACGGCGGCGATCATCATCCGATAAGCATCTTCGGGCGTGCTGGGGCATAAGATTTTTACGCCACCATGATGAACGTAATACGCTTCGACACTTTGAGAATGCCAAAAACCCCCTTTAATACCGCCAAACGACGGGGCGCGGATCACCATCGGGCAACTGTATTGTCCCCCTGATGCCCAGCGATACCGTGCTGCGCAGAACATGATGTGCTCAAACGCATCATGGATAAAGCCAGAGAACTGAATTTCGACAATCGGCTTCAGACCATAAAGCGCCATGCCAATGGCATGCGCGACAATCCCCTTTTCATCGAGCGGTGTGTCAATCACCCGGTTAGAACCAATCCGTTGGCTTAGCCCCGTCGACGTTCTGAAAATCCCACCTGCTTGACCGACATCTTCACCCATCAGCACGACGTCTGGATCATTTTCTAACTCGTATGCCATGGCCGCATTGATGGCCTCTAACACAGTCGCCTTTCGTGGCTTAGTCTCAACAAGCGCCATTACTTGGATCCCAATTCCGAAAGCAACTGACGTTTCTGCTCTTCTAACATCCAGGTTAATTCTTCGAACGTGTCATCAAACATCGTCGCAGGTTCGGGAAGTGGCATTGCTTCGGCTTCTTTGACTGCCGTATCGATGTCCGATTTACAACGTGCCCACAGTGCTTCTTCCTTGGCATCATCCCAAAAGTCACGTTTTTCCAAGTACTTGCGCATACGGATCAGCGGGCACCATGGCTCCCACACCGCAACTTCTTCGGGGGTTCGATACAGATCAGGATTATCAGACGTGGTGTGATATCCCATCCGATATGTGATTGCTTCGATCAACGTGGCACCCTCGTCTGCAGATAGATCGCGGGCTTCTTTTGTCACCGCGTAAACGGCCAAAGGATCGTTGCCATCAACACGAAGATTGCGAACGGCGTACGCATCACCTTTTTCTGCAAATGTTGCGGATGCCGTTTGTAATTCTGTAGGGGTGGTCACCGCCCAACCATTATTTTCGCACAAAAATACGACGGGCGGTTTGTGTACGCCCGCAAAGTTTAATGCGCTATGGAATTCCCCACGCGAAGTTGAACCATCACCAAAAAATGTCAGAAACTTCGTATCATGGCCTTTGATTTTTGCGGCCCACGCGGCGCCACATGCATGCGGAATGTACGACCCCACCTGTGTCGTCATGGGCACAATATTCGCCCTGCGGTCACCCATCAGAGTGGGCAAACGACGCCCCTTGAGTGGCTCACCTGCTCGACCAAAAAACTGCGCGAACATCTGGCGCAATGGCACACCGCGCATCAGCATCGTGCCGGGGTGGCGATAGCCTAGGAATATCCAGTCTTTGTCGTCATAGGCCAGGGTAGCACCGATATGGACCGCTTCTAGTCCACGGTGCGGTATCCAAAACTCAACCCGGCCAGAACGCTGCAACGTCCAACCCCGATCATCTATGGCGCGGACAAGAACCAACATTTCATATAGGCCAATAAGTTGATCAGCGCTTAAATCTGGTTCCGGTAAATCGCCAACCAAATTGCCCTCGACATCCATGACTTGCCGAATGTTATGGGATTGTGCATCAGAAAGTGGGCATGACGAAGCATCATGTTGTACCGTTTTCCCCGCTGTCTTCTTTTTACCTGACATAGATTTCGCCATTCGCCATCCCTTATCAGCGCATCGTAAATCACGAATTATTATAATAGTATACTTTAATACCAATTATATCAATCTCGGATTGTTACCTTTACAATGACGAGTGCAGTCAGATGACACATGCCGTTCTATAATCTGTCTGTGCAAAGCGGCGTAGCTCTTCTAATGTCGCGCTCAGAATTCGTATCTAAAGGGAAATCAAATGCCGTCGATCGAAGAGAAATTCAAAGCGCTCGCAACCGATAATGCGCCGGGACAAGAAACACGTCAGCAGGCTGGCAATATTGATGAACTCATGCGCGGTGATTTCCTTGAGGGTATCCCTGTCGATTTCTCCCATGGCGACGTTGATGCATTCACTCCGACGCCAGGATCACTTGATCAATTCTTGGCAGGTGTCGAAGTCGGCGGGCAACAAGCCTATACGGAATATCGTGGTGCATTGAGTATTCGCAAACAACTCTCAAAAAGCTTGGAAGAATTTACCGGTGCCCCAGTGATTGCGGATGAGGGTCTGATCATCACGACAGGCACACAAGGTGCCCTTTTCCTCGCTATCGCATCCACCGTATCTGCTGGCGATAAGGTTGCCATCGTGCAACCCGATTACTTCGCGAACCGAAAACTGGTGCAATTCTTTGACGGCGTGATCATCCCCGTCCAACTGCAATACATGAATAATGGGCAAAGTGCTGGTTTAGACCTCGCTCAGTTGCGTGGTGCATTCGAAGAAGGCGCGAAAGTTTTCATTTTCTCAAACCCCAACAACCCAACAGGAGTCGTATATGCCGCTGACGAAGTTCAGGAAATCGCCAATTTAGCAGATGAATTTGGCGCCGTCGTGATCGCTGATCAACTCTATTCTCGGCTACGCTATGATGATGCGACGTATACCCATCTTCGTGCCGTTACAAAGCAGCCCAATAATGTTGTCACGATTATGGGCCCATCAAAGACCGAGTCCCTAAGCGGGTACCGCCTTGGAGTCGCATTTGGCGGACCACAAATCATTGAGCGTATGGAAAAACTACAAGCCATCGTTTCGTTGCGTGCCGCCGGATATAACCAAGCTGTTCTGCGAACATGGTTCAACGAACCAGAAGGTTGGATGGCGGAACGGGTCAGACTGCATCAAGTCATTCGCAACGACTTGATCTCGGTTTTCCAAACAGCAGGATTAGAGACACGCGTGCCCCAGGCTGGCAGTTATCTTTTCCCGCAACTGCCCACGTTGAGTATTGAGTTCAATGATTTTGTGCGTCTGCTGCGCCATCAAGCCAAAGTCATCGTCACACCGGGGACAGAGTTCAGCCCGCATTCTGCAGCCAGCATTCGATTGAACTTCTCACAAGATCACAAAGCGGCCATTGCCGCAGCGCATCGGATCGTTGAGATGGTTAATATCTATCGCTAACGATATTCAAATCATGCCTAAAGGATAAAATTGGCGATATTCTCGTCGTGTGTGATGTCTTGATATGTAAAACCAAGCCCATCCATCCGATGTAAAAGTGCCAGAAATTCATCAGCACTTGATGATTCAATCCCAATCAACACAGATCCAAAGTTGCGTGCAGATTTTTTCAGATATTCAAATCGGGTAATGTCATCGTGCGGGCCTAAGATATCTAAAAAGTCTCGCAGGGCGCCTGGACGTTGCGGCAACCGTAGAATGAAAAACTTCTTCAATCCCGCCGATTTCAAGGCTCGTTCTTTGACCTCTGGAAGTCTTTCAAAATCAAAATTTCCACCTGAGTTTACACAAACAAACGTCTTTCCCTTGATCTCGTCTTGAGGGATATGGCGCAGTGCTTCGATTGAAAGTGCCCCTGCAGGTTCAAGAACGGTGCCTTCGACATTAAGCATTTCGATGATCGTCTCGCACAGACTGTCTTCGTTCGCCAAGATCACTGAGTCAGCAGATTGATCTTTTAGGTGTGAAAAATTTAATGCACCGATTTTTCCAACAGCTGCACCATCAACGAAATTATTGATCATTTGAAGGTTAATGCGCTCACCAGCCTTCAAACTTTCTTTGAGACTAGGTGCGCCCTCAGGCTCTACAAATATAAATTCGGTAGATGGGGACTGTTCTGCGAACACCTGCACCAAGCCAGCAGATAATCCGCCGCCACCGACGGGCACAATCATGACATCTACTGGACCGTCCGTTAGTTCTTCCAATATTTCGAGCCCAACTGTCGCCTGGCCCTCTATAACGTCAGCATGATCAAACGGCGGCACCATCTTGGCATCATTTTCAGCGGCATAGTCATGGGCAGCGGCGTAGCAAGCATCAAAAGTATCACCAATTAGACGAACTTCGATAAAATCACCACCGAAGCTCTCAGTCTTCATGATTTTTTGCTGCGGTGTCGTTACAGGCATGAATATCACGCCTTTTTTCTGAAAATGACTGCAAGCAAAAGCAAAACCCTGGGCATGATTTCCAGCGGACGCGCAGACAAATCTTAAACTCGGGCTATCGCTGTCTCGAATTGCCTTGCGAAAGAAGTTAAATGCACCCCGGATTTTATAACTCCGGACCGGCGTAAGGTCCTCTCTTTTTAAGTAAATCTCTGCGTCATAACGCTCTGATAAGAATGCATTCCGCGTAAGAGGTGTCTGCTCCATGATCTCACGAAGCGCTTCATGTGCCTCGGCCACTCCACGCAACATTGGTGACGTATTCTCGCCATTCATTTTGGGTTCATTCCTAATTTCTGAAAACGTATTGCCGCCACTAACCCGACCATAGGTTCAATAGCACTTGCCCATATATTTTAAAATGGTCCGGTTTCAACTTCATCGCCCGCTTTGCACGCTTTTGAGAGAGAACAACCAAGCCGCGATGTGACAAATATTGAATTCCTGATTAACTTTATAATCCTCACAGATAATTATTCAGAGCGAGATTTTTCGATGACACAGAAGCCTTATCGTTTACGCCTTCCTGGCCCAACCGCTGTATCACAACGTGTCTTGGACGCGTCTGCGCGATTGGTACTCAATCATCGGGGGCCAGAATTTGCCCAACAATTGGGTGAAGTGAACGATATGATGCGTCCTGTCCTTGGCACCAAGAATGATATCCTTGTGTTTGCGTGTTCCGGAACCGGCGTCATGGAAGCTGCGCTTGCTAATGTTTTAGGCAAAAATGACCGTATTTTGGTCTTATGTAATGGCCAGTGGGGAGACCGCTTCATCGGCATCGCCACATCACTGAATCCCAACATCGATATTGATAGGATTGAGGTGCCATGGGGCGAAGCGATCCCTATTGATGCCCTCAAAGCCCGCCTTGATGAAAATCAATACGCCGCTGTGATCGCCATTCATAATGAAAGCTCCACAGGCGTTGTCGGTGATCTGAAAGCAATCGGCGAAGCCGTCAAATCAACATCAGCGCTTCTGATCGTTGATTCCATCAGTGGTGCCGGCGGCATGGAATTGCGCCAAGACGAATGGGGTGTAGATATTCTTGTGACAGGGTCACAAAAAGCCCTGATGTGCCCACCGGGGCTGGGCATTGCCAGCGTCAGCGACAAAGCTTGGAAAAAAGTCGATGAAGAACGCGGACAAATCCGTTTCTACTGGGACTTCAGAAAAGCACGCGAATGGGCCCCAAAAGGACAGACCGCCTTTACCACTCCCGTTACGTTAATCGCCTCCTTACACGAAGCCCTGACGATGATCCATGAAGAAGGCCTAGATAACGTGATTGCACGGCACGCCAAATTGGCTGCTGCTTTGCGGGCTGGTGGCACCGCCATCGGGTTTAAAGTATTCCCAACAGCACCAATGATATCCGATACCGTGTCCGTTTTAACAGTGCCCGAAGGCATTGATGGTGTCGCCATCGTCAAAAAAATGCACACGGAACATGGCAGCGTGATTGCAGGTTCACGCAATGCACTGCGCGGTAAGATCATTCGGATCGGCACCATGGGAACTGTCACGGGTGATGATATCGTGACCGACATTCAGCATCTTGAAGCTACGCTATCAGATCTAGGGTTAGACTTTGAGTCTGGTGCAGGTGTTGCGGCTGTCGAACAAGCGCTCAACTAAATCAAATTACATATAAGGAAGAATACGTGACACGCGGCGCAACAATTACTGAAAAAATACTCTCGGCGCACAGTGGACGCACGTGTCGTGCGGGCGAAAGCGTTGTGTGCACCGTCGATGCCGCGATGGCGAGCGACGGCTCGGCACCGATGGCGATCGATTACTTTAATAAAATGGGCGGCAAAACACTCGCGCAACCAAAATCAATCGTGTTCGCGCTTGATCATTATTCGCCACCAGACAACCCCGCCACCGTCGCCTTGCAGGATCGGATGCGGGATTTCACTGCCAAAAATGGCAATGTCCTCTATGAGATCGGCGCAGGAATAAGTCATCAACTGATGATAGAGCGAGGGCATGTGCGGCCAGGTCAATTGGTGGTTGGCGCTGATAGCCATTCAGTCCAATACGGCGCTGCAAATGTCTTTTCAACTGGCGTCGGGTCGTCAGATTTAGCTGCTGTGATGTTGACGGGAAAGCTATGGTTCCGCGTTCCTGAAAGTATTCGGATTAATCTTACAGGGGCGCTTAATCCTGGCGTCGATGCCAAGGATATCGCGCTTGAAATCAATCGCATTCTTGACCCGGCAGATGCCAGTTACCGCGCGCTGGAATTCTCTGGCGAAGGTGCCACATCATTAAAATTCGAAGAACGTATGCTGCTCAGCAATATGTCCACCGATGCGGGGGCAAAGGCAGGCGTATTTGCGGCCGATGCCGTGACCGAAGCGTATTTAAAAGACGATACAACGCTACAAGGTGCCGTATCTGCTGATGAAAACGCCGAATACGCCTTAGATTTAACCATCGATCTCAGTTCTCTCTCGCCACGCTTGGCGCGCCCCCCCGTTGATGGAGCCGCAGCCGAAATTGTCGGCATCGAACAAGATATTGGTCAGCCCGTGGATATGGTATATCTGGGCACCTGCACGGGCGGTCGGAAATCAGATTTTGAACGCGCGCTAAATATTCTAAAAGCCGGGGGGCGCAAGCATCCCCGTGTACAATTGATCGTCACACCTGCATCGGACCGTGTATACGGTGACATTGCGAGCAATGGCATGTTGGCAGAATTTGTTAAGTTTGGCGCTTTAATCATGACGCCTGGATGCGGGTCGTGTTGTGGTACATGCGGGACCATTCCTGGTGACGAAAAAGTCGTGATATCCGCAGCCAACCGGAACTTCACCGGTCGAATGGGCAATGCCAAGGCGCGGGTATTCTTAGCCTCTCCAGAAGCATGCGCTGCCGCTGCAGTCACGGGTGAAATCACCGACCCGCGGAGTCTTCTGCCATGACATCTTTATCCATCGAAGGTCGCGCACGTTTAGTTGGTACAGATATCAATACCGATTACATCATCTCGTCTCGGCGCAAGCGCGTTACCATTGACCCAGACGAACTTCGCAAGTTCATCTTCGAAGACTACGATGCTGAGTTTGGTCAATCTTTGGCCCCAAATGACATTATCGTTGCTGGCAACAATTTCGGGTGTGGGTCCGCGATGGAAGTCGCCGTGACGGTTGTCCGCGCTGCTGGTATTAAATGTGTTATCGCGCCCAGCTTTGCGCGCGCTTATTACCGTAACGCCATCAATAATGGTCTTCTTCCCGTTATATGCCCGACTGAAAACATCTATGAAGGCGACACATTGTCGATCGAGAACCGAGATGATGCGCTGTGCGTGACCAATGTAACCCGGAACGAAACTCTGAACGGAGAGGCCCTGCCCTCCATGATGATTGAGATTCTAAACGAAGGCGGATTGGCGTCTTATCTTTTAAAACACGGTGATTTTCCGGCCCAGCTTTAGAAAAATAAACCTGAGTCTTTTTGCGCAAAGCGCTCGCCTGATTCAAATGTGAGGTATCAGTAGAATCAGGCGTCTTCGGCCCGCAACATCTGCAGGAAAATCTGACGGGCGCGGCGCAGGGCTTTATCCGGTTTCAGGAACAATTCCGAATACCCATCATCAGGCACCTCGAACATTTGCTGTTGTTTTTCCAGCGCCCAATGATCTTCGGCAACCACGGACGGGAACATACCTGCAACCCGTTGCGCGGCAGAAACATTGGGATCGCCACCCGACATATGATCCGCGCGACTGTTCACACACCACCACCAAATGTGGTTCCGGTCATCGACAGGCGTGTGGAAATGATAAAGCGTATAGCCGCGTTCTTTGTCAGTATTCAATTCACCAGGAGGCGCATTACGCATTTGAACACGCGTATGCGCCGGGCTGACCATTTTGTGAGTGTGCAGACGATCCACAAGGTCATAAACGAACCAGTCGGCAAGGAACGGTGGCTGTTTGTAGTTTTCAACCTCACGAATGGTCATGACGTACTTATTACCGTCTTCTTCGCCTTCTTCGTATTGAACGGGAATTTTACTATTTTCCTCGTCCCCGATATTGCCATCGTGAAGTGGGTAAAAATGCGTGATATCGAGCAAATTTTCGATCAGCAACAAATAGTTCGCTGGAATTTTCATCGGGCCTGAATCAATGCTCTCAAACGCGGGATCGCCGAGTTCTGGGGTCCGTGGCGGTTTGCGAGAATCCTTAAGCTCAGGATCACCGGGCCATACCCAAACCAGACCATCTTGTTCAATAACGGGGAAGCGATTGACCTTGGCTTGGGGGGGGATCGGTTGATCAGGTTGGGATGGTATTTTCACGCATTTGCCAGACGTGTCGTAGCACAAACCATGATAGGCACATTCCAGCGTGCCGTCTTCCATCAACCGTCCTTCGGATAGCGGAAACCGCTTGTGGGCGCAGCGATTATCAAGCGCGGTCACCTCACCATTTTTGTTACGCCATATCACCATTACGCGTTCGGCAATTTTGTGACCCGTCAATTTGCCGGGTTCGAACTCTTTGGAAAGTCCTGCGACGTACCAGCAATTCTTGACGCTCCGGTAAGGGTTGCTCGCGACAACATTGTTCATGCTTCGGGTCCTCTCAACATCTGCCAAGTCATAAGTCTAATTCTAACAAAGGTGTTTTGGATCGTGCACAACAAATCAAAACAAATTGTTCCCGGTCATCATCGTCCAAAACTGAATCTCGATGCTCTGGTTCTCCGGCGACATAGCGGGTCATACAAGTCGCACAAAAACCGTCTTCACATTGGGTGTCCACAGGAATGCCATTCTCGCGCAGGACTTCGACAATCGTTTTATCTGCAGGAATATCAAAAACCTCGCCACTATCTTTTAATTTAACCTGAAACGCGGTATTTGCCGTCTCAATATTGGCCTCATCATCTTCTGGCGATGAGAAAAATTCGAAATGTACAGTTCCCTTGATCCAATGCGACGAAGCATTTTTTGCTGCTGCCATGAACCCCATAGGTCCACAGTAATATAAGTGCGCACCATCAGGCTGGTCATGTAAAAGGGCTGCGATATCAAGTCCTGCAGCAGGGTCTCCCTCATCGTGATGAACATGCACATACCCTGCTTCGATGCGGGGTGTCAGGAATTCCATAAAGGGCGTTCTGTCAGCCGAGCGTGAGCAGAAATGCATCTCATACGATGCGTTACTTGCTTCCAACTCGTGGATCATGGCAATCAGGGGTGTCACGCCAATACCACCAGCTAACAAAAGATGGGAACTGGCATCCCTCGCAAGCGGGAACAAATTACGTGGAAGAGATGTCTCGATGATTTCACCGACACTTAGATGTTCATGTACCCAAATCGAACCACCGGAACCTTCATCTTCTCGTTGAACGCCAATTTTATAAGTGTGAACATCATCTGGTGCGCCGCAGAGCGAGTATTGCCGACACTCATTAACAGATATCCATATATCTATATGCGCCCCGGCCGAGAATGCAGGTAAAGCAGCACCATTTGGATCTTGCAATTCAAAGGTCACGATACCTTTCGTTTCGTACTGCGTTTTGACGACGCGTAATCGCATTCGTTCATTTTCATTCGTTGATGCCACTTGATCTACGGTACTCACCTACATTTCCTCATCGCATGCATAAACAATCGAAGCTTAGAGCGCCTCTTTGTATCATGTAGGGAGGATGCCTTGCAGAAAACAAAATTTTCCGACGACACCCTTCGAAATCCCTATATCAGCTGCAAAGTTCTTGAAAATAAACAGCCCATAACGTTGGTTAACGGTTGGTTTTAGGATAATTTTAAGTGCCCAACCCGTTTGTTTCTAAAGCTTTTAAAATGCCTTTATCACGAGACCATCAGGACAGATCAATGAATGCAATTACGGCCAAGCAACTCAAACCGCTTTTAACTGATGGCGAAGAGATTGCCTTCCTCGATATCAGGGAACACGGGCAATATGGTGAAGGACATCCGTTCTTTAGTGTCCATGTGCCCTATAGCCAAATTGAGCATTTGGCACCTCGGTTGATGCCGTGTCTGGCAGTCCGCTGTGTTCTTATGGATGATGGTGACGGCGTTGCAGAGCGTGCGGCCAACGTACTTGTTTCTTTGGGCTACAAGGACGTGTCTATCTTGGATGGGGGTGCGCCCGCATGGGCGGCTGCTGGATATACCCATTTCAAGGGCGTGAACGTTCCATCCAAGACATTTGGTGAATTGGTCGAACATCATTTTGATACGCAGTCAATTTCGGCCGAGGAATTGAACCAAAAATTTGAACAAAACGAAGACATGATTGTACTCGATGGCCGAACACCCCGTGAATACAATAAAATGACGATCCCGAATTCACAGTCATGTCCAAACGCTGAGTTGGGCTACCGAATACCCATGCTATGCACTGATCCAAAAACCACTGTGGTCGTGAACTGCGCAGGCCGCACACGATCCATTATTGGGGCGGAAATACTGAATATGTTGGATATTCCAAATCCAATATATGCGCTTCGAAATGGCACCCAGGGCTGGCGGTTATCCGGGTTTAATCTTGTTCATGGTGCCGAGCCTGGAACACTTCCCATCCCCGATAGTGAAACGTGGGAAGCTGGCCGTGCGAAGGCGGCAAACCTTCGCGAGGATTATGGTATTCCAACAGTGTCGGCCGAAGATGTAAAAGCATGGCGAACTGAACCTGATCGAAGCACTTACCTTTTTGATGTTCGCAGTGCAGAAGAATATGCAGTGGGACACGCTGCTGGTGCGCATAGTGCACCTGGCGGGCAACTCATTCAGGCCACAGACGAGCAGCTCGCGGTTCGAAATGCGCGCATTATCTTAACCTGCGACAATGGATTGCGTGCCACGACAACCGCTATTTTACTGGCGGGCATGGGTCATCAGGTTTGGGTTCTGAATACCGATACACCCCGCGATGAGACCAAAAGTACAAACGATAAACCGGAACCTAATGTCGATACCATTGATCTCGCGACCCTCAAATCACGCGTTGATGCGGGGGCTACTATTATCGATGTATCAAATGGTATGGATTACCGCGCTGGTCATATCCAAGGCGCAATCTGGGCGACACGTGCGCGCTTGGATCAATTGGCGATAGATGATCCAACAGACGTTGTGCTGGTCGGACAGTCCGCAATGCTAATTTTGGGCATTATCAATGAGTTCAAATCACTAACGGGGAAAACACCTCGCGACATTATCGTCTCTGATCCCGATGCATGGCGCTCGGTCGGCATAAATGTTGTCGAAACATCCAATGCCCCTTCAGAAGAAGAATGCATCGATTATCTGTTCTTTGTGCATGATCGTCACGACGGCAACTTGGATGCGGCGCGGCGCTATTTGGAATGGGAAACTGGGCTTCTTGATCAACTAGATGATCAAGAAAAAGGTGCCCTAAAGCCATTGGATGCGGCGGCAGGCTGAGCACACGTGCCTAGCGTTTAACTTTTCCAGTTTCAGGAAAAATCCACATGGCCAACAGCATCAAGACCAACAGTGCGAATCCTGTATAAGCAACCTTGTGGTTGGCGCCACCCAACTGCATGTATGAAAACCCACCGACCACTAGGACGGTGAGAAGTGAAATAACGATCTTTATCCCTACAGGCATAGTAAAATCCGGTCTATCAAACTTATTCAGCTACCAAAGGTGACGATGCGGCTTCGTCGGGACGCAAAGGCGTTGTCGCTAAGTCGCCGCGAAGGTGAGTTGTATCGTAGCCGTTGAATAAATGCCCGATGAGCCCTCGGTTCAGGTCAGATGTGCCAAACATCCAATCGGCGATGGGAAACGTCAAATTCATGTTCTTTTCCATCATAATTTTTTCGTTGTGATGGGCTGTATGATGGCGGCGCAGTGTGTTGACCAGCGGGCACCAACGCACAAACCAATTTTCATCGACGTGACAACAAAAGTGCATGAACTCATAGATTAAATACATGGCGGTCGTGGATGAGATAAACAGCCACGCAACATTCGGTGTCGCTACGACATGCAGCACAGCAACACCCAGTGACGACATCAAAATAAATACGACCAGCGCATAGGGCGGGAAAAATGTGACCCGCCAATCCATGTGATCACGGAAGCGCATTTCCTGATCCGTGAAGAACTGATGGTGGTTCAACGTATGTCGTTCGTAAATTGCACGCAGTCCTGGTGTCGTATGTGGTCGATGCATCACATATTTATGTAGGAACCATTCAAAAATATTGCACATTAGTAACGTCACAGGAACAATCAGCCATTCAATCCAGGTTGGGTTTGTAATGAACTGTGCGTAAATCCAGATCGCTGTGATGCCGATCGTATATATGACCAACACATGGACCGGCCCATGATACCAACCCGCAACTTTAGCGCGGTACGCAGCACGGAACTTTTTTTGACGATCACTCAACAACGTATTCACCCCCACCAATGGCTATCATGGGAATTATACACCAAAATTTCACTGATAAAGAATCAGAAAGAACGCAAGTGGCCTATCAATCTTAAAAGAGTTTAGCGGCTATTGGCTTCACGCCATGCTTTAAATGCAACTTGGGTCTCTTCTTTGGTACCGGGGTATAGGCCGACAATGGAGTCTCCGGCTTGAACCCGCTCCATGACAAAGTCTTCATAGGCTGTCATTTCACGACCTTCAGCAGCGATATCGTCGGCCATCTCTAACGGGACAACGACTACTCCTTCATCATCACCAACCATCACATCACCTGGAAAAACAGCAACGTCGCCACATCCGATCGGCGCGTCGAGTTCAATCGCTTGATGAAGTGTCAGATTGGTAGGTGCGGACGGGCGTTGATGATAACAGCGAATATCCATTTGCCCGATCTCGGGCGAATCACGGAACCCACCATCGGTTACAACACCTTCGACGCCCCGTTTCATCATCCGTGTCACAAGAATACTGCCCGCGGACGCCGCCCTGGCATCTTTACGGCTATCCATCACCAGCACACACCCTGGTGGTATCGCCTCTACCCCCACACGCTGTGGATGGGCCGGGTCCTTAAACACTGAAATCGGATTTAAATCTTCACGCGCCGGGATATAGCGCATGGTATACGCTTGGCCGACCATGTTCTTACCCTTGGCCGACAACGGCTGAACATTCTGAATGAACTGATTGCGCAACCCGCGTTTAAACAATGCCGTGGTCAATGTGGCCGTGCTGACATGCATCAGCATTTCGCGGGTCTCATTTTTGAGAGTTCCAACAGACATGATCGCTCCGTTAAAAAATGTCAGGCTCGCCAACGGCTTCACCAAAATCAGTCTCAAGGCAATCGAAGTCACATCCTTCGTTTGCCTGCTTAATGTGTTGGGCAAACATCCAGCCATATCCACGCGCAAACTTAGGCGCTGGCGCAGTCCATGCCGCACGTCGCGCCGCGAGTTCGTCTTCATCCACCAGCATGTCGATGCTGCGATTAGGAATATCCAGCTTTACGATATCACCCGTTTTCAAAAGTGCGAGTGGTCCACCGATGTGGGATTCAGGAGCAACGTGAAGGATGCATGCACCATAGCTGGTGCCGCTCATCCGTGCATCGGACATCCGTAACATGTCGCGCACACCTTCTTTGACGAGTTTTTTAGGAATCGGCAACATCCCCCACTCCGGCATCCCTGGCCCGCCTTGCGGACCTGCATTTCTGAGCACCATCACATGGTCTGCCGTGACGTCCAGATTCTCATCATCAATAGCAGCCTTCATTTCGGGATAGCTATCGAAGACCAAAGCCGGTCCTTGGTGATTAAAGAATTTAGGGTCGCAGGCAGAAGGTTTAATGACACATCCATCTGGTGCCAAGTTACCCTTCAGCAAAGCGAGTGAGCCTTCGTGATACAAAGGTTTATCAATCGGACGAATGACGTCGTCGTTATAAACTTCGGCACCTTCTAGATCGTCACCCAGCGTCGCACCAGAAACAGTTTTGACGTTCATATCCAGTTTCTCAGCCAGGACAGACATCAAAGCACGCAGGCCACCTGCGTAGTAAAAATCTTCCATCAAATACGTATCGCCACTGGGGCGAACGTTGGCGATAACGGGTACCTGTCGTGATGCGGCGTCTAAATCTTCTAGAGAAAAACCGACACCCGCACGGCGTGCCATGGCGATCAAGTGAATGACAGCATTGGTCGAACATCCCATCGACATCGCAACAGTTGCCGCATTATCCACGGCGGGTCGGGTCAGGATTTCATCAGGGGTTAAATCTTCCCAGACCATATCGACGATTCGCCGCCCCGTCGCAGTCGCCATACGAATGTGGTTGGAATCGGGAGCAGGAATTGAACTCGCGCCAGATAATGTTAATCCCAGCGCTTCGGCGATGGCAGTCATGGTTGATGCCGTGCCCATCGTCATACAATGACCGTATGATCTGGCGATCCCCGCTTCGACGTCCGTCCATTCGCGGTCAGAAACATTGCCTGCGCGACGTTCGTCCCAATACTTCCATGCGTCTGAGCCACTACCCAACGCGTTGCCTTTGTAGTTTCCGCGAAGCATCGGACCCGCCGGCATATAGATCATCGGCAGGCCAGCGCTAATCGCGCCCATCACCAAACCGGGTGTGGTTTTATCGCACCCACCCATCAACACTGCCCCATCGACAGGGTGCGAGCGGATGAGTTCTTCGACTTCCATTGCCAAGAAATTCCGATAAAGCATCGTGGTTGGCTTAACGAATTGCTCGGCCAATGATATTGCAGGCAATTCGATGGGAAACCCACCCGCTTGTAGAATACCCTTTCGGACATCTTCTGCGCGGTGCTTAAAGTGCGCGTGACACGGATTGATATCAGACCATGTATTGATGATTGCAATTGCTGGCTTGCCTTCCCAATCAGCCTTATCCAGTCCCATTTGCATGGCTCGGGATCGATGGCCGAATGACCTTAGATCATCAGGGGCGAACCATTTGCTGGAGCGTAGGTCGCTATACGACTTCTTTTTTCGTTCGCTCATGGCTTAGTGGAAACCGTCTGCAACCGCGAACATAAACGCAATGACACAAACACCAATCAAAACACCAGCAATGCCCGGCAGAATGCCGTAACGGTCGCTTTCATTTGCCGCGTGGCCTTCTAAGTCGTCGTGTAATTCAGGATCTGCCATTTTGAACTCCTATCAAGTCAGCCACATTGGGAACCAAAGAGCGATCTGCGGAATGAACATCACCAACAGCATCCCGGTAATCTGTAAAAAGATAAATGGAATCACGCTGATAAAGATTTCCTGCAATGTCACGTCTTTTGGGGCGACAGACTTCAGCCAGAAACACGCGGGCCCAAATGGCGGGCTAAGGAAATAAATCTGAATGTTCATCACGAACAAGATACCGAACCATACGGCCGCCCATTCCGGTGTCATCCCCAATTCGGGGGCCAAGTCACGGACAACCGGTGCGAAAACTGGCACGGTGATAAAGATAATCGCAATCCATTCCATGAACGTGCCAAGGATCACCAGGATGGCCATCATCACAAATATGGTTCCCATCGCACCCAGACCTGTACTTTTGATCAGATCGCGCATGAAGTCCGCGCCACCGATCAAGTTATAGAGACCGACAAATGCGACAGCGCCAATGATCAACCAAATGATGGTTCCGACCACAGCCATCGTGTTCGCAAGGCAATCACGGATCAGGGCGTAACTAAACTGGAAGCGGATTGCAGCGACCAAGATCGCACCAAACACGCCAACAGCAGCGGCCTCGGTAACGCTTGTAATCCCGCCGTAGATTGAACCCATCACGCAGAAGATAAGCGCGATGCAAGTTCCAACAGCCCAAATCTGGTTTTTGCCAAGCTTGGTTTTTTCGCCCGTCTTTGCCTCAATTTCCGCCGCTGTTGGAGCCAATGATGGATTTATATTGCACCGAATGAGAACGTACGAAACGTAGAACGTCGCCAGCATGAGACCAGGCGTGAAACCCGCTGAGAACAAATCACCAATGCCAACATTGGCGCTTAGACCATAAACGATCATGACGATGGACGGGGGTATCAACGTCGCCAATGCACCCGCAGCACATATCAATCCGATGGTCAGTTTTCGGTCATATCCAAGCCTGAGCATTTGCGGCAAGGCGACAAGACCAAGCATCACAATCTCACCGCCCATAACGCCGGACATGGCAGCCAGAATGACGGCAACAACTGTCGTTTGCACGGCCACTCCACCGCGCAGACCACCTGCTAATATCGACATCGCGTCGAAGAGATCTTGCGCAATCCCTGCGCGCTCCAGAATTGATGCCATCAACACGAAGAATGGCACCGCGACCAGTGGATATTTTTCCAACAAGTCCATGGCGTTCGTCGACACCAGGTACATGCCCTGCATACCGTAGAACAAAAGAGCACAAATAACGGAAATGATCAGCGTCACGATGCCGAGCGGCATACCTGTCATCATCAGCGCGAGAAGTGCCGCAACAATCCCAAGTGAAATCGTCGCAATGCCAATTTCTTCTCTATCAATGTGGAACGTATCAAAGAAGTTGCCGCTGAATTCTGTCATCGAGTCTTCAAACCCAACAAACATGCCGTCGACGCCACCGTAATGTGCGAAAAGCTGAATCAGCAATCGGCCACAGATCAGTGCAAGAACGGCATAGACCATGACCTGAAAAAAATGTGTTCGGAAGTGACGGCTAAGATTTACAAGAAGCTGGACGAGGTAAACGAACAAGCCTGTGACCAGAACAGTTTTGATAACCATCGGCAGTGGCGAATTCCAAGCTGTGCCTCCTCGCTCCACCAGATCGATACTTTCTAGAGCGCGGATCATCGTGTCCGACACCATCATGTAGAGCGCAAATACACCAACCACCATGGCGAACAAATCAAGCCACCAGCGGGTCCGTTCGGATGCCATCAAGTAGAAGACAGTAATGCCGATATGACGTTTCTTTAAGGTGACAAAACCGGCTGATAGCATCCAGGCGGACGCACACAAGACCATGACAACCTCGAACGCCCATTGCGTTGGAGAATGGAAAACGTAGCGCGCAATAACTTCCCACATGGTGCAGAAAGCCGCGAACAGATAGAGGTTCCCAACAGCTAAGCCGAGGAAGCGACTAAAGTGATCGACGGTATTATTGAACGCCGTACCGATCGGCGCACCAACCATCTTTTCCGTAATATCGGACATCGCCTCGCCCCCAAAGAACAAGATTAAAAATTATAGAATGCTAACGGAGGAGAACCGCCGCGCCTTTAACGGCGCGACTGATCCTCAGGGAGTTAGTTTAGGAGGCCAACTGACTTCATGTATTTTACATGCGCGTCTAGGGCTTCTTGAGCCAACGGTGATTTCTTAGCGAAATCTTCCCATGCACCGACCGCAATTTTGCGGAACTTTGCACGCTCTTCTTTCGACCAATCAATCACAGTTATATCACCACCTGCTTTTTGTTCAGCAGCGATCTTGCGATCTTGAAGATCAGCTTCGCGACGCATCGCGTCATAAGCAGCTGCATACCAAACTTCGAGAGCGGTCTGACCTTCTGGGCCCAATTTGTCCCAGACTTTTTTGTTCACGATGAACTGCAGAACAGCCATGGAGTGAATGCCCGGGTAGATTGGGAATTTCGCCACTTTGTACATGCCACTTGCGTGGTTATTCACGTGTGCTGATGCGTCAGCAGCGTCGATCACTTTTTTCTCAAGCGCTGTGTAAACTTCCGAGAATGGAAGAGACACAGGTGCAGCGCCTGCACGGCGGAACACTTCAGCGGCGAGACCTTCAGGTGAGCGAACTTTCACACCTTCCATCTCTGCAACTGTATTAATTGGAATTGTCGAGACAAAAGCTTCTTTGGCGTAAGGACCACATCCAACAACATGGACTTGGCCTTTTGTATATTTGTCATAGAGCTTTTGCAGAATTTCTTTACCACCTGCGTGGTTGCAGAAGGTACGCACTTGATCGACCGTATCGTAACCAGCGATCAAATCACCAATGATGGCGAAAGCCGCATCACGACCCGAGAAATATGAAACCGCATTCAGGTCACCATCAAGAATACCATTTGCAACGGCATCAATCGTTTCGCGGTGAGGCACGACAGCTTTTGTCGGCAGCACGTCGATTTTGACGTTGCCGTATGTCATGGCACCCAATTTGGGCGCATAATTATCGGTCATGAAGCGGTGCGCCCAGTCACCAGCTTTCGAGCTAGCCTGGACCTTGAGCGTCTTGGCTTGGATGTCTCCCCCCGACGCCGTAAGCATCAAGGCACCCAACGAAATCGCTACGAGTGTCTTTTTAATCACGGATGTTCTCCCATCGTATTGTTTCTAACGAACGAATTTTTTTGACAACCCGAGTAACTAATATATTAGTATTTCAGTCAAGAGATATTTGATTATAGCACACTTTGAACGGTGGGCTTCGTTGCCAAGGGTGCACAAAATGGGGAAATGGGTTTAGACGTGCCAGATTCAGCGGCGACACTCCCGGAAATGAATTGGCGGCCTTCTGTCCGCAAACCGGGCGTTTCGGCAGTCGGCCACGTCTATGAAGATCTACGAAATCTCATCATCAACTTGAAATTTGCACCAGGTTCACCCGTTGCAAAAAACGTTCTGGCAGAACGATTTAACGTCAGTCCGACCCCTGTCCGTGAAGCACTGTTACGCTTAGCTGAAGAAGATCTCGTCAATATCATTCCACAATCAGGCACAGCCGTGTCTTTGATCAATATTCAAAGCGCGCAAGAGGTGCACTTCCTGCGCCTGAGCGTTGAGATCGAGGTCGCGCGCGTTCTGTGCAAAGAAATTGATGATTCTGGCTTAGCAGAACTGAATGCATGGATGGAACGCCAGGTCACTGAGTTAAATGCAGGAAATCAAACTGCTTTTAAACATGCAGACAATAGTTTCCATTTGGAAATGTTTCAGCTCGCAGGTGTCAAAGGCCTTACTCAACTGCTTGATCGTCGACGCGGACATTATGATCGCATTCGCGGCCTTTACCTTCGCGAACACCAACGGCGAGAAATCGTTGTTGAAGAACACCGTGAAATCTTCGCTGCGTTACAAAAGCGCGATACCCAGGCAGCTGAAGCTGCCGTTCGCATGCATCTGGGCAAGTCATTAGCCATCGTTGATCAAATTCGAGATCGATATCCCAATTACTTCCTAAGCTCGGAGTAAACACCGTGACAACTCAAGACGTTATCACTGAAGAACAAGTACGCGCATATCACGAGCATGGTTTTGTCGTGGTCGAAGACATCTTCTCAACTGAAGATTTGGCCTTAATGCGCCAAACATTAGACGAATTGATAGAGAGCGCGCGCGGGCTCACTGATCATACTGAAATTCTGGATTTAGAGCCGAGCCATGCGCCGGATGCGCCAAAAGTCAGGCGTATCAAAAGCCCTTTTGAAAATCATCCCGTCTATCGAAGCATGGGTAAGCACCCGAAGCTATTGGCAGTCCTTCGTGCACTGATCGGCAATGATTTACGAATGCACGGTTCAAAAATAAATCTCAAATCAGCAAAATTCGGATCACCTGTCGAATGGCATCAGGACTGGGCTTTTTATCCGCACACCAATGACGATGTCTTGGCCGTTGGTGTCATGTTAGATGACATGACAGAAGACAATGGTCCCCTTCTATGCATCCCCGGTTCACACAAGGGACCGACATTCGATCATCATCAAGATGGACGATTCGTCGGTGCCATGGACCCAGATAAATGCGACGTAAATTTGAATTCTGCTGTTCCCATCACAGGCAAAGCAGGATCATGCAGTTTTCATCATGTCCGGATGGTTCATGGCTCAGGCATGAACACATCAGGCAAAGATCGCCGATTAATGCTGTATCAAGTAGCCGCTGCTGATGCCTGGGACATACGCGGCATGGGGCGCGTCGGCTCTTGGGATAACTATGTCGATACGATGATCTCAGGCGAGCCAACCAACGAACCCAGAACCGTCTCAACCCCCATTCGGTTGCCATTCCCCGAACCCGAAAAAGTTGGTTCGATCTACGAAAGCCAAACGCTTCTTAAGAACAAATACTTCTCTGACGATCAATCGGTCGCTGAATAATTTAAAAACTGAGGAAACAATGAAACGAGTTCTTATTACAGAACATATGCATGAACGCGGGACCGACGTCCTGAATGCATGCTCAGATATTGAAATTGTTCGTATCGATAACATTGAGCCAGAAACATTGAGCGGAGCAGTCAAAGATGTTGATGCCATCATCGCAAGATCAGCTCTCTTAACGTCAGATATCCTAAAAGGCGCAGAAAAACTCCAAGTCGTGTCCAGACATGGTGTGGGCTGCGACAGTATTGATGTCGCACATCTCACGTCACGAAATATTCCTGTCGCAATCGCCTCGGGTGCAAATGCAAGATCAGTCGCGGAACATACAATGGGGCTGATGCTGGCAGCGGCGCGTGAGCTTCCGCTCCTCGACAATCTAGTCAAATCCGGGCGCTGGTCGGAGCGAAACAACTATCGGGCATGTGACCTTCACGGTGCAAAAATTATCATCCTTGGCTTTGGTCGAGTCGGCAAACTGGTCGCCCCACTCTGCAAAGCGTTCGGCATGGAAGTTGTTGTCGCGGATATCAAACTTGATGCAGACCTTGCCGCCGAAATGGGGTGCAAAGGCGTCGACGATTTTAGACCTGAATTAGCAGATGCAGACTTTCTGACATTACATGTGCCGTTAGACGACAGCACCCGGCATATCATATCTACCGATGAACTTGCCGTAATGAAGCCTGGCAGCATTTTGGTGAATTGCGCCAGAGGTGGTGTCGTGAACGATGATGCGCTTTTACGTGCACTGGAGTCTGGGCATCTACGAGGCGCAGCATTGGACGTCATGGATGTCGAACCTCCAACGCCTGACCATCCCCTAATTTTACGATCTGATGTGGTGATGACCCCTCATAATGGGGCGGGTGCGATGTCAGCAGCGATCGCAATGGCTGAAATGTCAGCACAAAATGTCATCGACCAATTCAATGGCGTTCTTCGTGATGACTGCACGTTTAACTTAGAAGGATTAAGAGCATCATGAGCGGCGACACACCCACACGCGTTTCAGCTGACGGCATGACCGAACTGGGCAAACGCGTCTTCATCGCTGCAGGCGCTGGTCCTGACGAAGCGCATGCCATTTCAGCCAATCTGGTGAATTCAAACTTATCCGGGCATGACAGCCACGGCGTGGTCCGCATTCCGCGCTATGTGATGTGGGAAAATACTGGGAACCTAAAATTTGGACAATCTGCCGACCTTATGTTGGATGGTGACGCGTTTTTGTTGATGGATGGCAACAAGGGATTTGGCCAAGTCGTCGGGCAAGAGGCCGTCGATGCCGGTATCGCCAAAGCAAAATCACACGGCGTTGCCGTCGTTGGCCTGCGACGGGCTGGCCATCTCGGGCGTATTGGGTTTTGGGCAGAGCGTGCCTGCGACGCGGGCTTAACTTCTATCCACTTCACGAATGTCTCGCAAAGTATGCTGGTGGCACCTTTTGGCGCGGCTGACCGCCGGGTTTCCACTGCCCCCGTAACTGTCGGTGTGTGCAATCCCAATGGTGACGATTTCATCTTGGATTTCGCGACTTCGAAAGTCGCCGAAGGTAAAGTTTTGGTCGCCCTTCGCGGCGGTAAACAGCCTCCAGAAGGCGCCCTGATTGATGGTGATGGGAAACCAACCCTAGACCCATCCGTTCTTTATGGACCACTTGCCCCCGGCGAAGTTGCAGACCCACGGGCGGGCCCTGGCGCCTTGTTAACAATGGGCGATCATAAAGGGTCGGGTTTGGCGCTGGCGTGCGAACTGCTCGCGGGTGCATTGACCGGATCCACGACAACGGGACCTGGCACGAAGACACACAACGGCATGCTGTCGATCTACATCAAGTCAGACCTATTGGATGACGGGCATAATTTTGGCGATGCCGTCAACGACTACATTGATTATGTCCGATCAGCACGCCCTGCAGACCCCGAAAAACCGGTTATGATTCCCGGCGACCCAGAACGCAAAGCACGGCAAGATCGCAAAGCGAACGGCTTCGATATCGCCGCGCCGACATGGACAAGCATCATAGATACCGCAGGGAATTTGGGTTTAAACCAAGCTGAACTGACCAATATCGCAACCTTCAAAAATTAAAGAACGGAGTATACCAATATGACAGATGAAAGCCTCAGAACCCGAATGCTCCGTGGTGATATGCTTGCCGGCACATTCTTGAAGACGCCCAATTTGCAAATGATCGAAATCCTGGCGATGACCGGCATGGACTTTGTGTGCCTGGATGCCGAACACGCCCCCTTTGATCGCTCCGCCATCGACCCCTGTATGGCCATCGGGCGGGCTATGAATTTCCCCATTTTGGTTCGAGTGCCCGATGGTAATCCCGCCGAAATCTTGAAGGCGTTGGACTGCGGCGCGACCGGGTTAGTCATCCCGCATGTCGCGACCCCTGAGAAAGCCGCCAACATCGCGAAATGGTCGCGGTTTGGTCATGGCGGTCGTGGCTATGCAGGTTCTAGTCGTTGGGCCAGCTACACCACAAAGACCATGCCCGAACTTTTGAAACAAAGCGCCGAAGAAACCATCGTGATTGCGCAGATTGAAGAACCCGAAGGGGTTGAGGCGATTGATGCCATCGCATCGACCGATGGCATCGATGGATTGTTCGTCGGCCCCGCTGATTTGGCCGTGTGCCTTGGCGTCAACAACCCGGCTGCACCTGAAGTCATGCAAGCGATGGCCACCGTCGGCGCTGCCGCCAAAAAACACGGTCGTGCCGCGATGACATTTATTCCCAATATGACGAAGGCACAGGAACTGGCCAACATGGGATTGAGCATGTTCTTCGTCGCCTCAGAACAGTCATTTATCTTAGATGCCGCGCGGGGCGTTGCATCAGATATGAAAACCATCAAAAAGGCGTAATGGAAACATCATGGCTATCACACACGACGACTTAAAAGTATTGGCCCAGTGGGACACACCAACCATCTGCAACGCGTTGGAAATCACCAACCCGGAACGACGTGGATGGGGCTTTTCCATTGAGCCATTTGCTGTTCTTGATCCCGACCTACCGCCCATCGTCGGATATGCACGTACCGCAAAAATCCGTGCATCGACGCCCGATCTTTCGGATGGTGCCAAGGGGATGGAAGCACGGTTCCCCTACTACGAATATGTCGAAAGCCAAGATGCCCCCGCTGTTTTATTGATAGAAGATGTCGACCCACACCCAGGCATTGGTGCTTTTTGGGGTGAGGTTCACACCGCCGTCCACAAGGGCCTGGGCATTTCAGGATGCGTCACCAACGGCTCGTTCCGTGACATTACAGACAGCGCGCCTGGGTTCCAGATACTGGGTGGCATGGTCAATCCAAGCCACGCGTTTGTGCATTACATCGACTTCAACTGCGAAGTCACCGTGCATGGCATGACGGCCAGCCATGGTGACATCATTCATGCCGATCAACATGGTGCCGTTGTTGTTCCAGAAGAAGCTGTGAAGAAAATTCCGGATGCCGTCGCGACGATTTCTGCCAAGGAAAAACTGATCCTTGATGCGGCTCGGCGCGATGATTTCTCGGTCGAGAAACTCAAAGCAGCCATCAGCGGCGGCGATATTCACTAACCCAACACCAAAGAGACCCAGAAATGATCACTTATTTGAAATCCGGCAAGAGCGCCGAAGACGTTGCCGAGGCTGATGCCAAGGTACGCACGACCGTCGAACACATTCTGGCCGATATCGAAAAGCGTGGCGATGCTGCCGTTCGCGAACTGGCCGAAAAATTCGACGGGCATGCACCGGAAAAAATGCGCCTAACCGAAGATGAAATCCAAGCGGCCATTTCAAAGGTTTCAGAAAGTGACCTCGATGATATTCGGTTTGCACAAGCCCAAGTCCGCAACTTCGCCGAAAAGCAAAAAGAATGCCTGCAGGACTTAGAAGTTGAGACAATGCCGGGCGTTATTCTCGGCCATAAAAACGTGCCTGTGAATTCTGTCGGATGTTACGTGCCCGGCGGGAAATACCCGATGGTGGCGTCCGCACATATGAGCGTCCTGACCGCCAAGGTCGCAGGCGTTAAGCGTGTTCTCGCCTCAGCCCCGCCCCACGAAGGTGGTCCACACCCGGCCATCGTCGCCGCCATGCACATGGCGGGCGCCGACGAGATTATGGTCCTGGGTGGTATTCAGGCGGTCGGCGCAATGGCGCTAGGGACAGAGACCATCGGCGCTGTCGATATGCTGGTCGGCCCTGGCAACATGTTCGTCGCCGAGGCCAAACGCCAACTGTATGGGCGTGTCGGCATCGACTTGTTCGCGGGTCCAACGGAAACACTCGTGATCGCGGATGATAGTGTCGATGGCGAAATATGCGCCGTTGATTTGCTGGGTCAAGCCGAACACGGCCCGACGTCCCCAGCGGCATTGCTCACAAACTCACGTGCCCTCGCCGAAGCCACAATGGCCGAGATTGAACGGCAGCTCACCATACTTCCTACTGCTGACATCGCCCGCGAAGCATGGGAAAATTATGGCGCGGTGATCCTGTGCGATACTGTTGACGAAATGGTCGAAGAAGCGGACCGGATGGCATATGAGCATGTGCAAGTCATGACCGAAGACCCTGATTATTTTGCCGACAATATGACCAATTATGGGGCATTATTCCTGGGGCCACGCACCAACGTTTCATTCGGTGACAAGGTCATCGGCACCAATCACACACTTCCCACAAAAAAAGCAGCGCGTTATACGGGCGGTCTTTGGGTTGGGAAATTCATGAAAACCTGCACATATCAAAAAATCCTGACCGACGAAGCATCGGCGCTGGTTGGCAGCTATTGTTCTCGTCTTTGCGCCATCGAAGGTTTTGCAGGACACGGCGAACAAGCAAACATTCGCGCGCGACGCTATGGTGGCAGCAACGTTCCGCCGTATGGGATCGTCGAAAAGACTTAATCCAAGGAATTCTTCATGTCGCAATTACCGCAAATGCCAAGCTTTCGCCTTGATGGCCGACGTGCGCTCGTCACAGGTTCAGGGCGCGGCATTGGGCGCGGCATTGCCGTGGCATTGGCAGGTGCGGGTGCAGAAGTCTTCGTTGCGGCCAGAACTGGTTCTGAAATCGATGCACTTGCGGCATCAATCAAACAGGACGGCGGCAAAGCCACGGCCTTATTATTGGATGTGATGGATACAGCTGCTGCTAAAGACGCCGTCTCCACCGATGGCCCTTTCGATATTTTGGTCAACAATGCTGGCGGCAACCGGCCTGCCGATCTGGTTGATGTGACCGAAGAAGACTATGACGCCGTCACCGATCTTAATGTTCGTTCAGCAATTTTCCTCAGTAAGGCCGTTGCAACCAGCTTGATAGACGCAGGCAAGCCCGGTTCTATCATCAATATATCATCGCAGATGGGCCATGTGGGCGGGCCAAAACGCACTGTCTATTGCGCAACGAAACACGCCATCGAGGGTGCAACCAAAGCCATGGCGTGGGAACTGGGACCGCACGGTATTCGCGTAAATACCATCTGTCCGACGTTTATCGAGACCCCGATGACAGCGCAAATGTTAGAAGACGAAGAATTCAAATCATTCGTGACGTCCAAGATTGCGCTGGGGCGCATCGGTCAGGTCGAAGACATCATGGGGGCTGCTGTGTTCCTGGCGTCTGATGCATCATCTTTGGTCACCGGATCATCATTGATGGTCGATGGCGGCTGGACGGCGGCATAGGCAATGTTTGAAACCCCCATCATTCCGCGTGTATCAGAAACCGATGGTGCAGGACACATCAACAATATCTTTGTCCCCGTCTGGTTTGAGGCCGGACGCCGTGAGATCTTTCAAATTCTGACCCCGTCGCTGGCGTTTGCAGATTGGAAAGTAGCGCTGGTAAATATGAACGTCGATTATCTGGCGCAGCTTTATTTCGAACACGATGCCGTCGTACGCACATGGATTGACCGGATCGGGACCAAAAGCTTCGTGGTTTACGAGGAAATTTGGCAGCGCGATGAATTGTGCGCCAAAGGGACAGCAACCTATGTCTATATGAATTACGCAAACAACCGCTCCGAAGAAATTCCGGCTAGTGTGCGTGCCACGTTTGAGCAACATCTGAGAGATAACTGATGACCGAAAATAAAACTGTCTACATCGGGTCCGGTGCCGGCTTTGCTGGGGACCGACTTGATGCAGCTCTCCCTGTGATCGATACGCTCTCGCGGCGCGATGGCCCGCGCTACTTGATCTATGAAGTCATGGGCGAGCGTACGCTTGCGATTGCACAACGGATTAAGATGCGCAAACCAGATCAGGGGTATTCGCCCTATCTCGAAAAATATCTTCGCCTCGCCCTCAAATCCGCGATGGGAAACAACGTCCGCATCGTCACCAATTTGGGTGCAGCCAACCCAGCAGGCGCAGCCAAGCGCCTGCATGAACTGGCGCAAGAACTGGAATTACCACCGCTGCGAATCGCGATTGTGGTTGGTGATGATCTCACAACAATTTTGTCGACAGACGATATTGGCGCGATGGAAACCATCGAAGGCGTCTCGATTTCAGGCAAGGAAATCGTCGCGGCAAACACATACTTGGGTGCACGCCCGGTCGCTGATGCTTTGGCACTCGGCGTTGATGTCGTGCTGGTTGGACGCACCACGGACGCGGCTTTGGTGTTGGGCCCACTCATCCATGAATTCGGCTGGGGCGAAGATGAGCTTGATCTGCTCGCCGCAGGCACGCTCGCGGGCCATTTGCTGGAATGTGGCGGTCAGGTCACCGGTGGGTATTTCTGCGACCCAGGGTTTAAAGACGTGCCCGGCATGGATAACCTTGGCTTTCCCATCGGTGAAGTCACCGCTGACGGTGGCGTGGTGATCACCAAAGCTGAGAACACAGGCGGTCTTGTGACGCGTGCGACTGTCATCGAGCAAATGCTTTATGAAATGCATGATCCGTCAGCTTATCTGACGCCTGACGTCACGCTCGATATCACGAATGTTCAATTATCAGAAGATGGCACAGACCGTATACGTGTTTCAGGTGCCCAAGGGAAACCGCCGCCACAAACGTTGAAAACAACAATATCCGCCGATGGCGGATGGCTCGCCGAAGCTGAGATGATTTACGCCGGACCGAATGCGTTTGCACGTGCCAAGATGGCCGCAGACATCATTCGTACCCGCGTCAAAAACCATGATGTTCATGATGACCTACGGGTCGATATCATGGGTGTGGATGCCGTGTTTGATAACGATACAAGTACACGCCGCGACGCCATTAACATGCCATTGGATGGCGAGTTCCGAGTCCGTTCAGCGATCCGCACAAATGACAAAGCGACCGCCGAATATGTGAATGATGAAGTCCTCAGCTTGTTCTGCTCGGGTCCCGCGGGCGGCGGTGGATATCGCTGCAGCATCACAGGACAAGTCAATACGGCCTCGGTCTTGGTGCCACGCCAAACTGTCGAACCACATGTGTATGCCGAGGAGATCAAGCCATGACTTTAAACACTGTTACCGTGCCACTCCACGCGGTTGCGCATGGCCGCGCAGGCGACAAAGGCAATCGATCAAACATCTCGGTCGTGCCGTACCTTGAAGACGCCTATTCTCATCTCGTAGTACAGGTTTCTGAGGAACGGGTGCTTGAACTCTTTCAGCACAAAGGCGCCAGTGCCGTCACACGATACGACCTACCCAATCTGGGCGCTTTTAATTTCGTGATCGATAACGCGCTCGAAGGGGGCGTAAACAGCGCACTCTCACAGGACCTTCATGGCAAAACGCTGTCATTTCTTTTGCTCGGAGAATTAACAGTTACGGTCCCGAGATCCGTAATTCCTAAAGGGTCGCGTTACCTCGATTAGCCATCATCTTCTCATCGTTCATATCTATAAATAGTATCGAATTTCACGATTTGACCTATAGCTAAAATGCGCGACACACTGCCTTTGTCATGTGAAAGGCAGAACCCCGATGAACGACCTTAGAAATCAAGCACCGACCCAGTCTGAAGGCGAGAGCAACACATCTTCTCGACGAGAAGAATGGGCTGCAAAGACTCATGGTGATGCCACCAACAAGATTTTGGAACGGGATGCCGAGCATTTCCTGCAGCAATCTGTCTCATCCCCCTGCCTTTCCGTTATTTCAAAAGCCGAGGGGCCATGGATCGAAGATTCAAATGGTCATCGATATTTAGATTTCCATGGCAATAATGTGCATCACATTGGGTATGGTCATCCGCGCCTGAAAAAAGCGATAGCCGACCAGATGGACGAGTTGCCCTTTGCCCCGCGCCGTTTTACGTGTGAGCCGGCGACGCTACTCGCCGAAAAACTGGCAGAGATTTCACCTGGGTCATTATCGAAAGTATTGTTCACTACTGGTGGCTCTGATGCTGTCGAAGTCGCGATCAAGGTCGCGCGGGCGGCGACGGGACGATACAAGACAGTGTCTTTTTGGGATGCCTTTCATGGTGCTGGGTTCGGTGCATCGTCGGTTGGCGGAGAGCAACTATTCCGCTCACACATCATCGGCCCACTCCTGCCTGGGACGGAACATGTCGCACCCTTTGCCTGCTATCGTTGTCCTTATGGGTACCCCGAAATCGACGGCGTTCCGAATTTGGAACTTTGTAAAATGACGTGCGCCAACTTCGTCCGATATGTTTTGGAAAAAGAAGGTGATGTGGCTGCGGTCATCGCAGAGCCGGCCCGCGCTGTTCCCTACATTCCACCGCCGGGGTTCTGGGCCGAAGTTCGAAAGGCCTGCAATGACGCAGGCGCACTTTTGATATTTGACGAAATCCCGACCGGACTTGGAAAAACGGGCCGCATGTTTGCGTGCGAGCATGATGATGTCATCCCTGATATTCTGGTCATGGGCAAGGCCTTGGGCGGAGGCATCCTGCCGATTGCTGCGACCATCACACGGCCAGATCTTGATGTTGCAGGCGATTTTGCCTTCGGTCATTACACGCACGAGAAAAATCCAGTGACCTGCCGCGCGGCCCTGACCACAATTGAAATCATCGAAGACGAAAATTTGGTCGAACATGCTGCCGAGGTAGGTGCCCATGCGATGGAACGCCTTCAGGAGATGAAATCCCGACATACTGTCGTCGGGGATGTTCGCGGGCGCGGGTTCCTCATGGGAATCGAATTGGTTAAAAGCAAAGCAGACAAAGAAGCGGCAGATGACTTGGCCGAGGATGTATTCTATCGGTGCCTTGATGCGGGACTTTCCTTCAAGCTGACAATGGGGAATACGATTACCCTGACCCCGCCACTCATTTTGACCAAGGATCAAATGGATTTCGCCTTGGACACAATAGATAGCGCAATTTCTGATGCGTCTCGTGCGCATGGGCTTGCCTAGACCAACAGCATCGCGCAAAAAGAATTATGATAAAAATCGTCCGCACAGACCAAGAACTTGAATGCCCTGTCATCGACAAAACCCTTATCGATAAAGGCATGGATTTGGTCCTGCTGCCCGATGAAATCGATGAGGATGCGCTGATTGAAGCCGTTCGCGATGCTGACTTGCTGCTGATGTGCTACACACCGATTACCGAAAACGTCATCAATGCAGCCAGCAAACTTAAAGCCATCGTCAAATACGGCGTAGGCATTGATGCCATTGATATTGAAGCAGCAAAGGCACGCGGCATCCCCGTCGTGAACATTCCTGAATATGCCGAGCGTACGGTTGCCGAGGGTGCCTTCACCCTGATGATCGCATTGGCAAAACGCCTGATCCCCATGGACCGGGCAATGCATGCCAACGATTGGATCTGGCCTGAAACGGCGTGGCGTGGCGCTGACATTGCCGGGAAAACGGTTGGATTGATCGGTGCTGGTAAGATTGCCCAATCGATGGCGCAGATGGCTGGTGCAGGATTTGGCGCCCGGGTCATTGGTTATTCCCCTCATTCATCGCCAGAACGAATGCGTGAAAACGGGATAAAGCCTATTGAAAGCCTCAACCAGGTCATGGCCGAGAGCGACTTTGTATCGATCCATTGCGTTCTGAACGATGAAACCAAACATCTGATCGGACGAGATCAACTCGCTGCGATGAAACAAAGTGCGTATCTGATTAATACAGCACGGGGTGCCATTGTTGATGAGATGGCGTTGCTAGACGCATTGCAGAATGGTCGAATTGCGGGGGCAGGTCTTGATGTCTATAGCCGAGAACCCCTCAATCAAACTGATCATCCGCTGCGCGCGCTTTATGATATGGACAATGTGATTTTACTGCCGCATCTGACGTTCTTCACAGAAGACGCGATGGATCGATTGGAACAAGAAACTTTGGACCGATGCTTCGAAGCCCTCGAAGGACGTCCCGTATTAGTAAAGTCGACGGACCCGCGCCTTCGCGGTCAAACTAAGGGTGTCGCATTCTCTGACACCTAAAGCTCAGGTCTTCTTTCCAACCATTTCGATGGCCATATCCCAAAACGCAGATACTACGCGCATATTCGATCGGTTCCCTAAGCACACCAAATACTCGTGCATCGGAAGTTCACAATTTTTAAGCTCAAGCATCTCTAACCTTGAATCGAAACCAAACTCAGGCTTAGACACAAAACCAATACCATTACCTGTTGCGACGGCTTCGCGAATACTTTCCCGCCCTTCGACTTCCATGAGGTTGCCTTGTTTGAGTTTCAGGCGTGCAAACTCGTCTTCGATCAATTGTCGCGTTGTTGATCCCCGTTCGCGCAAGACCAATGGCTGACCTTCTAATTCGGAAAACCGAATCGATTTTCGCGACGCCCATGCGTGATCTTTTGAAATCACTGCCACCAACGGATCATCGCGCAAACTGACAATATTTAGACGTTCATCATCTGGCACGCGCGAAAACACACCAATATCAGATTTGAAATCGAACAGATGGCGTAAAATTTCCTCTGAGTTACCGATCTTGATGTTCACGTTGACGCCGGGGTATCGATCTCGGAATTTTCGGACAATCTTTAGGATATGGAATGGCGCATCTGCCGAGAGCGTTAGATTTCCCGTCAGCAGGTCCTGCGTTTCTTGCAAAAACTCCATGGCCTCAGATTCACACTCAAACATCCTGGTCGTGATCAGCAGCAAATGCTTCCCCGCCTCGGTCATCGTGACAGATCGACTATTTCGATTGAACAGCAGAATATCAAAGTCGATTTCTAGCTTTCGCACTTGATCAGAGAGCGTAGGTTGGGTGAGATGCAGATGCTCCGCCGCTTTGGAGAAACCACCCTGCGTAGCGACAGCATGAAAGGCACGAAGTTTCGAATAATGCATAGGCTCAGTCTATAAGAACCATTGTTATTAGTGATTTGACGAATGCTACGGCACTACAGTTACACTGATCAAGGTATCATGCTGATCTCTCGATCTAGGTTGGTGAGGTATTTCATAAAACTATAAAAAAATTTGGGTGGATTTATCGGTTCATTGGGCAAACACTTCATTTTGTCTGTTTTTATTGACGAGAAATTCGAACGCGTCAGATATTCGCAAGAGCATCAGCGCAACAATCAGGGAGTTACAATATGAAAGCGACGTCTTTTTCAAAACTTGGCCTCGGCTTCGCCGCAGCCGCAGCAATCGGCGTGATGAGCGCAGGCATTGCGCACGCTAAAACAGATTTGCTGGTCTATACGGCTGTCGAAGCTGACGAACTCAAAGGCTTCAAAAAAGCCTTCGAGGAAGACTATCCAGAGATCAACATCAAATGGGTTCGTGATTCCACGGGGATCATCACATCGAAGCTATTGGCTGAGAAAGAAAATCCAAAGGCCGACATCGTCTGGGGTGTCGCTGCCACCAGCTTGTTGCTTCTCAGCACACATGACTATTTCCAAGGCTACGCGCCAAAGGGTGTCGAAAAACTTGATAAGCTATACTACGACACAAAAAACCCCACGCCACTCTGGGTTGGTCAACGTGCCTGGATCGCATCGATCTGCTTCAACACAGTCGAAGGTGAAAAGTACAAGCTGCCCGTTCCTGCAACATGGGATGATCTGACTAAACCTGTATACAAGGGTCATGTGATCATGCCGAACCCGAACTCCTCGGGGACTGGTTTCCTGGATGTTTCGTCATGGATCCAAATCAAAGGTGAAGATGCTGCATGGAATTACATGGACGCACTTCACACCAACATCGCACGCTACACCCATTCTGGTTCTAAGCCGTGCAAATTGGCTGCCAAGGGTGAAATTCCGATCGGTGTTTCGTTTGCATATCGTGGTGCAAAGTCCAAAAACGCAGGCGCTCCGCTTGAAATTGTAGCACCATCCGAAGGCGTTGGCTGGGATTTGGAAGCTTTTGCTATCGTCAGCAACACCAAAAACCTCGAAGCTGCGCGTGCGTTGGCTGATTGGTCCGTAACGGAAAAAGCGAACCGCATTTACAACGAAGCCTATGCGGTCGTTGCAATGCCTGGGATTGCCAAACCGGTGAAAAACTTCCCAGAAAACATCGATAAGAAAATGATCAAGAACGACTTCCAATGGGCTGCAGACAATCGCATCCGTATTTTGGATGAATGGCGGAAACGCTATGACGGCAAATCTGAACCTAAGTAAGACAATCGTCTTTTCGTAGGTTATCATTTCTACCCCGGCCCCTTTGGGGTCGGGGTAATTTGTTTAAGCAATAAATAAATTCTGCGGCAACGACCAAAAGGCACCAAGACATGAGCGATGCAAACGAGAGCGTATACCTTCGGGTCAAGAACTTAACGAAAAAGTTTGGCGATTTTGTTGCTCTCGACAGCGTTTCCCTTGATGTCCACGAAGGCGAGTTCGTCTGCTTTCTTGGACCATCAGGGTGCGGCAAAACCACACTCCTTCGCGCCATTGCAGGATTGGATATTCAAACCAGCGGTATTGTGGAACAAGCTGGTCAGGATATTTCCCCGTTACCTCCCAGCGAACGTGATTTTGGTATTGTCTTCCAGTCTTACGCCCTTTTCCCGAACCTGAATGTCATTCGAAACATCAGTTATGGCCTTGAAAACAAAAAGATGCCGCGCGCTGAGATTGATACACGCGTAAATGAGCTCTTGGAATTGGTTGGACTAGTCGAGCACCGCACGAAATACGCATCGCAATTATCTGGCGGCCAGCAACAGCGCGTTGCCCTCGCCCGGGCTTTGGCGACTTCGCCAGGATTGCTTTTGCTAGATGAGCCACTCTCCGCATTGGATGCAAAGGTGCGTGTTCACTTAAGGCACGAAATCAAACAACTCCAACACAAGATCGGCATCACGACCATCATGGTCACGCACGATCAAGAAGAAGCGCTGGCCATGGCGGACCGCATCGTTGTGATGAACCATGGCACCATCGAACAAGTTGGATCACCAACAGAAATTTATGCGAACCCCGCATCGCCCTTTGTGGCTGACTTTATCGGCACGACAAACTTCCTAGGCGGCGAAGTATTAGAGAATGGGCAAGTCTCCGTGGCTGGTGTTTCGATGAGCGGTGGCAACGATGTTTCCAAATTCAATATCGGTGAAAAAGTCACCATATGTTTACGACCCGAAGATGTTCTCGTCACAGATGAGGAAGCATCAGGTGCCAGTGCATTCTCTGTCACTGTGACAGATGTTGAATTCTTGGGCTCATTCCATCGCTGCCACTTAAGACCTAATGATGGTGACGGTACAGATTTCCGCGCTGATCTGTCAGCCAATCGTGCCCGAAACTTAGACGTGAGAGAGGGTCGTATTCTTCACGCTTTCCTCCCCGAAGAATTCATCCGTCTCTATCCAGAAGCTCGTGACGGCAATCATGGATAACACCAAAACGACAACGCAATCCTTGTCCGCGCCAATTATCAAGCCCAAGGTTTCGTCCGAAGACTGGATCATGCGCGCTGTCCTGGTCGGGATTGCGCTTTACCTAAGCATTACGATCCTGTTTCCGCTTTATGCGATCTTATCTAAGAGTTTCCAGAGCGGGGACGGTGCTTTCGTCGGGCTTTTGAACTACGTTAAATTCTTTTCCACGCCTTCGCTTTTTTGGTCTATCCAAAACAGCTTAACTGTGACGCTGACCGTCAGCGTTATCGTTGTTACGCTGGCATTCATTTTCGCCTACGCACTCACGCGTTCTTGCATGCCGTTTAAAAGCTTGTTCAAGGGGATCGCGCTGATCCCTATTTTGATGCCATCGCTGTTGCCTGCGATCTCGCTTGTATATCTGTTTGGCAACCAGGGCATCATAAAATCGTGGCTTTTAGGATACGAGATTTATGGCCCCATAGGCATCGTCATTGGTGCCAGTTTTTTTGTTTTCCCACATGTTTTGACGATCATGCTGATCGCAATGGCGAATTCTGATGCCCGTCTGTACGAAGCGTCTGATGCACTGGGTGCTAGCAAGGTCAAAACGTTCTTCACCGTGACATTGCCAAGTGTCAGGTATGGCTTGGTTTCTGCATTCTTTGTCTGCTTTACCCTCGTGATCACCGATTTCGGGATCCCGAAAGTGATTGGTGGCCAATACAACGTGCTTGCAACTGATATTTATAAGCAAGTCATCGGTCGTCAAGATTTTGAAATGGGTGCCGTCGTCAGCATGGTCCTATTGCTACCCGCCGTCCTTGCGTTCACGGCGGACCGTATCGTCCAAAAACGACAAGTGGCGCTTTTATCGGCACGTGCAGTCCCGTATGAGCCCAAGCCCAATCGCATGACTGATGGAATATTTCTAGCATTCTGTTGCGTGATCGCCGTCATTATCCTGACCATTCTGGGAACGGCCGCTTTCGCGTCTTTCGCAAAATTCTGGCCCTATGACCTCACCCTTTCATTGCGACACTACGACTTCGACCTGATGGATGGTGGCGGGTGGGATGCATACTTTAATTCCATCGAATTGGCAGTATGGACGGCTGTCATTGGCACCGTGATGGTGTTTACGGGTGCGTATTTGGTTGAGAAAAGCAAAGGCTTTCACTCGGGTCGGACGGCAATGCAACTGTTGTGCATGATTCCGATGGCGGTGCCAGGGCTCGTCCTTGGACTTGCTTACGTGTTCTTCTTTAACTCACCTAATAATCCGCTCGGATTTATTTATCACACCATGCCGATTCTGGTGATTTGCACGATAACCCACTTCTATACGGTGGCCCATCTGACAGCCGTCACTGCATTGAAACAAATGGATGCCGAATTTGAGAGTGTATCATCCTCATTGAAAGTACCGTTCTATCGAACATTTATCCGAATAACGGTCCCTGTTTGTCTGCCCGCAATACTTGATATTTCGATGTATATGTTCGTCAACGCAATGACCACAGTGTCGGCCGTTGTATTCCTGTATTCTCCAGATACCGCGCTGGCATCGGTTGCGATCTTAAATATGGATGATGCGGGCGACGTCGCCCCCGCTGCGGCCATGGGTATGATGATCGTCGGCACCGCAGCAGCTGTCAGACTTGTGCATGCGCTTTTAACCAAGGGAATCTTAGCCAAGACACAGGCTTGGCGATATCGACAAGACCTATAGATTGTATTTGAATTAACGATTTGACGAATGCATCGGTCTTCTTGGAAACTCTCATCAACAGCGCACCCATTTATCACCTTGATCATTTTGATCAGGCTTAAACGAGAGAGTTTAGATTGATGACACTGACACCCGGCGACCCACGGTTACTGACCCCTGGCCCCCTGACGACATCTGTCGAAACAAAAGAAGCCATGCTTCATGACTGGGGATCGCGCGATCAGGCATTTATTGATACCAACGCAAGAGTCCGCACGAAACTTTTAGAAATCGCGCATGCATCGGACACACACGTATGTGTCCCTCTGCAAGGCAGCGGTACGTTCGTCGTAGAGGCGTCATTAGGCACATTGATCCCAAAGGACGGCAAAGCCTTGATTCTGATCAACGGTGCGTACGGTCATCGCATGGCAAAAATTCTGACTTATACCGGACGCGCGTTCGAAATTATGGAGACCCCCGAGGACACGCCCCCAGACACGGCACAGCTGACGATCAAATTGGCTAGCGACGCATCGATCACACACGTATTGGTCGTTCATTGCGAAACCACGTCTGGCATCCTCAATCCTATCGAGGACGTAGCCAATATCGTTAAAGATGCCGGACGGTCTTTAATCATCGACGCAATGAGTGCGTTTGGCGCCATCATGCTAGATTCTCGCGACATTCATTTTGATGCCCTTATGGCGTCATCGAATAAGTGCCTAGAAGGTATTCCTGGAATGGGGTTTGCCCTCATACGCCAATCGGTTTTGGAAACGTGCGAAGGCAACGCACATTCATTAGCGTTAGATCTTTATGACCAATGGAAAGCCATGGAAGGGAACGGCCAATGGCGCTTCACGCCTCCTATCCATGTCATCGTTGCCTTTGATAAAGCCATTGAACAGTTTGAAACCGAAGGCGGCGTCGATGGCAGATATGCGCGCTATTCAAACAATTGCCAAATCCTGGTAGATGGCATGGGTAAGTTGGGTTTTGAGACCCTGCTTCCATCTGAATTACAGGCCCCGATTATCGTGACATTTAAAATGCCAGCGGATCCCGCTTTTGACTTTCAGGTATTATATGATCAGGTCAAAGATCGTGGATTTGTCTTATATCCTGGCAAGTTAACGGTCGCACCAAGCTTCCGTGTCGGCTGCATTGGCCATTTGGGTGCTGATGACATGAACGAAGCGCTCAGTGTTATGAGCGACGTGTTGGCCGAGTTAGGTGTTCGGAACGGCGCATCCGTCGCCGCTGAATGAAAAATCACGTTGCTCAGTCGCAATAACGAACAATGCATCAGCCTGCAATTATTTCACATAGATTTTATCTATCAATCACATAGCTATTAGCGATTTGACATATACTTGAGCAATCATGGATATTTCTATTCAATCTTCAGCGTTTAACTGAAACACAGATACTAGATTAGGACCGCAAGATGACACCATCGAATGAAACCCCGGCATCAATCAGCGTAAACGGACGCACCTATGCATGGCCAAAGCAGCCACTCGTCGTGGTTTGTATCGATGGTTCTGAGCCGGATTATATCGAAGAAGCCATTGCGGGCGGGCACATGCCGTTCCTGGCCGAGAAAATTAAGGGCGGTTCTGATCTTCGCGCAGACTGCGTGGTCCCTAGCTTTACCAACCCAAACAATTTGTCGATTGTCACCGGGCAGCCGCCTGCTGTTCACGGCATTTCAGGCAACTTCTTCTTGGACCCAGATACGGGCAAAGAAGTCATGATGAATGACCCAAAATTCCTGCGCGCAGAGACGATCTTCAAGGCCTTCCACGATGCTGGTGCCAAAGTCGCAATCGTAACGGCAAAAGACAAACTTCGCCGACTGCTAGGGCATGGCCTTGATTTCACATCTGGCCGGGCGGTTTCGTTCTCAAGCGAAAAAGCGAACGAGACCACGATGGCCGACAACGGCATCGAAGATGCCCAGGCGATGGTCGGGCGTGATATCCCAGATGTCTATTCCGCAGAACTATCCGAATTCATTTTCGATGCCGGCGTAAAGCTAATGGAAAGCATGCGCCCCGATCTGATGTACTTATCGACAACCGATTACATCCAACACAAACATGCCCCCGGCACACCTGTCGCCAATGCGTTTTATGCGATGATGGATAGTTACTGGGCCAAGCTGGATGCCATGGGTGCGTTGCTTGCCATGACAGCCGATCACGGCATGAATGCAAAATTCGGCGCCGACAATCAGCCTGACGTGATCTACTTACAAGAGGTCTTGGACGAGATGCTGGGAGCCGATGCCGCTCGGGTGATTTTGCCGATCACCGATCCCTATGTGGTCCATCACGGTGCCTTGGGATCATTCGCAACCGTTTATCTTTCCGATGGTGTTGATCAAGCCAGTACAATGGAAAAACTTTCCAAATATCCGGGCCTTGCCAACGTCTATTCAAAAGAAGAAGGCTGCGCTGAGTTCCAACTGCCAACCGACCGCCTGGGCGACATGATTGTCGTGTCTGACAAGCACAAAGTGCTCGGCACATCATCAGATCGACACGATCTGACACAACTCAAAGAACCCTTACGGTCACACGGTGGCGTCAGTGAACAACGCGTTCCTCTGATCATCACCCGCCACGCCGACGTGGCTGCAGATCGCCACTTACGTAATTTCGACATCTTTGATGTCGCATTGAATCACACAGCTTAAATTAGCGACGGGGAGGAAACCATGGACGCTTCAACGAGACCTATTATCAAAGAAGCAATGCGGATCGGCGGTCGTAAAGTCGAAACCACTGACGTCATCGAAGTTCGCTATCCGTATACCAACGAAGTGATCGGGACGGTCCCCGCTGGGAATGCAGAACATGCGCGCGAAGCGTTTGAGATTGCAGCCAACTACACGCCTAAGCTGACGCGCTATGAGCGCCAACAGATTCTATTCCGTGCCGCAGAACTGATCCGCGAACGTCGTGAGCAGATCGCAGAAGTCCTGACGCTGGAACTCGGCATCTGCAAACAGCATTCACTATATGAAACAGGTCGTTCGTATGACGTGTTCACTTTGGCAGGCCAACTCGCCATTCTTGATGACGGGCAAATCTTTTCTTGTGACCTGACACCGCAAGGCAAAGCACGGAAAATCTTTACCAAGCGCGAACCGTTAAATGTTATTTCTGCGATTACACCGTTCAACCACCCGCTCAACATGGTGGCCCATAAAATCGCCCCGTCGATCGCGACCAACAACTGCATGGTCTGCAAGCCGACAGAATTAACGCCACTGACCGCGATTACGTTGGCGGATATTCTGTACGAAGCAGGGTTGCCACCTGAAATGTTCCAGATTGTCACAGGCTGGCCCGCAGATATCGGTGATGAAATGATCACCAATGAACACATCGACGTCGTCACCTTCACAGGTGGCGTCAAAGTCGGCAAAATGATTGCTGATAAAGCAGGTTACAAGCGTACTGCGTTGGAACTTGGCGGCAACGATCCCCTGATCATCCTCAATGATCTGAGCGATGCCGACCTTGAAAAAGCCGCGGCCATTGCTGTTGCGGGTGCCACGGGCAACTCTGGCCAGCGCTGCACAGCTGTAAAACGTATTCTTGTTCAAGAAGATATCGCAGACAAAATTGTGCCTATGATTTTGGAGCGCGCCAAAGCGATCAAATTTGGTGATCCAGAAGACCCAGAAACTCAACTGGGTTGCGTGGTCCACGAAGATGCGGCGGCCACGTTTGAGCGACGGGTTTATGAAGCTGAAAAACAAGGCGCCAAAATTCTTTATAATCCTGGCCGCCAAGGCGCTGTTTTGCCACCAATCGTCGTCGATCACGTTCCGCACGATAGTGAACTTGTTTTCGAAGAAACGTTTGGGCCAATTGTCCCTATCGTTCGGGTTCCAAATGACGACGTGGAATTGATGAAAATATCCAACTCCACTCCCTTTGGATTGTCCGCGGGTGTATGCACCAACGATCTCAACCGAATCACAGCGTTCATCAATGGCCTACACGTTGGCACGGTCAATATTTGGGAAGCGCCGGGTTACCGAATCGAGATGTCACCATTCGGCGGCATCAAAGACTCAGGGAACGGCGTCAAAGAAGGCGTCCTAGAAGCTATGAAGTTCTTCACAAACGTGAAAACTTGGTCGCTTCCTTGGCCGGAGTGACACGTCAAAAGCAACGCATCACGTTTACATCTTGGGTGACACGCGTTCCACCGATACAATTCGGCTTCTTCAGAAGTAGGTAACTTTGTAACATGGAAACGCTCGTTAATATCATAGGTGGTGTCGCCTTACTGTTGTGGGGCATCCGTATGGTCCGCACCGGCATCACGAGAGCGTTCGGTGCTGGCTTGCGGCGCGCGCTATCCATGTCTTCGAGGAATCGTATAACGGCAGCTGGTGCTGGCGTTGGGGTTACAGCCCTTCTGCAAAGCAGCACCGCAACAGCATTGATTATTACGTCATTTGCCGGACAGGGGTTAATCGGTGGCGTGGCGGCCTTAGCGATTGTGTTAGGTGCGGATGTCGGTAGCACAATGGTTGTGCAGGCGCTGTCGATGGATCTCAATATCCTCAGCCCCATCTTGATCGCCACCGGTGTTTTTGTTTTTTTGTCTTCGGACAACAGCAAACGCCGCGCCATTGCCCGTGCATTCACAGGTTTGGGCCTGATGCTCCTATCCCTCAAGCTTATCGGCTTGGCGTCTGTTTCATTGCGCGAAAGCGAATTGATATCGGTTCTGGTCGCCCCCATGACCAGCGAGCCTATTTTGGCCATTGTGATTGCTGCCCTGATTACATGGGCATCGCATTCTAGCGTCGCTGTCGTGCTGCTGATTATGTCCCTGGCATCAATTCAAGTGATCAGCATTGAATTGGCATTTGCGATGGTGCTTGGCGCCAACATCGGCGGTGGGTTCATCGCTATGGGTTTGACGGCAAAGGCATCATCGGTGATGCGCCGCATACCGCTCGGCAATCTCATCATGCGCGCCTCGGGCGTCGCCTTAGCTCTACCTATTATGCCTTACGTTCAGCCATATTTGGCAATGCTAGGCGATTCACCAGAACGAATGATCGCGAACTTCCACACAGGCTTTAACTTGGCCCTATTGTGTTTGTTCCTGCCGCTACTCGCATTGGTCCATGCGCTGTGCTGCCGTATCCTTCCAGAAACTCAATCAATAGAAGATGAAGGCACACCCAAATATCTCGATGCGAATGCACTCGACACGCCATCAGTCGCACTGACAGCTGCGGCCCGCGAAACGCTTCGCATGGGCGATGCCGTCAAAACCATGTTGGAGGGATCACGCCAGGTTCTGGCAACAAACGATGCAAGCTTGCGTAAAATTATCGAAGCATCAGACGACATTGTAGATGACCTGAATGAAGCGATTAAATTATATCTGACGGAACTCACCCGTGAAGAGCTTGATAAATCTGAAAGCCAGCGAAGCGTTGAAATCCTCAGCTTTACCACCAACCTTGAGCATGTTGGCGACATCGTAGACAAAAACTTAATGGAATTGGCCGCAAAAAAAATCAAAGGCCATGTCAATTTCTCGCCTGAAGGACAACAAGAGCTCAACGATTTTCACGATCAAATTCTGCAAACATTGGATCTCGCGATGCATGTGTTTGTATCGTCAGATCGCGAAGCAGCGCGACAGCTATTAGACAAAAAGGTCCATATCCGGAATTTGGAACTCAAGTACACAGAAACGCATTTCCGCCGCATGGGGGAACGTCAGCCGGATACGTTGGATTCCAGTGCAATGCATCTTGATGTCTTGCGCGACTTAAAAAGGATCAATAGTCATCTTACATCCGCTGCCTATCCGTTACTCGAACGTGAGGGCGCGCTCGCTAAAAGCCGCCTATTACCCGATGAAGCAGAATTATCAGCAGAGGCCGCGGTTAAATCTTCGAGTTAATGACTATTGAGTGGTCGGCGTCTTTTTCTTACGGCGATTGGCAAAGACAAGAATCAAAACCGAGCCTAGAATAAATGTCACCGCCAACGGTGATTTGAGCATGTAAAACGCGTCACCTCCAGATGCAGAATACCCACCCCGAAGATATTCTTCGAGGCGCGGCGACAACAAAAACCCGATCACAAACGGCAAGATCGAAACATCTAATCGGCGCAGTGTGTAGCCCACTAAGCCAAAGATCATCAGTACCCAAATCGCGATAAAGCCCCCATCTTGGGCGTAAACGGCAGTGATCGTTATTAACAGCACGACAGGCAGCATGATCGATTTTGGGATGCGCACCAAAATCCCCAACCAGCGCAAGAACACCCCGCCGACAGTCCAATTGAAAATGTTCGCAAGCACCATCAACGAGAACATGGCGAAAGCGACCACCAAGTCCTTGTTGATAATGGTGCCGTAATCTTCGATGACTTTGATTTCGGTGAAACGAAATACTTGCGGGCCGAGCGTGAATTCCCCAACGGATTCCACAGCCAAAATAATAAAGACAGCGGCAAAGTTTCCTGGTATCCCGAGACTCATCACCGGAATCAAATTCGCACCTGATACAGCAGAATTGGCAGCCTCTGTCGCGGCCACGCCTTCGGGTATACCAGTGCCAAATTTCTCAGGATGCTTAGAGAAACGCTTTGCTGCGTCATACCCCAACGTTGCTGCAAGGGTGGTTCCAATACCTGGCAGCGCGCCAATGGCAGTTCCTATGAGTGCGGATATTCCGATCCTTGGGAGAAGCTTCTTCTTTTCCGCCCAGCCAAAGCTATTGTCGCCAGTCACCTTGGGTGCTTCTGCTTTTATCTTTTGTGCGCGGTTTCTTGCAGCGTCTTCGATGCCGATGAAAACTTCACCGATGATCAACACACCTAGGATGGCCGAAGACAATGGTAAGCCGTTACCAAGCTCTGTGATCCCCATCGTCATCCGAGGCCCATTCCCAGAAAGGGTCGACCCCATCAGGGCGAATAGCATTCCCAGCACGCCCACCATCATCCCCTTCATGGGGGATGAACCCGACACAGCTGCCATAAACGACAGCGACAAGATGATCAGTGCCCCCTTTTCAGGAAGGTCGAGAATACTTTCGATTAAGACCGCCAGGATCGGCGCCGCCAGAAACAGTGCCAAATCACTGATGGTGTCGCCACAAACAGAGCTAAAGTGCGCAACCTTTAGTGCCTTTGGCCCTTGACCGTTCTTGGTCATCGGGTGCCCATCGAGCGTCGTTAAATATGCATCGGGCGTGCCAGGTGTATTAAATAGGATCGCGGGAACAGCACCACCAACGGTCGCCCCCTTCATGATCCCGATCAAAAACCCTAAGATCGGTAAAAGGGCGTCATCGCTGACACCAAAAACCCAGATTAGAACGGGAAGTGACAATGCCATCGCGAACGGGCCGTTAAGCCCCGGCGTCGCCCCCACAGCGATTCCGATGATGAGGCCAGCGAAAACCATCATGACAGGAATAAAGTCGAACAGCCCTTCGGATGTGAAAAACACATCGGTGATGCCGCGGACAATATATTCGAGGACAAGTTCCATAAACTATCCCCTCAGAAATCTGCGTTGGGGGGTAACAAAACGTTCTTTAAAACAACGTCAAAAATAATGATAGCAACACTAAGCGTGATCAAAACAGCGAGGATGCTTCGCGGGCGAACTTGGCCTTCGGTCCATGCAATCAACACAATGGTCATCAAAAACCCACCGACCACATAGCCGATATACTTATAAGGTGCGGTGTCCGTCAGTTGTCGGTAGTCGGCATCAATGATCCCCCACGCTTTCAGCAACGCAACTGTCATGGGGCCAAGCCAATACATGACGGATAGACCCGCCCCCATGATGGCAACAAAGATGACTAGGAAGCGCAGGTTTCGAAGTGTTAGCACAGCCGGGACTGATGGCTCGTCCTGTGTATTCTTTTTGAATAATGCGGATATCAATTGAATCGCGCTGAGTATCGCTAACAAAGTGGCTAAAATAATAGGAAAAAATGCGTCGCCGGGCTCTTCGCGTCCAATGGCATTGGTAAAAAAGAAACCCGTCGGAATGTCTGCGGGAAACCAAACAAACAAGGCCAGCAAAGATCCCGTCAGAACGACAACGCCGAACCCGATATCCCACGGGTCCGGCGCCTTACGTTTTGATGTGTTGTCTGACAACACGTTTACTTAACCAACTTCACCAATTCTTTATTGGCAGCGAGGTTGGTTTTAAGTTGTGCCGTTAACTCATCACCTGATGTGAACAGTGGTCCTGGAGGATACTGTTTCGTCACGAACTTAGCGGTCTTTGATTCTGGATTTTTCAGAACTGTATGAACCGCATCGGTGATTGCCTTCACAGCGGCTGGATCCATGCCTTTTGGCCCTGCAAGCAGGAATTGGAAGCCGAGACCCGTCGTTAAAACACCTTTTTCGATCAATGTCGGTGTGTCCGGTGCCTGCACCAACCGTGTTGGTTCTGCTGATGCCAGAATGACCAATTCGCCAGCGGCCACCAGTGGACGCTGAACGCCGCCACCCCAGCCAACATTGGCGTCTTTTGCGACAAGCGCATTCACTGCAGACTTGCCGCCCTTACCACGTAAGTGGTTGACGGTAATGCCATAGTGACGTGCAACAACTTCAGCACCCGCTTGAACTTGGTTGCCCCAGTTTGCCCAAACGATATTGGTTCCGGATTTCGCTGCAGCGACCATATCTTCGAGGGTTTTCCAGCCACTGTCTGCACGCGCCAAGATCGCCATTTGCGAACCGGCGGTCATCGTGATTTGGGTGAAGTCATCGATATTAATATTTTTAGCGGATGGGAAATCAAACGTGGTGTTGATCGCCAAACCCCATGTCTGTCCGTCTGCAGGCGCATCCTTTAACTGAGCAGCCATGACACGACCGCCACCGCCTGCTTTGTTTTCAGGAATAATCCGCCACCCTTTGAGGGCTTCTAGCTCTTCAGCCAAAGCGCGGGCCTGAGTATCTGTTCCACCACCAGCACCAAAGCCGATCCAGAACTTGATTGGGCCTTTTGGGGCCCATTCAGCATGTGCAGGACCAGCGATCATCGCCAATGCTGCAATAAATGGAATTATTAGTTTTTTCATCTTTTCTCTCTCCTGTGGTGGTATTTTGCCTGTATTTTGGTTTTCTAAGAACCAGTTTCTTTATTTTGGGCCATGGATATTAATGGCCAAAGTTTTCAACTATTTCCAACGGACGATGCCCAGGCGGCAACTGATAACGCTGGAACAAAAGTGGTGTGTTCCCAATCGAATAATCTGTGATGTTCCAAACCAAGCCAATTGTATGTGGGGCCAGCATCAACTCGCGACAAGCGAGATCGCTGAGAGAGCGGCATGCAATACTATGCTCCATCCGGATAGTTGGCAGATTGAATTGCTCAATCAGGCGACGGTGAACGGATAGACCATGCAAATCTTCGAGCGGTATACCCAAAAACTCTCGGCCATGTTGGTGCTTAAAGTAAACACTGGAAAACGCAGGAGGTTGCTGATCAAACCAAACAAGACGATCAATCCGTACCGTTTTCGACTCGCCAAGGCTTTTCTGCCATGGACCTAATGTTTCATCCACTTCAACTGCCAGTGTTCTGACGAACGGCAACATCGTCTTGCCCGTTTCCGGGTCCTTGAAACGATAGACGAAAACCTCGTCCACCTGCGAACGACGTTCGGCGATGAATGTGCCTGTTTTACGGTGGCGCACGACGAGCCCGTCAGATGCCAGCTTGGCTAGGGCCTTTTGGATTGTGCCTACACTTACAGGAAGCGCTTTGGCTAAATCTGTTTCCGTCGGCACCCGCTGGCCTGGCTTGAACAACCCCGATATGACGCAATCTGAGAAAGCTGAAACAAGCCGCAAATATTTCGGCCGCTCGCTATCGCCCTCGGAATCCACCGAGGCCCGCAAGTCTTTCAACGAAATATGCTGTGCAGCGAGCATTTAATAACCTAATAGTTTTGATCTATATACTATATAGTATATGTTTATATCCTCAGGTCAACATGATCGTCATCTCTGGGGAGGGAAAACACGAATGAAGATTACACTCTTGGGCACCGGAACTCCGGCGCCATCCCTTACTCGGCAAAGCTCTGGCTACATCATCGAAGTCGGTGACGATAAAATTGTCATGGACCATGGGCCAGGCGCTGCGCACCGGTTACTCGAAGCCGGTTATCACCCCACCGATGTGACACACTGTTTCCTAAGCCACATGCACTACGACCACATTATTGATTATCCACGACTGGTCCTTCAAAGATGGGATTTGGGAGCGGGAAAAATCCCCGAACTGAACGTTTACGGCCCACAACCCATTGCACAAATCACAGAAAAGCTATTCGGCCCAGATGGGGTTTATGGCCTTGATATCGAATCAAGGGTCAGTCATCAGGCCAGCATCGATGTATTTGTGTCACGCGGCGGCGTAACCCCGCGCGCAAAACCTCAACCAATCGTTCAAGAGGTCGTGCCTGGTGACGTCATCCAAGGCAAAGACTGGAATATCACCGTTGGCGAAGCAGATCATTTCCAGCCAATCATGGATTGCCTCGGATATCGTTTAGAATCTGATGCAGGCGTTCTTGTCTATTCTGGCGATAGTGGCGGCGTTGCCGAAACGATGATCGATCTGGCCAAAGATGCCGATATGCTAATCCATATGTGTCACTTTGCCACGGGAATGGAACCTACACCTGCGTACCGTAAAGCTGCTGGCAGCCATATGGATATTGCCGAAATTTCGAAACGTGCGAATGTGAAAACTGTGGTCCTCACACACTTTATCCATCTTTTGGATAATCCCGGTGTGTTGGAGCAACTGGTTGGTGAGATGAAAACGGTCTTTGACGGCAATATCATCGTTGGACGAGACTTGATGACTTTATCTTTGAATGTGGAATTCCCCCACCGGGTCGACTGAGGAAATATAATGATTGAACATCGCGACGCCATTGATGCCGAAAAGTTTGCCATCGCCGCCGGTCACGATCTGGCAACACAAGCCGGAATGGAGATTTTGGAAAACGGCGGCAACGCTGTTGATGCCGGTGTCGCCGCAGGAATTGCCCTGGGCGTCTTGCATAGTGACCTGGTTAATTTTGCGGGCGTCGCCCCAATCATGATCCGCATGGCTGATACCCAAGAGGTCATCACCATCGATGGCCTGGGTGTTTGGCCAGAAGCCGCATCCGTAGAATTTTTTGAAGAACGCTACGGTGGAGCCATGCCAACGGGTATCCACCGAACTGTCGTCCCTGCCGCCCCAGCTGCATGGATCGCGGCCCTATCAAAATACGGCACGATGAGTTTTGGCGATGTCGCACACTTTGCAGCAACCTATGCAAGGGAAGGCTTCCCCGTATATCGCGTGTTCGCGCAGTTTATCGAGACCAACCAAGAAGCCTATCGTAAGGATCAGCCCACAGCCGATATTTATTTACCCGGAGGCACGCCACCCGCCGTTGGCGATACCTTCGTTCAGCGAGATCTGGCCGATACCATCCAATACATGATCGATCAGGAACGTGCGTCAAAAGGCGACCGACAAGCGGGCATCCAAGCCGCCCGTGATGCGTTCTACAAAGGCGATATCGCAAAGAAAATCACTGATTATCACGAGGCGAACGAGGGTTTTCTTCGCCAATCCGATTTGGCCAACTACGAAGTTCAATTTGAAGCGCCGATCAAGGCGGCTTTCGCAGATATCGACGTTTATGCATGTGGTGCATGGTGTCAGGGTATTTCGCTGGCCCAAGCATTCCGCATGTTGGATCACATTGATATCGCAGCCCTTGGGCACAACACACCTGACTATATTCATACAGTGGCCGAAGCCCTGAAATTGGTATTCGCGGACCGCGAAGCCTTTGTGACAGACCCCGCATTTGCCGATGTCCCTGTAGCTGAGATGCTTGCAGATCCTTACCTCAAAGACCGTCTATCGATGATTGATGCAGCAAAGGCGTGCCCTGAAATGCCGCTGGCCGGAGACCCCCTTGGCCACGTTCCTGCCATGCAGGGGAATACCGATGCATCAAAAACCTTAGCCAATCAGCGATTAAGCGATCCGCACGACACAGAACCCCGTGATCCACATCAACTCAAAGACCCTGGGTCCGCCGACACGTCGTATGTCGCCGCGATCGACGCACAAGGCAATATGTTCTCGGCGACACCTAGCGATACGTCTGCCGATACGGTTGTTATTCCTGGAACAGGCATCTGCCCATCATCGCGGGGATCTCAGTCGCGCGGCACCCGGACGTCGATCAACGCCCTGGCTCCTGGGAAACGCCCCCGGTTAACGCCTAACCCTGCCCTTGCGATCAAAGACGGAAAACCACTGATGGCGTTTGGAACACCGGGCGGTGATGTGCAAATTCAAGCGATGGTCCAAGTCTTCTTGAACACCTACGTTTTTGGAATGGATATTCAAAGCGCTATTGAAGCGCCGCGGTTTGGGACATACAGCTTCCCTTCATCGTTCGCACCAAACACGTACCATCCTGGATTATTGATGCTCGAACAAAGCATCCCGGATGACGTCTTTGAAAACCTCAAAGCACGAGGCCACAAAACAGAGCGTTGGGAGGATGGCACATGGAAAGCTGGCGGCGTCCTTGCTGTGCAACAAGACCCTAAAAGTGGCCACAGATTAGCAGGTGCAGACCCGCGTCGGGCTGGCACTGCCAGGGGTGTTTAATCACATGAAAGACGACAACATTCGCTCCTCTGATTTAGATACCTTATTGGCCTTCGCATTGACCGTGTCGACCGCCCCTACCCGTGAAGACGTATGTCGGGCGGCAGAACTCGCGACATCAAAGCTTATTGGACATTCACTATTCACCGTGATGGCATTCGATCCAAATCTGATGGAAGTCGAACGTTTCTATACCAGCGACCCCGCAATTTATCCGGCGGGTGGCCGGAAGAAAAAACGCGACACAAATTGGGGCCGCCATGTTCTGCTTGAAGGCCAAGTTTTTATCGGATCAAACGACGAAGACATTCGCCACAACTTCGATGATCATCAGGTGATCGCGGATCTGGGTCTATGCGCCGTAATCAACATTCCCATCAAGCGACTGGGAACGACCATCGGCACCATGAACTTACTAGATACATCAGCACATTATGATGAGGCGGATGCACGAAATGGCGCAGTCATCGCCATGGGATTGGGGTCAATCCTACCCTAACCCAAAGCTATTTCAGCTCGGGTTCTTCTTTCTTCTCGAAGTCATAATAGATGTACAAATACTCAAGGGTTCGCTGAACAGCATCTAAAACGGTGCCCTCGCCAGCCCAATTTTCGAGTTGCATATCCCCAGTACGGAAATGATTAAAATAATCGTATTTACTTAGATGCTGCACCAGTGATTTCAGATGCGGTGCCGGGCGCATCCAATTCGCACTCTGGTTGAGTTTCTGAAGATTTCGGTCATTTACTTTTTCTGCTTCAGGCAATGGCTCCGCTTGTGCATTGTAATTCAGCGTCGCACGACGTGGGGTCAACAATACCAGAACCGTTTTCTTAGCTGAGGTCTTAGTTTGATTGCGGAATAAGTACTGAATACCCGGAATATCACCAAGGCCTGGTGTCTTGTCGTCTAGTTTTTCTTTTTCCTGATCTGACAAACCTGACAGAACCATCGTTTCGCCATATCTAAGCGTTAGGTTTGCTGAAATCGTGGTCTTTGATGTGGTTGCAAATGACGTTCCAGTAATCGTGTCTGAAACCTGCGATAACGCGGATTCCAGGAATGTCCGCTCAGCAAACACACTCATATCAAGCGTGTCTTCGTCCAAGAATTTGGGCGTGACCTCTAGCTTTACACCCGTATTGATCGGCTGAATTGCCCCACTCCCAGCAACACCGCCCTCTATGACAATGTGCAGCGTTCCACCCGAGAAAAAGGAAGATTTCTTTTGATCTTCAACAAGGATTGTAGGTCGCGCGATGACTTCGTTGCGATCATAGTTGTCGTTGAAAATATTCAACGAATACGTCAGGCCTGCTCCGGCTGTTCCTAATTGTAATGTCAGCGTATCGTTTGCTGTTAAAGCTGTCCGAACCCGCCCGATACCGCCTGGTGTAGCGAACTGGGCGAACTGGTTGCCCGAGAAGAAGATGTTCAGCCCATTCAATAGGTTTACACCCTTTGAAGACCGGTAAATTTCCTCTGTACGGATGATCGCGACATCAATCAATGCCATGCTAGGTTTTTTGATTTTCGGTTTTGCTGGCGCAGTTGGCTTCACAGCTGCGGGCGTAGCATTTGGCACGGCATTCGTCGTGACAGGTGCAATGGTTTGCGGCGCAGAGGCAGGGGCAGAAGATGCCGCTGGGATAGGTGTTGGGTCCGCGCCGGGCAGCGGAATAATTCCTTGAGATGAATCTGTAGAGGTGTTGTCACTACCATCATTTGCAGGGAGCGTTGGATCTTCGTTGTTTCCGCCCTCTGGGTCGAACATACCGCCCTTAGGTACGCCGAATGCGTCCAAGTTTTGTGCCAGCAAATTGACCACTTCTGGATCATTCATGAGTTCGTTGTTGGAATAATATCGCACCCAATCATTAATTCGGCGACCAACAAAGCGCTTACGCGTATTACTGATGCCCGTCAGGGCGTTCTTGCTGGCTTCTGCATCTTCAAAATCCCCAACGGCCGCGTAGATGATGCCACTGGTACGAAGCACATCAGGGTTTTTAGGTGCCAATTGTTTCGCTTGGGATGCAACAGCATAAGCAACGTCGAGTTCTCCAATATAATAGGAGGCCGCAGCAAGACCGGTCAGATAGTCAACGTTTTCAGGGTCGAGTAAAACTGCTCTCGCAAATTCTTCACGTGCTTCCAAAAATCTCTGCTGTCGGAATTTCAAAACACCAATAAAGTACGGAATATTCGCCGAGCCAGGATCCATGCGTGCTGCAAGCTCATACCCCACCAGCGCCAATTCGTATTGTTCGGGGTCGCCATTATCACCGCGCAGTTGGTGTGATAAGGCATTCACTGTGTGTAAAAAAGCGTTTCTAGGCTCGAACTTTAACGCGCGCTGCAACCCGTCGTTTGCAGCAACATAATCGCCTTCAAGCATTGAACGAAGACCTTGAATGACAAAAGGTACACTCGCCTGAGACGGGGCTTGTTTCTCAAGCTTATGTTCAAAATGGGCGAGATCGCGCTTTGCTGTTTCAACGGTATAACTCGGGACCGGTGGCACTTTTGGGGCTTCGGTCTCCAAAGGCTCATCGACGCAAGCCACCAACACATCAACTACATCGATTGCTACGATGGCCGTCACCCGAAT